>Ga0209343_10006491_pt1 | contig 13974 bp, 9 predicted proteins | sample RifCSPlowO2_02_FD_184026 | JGI IMG/M metagenome (GOLD analysis project Ga0209343, IMG submission 184026) | Groundwater microbial communities from Rifle, Colorado - Rifle CSP2_plank lowO2_0.2 (SPAdes) (version 2) | ecosystem: Environmental > Aquatic > Deep subsurface > Groundwater | place: Rifle... | reverse complement strand
TAGCCAAAGAGTGGCGCTCAGGCGTTGTTGTCGAGGGGCCGTGGTGGTGAATATTTTTCCGGGCGCAAGACGCTGGACGATGGGTGCCCGGGATGTGGCGTTGCTTATGAGTGCAAGACCGCTTGAGGCGTGCGTCCTGGCCGGAAAATGCTCCTAAATAGGGCGCTTTGGCGGTGCGGCAGAAAAACTTTTGCACAATTACGATGCGCCTTGTCAAGGCTGAATTTGTGATTCACGTAAATCCTTGATTCTGCATGAGGATTTTTTAAGTCAATGAAAAATATGAATTTTTTGTGCTGGTGAAAAAATCATCAGTTTGACCCCAGGCCCCATGGCATAGGCGATCAGGCGTCTTGCGCCCATGTTATCCACTGAGTTATCCACAGCTTCTGTGGATTGTCCCAGGCGTTGGCCTTGGCCCCCACGCGAGTGGCTTTATCCGGGCTTTACCTCGGCGAAAAAAGGAGTAGAGTGCCCGCCTTTCCCGCTACCGCTGCTGCTTATGTCACGCGCATTGCCTCGTTTATCCGCTGCAACATCCCCAGTTAGCCCTCGCTTGCCGATGCGCGTTGCGCTCTGGCTGTTGGACAGCCCGCGCTTCGGTCAGGCGCCAAGCGTCAAGCGCTTCGCCGGCCAGTTGCTCAAGCAGCCGGCGCGGCAGGGTGTGGTACTGGCCCAGAGCCGCTTGGGGCAATTGCTCTGCCGCGACTGCGGCAACACCCGCGACCGGCGTATCGGCCTCGAATTATTGCGCCAGGCCGCCCGTTCCGGCGATCGTCGTGCCCAGCTGGAGCTGGGCCGGCTGTACAGCCAGCCGCGCAGCAATGAAGCGCTGCAGGCGCGGCACTGGCTGGAACTGGCGGCCGCCCAGGGTTCGGCAGAAGCCAAGCAGCTGCTGAGCGGCCTCTGATCCCCGTCTGAGCGTTCTCCGTAGGGCCGGGCTGGGTATACTGCCCGGCAATCTTGCGCGGAGCCGCTTATGCCAATCGATTTACCTTCCCAGCTACCTGCGCTGCTGCTCGGCCTGGCCGTCGCCGGCCTGCCGTTGCTGGCGCTGGCCTGGTCGCTGCAACGACGTGCGACCGGTGCGCAACTCGAATCCAGCCTGCTGCAGGAGCGTCTGGGCAGTGCCCAGTTGGCCCAGGCCGGCTTGAGTGCGCAGCTCGATGAATGCCGCCAGGAGATCGCCGAGATCAGCGAGATCAAGGCCGACCAGCAAGCCGAATTGGCGGCCAAGCGGCGCGAGACCGAACTGCTGCAGCACGAGCGGCAGATCGCCCGCGAGGCCGCCCTGGCCTGGCAACAGCAACGTGAACAGCAGGAAGCCGAACTGCGGCGCCTGAGCGCCGAGCGGGCGGCCTTGAGTGCCGAGTTGCGTGAGCAGCAGGGTAGCCACCAGCAGCGCCTCGACGACCTGCAAGGCTCGCGCGATGAGCTGCGGGCGCAGTTCGCCGAGTTGGCCGGGAAGATCTTCGACGAGCGCGAGCAGCGCTTTGCCGAGACCAGTCAGCAGCGCCTGGGCCAGTTGCTCGATCCGCTCAAGGAGCGCATCCAGTCCTTCGAAAAACGCGTCGAGGAGAGCTACCAGCAGGAAGCCCGCGAGCGCTTCTCCCTGGGCAAGGAACTTGAACGTCTGCAGCAGCTCAATCAGCGTCTGGGCGATGAAGCGACCAATCTGACCCGTGCCCTGCAGGGCCAGAAGACCCAGGGCAACTGGGGCGAGCTGGTGCTGGAGCGGGTGCTGGAGCATGCCGGGCTGGAAAAGGGCCGCGAATACCAGACCCAGGTCAGCCTGAAGAGCCCGGACGGCCAGCGTTTCCAGCCCGATGTGCTGATCCAGCTGCCCGGCGACAGGCAAGTGGTGGTGGATGCCAAGGTCAGCCTGACGGCCTACCAGCAATACATTGCCGGCGAAGACGAGCCAACCCGGCAACAGGCCCTGAAACAGCATGTGCTGTCACTGCGTGGTCATTTGAAGGGCTTGTCGCTGAAGGATTACCAGCGCCTGGAAGGGCTGCACAGTCTGGATTTCGTGCTGTTGTTCGTACCGATAGAGGCGGCCTTCGCCGCGGCATTGCAGGCCGATGCCGGCCTGTTCCAGGAGGCTTTCGAGCAGCACATCGTGATCGTCAGTCCGACCACCCTGTTGGCGACCCTGCGGGTGATCGACAGCCTCTGGCGCCAGGAGCGGCAAGGCCAGAATGCCCGCGAAATCGCCGAACGCGCCGGGGCGCTGTACGACAAGTTCGTCGCCTTCATCCAGGACCTGGACGAAGTCGGCGCGCGCCTGCAGCAGCTGGACAAGGCCTATGCCGCGGCGCGCAACAAGCTGTGCGACGGCCGCGGCAATATCATCAGCCGGGTGGAGAATCTCAAACTGCTCGGCGCCCGCGCGAGCAAGAGCCTGCCACCCGAGTTGCTCGAGCAGGCGGCCGGCGTGGCGGTGCTGGATGAGGCGGCGGAGTAGGGTGCAACGCCGCCACGCTGTGCTTGCGTAGGCGCGCGTGCGAAACGCCGAGGTTGCGCAGGAAACCCGCTCACTCTCAAACCAGCAGCAGTACTGCCGCACCCGCCAGCAGGCCGGCGGCCATTACCGGCAGGGTGCGCAGGGCCAGCTGCCGGCCGCCGATCAGGGCGATCAGCAAGCCCTTGATCAGGCTGTTGCTCAGGACCGCGAGGAAGATGCCCTGCACCGCGACCTGGGGGGCCAGCTCGGCTTTGGCGCTGCGTGCCAGGGTCAGGGTGATGGGGTCCACGTCGGCCAGTCCGGAGATCAGCGCCACCAGGTACACGCCAACATCGCCAAGCCAGCGCCGCGCACCTTCGGCGAAAAACAGGATCAGCACCAGCAGCGCGGCGAAGCGCAGCGCCGAGCCCAGCTCGAAGGGGTTCTTCAGGGGTGGTTCGGCGCTTTCCTCCACCATGCTGCCGGCCAGGCGAAAATAGGCCAGCGCGCCCCCGGCATAGACCAGGGCCGCCACTCCCAATGGCCAGAGCAGGCGCGGCAGCAATGGGGCATTGATCAGGCCGACTTCCAGCAGGACGCGGGGAAACATCAGTGCCGAGGTTGCCAGCAGGCCGCAGGCCAGCATGGCGTGCAGGCTGCGCTCATGGTTCAGGCGGGCGAGGGTGACGGTCATCGCGGTGGAGGAGACGATGCCGCCCAGCAGTGCAGTGAGCAGCAAGCCATGGCGGGTGCCGATCAGGCGAATTGCCACATAGGCGGCGAAGCCGAGGCTGGCGATCAGCACCACCATCCACCAGGTGACATAGGGGTTGAACGCCTGCCAGGGGCCGTAGCCCTGGTTGGGCAGGGCCGGCAGCAGCACCAGGGAGATGAACAGCAGTTTCAGTACCCCCGACAGTTCCGCCTCGCTGAGTCGGCGCAGGGCACCGTGCAGGGTGCGTTTGAGGCTCAGCAGCAGGGCCACCGCCACGGCCCCGGCGGCGGCCAGGGGAGGATGTCCGGCGACTGCCAGGCTGCCGAGGATGAAGGTGATCAGCATCGCCACTTCGCTGGTCAGGCCGCGGTCGCCTAACTGCATCAGGTCGCCGAAGTAGGAGGCGAGTACCAGGGCGGCGAAGCCGACGAAGACGACTGCCCAGGCGACCGCGCCGAAGTGTTCGCCGAGCAGCATGGCGAAACCGCCAAGCAAGCCGCTCAAGCCATAGGTGCGGATACCGGCGGCCAGGTGGCCGTCCTCGGTGTTGCGCTCCTGCCAGCCGCGTTCGGCGCCGATCAGCAGGCCAGCCGCCAGCGCGCTGGCGAAGTTCAGGAGGGTGTCGAGAGCCTCGGGCATGCGGTGTCCTTGAACGGGGTTTGATCTTGGCAGTCTAGCCAGTAGTCGGGGCGACGTATTGCGGCAGGTCAGTGGGTGAGTGTCGCGGCCACTGGCAATCGCGGCTGAAGCGGAGTGCCGCCCAGCCGTTCCCACGCTTGTCGTGTCGTCGCTTGTGACAGGGGCCTTGGCCGCGACATTCGTGCATAGCAGGTAGCCCGGATGCCATCCGGGAAGGCGCAGCCCGGCCCTCCCCGGATTTCATCCGGGCTACCATTCTGTTCGGCATTGCATGGCGCCAAGTCCGGGGTAGGTCGGGCGCGTAGGCCGGCCTCAGCGCAACGTCAGGTGGCGGCTGAGCAGGGCGCGCAGGGCGGCCGGCTTGACCGGCTTGGCCAGGTAGTCGAGGCCGGCGGCGTGGACTTCGGCGATCAGTTCGGGGCGGCCGTCGGCGCTGATCACCACGCCGGGCACCGGCTCACCCAGGCGGGTGCGCAGCCAGGCCATCAGCTCGGTGCCGGTCTCGCCTTCGTCGAGGTGGTAGTCGACCAGGGCCAGGTGCGGGCGCACGTCCTCGCTGAGCAGGTGTTCGCATTCCAGGCGATTGCGCGCGGTCCATACCTGGCAGCCCCAGCGTGACAGCAGGCTGTGCATGCCGGTGAGGATGCTGTCTTCGTTGTCGATGCACAGCACCTGGCTGCCGGTCAGCAACTGGCCATTGAGTTCGACGCCGGCTGGCTTGGGTTTGGCCGCCGGGGTGCGCGCCAGCGGCACGCTGACGCTGAACACGCTGCCCTTGCCCGGCCAGGAGCGCACCTCCAGCTTGTGCTCGAGCACCCGACAGAGGCCGTCGGCAATCGCCAGGCCGAGGCCGAGGCCTTTTTCGGCGCGGGTCTGGTGACTGTCCAGGCGCTTGAATTCCTCGAAGATGACCTTGCGCTTGTCTTCCGGGATGCCCGGACCGCGATCCCACACCTCCAGGCGCAGCTGCCCGCCCGAGCGGCGCACGCCCAGCAGCACGCGGCCCTTGGCGTAGCGGAAGGCATTGGTGAGGAAGTTCTGCAGCACCCGGCGCAGCAGCTTGCTGTCGCTGTCCACACGCAGGCGGCTGCCGCGCAGGCGGAAGTCGATGCCGCATTCGGCGGCCAGTACCTTGAACTCGGCGCCCAGGGTATCGAACAGGCTGTTGAGCACGAAGGCATTGCGCTCCGGGGTGATGCGGCCGTTCTCCAGGCGCGAGATGTCCAGCAGGTCGCTGATCAGGTCTTCGGCCGAGCGCAGCGAGCTGTCCAGGTGGCGCACCAGTTCCTTGGCCTCGCGCGGCAGCGCTTCCTCCTGGTGGGAGAGTGCGGCGGAGAACAGTCGCGCGGCGTTCAGCGGCTGCATCAGGTCGTGGCTGACCGCGGCGAGGAAGCGGGTTTTCGACTGGTTGGCCGCCTCGGCCACGCCCTTGGCCTCGGTCAGCGCCTGATTCAGTTGCGACAGCTCATGGGTGCGTTCGGCGACCCGCTGTTCCAGGCCTTCGTTGGCGTCCTTGAGCGCACGCTCGGCCTCGCGGAACTCGGTGATATCGGTGAAGCTCATGACGAAGCCGCCGCCGGGCATGGGGTTGCCGATCAGTTCGATCACCCGGCCATTGGGGAAGGTGCGCTCATAAGTGTGTGCGGTGCCCTGGCGCATCCAGTGCAGGCGCTTGGCGATATTCTCCTCGACATCGCCAGCGCCGAGCATGCCGCGTTCGGCATTGAAACGGATGATTTCGGCAATCGGTCGGCCGACGTAGATCAGCCCGTCCGGGTAGTCGAACAGCTCGATATAGCGATGGTTCCAGGCCACCAGGCGCAGCGACTGGTCGACCACGCTGATGCCCTGGGTGATGTTCTCGATCGCCCCCTGCAGCAGGGCGCGGTTGAACTGCAGCACCTCACTGGCTTCGTCGACGATGCGCACCACATCCTCGACCTGCATCTCGCGGCCTTCGATGGCTGCCTTGACCACCGCGCGGGTCGAGGAGGCGCCGAGCACGCCGGCGAGCAGGCGTTCGGTGTGGGCGATCCACTCGCTGTTGGCCGGCAGGTTGGGGTTGAAGCGCTGACCCTGGCGGTAGGCGCAGCGCATGAAACTCTGTTGCGCGCGCTCCTCGCCGACGAAGCGGCTGGCGAGTATCAGCAAGTCGTTGACCTGGACCGCCAGCAGGCTGCGGTTGCTCGGCTTGGTGCCGAAATCGTGGCTGATGAAACGGCCAGCCTGCCAGTGTTCGGAAACCCGCGTGCGGGAGAAGTAGGAAACCCAGGCGAACAGCAGGAAATTGCCGGCCAGCGACAGCAGCACACCGCGGGTCAGAGCGTCGACCTGGAAGCCGATCGGCGCATAGAGCAGGCCTTGCAGGCCGGGCAAGCTGTCCAGCGGCCAGCCGAGGCTGCGGGCCACCAGGGGCATGACCAGGGTGTAGAACCAGATCAGCGCGCCGAAGATCATCCCGGCGAACACGCCGCGGCGGTTGGCCTGCTTCCATACCAGGGCGCCGAACATGGCCGGGGCCAACTGGCCGATGGCGGCGAACGAGACCTGGCCAATGGTCGCCAGGCTGGCGTTGGAGCCGAGCAGGCGGTAGCACACGTAGGCCAGCAGCAGGATCAGCACGATGCTCACTCGGCGTGCGGTGAGCATCCAGTGGCGGAAGGCCTCGAACGGTCGATCGGTGTTCTGCCGGCGCAGCAGCCAGGGCAGCAGCATGTCGTTGGAGATCATGGTCGACAGCGCCACCGCGGCGACGATGACCATGCCGGTGGCGGCCGAGGCGCCGCCGATAAAGGCCAGCACGGCCAGGGCCGGATGCGCCTGGGCCAGCGGCAGGCTGATGACGAAGGAATCCGGCGTCACCCCGGCCGGCAGCAGCATCTGCCCGGCCAGGGCGATGGGCACGACGAACAGGGCGGCGAGCACCAGGTAAGCCGGGAACACCCAGCGTGCCAGGAGCAGATCCCTGGGCTCGATATTTTCCACCACGGCGACATGGAACTGCCGCGGCAGGCAGATGATGGCGATCATCGACATGCCGGTCAGGGTCATCATTGCCGGCCAGTTCACCGCCTCGGCCCAGAACTCGTCGAGTTCGGGGGTGTTGCGCGCCTGGTCGAACAGGTCGCCGAAACCGTTGTACAGGCCGTAGGTGACGAAGGCGCCGACGGCGAGGAAGGCCAGCAGCTTGACCAGCGACTCGAAGGCGATCGCCAATACCATGCCGCGGTGGTGTTCGGTGACGTCGAGGTTGCGCGTGCCGAACAGGATGGTGAACAGCGCCAGGACCAGCGATACGATCAGCGCGGTGTCCTGGGCGCGGGTGCCCACGGAGTCGGCACCGGCGCCGACCAGCAGGTTGACCCCGAGCACGATGCCCTTGAGTTGCAGGGCGATGTAGGGCAGCACGCCGACCAGGCAGATCAGCGCCACGACTATCGCCAGGGCCTGGGATTTGCCGTAGCGCGCGGCGATGAAGTCGGCGATCGAGGTGATGTTCTCCTCTTTGCTGATCATCACCATCTTCTGCAGCACCCAGGGGGCGAACAGCATGAGGATGATCGGCCCCAGGTAGATCGGCAGGAATGACCAGAGCTGCTCGGCCGCCTGGCCGACCGCGCCGAAGAAGGTCCAGCTGGTGCAGTAGACCGCCAGCGACAGGCTGTAGACCCAGGCGCGCATGCGCGGCGGCAAGGGCGCGCGGCGGCGGTCGCCATAGAAGGCGATGGCGAAGAGAATGGCCATATAGGTCAGGGCGACCGCAGCGATCAGCCCGCTGGACAACGACATGGTGACTCCGACAGCAAACTATATGGGACTTGTCCGGTCTTAATCAGGTGCTGACCGCAGCCCCCTCAAAACGAGACAATACTTCAAATGAATGCTCAGCAGTGTCGCAGCAAAGTGGCGTGCCGTCAGGCGCGACCAAGGTCGCAGGCCAGCCGGCCGCCACCTCTTGGTAATTGTGGTCGGGCTTGTGCCCTGTTAGCGTGGCGCGCTTGCGTCTAGTCGGAGGAGGGAGCCCATGTTCAAGCCGCAATTGATTACCCTGCAGCGCGGTGCGCTGCGTATCGAGCCGATGCTCGATGCCGATATTCCGGCACTGGTGGCCCTGGCCGAAGCCAATCGTCAGGAGCTGATCCACATGAGTGGCACCCAGCGCCTGGATTGGTACCGCCAGGGCCTGATCGACCAGCGTGAAGGCAAGGCCTTGCCGTTCGTCATTCGCCTCGGTGAGCAGCTGGTTGGCACCACCCGGTTCGGCGACTTCATGCCGGCGCTGCCCGCCGCCGAGATCGGCTGGACCTGGCTCGATCACAGTCAGCATGGCACCGGCCTGAACGCCATGGTCAAGTACCTGATGCTGCGCCACGCCTTCGAGAACTGGCGCATGGTCCGGGTGCAGTTGAAAACCGCCGCCAGCAACCTGCGTTCGCAGCGCGCCATCGAAAAGCTCGGCGCGCAGCGCGAGGGCGTGCTGCGCAATCACCGCCGGCTGGCCGACGGGCGGCTGGACGACAGCGTGCTGTACAGCATCACCGATCAGCAGTGGCCGGCGCTCAAGCAACAGCTGGAGGCGCGTTTCAGCGGTTGATCGATGGCACCGACCGAGGTTGAGCGCACACGTTTCTGGACCTCGCGCGAGTTGCACGGGGTCGAGCTGCTGCATGCCCACTACATCGAGCAGCGCTTCACCCCGCATGTGCATGAGGGTTTCGTCTTCACCGTGATCGAGCGGGGCGCGCAGTCGTTCCGCCATCGTGGCAGCGACCACCTGGCACCGGCCGGCAGCATGGTGCTGATCAACCCGGATGAACTGCACACCGGCTCCAAGGCCCATGAGCAGGGTTGGCGCTACCGCGGTTTCTACCCGGATAACCGCCAGGTTGGCGGGGTGTTGGCCGAGCTGGGACTGGACACGGGTGGCCTGCCGTCGTTTGCCGACAGCGTATTGCATGACCCGCAGTTGCACCGCATGTTCGCCGAGTTGCACCGGTTGCTCGACAGCCGGGCCAGTGCCTTGCAGCAGCAGACCGCCTGGCGCGAGGCGGTCCTGGCGCTGTTCCAGCGTCATGCGCGCATTCCGGCTGGCCGCGCGCCGGGGCACGAACCCCAGGCCGTGGCGCGGGCCAAGGAATTGCTGAGCAGCCAGCTCGCCGAACCGCCGTCGCTGGAAGCGCTGGCCCAGGCGGTCAACCTCTCGCCTTTTCATTTTGCCCGGGTGTTCCGCCGCGCCACCGGCCTGCCGCCCCACGCCTGGTTGATGCAGCGCCGCCTGGAGCAGGCGCGCGGCCTGCTGAAAGACGGCTGCACGCCGCTGAGCGTGGCCATGCAACTGGGCTTCGCCGACCAGAGCCACCTGGGCCGGCAATTCAAACGGACCTATGGCGTCGGCCCGGGTGCCTACCGCAAGGCCTGCAGCGGCCTCCCCGCGTAGGGTGCGCGGGGCCGCCTAGGTCCTGCGCACCATTGATGACAGGTATCTGGTGCGCACGGCGCACCCTACGGGTCGAGGTTATCCTGGCAATGATTTTGCGATGATTCTCTAATGTGCCGGCGTCGCTCCGCGATCGCAGCGGAGCGCCTCCCGGCCGCTCAGGCCCCATGCAGGCGGCCCGCCGCTGTTTGACTGCGCAAGATCGTTCAAGACCGTCCTCGAGCTGCGGGGTAACCTGGGCAGCCCAAGGAGGATCCATGTCCCGTCAACACGAATTCGCCCAGGGCGCCCGCGACATGCTGCCGATGCTGCTCGGGGCCATGCCCTTCGGCATCATCTTCGGCAGCCTGGCCGGCGCCGCCGGCCTGAGCGCCTGGCAGACCCTCGGCATGTCGCTGCTGGTGTTCGCCGGGTCGGCGCAGTTCATCGCCATCAGCCTGCTCGGCGCCGGTACCGGCCTGGCCGTGCTGCTGCTCACCACCCTGGTGGTCAACCTGCGCCACGCCCTGTACAGCGCCAGCCTGCAACCCTTCGTGCGCCATCTGCCCAAGCGCTGGCGCATGCCGTTGGCGTTCTGGCTGACCGACGAGGCCTATGCGGTGGTGCTCAATCGCTATACCGAGGCCGATAGTTCGCCGCACAAGCATTGGTATTTCCTCGGGGCGGCACTGGCCATGTACCTGAACTGGCAGCTGTGCACCCTGGTCGGCGTGCTGTTCGGCCAGCGCGTGCCGAACCTCGCTGCCTGGGGCCTGGACTTCGCCATGCTGGCGACCTTTATCGGCATCGTCGTGCCCATGTTGCGCACTCGTCCGCAAGTAGCGGCAGCGCTGGTGGCCGGCGCGGTGGCGCTGGCCTGCCATGCCTGGCCGTACAAGCTCGGTTTGCTGGCCGCGGCGTTCAGCGGGATCGTCGTCGGCGTGCTGCTGGAGCGGCGTAACGAAGCGGACCTGGACGTGGACATGGAGGAGCTGGCCTGATGGACAACTGGCTATTGATCCTCGGCATGCTGGTGATCACCTTTTCGATTCGCTACAGCCTGTTCGCCTTTCCCGACCTGCGTTTTCCGCCGCTGGTGCGCCAGGGCCTGCATTTCGTGCCGACCGCGGTGCTCACCGCCATCGTGCTGCCGGGCATGCTGTTGCCGGATGGCCAGCACTGGGCCCTGAGCCTGGACAATGCCTACCTGTGGGCGGGGCTGGCGACTATCGCCATCGCCGCCGTCACCCGTCACCTGCTGGCGACCATCGGCGGTGGTTTGCTGGTGTTCTTCCTGTTGCGCTGGGCGCTGGGCCAGTTGCCACTCTGAGGCGCTTTTGCCGGGCAGGCCTGCCGAGAGGGGCCCGAATGCATGCCCGCCACCCTCATCCGGCGCTGCGCGCCACCTTGACCCACAGGGATGTGGCGAATGCGGTACTCCCGCCGGCGACCCCATGGATGGGGGAGGTAGGAAAAATGCCGGGAGCATTTTCGAGAGCGGGAGCCGCCTCCCGGAGGGAGAAGGGCATAAGGAGGGCTTCGCTGCGCGACTTTCACGTCAAGAAGTGGCAAAAATCACCGTTCCCTGTGGCTTTGCCGGGGCTTGTTGCAGTCCAATGCTGGACGGGCGTCGCGACGCTCGCGGTTTTCCCGGCCCTGCACGGCCCTAATGCCAGGTACATGGACGATGACCCCACACTCGCAATTCACCCTGCTCGGTTCAAGGCGCTTCCTGCCGTTCTTCCTCACCCAGTTGCTCGGCGCCTTCAACGACAACATCTTCAAGCAGTCGCTGATCCTCGCCATCCTCTACAAGCTCAGCTCCGGCGCAGACAGCAGCCTGCTGGTCAATCTCTGCGCGCTGCTGTTCATCCTGCCGTTCTTCCTGTTTTCCGCGCTCGGCGGGCAGTTCGGCGAGAAGTTCGCCAAGGACAGCCTGATCCGCACGATCAAGTTCGCCGAGATCCTGATCATGCTCGCCGGTGCCGCCGGGGTGCTGCTGAATCATCTGCCGCTGATGCTCGCCGTGCTGTTCTGCATGGGCAGCCAGTCGGCGCTGTTCGGTCCGGTCAAGTATTCGATCCTGCCGCAGCACCTGCGTGAAGATGAGCTGGTCGGCGGCAACGCCCTGGTGGAGATGGGCACCTTCCTGGCGATTCTCGCCGGCACCATCGGCGCCGGCATCATGATGGCCAGCAGCGGCTATGCCAGCCTGGTCGCCGGCACCGTGGTGGTGGTGGCAGTGCTCGGCTATCTGGCCAGCCGCGGCATTCCCCGTGCCCATGCGGCGCTGCCGGAGCTGGTGCTGGACTGGAACATCCTGCGCCAGTCCTGGCGGATCATGCGCCTGGGCCTGGTCGAGCAGCGGCCCGCGGTCTCGCGCTCGCTGGTCGGCAGCTCCTGGTTCTGGTTTCTCGGTGCGGTCTACCTGACGCAGATCCCGGCCTATGCCAAGCAGTGGCTGTACGGCGACGAGAGCGTGGTGACCCTGATTCTCACGGTGTTCTCGGTGGGCATCGCGCTGGGCTCGATGCTCTGCGAGCGGATGAGCGGGCACAAGGTGGAGATCGGCCTGGTGCCCTTCGGCTCGATCGGCCTGACCCTGTTCGGCATGCTGCTCTGGTGGCACTCCGGCGGTTTCCCGCAGGGCGCGCAGGCCCACGATTGGCTGGCCGTGCTCGGCCATGGCCAGGCCTGGTGGATCCTGTCCTCGATCCTCGGCATCGGCCTGTTCGGCGGCTTCTACATAGTGCCGCTGTACGCCCTGATCCAGTCGCGCACCGCGGAACACGAGCGGGCGCGGGTGATTGCGGCGAACAACATCCTCAACGCGCTGTTCATGGTGATCTCAGCGATCGCCTCGATCCTCTTCCTCAGCGTCGCCGAGCTGTCGATTCCGCAGCTGTTTCTGGTCATCTCGCTGATGAACGTCGCGGTCAACAGCTACATCTTCAAGCTGGTGCCCGAGTTCAGCATGCGCTTTTTGATCTGGCTGCTGGGCCACTCGCTGTACCGGGTCGAGCACCAGGGGCTGGACGCCATCCCCGAGGAAGGCCCGGCGGTGCTGGTGTGCAACCACGTGTCCTTCGTCGATGCCCTGCTGGTCGGCGGCGCGGTGCGCCGGCCGGTACGCTTCGTCATGTACTACAAGATCTACAACCTGCCGGTGCTGAATTTCATCTTCCGCACCGCCGGCACCGTGCCGATTGCCGGGCGCAACGAGGATCTGCTGATCTATGACGCGGCGTTCAGGAAAATCGCCGAATACCTGCGGGCTGGCGAGCTGGTGTGCATCTTCCCCGAGGGCAAGTTGACCGGCGATGGCGAGATCAACGAGTTCAAGAGCGGTATCGAACGCATCCTCGCGGAAAACCCGGTGCCGGTGATTCCCATGGCGCTGCAAGGCCTGTGGGGCAGCTTCTTCAGCCGCGATCCGCGCAAGCGCCTGTTCCGCCGTCTGTGGTCACGGATCAAGCTGGTGGCCGGCGCACCGCTCGGCGCCGAGCAGGCCGACCGGCAGTTGTTGCAGGCCCAGGTGGCGGCGTTGCGGGGCGAGGTGCGCTGAACGGCGGCGAACCTCAATGGGCGGCGCCGCCGGTGGTGCCTGCGGGCAAGCGCCTGGTCAGCAGCACGGCAAGCATGCTGATGGCGAGGGCGATGCCGATGCAGTGGAAGGCGTCGTTGTAGGCCATGATCGCCGCCTGCTGGTGGGTGATCTCGCTGAGTTTGGCCAGGGCGGCCTGCTCGCTGCCGAGTTTCTCGGTCAGTAGCGCGAGGCGCTCGGCGACCTGCGGATTGCTCGGCACCAGGGCCTCGCGCAGGTAGTCGAAATAGACCTTGGCGCGGCTGTCGAGCAGGGTGGCGAGCAGGGCGATGCCGATGGCGCCGCCGAGGTTGCGCAGGATGTTGAACAGGCTCGAGGCCGAGCCGGCATCCTGCGGCAGCACGTAGGCGGTGGCGATCAGCGAGATGGTCACCATGACCAGCGGCTGGCCGAGGGCGCGGATGATCTGGATATGGTTGAACTGCTCGCCGGCGAAGTCCGGGTTGAGTACGCCGGAGGCGAAGCTGGCGGCGCCGAACAGGCCGAAACCCAGGGCGCAGAGCAGCTTCGGCGTGACCACTTTCATCAGCAGTGGCACCAGGGGGATCAGGAACAGCTGCGGAATGCCCATCCACATGATCACCTCGCCGATCTGCAGGGCGTTGTAGCCCTGGATCTGCGCCAGATACAGCGGCAGTACATAGATGGAACCGTACAGACCCATGCCCAGGCCGACGCTGGAGATGCTCGACAGGCCGAAGTTGCGCTCGCGCAGCACGCCGAGGTTGATCAACGGGTTCGGTCTCGACACCTGCAGGATGATGAACAGCACCAGGCTGATCGCCGCGAGGCTGCCGAGTCCGGCGATCAGGCTGGACTCCAGCCAATCCTTGCGATGACCCTCCTCGAGAAACACCTGCAGGCAACCCAGGCCCAGGCCGAGGGTGAGAATGCCGGCATAGTCGCTGGTTTTCAGCAGTTCCCAGTGCGGCGCTTTCTTTTCCAGGCCGTAGAGCAGCCCGGCGATCATCAGCAGGCCGGGTAGCACGTTGATATAGAAGATGTATTTCCAGCCGAAGTTTTCCGTCAGCCAGCCGCCCAGGGTCGGCCCGATGGAGGGGGCGAAGGTCGCTGTCAGGGCGAACAGGGCCATGCCCTTGGCGCGATGGTGTTCGGGCAGTTTGATCAGGATCAGGGTGAACGCCAGGGGGATC
>Ga0209343_10006490_pt1 | contig 13979 bp, 14 predicted proteins | sample RifCSPlowO2_02_FD_184026 | JGI IMG/M metagenome (GOLD analysis project Ga0209343, IMG submission 184026) | Groundwater microbial communities from Rifle, Colorado - Rifle CSP2_plank lowO2_0.2 (SPAdes) (version 2) | ecosystem: Environmental > Aquatic > Deep subsurface > Groundwater | place... | reverse complement strand
GGGGAATGAAACTGCCAAAATTTAAAGTACAGTATTTTCCGTATTTCTATTAAACAGTTGTCTTGACAACCTGTTAAGAAAGGAGGTGAGTTAATGAAAAAGATTGCAGTTGCTCTGATAATTCTTATTTTCGCCGTTGGCTGTGGTTCTACAAGAACAGCTATACGGACAGAACCACCTGGTGCAACAGTCATGGTTGGGGAAAAAGAGAAGAACATCGGAAAGACACCCATGTACTATGACCTTGATAAAGAGTTGGGCTTTGGACAGAATTTAGGATTGGGAACATCAGAATTGCTAATGAAATTTATTCTCGAAGGTTATGAAGATGAGGTATCAACGATTCAGAAAGGCGGAGGTTCGATAATCGAAAGCCCCCGCTGGCCTTCAGATATTTTCATCCGATTAAGGAAGAAATAAGCTAATGAGGAGGGTGCTTCCACATGGATGTACCCTTCAAACTACCAGTTCATCCATTCCTTTTTTAAAATAACAGGTATACCCTGCTGTTTACAGACTCGTATTGTGTGACCAGTACCACCTTTCATAGGGTTTTCAGTATTTTCATAGAATATCCCAATGGTCGCAGGTTCAAGACCAGATTCAGTTGCCCCTATTACTTTTATTGTGTCACGCAATATATACCTGGACTTTGAATGAAGGATTGGGATTTTATCTCTCTTTTCAAGCATGGGGATATATTCCGATGATGCTTTCCTTGTATGATAAACAGCTCTCTCCTCAGCAACACATGGCATCTTCGAGAGTGCAATTTTATAAGAACTCTCCTCTATCTTCATTTTCCGATGCTTGGGGTATGGAAGAATATATTGAAGCCTTGCAGGGTCTACCTTTTTGATCCCCTCAGCAAATGCCTCGTCTGATCCTTCGGCATTTCCTGTTCTGAATATAGCATCTGGTAATTCCTTTGCAAGTCGTTCACCAAGCTCCACCAGACAATGACGGTCACCTTCAGGTAAAGAGCGAATTCCCTCAACAAGGATAATCGGGATATAGTATCTATGCACATAATCAAGAAATACTATGTAGTTCATTTTTGTGTAGGGAGATTATGCTTAATATTCTTACCTGATTAATGAGGGACAATCAAGAAATATTTTGGTATAGGGTATTCATAAACAAGTGTTGACAGATTACCTTGAAGTTTGTAGATTACAGATAGTAATACTAAGGAGGTGAATTATAATGGGATTCGCAGTTAAGAAATCAAGAGTTCATCCATATACCACCCGAAAGAAAGGGGTCTGCGGTGGTAGAAGCATTATAGAGGGGACAAGAATCCCTGTATGGTCTATTATCCGGTGGTACAAACTTGGTATGTCAGTAGAGGACATAATGCGGGAGTTCCCACAACTGACCCCTTCCCAGGTTCATGATGCCTTTTCATATTATTACGATAACCAGAAGGAAATAGAAGGGGACATAGCAGAAAATGAGGATGAGGCATATATCAGGAAAATGGCAAAATGATAAAGCTTTATCTCGATGAGGATGTCCCGGAAGCGATTGCTAACGCATTGAGATTAAGAGGATATGATGTAGTAACTGTAAGAGAGGCTGCAAGAAGGGGTATGACTGATATTGATCAACTGAATTATGCATCCTCCGAAAACAGGGTTATCCTTTCCTTCAATGTTGCTGACTTCAATAAAATCCACACTGACTTTATTAAAAAGGGACTTAGTCATAGCGGAATTATTCTATCCAAACAACTTCCTATTGGAGCAATGGTTAAGGCCCTTTTAAAGTTACTCCCGGATATAACTCCTGAAAAAGCGAGAAACAATGTAATCTGGTTAAGTGTTACGAAACCATGAATACAAAAAAATCTATAAGAAATAAATCAGTTAGATAGTAAACGCCCCATGTTACATACAGAGGGTCTGGTGCAGGATTTATCCTTTCATAGACATACCTCTCCCGTTGTCCTCAAGAAGAGAATGCTTACATACAAAGGGAGGGGGTGGGTTTATCCGCATAGATTGTCTCTTCATATTCACAGGAGGGTGGTGGTGAGTGGGTACGGGTTTCCCATAACCCCAGGTGCATCAGTATCTTCTGGATAGCGAAATCCTCCCCGATGAAGGCTACGATCTTCACGGAATGCAGACATCGGGGACATAACAGCGGGTCTACTTCATATATTTTTCTGATCAGTCTTTTTTCGCTTCGCTCAATGCAAGCAATGCCCCATGCTGACCTGTCTTTTGGCATGCCTGCTATATGATATGTCCATGCAACCACTATCCTATCTGACCCAGTTCGTTGAGTCAAGGTTATCTTCGGTATCTATGTATTATAATTTCTATCTGGTATAATAATTAGAATTGTGTTATTTTTTACTAACCAATGCCAAAGAAAACATATATCTTTATGCTTTCAGATAGAGAAGATATTTTTAGGAATCGTAGACCTTAACAATGCACTCACCCTGGCTGATAGAGATATTAATGAAAATTGGGAAAGATATAATGAAAGGTATCTTAGGAGGATAAAGTCATGACAAGAGAAGAACTGTTCAGAAAGAATCAACAACTCTCTACAGAGTTTGAACTGTACATCCTTGAACATCCTGAAATAGAAGAAAAGATCCCTGACAATGCCATGATTGTATTAGTCCCTGAATATGATCAGGAACTTGCCACAAAGAACATTGAACTTGCCGAGGCTAATAAAGAACCTGGGCAGACAATTGTTTATATAAGGATTACGAGATTAAGAACTTCGAGGATAGAGGGGTTAACCCTTCAGGTTGCGTGAGGGAGTAAATTAAATCTGATAATCATATAAAAGGCACCTCTTTTAATTTTATAATTTCCTTATCATCTCCTTTGTAAGTCCAAAAACACCAAATTCGAATAACTCTGTCATAATCTATACCATACCTCGAATAAGCTTCCTTAATCTGATTAAGATAATTTTTCCCTTTGGCAAAATCGGTTTTATTATTATCAGGTCGTTTATTCTGAGGTTTACCAAAGAATTTCTTCCTAAACTTTTCTTTTAATTCATTCAGATTTGGACACCAATTCTGTCTATGTGTCACTCCTACCTCAATGTGATAATATTTTTTCCCCTCAGGTCGATATGCAAGGATATCAAATTGACGATTGTTACCACTTATATTAATCCTGCCAGCATGGGATTGCCGGACCTTTTAGGTATAAGCTGCATTTCTCTCCTTATCGAACCGACTCTCGGCCTGGATTCAATCATTCCCTTTTCAATAAGCGTTTGTATATCCTTATAAATCCGGCTGTAATCCCGCCCCGTCTTTTTTGCGACTGAATAAGCGCTAATCCCAGGGTTGCGCACAATAAGCTGTAATATCTCCCGGCGCTTACGGGATATCATGGCAACATCAGGGTCAACAGGATACTGTGAATCTCCGGCAGCAATCATCCCCCACACAGCATCCCATGCATTTACAGCCGTTCTTTCCTCCGGTGAATCCATACTGAACTCATCCCTTATCTCCGGCCATACCTCAACGAAGCGCTCCTCTCCTATCTCATGCAGCAGCCAGCGCACAGGCAGATAAAGAAATGACTGCCAGAACGTCTTTCTGTGGCCTTCCGGTCCTCTACGCATGATGCCGCGCCACCTCCTGTAGCTCATCTCCCCGCTCCAGAAGGCTTGGCGCAATATCCTTTGTCTCTCTTTTATATTGGTCTGAAACATATATCAAAATACCGCTTTACATTGAAAGCAGTTATCCCCTTATACCTCTCCGCAACTTCAAGCGTTTCAAACTCATCCATGAGGTCTTTCCACGGTATATTCCTTATTCCGCTCTCGAGAGCCCGTTCTGAAACATTCGCCCCCCTGCTGTTTATTTCAGCTACAAACTCCATGATTGGTTTGATTTCTTTACTCAACACATAAAGGTCGAAGAGATCGCGAGCGGTCTGGCGCGCACCCTTGCCGGCCACTCTCCCGGTTTTAGTGACTACCTCTCCCGTTCCGGTTATTGTACGAAGCTTTCGGTGATAGAGACCTTCAATAGCCTCAGTCCGGATGCCTTTGACCGTGACTGCCGAAAACATATCGGCATAGATATCCTCTACAATGCAAATCCTGATGGATTCACCTTTCACATTGACCATCCCATGCAGTTGAGCAGCATACATCGGGTCTGTCACTGCTTCAACTGCATTAAGCCGAAGTCCGGCATCTTTCATGCGGCGCTGGAGCAGCATCGGCTCAAATCTCTTACTTAATACCTCCTTTTCTTTCTCGAAGATACTGCGTAAGATTGCATCATGGAGTTTATATAATTGCTGAATTGTCATATATGACAATTTATAATATTAAATTATAAATGTCAAGTTCCGTGCAGCAATCCTCGGTGAAATATCAGGCAAATGCCCATTCAGCGGGGTTAGAAAACCCCGCCTATCGCTTCCTTGACCCAATTATGACAACTGCCGAGAATATTTTACATGGAATATATAAAGACTATGATGTTCAATCCGAAGATTGTTGCCAGGTTTTTGACCTTTTCACTGATTTCTATAATAATATTAGTATTTCTTTTCTCCACAAATAGCGCCTTATTCGCTCAAATAGCAAATCATAAAGGTAAAATTATGATCCTCGAATACCATAAGATTGATTATCCTGAAGGACGCTGGACAAGGACACCGCAAAATTTCAGGAGGGACCTCGAAAGGTTTTATGTAAAAGGCTACCAACTAATTCGTCTCGGAGATTTTCTTGAAGGTAAGATCCATGTTAAGAAGGGTAAAACACCGTTAATCTTAACATTTGATGATTCATCACCAGGACAGTTACGGTTTATCCCTGATGGGAAAGATGGATACCGTGTAGACCCGAATTGCGCAGTAGGGATATTGGAATCATTCTATGCATCTCATCCTGATTTTGGATTGGCAGCAACCTTTTTTGTCCTGCCGGCCGCTAATCCCCCAAACCGCCTCTTCAATCAACCTGAATATGCCCATGAGAAATTACGTTATCTGGTACGAAAGGGTTTTGAGATTGGGAATCATACATACTGGCATGCCACCTTATCAAAGATGAACTCAGAAGGTGTAAAACGGCAGCTTGGCCTTGCAGTAAAGGCGATCCAGGAGGTTATTTCCGGATACTCCCCAAGGGCACTTTCTTTGCCTATGGGGATTTATCCAAAAGACAAGACAACACTGTTACAGGGTTCATATGATGGAATTCCTTATAAGCATGCAGGTATTATGATGGTATCCGGCGGACCCGCTGTAGCACCTGATCACCCTTCGTTTGACCCCCTTTATATCCCCAGGATACAGGCGGTTGAAAAGGAAATAACATACTGGCTCCGCTATTTTGACAAACATCCTGAAGAGCGTTATTGAGGCACTTTTTAGCTACGCCGCAATGACGAAGGATGCAACGCAACGCCGCACGCCCAGAGGGCACCCGGCTTTTTACGAAGCCGTCAGGCCTTGGCAGGGACTTCCTGATATATCTTCATTGCACAGAATTTCGGACCACACATGGAACAGAATGTGGCATCTTTATAAGAAGGCTGCGGCAGGGTCTCATCATGCATCTTCCTTGCTGTCTCAGGGTCCATGGATAATTCAAACTGGCGGTTCCAGTCAAAGGCAAACCTCGCCCTTGATATTTCATCATCCCGCTCCCTTGCCCCCTTTCTGTGGCGTGCGATATCCGCAGCATGGGCGGCAATCTTGTATGCTATGATCCCCTGTCTGACATCATCCAGATCAGGAAGACCGAGGTGCTCTTTTGGTGTAACATAACAGAGCATTGATGCACCTGCATACGCCGCTAATGTAGCTCCTATTGAAGATGTAATATGATCATAACCAGGGGCTATATCAGTAACAATAGGCCCGAGCACATAGAACGGTGCATTGTGACACAGCTCCATCTCTTTTTTAACATTCATCTCGATCTGATCCAATGGCACATGACCCGGTCCTTCTATCATAACCTGCACATCCTCTTTCCATGCTTTAAGCGTAAGCTCACCAAGTACAGACAGCTCTGCAAATTGTGCATCGTCACTTGCATCTGCAAGGCAGCCAGGCCTGAGGCCGTCACCAAGACTGAGGCTCACGTCATAGCGTTTGCATATTTCAAGTATCCTGTCAAAGTGTGTATAAAGAGGATTCTGTTTGTTATGATAGGCCATCCACTGTGCCATGATTGCACCGCCGCGGCTTACAATCCCCATCATCCTTCTGGATGCCAATGGAATGAACTCAAGGAGAAGCCCGCAGTGGATGGTCATGAAGTCTACACCCTGACGGGCCTGAATCTCAATTATGTCCATTATATCGTCAATAGTCAGCTCATGGATTTCATTAACGCGTTCAACAGCCTCATAGATCGGGACTGTTCCTACTGGCATCGGGCTATTTTTTACAATCGCCTCACGTATATCATGGATATTTTTTCCAGTGCTTAAATCCATAACTGCATCAACACCAAATTTTTTGCATAGTTCAAGTTTTTCAAGTTCATACTCAGCAGAGGATGTTATCGAAGAATTACCAATGTTTGCATTTATCTTGCACTTAGTGGCTATCCCTATGCCCATCGGGACAAGGCTTGTATGATTGATGTTGGCAGGAATTATCAGGCGGCCGTCAGCAACTTCGGAACGCACGAACTCCGGCTCGAGTTGTTCAGTGCCGGCAACATGATTCATCTCCTCTGTGATAATCCCCTTCCTGGCATAGTGCATTTGAGAAACATTGCCGGTGCGGGATTTTACCCAATCTTTCCTCATCCTGTCTCCTGTTTGACTGCTAAATATTTATCTTCCCTTTATCTATCAATACTTCCCTGGTCCCATCCCCATATTCAATTATCAGGGTCGGTGAGAAAAACACATAGTCTTCATGGAAATTGGCGCTCGTATTTCCGCCAAATGTAGTATTGTCACCAAGGGCAACATGAGTAGTACCAAGGATCTTTTCAGCCTCTAAAATGTTATCAGGCCTCGATGCCTTATCATTAGTCCCTATCCCGAGCTCAGCTATATTGGTGGCATTCGGACTCTTCTCAAAAACATCTCTAAGATATCCGGTAAACTGCGGATCTCCGTCCATCTCTACCACCTTACCATTCTTGACAGTAAGGGTTACAGGTGGAGAAAGCTGTCTTGTAGTTGACCAGTTCAACACCATAATACCTTCAGATGTCCCTTCTACCGGTGCAATATATACCTCACCTGCCGGCAGATTTCCAAAGCTTCCTGCTGATGTTATAATACCTGTATCAGCATGCCCTGCCCTGCCCTTGAAACCCATCTTCATATCCGTCCCGAGCGGGCATTTCATTAATACAGAATCTGCCCTTGTTATTAGTCTTGCAATATGTTCAGTCCTGTCTGCAATCTTATTCCAGTCTGCATCCATCGAGCTTGAAAACATATCAGGGTCAAACAGGGGCATACTCGCATATCGTGTCCCTTTTATCTTTGTCAGGAGATGACGGAACCTCGTATGACTTGTTGAGAAATTAGACATGGCAATTATAACATCAACTATTTCACCTGTATGTCGTGATAGTATCTCAAACGCCTTCTCAACATCACCCTCAACAGCCTTTTTCGTCCTGAGCCTCTCAAACAGGCCTCCCTCTTTAAGACCTTCCAGGGCACTTCCACCCATTGCCATTCGCCATACAGGCTCAGGGGGTTCGTATCCATTACTTGGCAATGCCTCATATTTATAGAACTGTGTCTCCGTTATCCTGCCGGACAACTCAGCCACCCGTTCTGCTGCCTTTTCAAGACGCCGGCATCTGTCCATCTCCTTTGCCTCAAGCCTCCCCTCCTGCATAAGGTCAGTAAACACAAGTACACGTTCACCCGGCTTTATACCCATATTGATATTCAAAAGTTTTTCTATGGCCTTGTCCATAAAAGTGAAGGGAAATTATCCGGATTAAACAGTAATTACTTCTTCTATTTCTGGTATCATTGCCTTGAGGTGTCTCTCTACACCGAGTTTTAAGGTGTAAGTAGAGCTCGGGCAGCCTGAACAGGCACCTGTAAGGCGAACCTTTACTATTGCCCCTTCAAGCCCCATGAGTAGAATATCTCCACCATCTCTCTGTAAGGCGGGTCTTATCATGCCAAGAACCTCTTCTACCTTTTCTTTGTCGAGAACCGTCTCCATTAAAGCTTCCTCCTTCCATTTTTAATGCTGTTTTTCTATAATACAGTAACATCGCCTGATTTGCAACCATAAACACCATAAACGTCTCTTGAATAGTTGCAATTTAAAACACCCTATGTCAACAGGTACTTATAAAGGTATTCTAAAATCATTCGGATTTCAGTCTTATCTCTGGACTCAGTTTCTTGGGGCCTTTAATGATAACTTATACAAAATGGTTGTTTCACTCTTCGCTGTAGATGCTGCGATCAATTCAGGCGGGGGCGGTATGTATTTGTCTATTGCGGGCAGCCTGTTTATCCTCCCCTTCCTCCTCTTTTCCGGTTACGCAGGTTACCTTGCGGATGTCTATAATAAACGTTCTGTGCTAATAGTTACCAAGAGCTTTGAAATCGCAGCAATGAGTCTTGCACTTGCCGCCTTCATGATTGGAAGGATTGAGTTAATCCTGTGTGTCCTGTTCCTTATGGCCCTTCAATCCACCTTTTTCAGCCCTGCTAAATACGGGATACTCCCTGAAATGCTCCCTTATAAGGACCTCTCCCGCGCAAATGGCCTGCTTGAGATGAGCACCTTTATCGCTATTATACTGGGTACAGCCCTGGGCGGAATAATCTTTGGAATCTGGAAAGGTCACCTGTTATGGATTGGCCTGATAGTTATATTGATTGCAATTATAGGAACTGTCTCCAGTTTTGGTATATCAATGGTCCCATCTTCCGGTGCAGTAAAACCATTCAGGCTTAATCCCTGGGCAGAGATAATAACAGGAATCAAACGCTTATATCAGGAAAAACCACTCTGGCTCACTGTTATGGGGATATCCTATTTCTGGTTCATCGGGGCATTACTCCAGTTGGATATCCTCCTCCTTGGTAAAGAGGTAATGAGACTGAATGACCAGTGGATAGGCATACTGGTGGCCTTCCTTGCCATAGGTATCGGAATTGGGAGTATTGTGGCAGGACGTCTCTCCGGTGATAAAATCGAGCCAGGTCTTGTCCCTCTCGGTTCAATCGGTATCGGTATCTTCTCAATCCTGCTCGCATACTCTGCCCCATCCTATTCAATGACTGCCATAGCCCTCACATTACTCGGATTCTCAGGCGGTCTTTACATTGTACCTTTGAATGCAATGATTCAACAGAGGAGTGGTCAGCAGGAAAAGGGGCGTTTGATAGCCACCAATAATTTCCTGAATACTTTGGGTATCCTGCTTGCCTCTGGTGCACTCTGGTTATTCAGGGACATCTTTCAGATTCATGCAGACAGGATCATACTTATATTTGGTTTACTCACATTTGTAATGACTGCTTATATAGTAAGGATATTGCCAGGGTCTTTTATACGTTTAACCCTCTGGATACTTACAAATACTGCTTATAAAATCAGGATTGCCGGGTCAGAGAATATCCCTGCCCACGGCCCGGTCCTCCTGGTCTCAAACCACGTCTCTTTTGTTGACCCTTTTCTAATAGGGTCATGTACCAACAGGTTTGTCCGCTTTATGATCACAAGGGATTATTATGACATAAGGTGGCTGCAATGGTTCTTCCGGATAATGAATGCAATCCCGGTCTCTGACCGGAACCGGAAAGATATACTTCAATCTATTGAAACGGCACGTGAAGAGCTGAGGCAGGGAAATCTTGTCTGTATATTTTCCGAGGGTATGATAAGCAGGACAGGGAACCTCCAACCCTTCAAAAGAGGCTTTGAAAGGATAATCGATGGAATTGATGTCCCTGTTATACCTGTACACTTAGACCGTTTGTGGGGGAGCATATTCAGTTTCAGCAAAGGACGGTTCTTCTATAAATGGCCGCAACAGATTCCATACCCTGTTACTGTATCTTTTGGAAGACCCCTGTCTTGTGCAACCAGTGCATGGAATGTCCGTCAGGCAATATCAGAGCTTAGTAGTGAAGCATTTAATTACAGGAGGAAATCACAAGACCTGCTTCATCTGCGATTTATGAAGGTCGCAAGGAGAAATTGGACATCCTTTTGTATGGCTGACTCCACCGGTAAGGAGCTGACATATGGCAAGACCCTCACAGAAAGTATCCTGCTTGCAAGGTGGATAAAAAGGCACCGGAGAGAAGAATCTATGATTGGATTGATGTTATCCCCATCAGTTGGAGGTGCGCTGGCAAACATTGCAGTCTCTATGGCCGGCAAGGTCTCTGTAAATCTGAACTTTTCAGCGGGCATGAAGGCAATTAATTCATCAATCCGGGAATGCGGTATAAAGACGACCATTACATCCCGCACATTCCTTGAAAAGGACGGCATTAAAGAGATGGAAGGGTTGCTTTTTCTTGAAGATGTGATGAAGGAAACAGGTTTTCTTGGAAAGGCTTTCATTGCGATCATGGCCTGGCTCCTGCCGGCAGGCGTTATCCTGAAACTCATACATAACAGAAAGACAACGACGGATGAGGCTGCAACTATTATATTCACAAGCGGGAATACAGGGATGCCAAAAGGTGTCAAGCTATCACATTATAATATAATCTCGAATATCGAAGGTTTTTCACAGTTATTTAATCTTTCAAAGAAGGACAGACTAATGGGAATCCTACCATTCTTCCACTCCTTTGGTTTTACCGGAACACTCTGGTTCCCATTGATCACAGGTTTTGGCGCAGTCTACCACCCTGACCCATTAGACGCAAAGGCAATAGGCAAGCTGGCACATAAATATAAGACTACTATATTGTTTGGGATACCAACATTCTTTAATTCCTGCATAAATAGATGCACTCCTGAAGAATTCTCATCCTTACGGTATGCTATAGCAGGTGAAGAAAAACTGCATCAACCTGTTGGAAAGGAATTTAAAGACAAGTTTGGCATAGATTTATTAGAAGGATATGCCTGTACAGTAATGGGCATGGTAGTATCAGTTAACATACACGATCTAAGACATGGGAAAATACACCAGAGAGGTCATAAACCAGGAACAGTCGGGCATCCAATCCCTGGGGTTTCAGTAAAGGTAGTTAATCCGGATACATATGAGCCTCTCCCACCTGATAAAGAAGGGTTGCTTCTTGTTAAAGGCCCGGGCCGGATGATCGGTTATCTGGGTCAACCGGAATTAACCAAAGAGGTGCTAAGAGATGGCTGGTATGTCACAGGAGATATCGCCTCTTTAGATGAGGATGGTTTTATTACAATAACAGACCGGTTTTCGAGAATCAGCAAGACCGCTGGTTAAATGGCAATGCTTATAAAGGTTAAATAAGTTGGAGATGAAGATATCCAATATACAATCACGCATATCAGGGGTGTCATCTGTTGTTGTGCTTACAGGTGCCGGCATATCTGTAGGGGATAATTTAAATCGCCCCAAAAAGGATAATTTAGGGACAGGGGAAAATGGATATGGGTAGACCACTCCCTGTTCTTTCTACTGAAAGAACAGAAAGATGCTTATCAGGGATAATTATTAGGAGATGTTTCTATTTTAGTTTATGTTTTTTGAGTAGTCAAATAGTCCCGACTTCATCACTTGTCAGCCCCATCCGTCAGTCTGCAAACCTCCTTCCCACTTCCCATCTCTGGTTATAAGGAAGGTCTTTGTCATTGAAGGGTCATCCTGACTGGATTACAGACCTTCCGAGCTTTCTCTGCAGACCTTTCCAGAATTGCCACCTTTAGTCCGCCGGAAGCCTCCTTGTGTGCTCGTCCCAGTTTCTTCCACAAGGATAATAACCATCGCCTCGAACCCCGTGAGGCTTGGCGACTACGACAATGGGAATTTCGGCGTCTATTCCGTTAGCTTTCACTACGGCCCTTCTGGTTGCTCGCCTCCCTTATGAAGGCTTTTACTTCCGAGCTTTCAGCAGTAGGGTCACCCCTAACAGGTCAGGTATAACTACGTTGCCAAACCGGAAATTGCAACGGTGGGACTTTCACCCACAAGGTCAGCAGATAGCTTCGCTGCACGGGCTCAATCCCTTCACTTGCGTTGAAGCCTGATACCTCCCACCTCCCAGCTTCATACAGCTCGTTGCCTCCCTGCATGTGGGATTAGGTGCTGGGCTGGTGGCTGACCTTTGTCCAGACCAGACTTACACTGGCAAGAACCAATACGCTTACTTGGAACACCCATATGTAACACCTCCGTCAAATATTGTTTAACTTTATTTTATCATAATTTATCATAATATAAGAAACGAGATGGATATTCCTCACGGCACATTGACTACCTGCTCCACGGCATACCAATTTTCGTTGCCGCTGGTCTGCATGCTGCTGGCACTCGGCAGTAACAACACCAAATAACCAAATCACCAAATAATCTACTGTCCGGAACGTACTGGCCACACATAGTAGTAGCTAGTCTTACTGCTGCTGACCATGCCGCCACTCCACATACTGACGACCCACGCGCCGTCCGCGTAGTACGTGTAGCCTGCGCCGGAAGTAGACGACCAGTAGTAGCTCGACTGCACATTATTAAAGCCCTGCGTATTAAGCCATGCAGATATACTAGATTGTCCGGCATGTACCAGGCTCTTAAGCTCATTTACATTAGGCAGACGCCAGTCCGTATAACCGAGGTAACTGTTGGTGTTCAGACAGGCCACATAATCCAGTGCACCTTGCCATGTCTTTGTAGTGGCAGGGGAACATGCGGAAGACCCAGGTGCATTGCCATCCTTTGTCCAGATTAAACCGGTTAGATTGTCTGTTACTGTACCATCACCATTGTCTGTAAACCTCGGGCTGGGCCAGGCAACACCTCGTTGTAAATTCCCATCCTGCCCAGTTCCTGTACATCCAATTATATTACCTGAACTATCATAGCAAGTGGTCTGGCCTGTCTTGGGTATGGAAATAATCGAATTTTCCAATAACCAAGACTGTCCGGAACGTACCGGCCACACGTAGTAGTTGCTAGTCTTAAAGCCGAAGTTGTACATGTAGCCAACCCACATATTGACGATCCACGCGCCGTGCGGGTAGTAGGCGTCGGACGTAGACGACCAGTAGGAGCTAGACTGCACATTATTGAAGCCCTGTGAATTAAGCCATGTGCTGGTATCAGACTGCCCTGCATTTACCAGACTTCTAAGCTCATTAATATCTGGCAGATGCCAATCCGAATAACCGAGGTAACTGTTGGTGTTCAGACAGGCCACATAATCCAGTGCACCTTGCCATGTCTTTGCCGTTGCAGGTGAACACACAGCAGGCCCCGGTGCATTGCCATCCTTTGTCCAGATTAAACCAGTGAGATTGTCTCTTACTGTACCATCACCATTGTCTGTAAACCTCGGGCTGGGCCAGGCAACACCTTGTTGTAAATCCCCATCCTGTCCCGTACCTGTACAGTCAATTATATTACCTGAGCTATCATAGCAAGTCGTCTGACCTGTTTTGGGTAAACTTATTGGTAGCGGTATAACCATTACCTGAATCGTAGCCATAGCGCTCTTATTGGGATCGGCCTGACTTGTGGCAACGATGTGATAAGTGCCTGGCTTTGAAGGAGCGGTGTAAACCCCTCCACTGTTGATTGTCCCTCCGGAAGCCCCTTCCTTAATACTCCATGTCACTTTATTATTTGTACTGCCCGTAACCTCAGCCGAAAAAGTCTGGCTTCCTCCTGTTGCCACTATTGCTGATTCTGGATTAATACTCACAGAAACTGGTATTACATCTACAGTAGCCGTAGCGCTTTTATTGGGATCGGCCTGACTGGTTGCAACAATATGATAAGTGCCTGGTTTCGAGGGGGCGGTGTAAACCCCTCCACTGTTGATTGTCCCTCCGGAAGCCCCTTCCTTAATA
>Ga0209343_10006486_pt1 | contig 13982 bp, 7 predicted proteins | sample RifCSPlowO2_02_FD_184026 | JGI IMG/M metagenome (GOLD analysis project Ga0209343, IMG submission 184026) | Groundwater microbial communities from Rifle, Colorado - Rifle CSP2_plank lowO2_0.2 (SPAdes) (version 2) | ecosystem: Environmental > Aquatic > Deep subsurface > Groundwater | place: Rifle... | reverse complement strand
GGCCACCAGCCAGACGTGGTAACCGGCGCGGCGCATCAGTGCGGCTTCCACAAAGTCATGCGACATGATGCTGCCCGACATGCCACCGGTGCCCGCAATACGCGCCAGCGCGCAGTGCTGCATGAAAGGTGCGACGCGGATGATGGCGTTGTGGCCCCAGTAGTGCGACTCGCCCATTTGCCAGAACTGCATGCCCAGCGTGAACAGGCGACCGGTCACGCGCGAGGCAAACTGCTGCGCCCGGGCGTGCAAGGTGACATGGCCGATGGCCTGGGTGGCGGTCTGGATGATGCCGGCGGTGGGGTTGGCTTCCATCAGCTTGACCATGGAGACCAGGCAGTCGCCGCTCATCACGCTGTCGGCGTCCAGCACCACCATGTAGCGGTAATCCTTGCCCCAGCGACGGCAGAAGTCGGCCACGTTGCCGGACTTGCGATCGGTGCGGCGCTTGCGCAGACGGTAATAGACCTCGATCTGCGGCTGGTCGGGCTGGCTGGCGAGTTGGGTCCGCAACTCTTCCCAGGCGGCGCGTTCCGCTTTCTGAATCGCGACGTCGTTGCTGTCAGACAGCACAAACACGTCAAAGGCCTGGACATGCTTTGTTAGCGCCACCGATTCACAGGTGGCGCGCAGGCCGGCAAACACCGTGCGCACATCTTCATTGCAGATCGGCATGATGATGGCGGTGCGCGTGGCGGCATCGAGCGTATGGTGCTGAACCTTCTTGGCCGACAAACCGTGGCTGTCGCCCCGCAGCATCACGTAAAAGCCCATCATCGCAGTCATGAAGCCCGTCACCACCCAAGCCGACAGCAAGGCAAACAGTGTGGCCTGGCCGTACTGCAAAAAGGCGTTGTCGTAGTCGGGCTGTATGTCCGTGAAGAGACTGGTGGCCAGTACCGTGCTGATCACTGTCAGCAGCAAGAATATGGCGCGCCGGCGTCTGGCGGCTTGCTGCCAGGGCTCCGGCTTGTCAGCGATCGAAGCGGCTGGAAGCGCCTGCGCCTGAACCCGCCCAGTCAGTTTGAGCACGGGGAACAGGGCCGCACCGGCGAGGCTGTTCCAGAAACCTCGCCACGGCCGCGGCACCATGCTGGCGCGATTGATCGGCGGTGCCGTGACTGCGTTGGGGTGACGTTCTTCGCGCAAGACGCTGCGCCCGCCGATTGGCATCAAGGTGTGATCAGGTTGGTCCATGTTTCGCTCAGTGTTTGGTTGTTGTGTTGGAGGAAGGCACGCAGCTCGACGGGCTGGGCCGGATTGAGTCGCTGCACGCGCAAGGTCATGCGCCAGGCGCCGGTGGCCGGGTTTTTGTAGGCCAGGCTTTCCGTCACGCGGCCATTGGCATTGGCGGTCGCGATCGCCTTGACCGGCGCGTCTTCGGGCAAGGCGTCCAGGGCCGGGCCGGCAAAATCAATCACAAACTGAATTTGCTGACCCAGGGCCTCGGCGCCGAGCTTGGTGTAGCCCGTGCCGCGACGCGATTGCGTGACCCAGCCGTTGGGTGGCAATTGCTGGTTTTTGCCCTGCCAGTGAATGGTGTAGGCGAAATCCATCGATTGACCGGGCGCCGGCATTTTGGCCGGCACCCAATAGGCGGCTACGTTGTCGTGGGTTTCGTCGGGCGTTGCAAATTGCAGCAGCTCGACCCGGCCGGCGCCCCAGTCGCCCAAGGGCGTGACCCAGGCGCTGGGTCGGAGTTCATAGCGGGCCTCGGTGTCTTCAAAGCTGTTGAAAGCGCGGTCGCGCTGCATCAGGCCAAAGCCCTTCAAGCTCTTCATGCTGAACGAGGTCGTGACGGGGGCGGCCGGGTTTTGCAGCGGTCGCCACAGCCATTCGCCTTCGCCGGTGGCCATCATCAAGCCGTCGGAGTCATGCACTTCCGGGCGAAAATCCCCGGGGCGGGGCTGGTTCTCGCCAAAGAGGAACATGCTGGTCAGGGGCGCCAGACCCAGCGTCGCCACGGGCGTGTCGGTCGGGCGCATGAAGATGCGGGCATGCACCTCCGTCACGGTCTGTTCGCCTGGCGTGATGTCAAAACGGTAGGAGCCGGTCATGCGCGGCGAATCCATCAGCGCATAAACAACCAGCTTCTTCGCATCGCCGGTCGGTTTTTCAAGCCAGAACTCGGTGAAGCGCGGGAACTCTTCCTTGGCGCTGCCCGCCGTGTCAACCGCCAGGCCGCGTGCGGACAGTCCGTAGCGCTGGCCGCTGCCCAGCGCCCGGAAGTAACTGGCGCCGGAAAACACGACAAGCTCGTCCTTGTACGTCGCCGAATTCAGGTTGTTGAAGGCGCGCAGGCCACCAAAGCCGAGATTGCCCCAGGTTTGCGGTGACAGCTTGTTTTTTCCAAAGCTGAAGTCGGCCGGGTTGTAGGGAATCGGCTTGATACCCTGCGGGGTGATCTCATGGACGCGAACCGAGTCGCCGCTTTTCCCGACGTGCAGAAAATTGACTTCATACGGCAGCTTGTCCGTCCGCCACAGGGTGCTGTCCGCCTTGAAGCGGATGTCACGGTAACCGTCGTAATCAAGATTGGCGAGTTCCGCCGGCATCGCGTGGCTTGCCGGTTTGAAGGGCGTCTGGGCTTGCTTGCGGGCGAGCCCGGCGACATCGTCGAGCGTCCACGCCTGCGCCTGACCAGCAACCAGGGCCAGCAGGCTGGCAACTATCAAGGCAACAAAGCGGGCCGCAAAGGTATGTCCGCGACGGTGAAAATAAGGGAGGCAAATGGTCTGCATGCCAACACTAGTGCAAACCCTATGCCAGCCCTGAAAAACCTATTTAAATCAACAGCTTGACGCTTGTCCTGAATTAACAAGCCGAAAAGTGACCGCAAAGCCGGTGCAAACCGGTGTTTTTGTCGCCGACGAGCGACAACATCCCGCTTGTAAAGTTGAAATCCCTTTTAAATCAAGCGCTTAGGTCTGTCGCCTGCGAGCGACTCAGCTTGCAGCAGGGGGCGCGGCCGACCCGCTGCTGTCGGCCTTGAACAGCCCGGGCGTCAGGCCGTGCTTTTGCATCAGGCGGTAAAACTCGGTCCGGTTGCGGTCGGCCAGACGGGCGGCGTCGGCCACATTGCCGTCGGTGAGCTTGAGCAGGCCCACCAGGTAGTCGCGCTCGAAGCGTTGCCTGGCCTCGGCCAGGGTCAGCACCTCCACGCTAGGCGAGCGCAGGGCACGCTGAACCAGGGCCAGCGGCACCAGCGGCGAGGTCGACAGGGCGCAGACCTGCTCCACGACGTTGTAGAGCTGGCGCACATTGCCCGGCCAGGCGGCAGTGGTCAAGGCAATCAGGGCCTCGGGTGCAAATCCGCTAAGGCGTTTTTTGTATTTGTCGGCCAATTTGACCAAAAAATAGTTGGCCAGCAGCGCGATGTCCTCGCGCCGCTCGGACAGCGGCGGCAAGCTCAAGGTGACAACATTGAGCCGGTAGTACAGGTCGGCACGGAATTGGCCCTCGGCCATCGCCAGGTCGAGGTCGCGGTGCGTGGCTGAGATGATGCGCACATCCACGGGAATGGACTGGCTTGAGCCCAAGGGCCGCACCATGCGCTCCTGCAGCACACGCAGCAGCTTGACCTGCAGCGCCGACGGCATGTCGCCGATCTCGTCGAGCAGCAGGGTGCCACCGTCGGCCGCCTGAAACAGCCCGCTGTGATTCGCCACGGCGCCGGTGAATGCACCCTTGACGTGGCCAAACAGTTCCGACTCCAGCAAGGGCTCCGGAATGGCGCCGCAGTTCACCGCGATGAACGGTTTGCTGGCCCGCGAGCCGGCCTGGTGAATCGCCCGGGCCAATAGTTCCTTGCCGGTGCCGCTTTCGCCGCGCAGCAGCACGCTGGCGTCCGATTGCGCCACCATGTGCGCTTCCGCCAGCACTTCCGCCATGCGGCTGGAGCGGCTGATGATCTGGTTTTGCCACGCCTGCGGGCTGCCGGGCTTGACCGAATGGGCCGGGGCGCTGAGCGACAGCGCCTGCGCAATCTTGTCGAGCAGGCTCTTGCCATCGAAGGGCTTGGTCAGGTAGGAGAAGACGCCGCGCTCCGTGGCCTGGACCGCATCGGGAATCGTGCCATGGGCGGTCAGCAAAATAACCGGCAACGAGGGGTGTTGCGCGCGAATGTCGTCAAACAGCGCCAGGCCGTCGCGGCCCGGCAGGCGCACGTCACTGAGCACCAGCTGCGGCCGCTCGATATGCAACTGGGTCATGGCGGCCTCGGCCGAGGTGACCGCCGTCACGCGGTAGCCCGCCGCTGTGAGCCGGATGGTCAGCAGGCGCAGCATGTCGGCGTCATCGTCAACCACCAGCAGATGGGGGCCGGGTGCGCGAGGCGCCGCGGCGGGCGGCGTGACGGGGTCGTCAGGCAAATCGCTCATGGCGTTGCCGGGCGGGTGCCACGATTGCCCGGCGCCGGGGCGCTGGCCGCGGGCGGACGGCTCGTGAGGCTGCGTTCGATCGCCTTGAGTGCTTCCAGCCGCTCATTGGTCTGATCCAGCCGGCGCTGCATGTCGCGTGTCTGCTGGGTTTGTTTCTCAAGCTGTTCTTCCAGGCGGCGCTGCTCGCCGTAGCGCGAGGCCAGCAGGCCGGCCAGCGGATGCAGCGTCTTCGCCTCGGTATCGGCATTGGCCAGCACGCGTCCCAGCAGTTCCTGGGCACGTATGAGCTCGCTCAGTTGATGAAGCTGACTCAGGGCCAGGGCCAACTGCAGCTGTTGGGTCGGGCCGGCCGCGTCGCCCAGCCGGATCACTTCCTGGCTCAACTCTGCCGGCGCCAGCCGGCGCACCCGGTCCGCGTAGGCCAGCATGCGTGTGACGGCGTCAGTCGCCTGCGGCGCGACCGGGCCGACCGGCGATACCGGCAGGCAGGGCTGGGGGGCAGCAGCCGGCGTGGCAATTGCGCCCGTTGCGTCGTCACCGCGAGGGCCGAAACGGCCAGCGCAGCCGGCCGACAGCATCGCGACAGCGATGGATGCCAGCAAACCCAGACGGGCCAGGCGATGAGGCTGTCTCACAGGAAAATCAGGATTTGAAAACATGGGGAAACTCGATTCTGAAGTGGGCACCGCCTTGGTCCGGCAGCAGCTCGATGCGGCCGCCGTGCGCGGCAATATATTCGTTCACGATGGACAGACCAATGCCGCTGCCCCGCGCCACGTCGCTGGGTTGGCGCTCGCCACGGTAAAACGGCTCGAAAATCCGTTCGCGATCAGCCGCAGCCACGCCCACACCCTGGTCGTGAATGTCGATGCGGACCAGGCCCGGCAGTTTACTCAGCTCCAGGCGGATCTCGCCCTTCGGCGGTGAGTAGCGGATGGCATTGGACAACAGGTTGGCCAGCACCGTGCCGATTTTTTCGGGGTCCAGCTCCACCAGGATCGGCTTGCCGACGACGGTGACCGACAGGTCGCGCGCGCGCCATTGCAGACGCTGCGCGTCAACCTGGGCTTCAACCAGCTCCAGCAAGTTGGTCGTCTGGCGGTGCAACTGGCGGGCCTCAAACGCCGCCGTATTAAAACGCAGCAGGTCTTCAATCTGGCCCTGCAAGACACCGGTGTTGTGCCGCAGGATTTGCGCGATTTCACGCTGCTCATGGCTTAGTTCGCCGGCCACGCCGTCCTCCAGCAGGGAGACGCCTTCACGCAGCGATGCCAGCGGGGTCTTGAGTTCATGGGAGATATGGCGCAAAAAACGCGCTTTGTCGGCGTCGAGCTCGACCAGCCGCAGGCGCAGCCAGTTCAGCCGCTGCCCCACCATGGCCAGGTCGGCCGGACCCCGAATGGCAATCACCTGATCGAGCCGGTTTTCACCCAGGCCGACGATGGCATGTTCCAGACGCTTCAGGGGCACCGTGAACCAGATGCCGAAAGCCAGCGCCATGACGACCGCCAGTACGATGGCCCAGGTGACTTGCTGCGCCAGGTGACTTCGGCTGTCTTCGAGCTTGGCTTCCAGCGCCTGGTTGCGCTGCTGGATGGTCTTTTGCACCTGCACCGCGATGGCCGAATTGACATCATCGAGTGAGCGAAACTCTTGTGCTATCTGGCGTTCCCGCTCCAGCGCGGTATCGGGGGCGCCGGTCAACAGGTCGCCGATAGCTTGCAGGTGCGCCTGCCACTGCTGCTTGGGCCCGTTGGGCAGGCCTTGTGCTGTCAGGCTGGCCAGGAGGGTGGCGGCCTCGCGCGCCTGGTCCGAAAAGCGCGCGCGCAGGACGCGGTCGTCCAGCACCACCGACTGGCGCGATGTGCGCTCCATGGAAACGCTGAGCTCGCTCAGTGACTGGGCGAGCCGGCTGAGCTCAAGCGATCGGGACGCGCCGTCGCGGCTTTGCAGCGTGAGTTCTTCCAGCGTGAACAGGGCGCGCAACGAGGCCGCACCCAGCAAAGCGGCAATCAGCAAAAAAGCGATCACCAGCAGTTGCCGGAACGAAAATTTCTGCAGCATCTTCAAATGTCAGGGGGTTGCGGTAGTGAAGGTGGTGCCAGTGCAAGGGGGCCGCTTCTGACAGCACCCGTGGGTTGTTGGCGCTTCACGGCGTGGCAAGGAAGCTGGCACCATGACTCAAAAATTCATTGTAGATCAATGACCTTGCCGCCGGGAAACCCATCAATGCCATCGCCAGGATGGCCTTCATGCTTCAACTGGTAGACCGGCTATGGCCAATGCTGAGCAGGGGTCCCTCGCCCAGCTTGAAGACACTGACGACTTGTTCCAGATGGCCCGCCTGATCCTGCATGGATTGCGCGGCGGCGGCGGCCTGTTCGACCAGGGCGGCATTTTGGTGGGTGACATTGTTCATTTCGCCAATCGCATCGTTGACACGCTCGATGCCTGCGGTCTGCTCAACGCTGGCGGCGGCAATGTGACCCATGATGTCGGTGACGTGGCGAATGCTGTCGACGATCTCCGTCATGGTGGTGCCAGCCTGATGGACCAAGGTGCTGCCGGCATCGACTTTGTCGACCGAGTCGCCGATCAGCGTCTTGATCTCATGGGCCGCGGCAGCTGAGCGCTGTGCCAGGCTGCGTACTTCCGCGGCGACGACCGCAAAACCGCGCCCCTGTTCACCGGCGCGCGCCGCTTCCACTGCCGCATTCAAGGCCAGGATGTTGGTCTGGAATGCGATGCCATCGATGACGCCAATAATGTCACCAATTTTTTTCGACGATGCATTGATGGACTCCATGGTATGGACCACTTGCGCCACCACGGCCCCGCCTTTGACCGCGACCTCGGATGCGGAAATGGCAAGCTGATTGGCACGCCGCGCATTGTCGGCATTCTGGTTGACCGTGGACGTGAGGTCTTGCATGGAGGACGCCGTCTTCTCCAACGCACCGGCCTGCGACTCGGTCCGTCTGGATAAGTCGAGATTGCCGCGGGCAATCTCACTGGAGGCGCCGAAGATGGTGTCGGTGCCCTCGCGCACCTGGCCGACGACTCGCACCAGGCTTTCATTCATGTCTTGCAAGGCCTGCTGCAGCTCGCCCATTTCGTTGTTGGAGTTGACCGGTATGTCCTGCGTCAGATCGCCAGCCGCAATGTTGCGCGCCACCTGCACGCCGGACTCCAGCGGCTGGGTGACGACTTTGCGAATGAACGGGTAGATCAGCATCAGCACCGGAATGCAGGTGATGAAGGCGGCAAGAATCGACTTCAGACGCTGATCAGCCAGGCCCGCATTGACCTGATCGAGCGAGACTTTCATGCTGACCGCACCCAGCACGGTGTTCTCAGGCACCAGGTGACAGAGCGTGCAGTCCTTGCCCAGGGAATTCTTCATCGCCATGGTGGGACGCACGGCCCGCAGATATTCACCCTTGCCGTCGGATTCGACCTGGATGACTTCCTTGCCGGTCTGCAGCACCTGTTTTTCGATGGCGTCTGGATTGACGTCATCCTTGGCGGTGCCGGGCCCGAACAGCTTGCTGACGCTCTCGCCGCGCAGCACGCGCACGTCACGAATGGAGCCGAGTTGCTTGACCTGATCGAGAAACACATCGCGCTGCGCCACGGTGCCGGTCACCATCATGCCCGTGAGTCCCGCCATGGTGGCGTTGTGCATGCTGAGGGAAAATTCGCGCGCCTGATCCAGGGCCGCCTCGCGGTAAACATAGCCTTGCCAGACGATCACCCCAGACCACACAACGATCAGGGCGGCTCCGATGGTGGCCAAGAGCTGTACCCAGATTTTGAATTTAGCGACGCGCAAAATATAAGTCCTCATGGGATCGAATGAAAAAGCCGCTGATTTTACCGTTGGGTGGTCTGGCTCACCTAGTTCGTTAGAACTAGGTGAGCGGCATCGCGCATAGTTCTTTTTTCAAGAAAGACCTGTTCCACAGAGGGATAGCGTCGCAGGGTCGAAAAACCTAAAGTCATGTCAATCCAAAAGGAGTTTTTGACATGACCAAGAAAGGGCAAGCCCTCTCGGTGCTGATGGTCAGCACATTCGCATTCACCGTGTGCTTCATGGTCTGGATGATGTTTGCCGTGATCGGTATCCCGATCAAGAAAACACTGGATCTCAATTCAACCCAATTTGGCATTCTGATGGCGATGCCCGTGTTGACCGGCTCGCTGATCCGGGTGCCGCTTGGCATCTGGACGGACAAATTTGGCGGCCGCATTGTGATGACCGTCCTGATGGCCTCCACGGTGCCCGCCATCTGGCTCATGACCTACGCCACCGCCTATTGGCACTACCTGAGCATTGGCCTCTTTGTCGGTATGGCGGGCGGCGCGTTTTCAGTCGGTACGCCCTACGTGGCACGCTGGTTTCCGAGAAATCAGCAGGGCTTTGCGATGGGTATTTTTGGCATGGGCAACGCCGGAGCCGCCTTGAACAAGTTTGTGGCACCGGCGCTGGTGGTGGGCTTTGGCTGGACCATGGTGCCCAAGGTTTACGCCGGCATCATGCTCGGCACTGTCATTCTGTTCTGGTTGTTCAGCCACAGCGATCCAACGCACCAGGTGCCCAGTCACGTCAAATTTGTCGATCAACTCAAGTCACTGAAAGACCCCAAAGTTTTCAAGTACTGCCAGTACTACAGCATCGTGTTTGGCGGCTATGTGGCCATGTCGCTGTGGATGGTGCAGTACTACGTGGGGGAGTTCGGGCTGGATATTCGCACCGCCGCTCTGCTGGCCGCGTGCTTTTCGCTCCCAGGTGGCATCCTGCGTGCGGCGGGTGGCTGGCTGTCGGACAAATACGGTGCGCACGCCATGACCTGGTGGGTGCTGTGGGTGAGCTGGGTCTGCCTGTTTTTGTTGAGCTATCCGCAAACCGACTTGACGATCGCCACCACGTCAGGCCCAAAAACATTTCACATCGGCCTGAACGTCTATCTCTTCACTATTTTGATGTTCACGCTAGGCGTAGCCTGGGCTTTTGGCAAGGCCAGCGTGTTCAAGTACATCAGCGATGACTACCCGCACAACATCGGCACGATCAGCGGCATTGTGGGTCTGGCCGGCGGCATGGGCGGCTTCTTGTTGCCCATCATGTTCGGTGCCCTGATGGACCTGACCGGCATCCGCTCCAGCGCCTTCATGCTGATGTACGGCGTGGTCTGGGTGTCGCTGATCTGGATGTACCTGACCGAGATACGCCGCAGCGAGTTCATGGGCAAGAGCATCCCGGCGCCCGCAGCGCAGAACTGAAGCCAATTTTTTTGAAAGACCACAATGACCAAGCAAGCAAGAACCGGTGCTGACATTGCCGACTGGCGCCCCGAAGACGAGCAGTTCTGGGAAAGCACCGGCAAAAAAATCGCCTACCGCAACCTGTGGATTTCCGTGCCCAGCCTGCTGTGCGGTTTCGCCGTCTGGGGCATGTGGGGCATCATCACGGTGCAGATGCTCAACCTGGGCTTTCCTTTTACCCAAGCTGAACTGTTCTCGCTCACCGCTATTTCCGGCCTGGCCGGCGCCACCATGCGCATCCCCTCGTCTTTCTATATCCGCCTGGCCGGCGGGCGCAACACCATCTTCCTGACCACGGCCATGCTGCTGGCACCGGCCCTGGGCACTGGCATCGCATTGCAACACAAGGATTGGCCTCTCTGGGTGTTCCAGATGCTGGCCTTGTGGTCGGGCGTGGGCGGTGGCAATTTTGCCAGTTCCATGTCGAACATCACCACCTTCTTTCCCAAGCGCTTGCAAGGCACCGCGCTCGGTCTTAATGCAGGCTTGGGCAATTTCGGCGTCACCGCCATGCAGATCATTATTCCTTTGGTGATGACGGTTGGCATGTTTGGCGCCATGGGCGGGGACCCGATGCCGCTGATCAAGGACAGCGGCTGGATATTCGGAAAAATTGTCGCCGGAACCCCAACCTACATTCAAAACGCCGGGTTTGCCTGGGTCCTGTCACTGGTTCCCTTGTCGGCACTGTGCTGGTTTGGCATGAACAACCTGCTTCCTATTTCCCCCAATATTGGCGGTACCTTGATGGCGTTCATCAAGATCACCTGGATCTACACCTTGACCTTCATTCCGGCCGGGATCGGCCTGTATCTCTATATGCCCGCACCGACCGGCCTTGGCTTGCTCAATATGTGGATTGCCATGCCTTTGATCATTGTCGGGACCCTGTTTCTGATGAAGCTGGCTGCGTTTGGAACGATGAAAGACAACATTGCCAAGCAGTTTGAAATCTTCAAGAACAAGCACACCTGGTCATTGACCTTGCTGTACCTGGTGACCTTTGGTTCGTTCATTGGTTTTTCGATGGCACTGCCGCTGGCCATCACCGTGATCTTTGGCGTCAGCCATGTGCCGGACGCTGCCGGTGTGATGCAACACACGCTGAAAAACCCGAACGCACCGTCGGCCCTGACCTACGCCTGGATCGGCCCCTTTGTCGGCGCGCTGATTCGGCCGGTAGGCGGCTGGATTGCCGACAAGGTGGGGGGTTCCATCGTGACGCAGATCATCTCGGTGGTGATGGTGGGCGCCTCCGCGGGCGTCGGCTACGTGATGATGCAAGCCTATGGTTCAGCCACACCCGAGCAGTACTTCTCGCTCTTCATGTGGTTGTTCGTGCTGCTGTTTGCCGCCAGCGGCATTGGCAACGGTTCTACTTTTCGCACCGTCGGCGTGATCTTTGATCGCCAACAGGCCGGGCCGGTGCTGGGTTGGACCTCGGCCGTGGCGGCCTACGGCGCCTTTATCGCACCGGTCGTGATTGGGACCCAGATCAAGGCCGGCACGCCGCAAACCGCCATGTACGGCTTTGCCATTTTTTACGCCCTGTGCCTGGTGCTCAATTGGTGGTTCTACCTGCGTGCCGGCTCGGAAATCAAGAATCCATAAGCCATTTGCTCCGACACCCATGCGCTTAATATGCTATATATTTAATAGCACACTAAGCAGATAAAACGGGGGCTAGAGCCTGTTTTTATATAAACTCTACCGAGGTATTCCATGAGCCACTTTCTGGATCGACTGACTTACTTTTCACAACCCAAAGAGCCTTTCTCGGGCGAGCACGGCGTCACCACGGGTGAAGACCGCACCTGGGAAGACGCCTACCGCGACCGCTGGGCGCACGACAAGATCGTGCGCTCCACCCACGGTGTGAACTGCACCGGCTCTTGCTCGTGGCAGATCTTCGTGAAGGGCGGCATCGTGACCTGGGAAACCCAGCAGACCGACTACCCCCGCACCCGCTGGGACATGCCCAACCACGAACCGCGGGGTTGCGCACGCGGCGCCAGTTACAGCTGGTATTTGTACAGCGCCAACCGGGTCAAATACCCGATGGTGCGTGGCCGCCTGCTTAAATTGTGGCGCGAAGCCCGTCAGTCCCATGATCCGGTCGATGCCTGGGCCTCGATTGCCCAGTCTGAGCCTAAGCGCCGCGAGTACCAGAGCGTGCGCGGCCTGGGCGGTTTTGTGCGTTCCAGCTGGGAGGAAGTCAATGAGATGGTGGCGGCAGCCAACGTTTACACCATCAAGCAACACGGCCCGGACCGCATCATCGGCTTCTCGCCGATCCCGGCGATGTCGATGGTTTCGTATGCGGCCGGCAGCCGTTATCTGGCGCTCATCGGTGGCGTGCCGATCAGCTTTTACGACTGGTACTGCGATCTGCCACCGGCCAGCCCGCAGGTCTGGGGTGAGCAAACCGACGTGCCGGAATCGGCCGACTGGTACAACTCCACGTTCATCATTGCCTGGGGCTCCAACGTGCCGCAGACACGCACGCCGGACGCCCATTTCTTCACCGAGGTGCGCTACAAAGGTGCCAAGACGGTGGCGGTGACGCCCGATTATTCAGAAGTGGCCAAGCTGTCCGACATTTGGATGAAGCCCAAGCAAGGGACTGATGCGGCGGTGGCGATGGCCATGGGCCACGTCATCCTGAAGGAGTTTTACTTCCCCGATGGAGGCAAGCCGCGTAGCGCGTACTTTGACAACTACGTGCGCCGCTACACCGACATGCCCATGCTGGTGATGCTGAAAGAACATCAGTTGCCCAATGGCGACACGGTGATGGTGCCGGATCGTTATGTGCGCGCCTCTGACTTCAATGGCAAGCTCGGCGCCGCCAACAACCCCGAATGGAAGACGGTGGCCTTCGACGACAACGGCAAAGTGGTTTTGCCCCACGGTGCTATCGGTTTCCGCTGGGGCGCAGACGGCCGCGCTGATGAAGGCCAATGGAATCTTGAGGCCAAAGAAGCCCGCCACGGCACTGAGGTCAAACTCAAGCTCTCGGTGCTCGAAGGTGAGAACCCAAGCAGCGAGACGGCCAAGGTCGGCTTCCCCTACTTCGGCGGCATCGTCAGCGAGCACTTTCCGAACAACGCCACCGGAGCGGGTGCCAACAATGTGCTGGTGCGCACGGTGCCGGTGCAACGCATTTCGCTCGGCAAAGAAGGCGACCAGCGCGACGCCCTGGTCGCTACCGTGTTCGACCTGCAAGTGGCCAACTACGGTGTGGCACGGGGTCTGCCGGGCGAGCTGGCGGCGAAGGATTTCAACGACGACACGCCTTACACCCCGGCCTGGCAGGAGCGCATCACCGGCACGCCGCGCGAGCAGCTCATCACGGTGGCGCGCCAGTTTGCCGAAAACGCCGACAAGACGCAGGGCAAGTCGATGGTGATCATTGGCGCCGCCATGACCCACTGGTACCACTGCGACATGAACTACCGCGGTGTCATCAACATGCTGATGATGTGCGGCTGCATTGGTCAAAGCGGCGGCGGCTGGGCGCACTACGTGGGCCAGGAGAAGCTTCGGCCGCAAACCGGCTGGACCGCACTCGCCTTTGCGCTGGACTGGGTGCGCCCGCCGCGGCAAATGAATGGCACCAGCTTCTTTTATACCCACACCGATCAGTGGCGCTACGAAAAACTGGGCGTGGATGAAATCCTGTCGCCGCTGGCTGACAAGTCCAAATTTGGCGGCAGCATGATTGACTACAACGTGCGCGCCGAGCGCATGGGCTGGCTGCCGTCGGCACCCCAGTTAAAGACCAATCCGTTCCAGGTGGTGCGCGACGCCTTTGCTGCGGGCATGGACGCCAAAGACTACACCGTCAAGAGCCTGAAAGACGGCTCGCTGCAGATGAGCTGCGAGGACCCGGACCATCCTGACAACTGGCCGCGCAACATGTTCATCTGGCGCTCCAACATCTTGGGCTCCAGCGGCAAGGGGCACGAGTACTTCTTGAAGCATCTGCTGGGCACCACGCATGGCGTGCAAGGCAAAGACCTGGGCGCTGACGAAGCCCGGCCGACCGAAGTGGTCTGGCATGACAAGGCCCCTGAAGGCAAGCTGGACCTGGTGGTCACGCTGGACTTCCGCATGAGCACCACCTGCCTGTACTCCGACATCGTGCTGCCGACCGCCACCTGGTACGAGAAGAACGACCTCAACACCAGTGACATGCACCCCTTCATTCACCCGCTGTCCACCGCCGTGGACCCGGCCTGGCAGTCCCGCAGCGACTGGGAAATCTACAAAGGCTTT
>Ga0209343_10006485_pt1 | contig 13982 bp, 11 predicted proteins | sample RifCSPlowO2_02_FD_184026 | JGI IMG/M metagenome (GOLD analysis project Ga0209343, IMG submission 184026) | Groundwater microbial communities from Rifle, Colorado - Rifle CSP2_plank lowO2_0.2 (SPAdes) (version 2) | ecosystem: Environmental > Aquatic > Deep subsurface > Groundwater | place... | reverse complement strand
TCAAAAAATAACTTAGAAATTTGTCATTCGTCATTAGGATTTGGGATTTTTCACCAGCGGCGGATGGCTAATTGGGTTAATGAGAAATTAAAGCAGTTTATTTTTTTCATTATGCGCGTCATTTTTTATATTGACCCCGCATGGAATTCGCTTCGCTCGTTTCTGCGGGGCAAGCATGAATTGTATGTCGAATAAGATTATTTTGCATCTTGACATGAACAGTTATTTCGCCTCGGTGGAGCAGCAGGCCAACCCGTTCCTGCGGGGCAAGGCAGTGGGCGTGTGCGCTTATTTATCGCCGGGCGGCTGCGTTATCGCTTCCAGCCGCGAAGCCAAGTCCAAGGGCATAAAGACCGGCTGCACCGCGGCCGAAGCCCTGAAGCTCGATCCGGCAGTGGTTTTAGTGGAAAACGAGCCGGCCAAGTATCGCTCGACCACGGAAAAAATTTTTAAGATTTTAGGCCAGTACACGGACCGGCTTGAGCCCTATAGCATTGATGAAGCTTTTTTGGATTTAACCGACCAGCCTTCGTTAAAGCTTCAGCCAGGTCGGCGGGCAAACTGGGCAAAAAGTATTAAGCAAGCCGAGAAGATTGGCCTGGAATTAGCCGGACGAATTAAAAACGAAGTTGGGGAGTGGCTAAGCGCGTCCGTCGGTATTTCCTGGACCAAGTTTTTGGCCAAATTCGCGTCCGATATCGGCCCCAAGGGCGGGCTATTCCTTATTACGCCGTCCAATCTGGAAGACTGTTTGAAAGGCAGGGAATTGATCGACGCTTGGGGCATCGGCCAGGGTATGGCCGTTCGCCTGGCCGGCTTTGGCGTAAATAATTTGCTGGAATTAAAAAACAGTGATAAGAATAAAATCAGGCGGGTGCTCGGGCGCTACGGCTATTATCTTTGGGCTAATGTCAACGGCCTGGAAATCGGCGCGGTCAGCTCCGGCGCGAGAGCGCCCAAATCAGTCGGGCATTCGTATTGTTTGCCCAGAAAAACCGCGGACCTTAAATATCTGACCGCGGTGATGTATAAGCTCTGCGAGAAGACCGGCCGCCGCCTGCGCGGCTTGGACCGTGAAGCCGGCTCCATGAACGTCGGCTGGTCGTACGCGCGCGAGGGCGGTTATTTCCGAAGTTTTAAGACCAAGGAGAAAATGTTCACTACCGCAGAGATCTACCGCCAGGCCGGCGGTCTTTTGGAGAATCACCCGCCGGTTCTGCCGGTCCGGATGCTGGCGGTTTCGGTGGGTGCGCTGGCGCCGGTGTCGGCGCAAATGTCGCTCTTTGAGAACAATCTGTCAGTAAAAGAACTGTCGCGCGCCCTGGACAGGATAAACGATAAATACGGCGAGTACACCGTGGTTAAGGGCGCCATGTTCGGCCTGGAGAATCAGGCCAAGGATCGGATCGGCTTCAGGAAGAGCGTGGGAATCAATTAAAAATTACGAATTACGAATTAAAATCCGCTCAACTCAATTTTTAAACAAATACCCGATTTGTCATTCCCGCGCAGGCGGGAATCCAGAATTTAAGACTAGCGGAAAAATTGACAGAGAGGGGTTAGAGGGTATAATTAAAGAGAGACTTAACTATTTATTCGCGTAAAACGAGTTATCTGAAATTTATTTTTTCGCCCTGTTTTTTACCATATTAGGGATGGTTCGTTAATTAACGTTGAAAATAATTTTGTTTTTTTCTAACAATATTCGTTAATTGAATATAGTTCCATATAATGAAAATCAGAAAAACTCTTTCTGTTTATCGCTCTTACAGATCGTCTTTCATTGAGGCTATTGCCACGAAAAAATAGGGCAAAAATGAATAAACATCTGATAACCCTTCAAAGCGAAGAGCTTACTATTAGGAAGCTATTAGCTAAAATTTTTATGTGCGGCGGCGTGGGTTTTAAAATTAAAAATATTCCGGAGCGTGAACTGAAGAAATATTATCCCCCGGATATGACCAAACGGTTCAAGGCGGCCGACCGGGCGGAATCTTTTTTCTGGCAAAAAAATCCGGTCCTGCCGGTGAAGACCGACGGTACGGTGGAACTCGTAGAGCGGGGGAATAGGGATGATCAGCTGAAACTGCCTCTGACCGGCTGGGCTAAAGCCGAGTCCATCAAAGTCCCATAAATGGGATTATTTAAAGCCGGAAGCGGTGGACATCGCCGTGGATTCGGGCTATGAGAAGAAAACCCGGTTTGATCTGCCGGCGGGGACAAAGGGGATTAAGGTCAGAAAGGGCCAGGCGGAAAAAGTTTATATGATTAACCGGGAAGCGGATGAAAATTATAAAAAGCAGACCGGTCATAACCGCGAACCATTGGGAGAAAAGAAAAATTATAAGAAAATTATTTAATTTTAGCGAAAATTAAAATCCCCCTATCCCCCCCCTTATCAATGGGGATGAATTAGTTCTTGACTTTCGTATTTTGTTCGTGTATAATAAAATTAAATAAATGGGCGTGTGGATAACTTTTATATCTCTTTTATTGTCATTGCGAAGTGCATTTTTGCCCCCCATTCAAAAGGGGGATTAAGGGGGTAAAAATGTTTGCAAATTTAACCTCCCCAACCCTCCTTTTAAAGGAGGGTAAATACTCGGTCACTCGCAATGACATGTAATTTTATGGGAAACAATTTAACCAAGAGACAAAGACAAATTTTGGATTTCATCACCGAATTTACCGGCGATCACGGCTACGCGCCTTCATTGCGGGAAATCGGCGAGCATTTTAATTTATCCAGCCCGGCCACGATCCACGCCCACCTTCAGTCGCTTAAGCAAAAAGGCTTTATTAAGAGCTCTTATAACGAAGCGCGGTCAATTGAAATCATACCAGCTTCCGTGAATTGGACGGCCAGTTTAGAGTTGCCCTTAGCGGGTTTAATCACGGCCGGCCAACCCATTGAAGCCATTGAAGAAAAAGAGGCCATTGCCGTGCCGGCTGACTTCGTCACCGACAGCGCCAACAGTTATGTCTTAAAAGTCAAGGGTGAGTCCATGATTGAGGATGGCATATTGGACGGCGACTATGTCATCGTGGAGAGAAACCCGTCGCCCCGGGACGGCGATATCGTGGTGGCACTCCTCAATAACGCTTACGCCACCTTAAAAAAGTTTTACCGCGAGCGAAAAAGAATCAGATTGCAGCCGGCCAATTCAGAAATGAAGCCAATTTACGCGGCTGATCCGCTGATTCAAGGCGTGGTTCGGGGAGTGATAAGAAAGTTCGCCTAACAATTTAAAAGTCTTGACTTCTCTACGCGGTGTCATATAATGATAAGGCACTCGGAAAGCTAGCCGTCCGAATGACTGTCCTTAAGTGCATTGAGGGCATGAATCAGTTAAAAAGGTTTTGTTCGACTGTGGACTAAAGCGGCAATCATCAATAGAACAAGCCTCTCTGGTTCAACCTTTGGACCAAATTGTTCAAGGGTAGGGCTAGCAAATTTCCAGACAGGTTCAGACTGTTCGAGAATTCGAGAAATGATTCTTTTGTCATTTCGACCGAAGAGAGAAATCCCCTATGCTGGCCATAAACACGGCCAAGGGATTCCTCCCTCGCGTCGAGCGGGGGGTCGGAATGACAATTATCGGACAGTCTGTGACGACCCACCTAGAAGCGGTCGTCTTTTTTTATATCGTATCGAAAATAAATATCTATTAAGCGTTTAGCTTAATCTGTATTATTACAATTGTACAAATAACCAGAGCCTATTTTTGAGATAGGCTCTAATATATAACGCGAATATTACAAATTCTCGTAGACCGACCAATCAACCGCGCGGGTCCAATATTTATTAAATATTTGTAATATTTGCGTTATAATATTATAATTGGAATAAATTTATGAGGTGTTAAACAGTAATATTTTCATAACGAAGTTTATTGTGTATGGTAAAAATAAGCCGAGAACAATTTGAGCGGGTTGTCAGCCTGGCGATTGATTCATTACAGGAGAAATTTAAAAGTAAACTTAATAATGTGGCGATTTTCGTGGCCGAGGAACCCACGGCCGAACAATTAAAAAAAATCAAATTGCGCGATGGTTCCGGCCTGTTCGGTTTGTTCGAGGGTTATGCCCAGGGCAGAAAACTAAATTTCGGTCCGGTGCTGCCGGATCGCATTACCATCTTCAGACGGTCGATTTTAAACCATCAATCAAGTATCCGAGGCGTGGAAAATGAGATAATTGCCACGGTCAGACATGAAATTGCCCACCACTTTGGGTCGGATGAACAAGGCGCGGCCAAAGCCGGAGAGAGCTAGTAACTCATAGCCCATAACGCGCATCCCGTAACTCATAACCCGTAACTCGCAACTCGTAACTCAAAACTTACAGCTCATGATGACCCATAGTTTTTTGATTTATATTATAGTTGTGAGCTACGAGTTATGAGTTACGGGATTAACTAGGCTTTATTTTTTAGCTTGAGTATGCTAAAATTTCAATAGAATAGCGTAATAGCATTAAATATCTGGCCTATTTAGAATTTTTTGTTTAATCTTAGCTAATTAATAAATTAATTGCTTATCTGGCCGCAGTCGTTAATTTTTGTAAAGCGACGCGCATCGCTAGTTGAGCGAACAACAAACCCTATGGAAGCTTATTGCGTTAAATGCAAGGCCAAGCAAGAGATGGTTGACGCGACCGAAGTGGAAATGAACGGCAAGGGCGGGGTTAAAAGGAGGGCGATGAAAGGCAAATGCCCGGCTTGCAACACTTCAATGTTCAGAATCTTAGGAAGAGCATAACCAAGAACTGATTTAAGAAAAAAACACTTTTTCAAAAAGGTGTTTTTTTGTTGGAAGTTTTTATTGAGATGGTTACAAAACTAATTTTTAAGCGAAATTTAGATATTTTTAGCTAAGACAAGGAAAGCCGAGCCTTATGATTGAGTTGTAATAGAATTACGGTGAAAATCATTTCACGCCAGCCTGCCCGCCGGCGGTCAGGTTTGACGAAGTTTTAGCTAAAAATAGCTAATTACAGCCAAAAGGAGTTTCGCAGTCATCTCATTGCATTAAAAAGAAAAAAATAGTATAATAAATAATAACATTGGCAAGTGTTATAATTAAAAAATTCAACCATGAACCCCGCTAAATAATTTAGCATTTAGCGGCGGCCGAAAAAATATATGGCAATATCCAACGAGGCGGAAAGAACTAAAAAAATTTTATTAATTGAAGACGACGCCAACCTGCTTTACAGCTTGCAAGCCAAATTCAGAATTGAAGGCTTTGAGATTATAACCGACGAAGGTTTAGATAAAATTGAAATTTTTGAAAAAATCGTCAGCCTTAAACCAGATTATATTATTTTGGATATTATTCTGCCAAAAATTAGCGGCCATGATTTATTGAAAGAAATAAAAGTCAGCCCATTAATGTCTAAAATACCGGTTTTTGTATTTACTAATTTAAGCGATAATGATAGCCGCCAGCAGGCGATGAAATTCGGCGCCGACATTTATTTCGTCAAGGCTGATTTTACCATAGATGAGTTTGTGGCTAAGTTTAAAAAAATTATCAGCAACCGGGAAAAAATAAAATTTTAAATCACCATCGCTCCGCCTCTCCCGCTCCGCCTCTCCGTTTCGGTCCGTAGAAGACGAGACGATGATTCGCGCGGCTTAGCTGTCCGCGCGAATTGGTGATTTTCCATTTTGATTTCGCCGCGACTTCATCGCGGCTTTGTCCTGAACGGGATTCGCGTTTTATATTTCATTTATGTTTCACTTATCCAAATCAAAGCACCTAAACTTCGCTCATTTGCTGAAAGCGGCCGATGAGCTGGCCAATCGAATCCCTCAAATAAAAAAACGGCGGAGAATCAGGCGGATTTATAAGCTTTTAAAATATTTTTGCTGGTCGATGGTTATTTTATTTTCGGTCTGGTTTATTTTATTTTCAAACCAAATTTTAAACGCGGTTGAACTTTACTATCAGGCGGCTTTAGGCAAAACTAATTTAGAACAAGCGATCGCGCTCGGCCGGCAGAATAAATTGAGCCAGGTCATGACCGCGGCTTCGGCCGCGGAAAACAATTTCCATCTTTCAATCTACCGGCTGCAGGAGATTAAAGACAATTACTTTATTAACAAGTCTGATTTATTATTAAGCCAGCTTAATAATATTGAAAGTTTATTAATTACCGCTCAATTTTTAAGCAAAGCGGTTTATAACGGCGCCAGTTTCGGTTATAGCCTGGAAAATCTCCTGGTCGGCGATAAAAAATTAAATTTTGCGAAATTCAGCCCGGAAAATAAGCGGAAGGTTTTAAGCAAAATTTACGAGTCGGCGCCGGAATTAAACGGCATCAAGGCTAATCTGGATTTGGCCTACTTAAACTTAGAACGGGTTAGCCTGGAGGGCCTACTTTTTCCTTTTAAGGAAAAAGTCAAACAAATAGAAAATCAAATTCAGGACATCAGGCTAATATTGGAAAAAGCCGTGTCCATGTCGCAATTGCTACCCGCTTTGACCGGGTATCCGAATAAAGTCAAGTATTTGGTAATGCTCGAGAATAATGACGAATTGAGGCCGACAGGCGGGTTTTTGGGAACTTACGGAATTTTAGAACTCTGGAACGGAGAAATAATTAATTTTAATACCCATGACATTTACCATCTGGACATGCCGGTCAAAGATAAAATCAATGTTATTCCGCCCGAACCGATTAAAAAATATTTAGCGCCAAAATGGTATTTGCGCGACGCCAATTGGTCGCCGGATTGGCCGACGGCGGCGCGAAAAATCGACTGGTTTTATCAAACGGAAAGCCGTTTAAATCCGGCGGCGGAAAGAATTTCAGAATTTAACGGCACGATCGCTTTGACGCCGAAATTAATTACCGATATTTTAAATATAACCGGGCCGGTAACGGTTGAAGGGCAAAGTTATAATCAGGCTAATTTTCAGGATCTGCTGGAATACCGGGTAGAAAAGGGCTATCTGGTTTTAGGCGTTTCGTCCTGGCAGAGAAAAGAAGTTATCGGCGAGATCGCCAAGGAATTAAAAAATAAAATTTTTGACTTGCCGCCGGCCGGCTGGTTTAAAGCCATTAATGCCCTATTGGATAATTTAACCGCTAAAAATTTGCTGCTTTATTCAGGGGACAGCCAACTAGAAAATATCATCATAGACAACGGCTGGGGCGGGGAGGTAAAAGCCGTGGCCAGCGATTATTTAATGGTGGTAGACGCTAATCTGGGCGCTTTAAAGACTGACGCCAGCCTGAACCGCAATTTAAAATACGAAGTAAGTCAGGGCAATAATGGTTTATTTTCCAAATTAACCATCGGCTATGCCCACCATGGCCAAGTCGATTGGAAAACCAGCGTTTATAAAAGCTATACTAGAATTTATGTTCCTCCGGGCAGCCGGTTGATCAAAGTCATCGGCTATGCGCCAGGGCAAGTCGACAGCGGCAGCGAGCTGGGAAAAACTTGGTTTGGTTTTTATTTGACAGTTGAGCCCGGGGAAATTAAGAATTTTATAATTGAATATAAACTTCCGGACGCCGTTTCGTCTCCTGATAATTATGGGCTTTATATTCAAAAGCAGTCGGGAAAAGACATTGAAGAGGCGGTAGTTGACCTAAACTTTCTAAATGATATAAAATCATATAGCCCGGCCAGTCTATCTATTCAGAAAGTCAGTCCGGCCAGACTTAAGTGGGAAGGGGAGCTGAATATGGATCGGAGTTTTAAGATTGTTTTTTAATAATTTTCAATTTACAATTTTCAATTTTTCCGCCAAAGTTTGTCGCGCCAGCCAGAGGCTGGTCCGCCTTGGGCGGAGATCCGCCTCTGGTGGACAATGAATTTTCAATTTATTAATTTTCAAATTATGAATAGCATGATTGAAAATTTAAGAATTAAATCATTGAAAATTATTTGAAAATTTGTAAATTGAAAGTTGAAAATTATTGCTATGTTCATCAAACGGATCGGCATTGATCTGGGCACTACTTATACTTTAGTCCATGTCCCGAAACGGGGCATTGTTATTAATGAGCCCAGCGTAGTGGCGGTTTCCTTGATTGATAAAAAGATTTTAGCCGTGGGCAATGAAGCCAAAGACATGCTGGGCAGAACCCCGGATTCGATTGTGGCGATTAAGCCGTTAAAAGACGGGGTCATCGCCGATTATCGCACCACCGAGGCTATGCTCCGGTATTTTATCAATAAAGCCTTGGGCGGCATAAGATTGCTTAGACCCGAAGTCATGGTGGCAGTGCCGGCCGGCATCACCTCAACCGAGCGGCGGGCCGTAGTTGACGCCACTATCGCCGCCGGAGCCAGAGCCGCCTATATCATCAAAGAACCGATCGCCGCGGCCATCGGCGCGGACATTCCCATCGGCTCGGCTTCCGGCCATATGATTATTGATATCGGCGGCGGTACGGCTGAAATGGCGGTTATTTCATTGGGTGGCATCGTGACTTCAACTTCAGTCAGGATAGGCGGCAACAAATTTGATGACGCCATCCAGGAGTTTGTCAGGCGTAAGTATAATCTGGCCGTGGGCGAGAGGACTTCCGAGGAAATCAAAATAAAAATTGGCAGCGCTTTATATCTGGAGGATAAGCTGACCATGGAAATACGGGGCCGTGACATGATCACCGGCTTGCCCAGGAATATTATGGTCAATTCGGACGATGTTACCGAAGCTATCCAAAATGAGCTAGAGGCGGTAATCAACGCGGCCAAACGGGTTTTGCAGGAGACGCCGCCGGAATTAGCCGCTGATATTATGGATAAAGGCATGGTCTTGTCCGGCGGCAGCGCTTTGCTGCGGAATATTGACCAGCTGCTTTCGCGCACCACCGACGTGCCGGCCTACGTGGCCGACGAGGCCTTACTTTGCGTGGCCAAGGGCACAGGTATAGCGCTGGAAAATTTGGATTCGTATAAGAGGAGCATTTTCGCGACGAAGTAGAAAAGAAATTTGAAATTGGAAATTTGTAATTGGTAAAATGCGAATTCCTAATTCCTAATTTTATTTATGCTCATCGGCATTGACGCTTCGCGCGCCAATCGGAAATACAAAGGCGGCACCGAATGGTACGCCTATTATTTAATCAGGCAACTGGCCAAAATTGATTCAACCAATCAATATGTTTTGTATAGCGATAAACCGCTGACCGGCGGGTTAATCGATTTAACCGATGAGGGCGGCGAAGTTAACGGTAAAATTGACTTGGTTAAAGGCTGTCAAAAAATAAACAGCCCGCATAACAATTTCAGAGCTAAGATTTTGAATTGGCCTTTTTTTTATCTTTGGACGCAAGCTCGCCTGTCTTTAGAAATGCTTTTTCATCCGCCGGACAGGCTGTTTATTCCGTCTCATGTTTTGCCGGCGATTCATCCGAAAAAATCTCTGGTCACCATCCATGATATCGGCTTTGAGCGCGCCAAAGAGCTTTACAGTTCGGATAAAATCGGGCCCGGCGAAGGCCTCTCCGGCAAAGGGTTTGACTTTTTAGCCAAATTTTTTAGCGGGGGGAAATATCGCTCCAACATACTTGATTACCACAGCTGGTCAGCCAAATTCGCGCTTAAGCATGCCAGAGTTATTATTGCCGTTTCCGAATTTACTAAGCGGGAAATGATGGAGGTTTATGGCGCCTCGCAAGCTAAAATTGAAGTAGTTTATAACGGTTTTAACGCCGATCTTTATAAACCAATCGCAGCTAAGCATGAAACCGGCCGAGTGTTGAGGAAATACGGCATCAAGCCTCCTTATATTTTTTATGTCGGCCGTCTGGAAAAGAAAAAAAACATCGCCCGGCTGATTTACGCCTTGGCTATTATGAGAGAGAAATACGGGAAGATTAATCATAAATTGGTTTTAGTCGGCAATGCCGGACTGGGTTTTGATGAAGTTAAATACATGATTGAAGAATTTGATTTAAATAATGATGTTATTATCACCGGCTGGGTACCGGAGCGAGACATGCCTTATATCTATAATGGAGCTTCGCTTTTTGTTTTTCCTTCGCTTTATGAAGGCTTTGGCATTCCCTTGGTGCAGGCGATGGCCGTGGGAGTGCCGATTGCCGCTTCCGATATCGCCTCAATTCGGGAAATAGCCGGACGAGCGTCTTGGCTTTTTGACCCCAAAGAGGCGTCTGATATGGCTGAAAAAATGGCTGAAGTTTTATTGGATAAAGAGCTGGCCGATGATTTAATTGATCGTGGCAAGGCCAGAGTGAAAGATTTCAGTCTGGCAAAATGCGCCAAAGAAACTTTGGCGGTGATAGAGAGAATGTAATTTAAGTTAATTTATCTGGCCGCGCCAGATCTAAAAGAAGCGAGAAAATTAGAGAGAGTTGAAAATAAATAGCCGCCTATGTTATAATAATGATGTTATTTACCCGTTAGATATCATCTTTATTAAAATTGGATAAATATTGTTTTGGTTTTTATTTTTTAAATTTATATGCGAAAATTATTAGAAAAATCTAACGGGGCGGAAAAGAAAATAGCATCATTTTTAAATATTTTTATTTTTGTCCTAATATCAGTTATAGCCTTTTTATTTTTAGCCAGTGAGGTATCGCCGAGCGACTGGCCGGATACGTTCAAAACCGACGAGATATTAGTGAAATATAAAGCCAGCTCTGAAGCCGTCAGCATTAGGATCGACCCGGGAGAAGATTACAATAAAACATTGAATTATTATCAAAAATTACCCATGGTTGAATACGCCGAACCTGATTATATTTTTCAGGCGTCCATAATTCCTTCCGACACTTATTTCAATAACCAATGGTATTTGCAAAAAATTAAGGCCACTTTGGCCTGGAATGAGACGCGGGAAAGTCCCGAGGCCGTAATCGCCATTCTGGATTCGGGCGTGCAAATTGACCATCCGGATTTAAAGGATAATATCTGGACCAATAAAAAGGAAATTGCCGGCAACGGCATTGATGACGATAAGAACGGTTTTATTGATGACGTTAATGGCTGGGATTTTATCAATAATCTGCCTGACCCGGCGCCTAAGTTTAAGGATGGTTTTACGGAAGAGGGTATTTTGCATGGCACGATTATCGCCGGCATCGCCGCCGCTTCAGGCAATAATGCCGCCGGTATTAGCGGCGTAACCTGGAAAGCCCAGCTGATGCCGCTCAAAGTTTTAGATGATAAAGGCGAAGGCGGTTCATCTAAAGTCATAAAAGCCATCGACTACGCGGTGGTTAACGGCGCTAATATAATAAATTTAAGCTTCGTCGGTTTCGGTTACAGCAAAAGTTTGGATGAGGCGATCAAGCGCGCTTATGACGCCGGCGTAATGGTAGCCGCGGCCGGCGGCAATGAGCTGAAGCAGGGAGAAGGCAATAATCTGGACGCGTCTCCAATGTATCCGGTTTGTTTGGACGGCTCTGATGGCGAAAACCGGGTGATCGGCGTAGTCGCCGTTGATACGCTTGACCAGAAAGCTCCCTTTTCCGGTTTCGGCGGCGAATGCATTGATATCGCGGCTCCGGGAGTCAGTATTTTTAGCACTGTGGTTTATTCGCCGCAAAATTATATTCTGGACCGGCCTTTTGATAAATATTATGATGGTTATTGGTCCGGCACCTCGGTAACCGTACCCATGATCAGCGCCAGTTTGGCCTTGATTGAAAGCGCCAATCCGTCTTTAACCAGGAATGAAATAATTAAAGTATTATTTGATTCAGCAGACGATATCAGCCGCTTGAATCCAAATTATTTAAATAATTTGGGCAAGGGCCGCGTTAACCTGGCGGCGGCGGTTAATAAAGCTCTTGATGGTTTAAAAAATAAATCAGAGAAATTACTGGTTGCTCCTCAGGCCGGTTACCCCAGCCTGATTAAAATTATTAATCAAGAAGGTAAAGTTGAAAATGAATTTTTGGCTTATGATAAGAAATTCAAGGGCGGAGTAAATTTGGCCTCCGGCGATGTTAATGGCGATGGTCAGCCGGAAATTGTTACCGCCGCCGGCGCTGGCGGCGGGCCGCATATAAAAATTTTTGATTTAAACGGCAGGTTATTGGGACAATGGTTTGCTTTTAAGGAGACATTTCGCGGCGGAGTAAAAGTCGCCTGCGCCGACGTTAATCATGACGGCGCCGAAGAAATTATAGCAGTTCAGGGAGCTGACGGCGATTCTGAAGTTAAAATTTTTAATGCCAAAGGCCAGATGCTAGGCTCTTTCTACGCTTATGACAATAAATTCAGGGGCGGTCTGAATTTGGCGACCGGCGACATTGACGGCGACGGCGAAATGGAAATCGCCATTGGTTTGGGCGCGGGCAAGATTCCCGAAGTCAGAGTTTTTAAGGCTATTGGCGTCATGCAAAGCCAATTTTTAGCCTATCCCAAGGCTTTTCGCGGCGGCATCAGAGTCGCCATCGCCAATATCAGGGGGGGCACGCAAAAAAACCGCGCGCAGCTTATAACCGCTCCGGCTGGTGGCGGCGGGCCGCACGTTAAATTTTTTGATAAAAAAGGAAATTTATTATCCCACTTTTTCGCTTTTAACAGCAATTTGAGAAGCGGCGTAAATATAGCCAAGGCGGACAGCGATAATGATGGTTTAGATGAAATAATAACCGCGGCTGGGCCTGGCGGCGCGCCGCATGTCCGGGTCTTTAAGGCTAACGGCCGGATCGTCGGCTCCTTTTATGCTTATGAAGAGAGCTTTGGCGGCGGCGTTAACGCGGGCAGCCTTAAAGTTATAAAGTAAAAAGTAAAAAGTTAAAAGTAAGACAGGCTTTTAATTTTTGACTTTTTACTTTTAACTAAATTTATATGTCTCAACGAGCGATTTTTGACAAGCCCAATGTTCTAGTTACCGGCGGCGCCGGCTTTATCGGTTCGCATCTATGCGATCGCCTGATCTTAAACCGCAAAGTTATCTGCCTGGACAATTTTTTAACCGGCGATGAAAGGAATATCGACCATTTATTGGCCGATCCGAATTTTGAATTTATAAAACACGATATCACCGAGCCCTTGGACCTGGAAGCCTTGCCGGAATTACAAAAATTTAAAATTGAATTTCAGGGCCTGCAGGAAATTTATAATTTAGCCTGTCCGACTTCGCCCATGGATTTTAATAAGAATAAAATTGCCACCATTTTGGCTTCTTCTTACGGCGTAAGAAATATGTTAGATTTGGCCAGGCGCTATCAGGCAAAATTTATGCACTTTTCTTCTTCGGTGGTTTATGGGCCGAGGCAAAAAAATCTAGCCAAAATCAACGAGAGCGAATTGGGCAAAGTTGATATTTTATCGGCCAGAAGTTCGTATGACGAGGGTAAAAGATTTTCCGAAACCATGGTGGAAAATTACCGCCAGGTTTACGCGCTGGATACGAAAATTATCCGTTTGTTCCGGATCTACGGGCCGCGCCTGAAATTAAACGACGGCAATCTGATTCCGGATTTTATCAATAACGCTTTAGACAACGCCGACTTAGTTATCCCCGGCGACGCCAGTTTTTCCACCTCGCTTTGCTATATTAATGATTGTCTGGACGCGGTTTTGAAGTTAATGGCCAGCGACCTTAATGAGCCGGTCAATATCGGCTCTGACGTTAACATAAATTTGACTAAAATTTGTGAGATAATTATCAAGACGCTGGAGTCAAGGTCAAAAATAAAATACGCGGATAAGCACTTATTTATTACCGAACTGTGCCTGCCTGACATAACCAGGGCGCGCCAAGAATTAGACTGGATGCCGGTCATCACTTTGGAAAAAGGCCTGGGGAAAACCATTGACGACTTAAGGGCGGCCAAGGGATTGAAAACCGTTCATCAAGCGATTTAATGTATATGGTGGAAAATATTATGCCCGCCCAAGGCGGACCCGCCTTGGGCGGAAAAGTCTTTTGCGTCATCCCGGCCTATAATGAAAGCCGGACTATTAAAGCCATCATAAACGAAGTTAAGCCGTTGGTCGATAGGGTAGTGGTGGTTGACGATGGCTCAACCGA
>Ga0209343_10006483_pt1 | contig 13983 bp, 10 predicted proteins | sample RifCSPlowO2_02_FD_184026 | JGI IMG/M metagenome (GOLD analysis project Ga0209343, IMG submission 184026) | Groundwater microbial communities from Rifle, Colorado - Rifle CSP2_plank lowO2_0.2 (SPAdes) (version 2) | ecosystem: Environmental > Aquatic > Deep subsurface > Groundwater | place... | reverse complement strand
AACCAGGAGCAAGCGCGCGATGAGCGGACCGCTCGAGGGCATCAGAATTCTGGCTGTCTCGCAATTTGGCGCCGGTCCCTATGGGACCTTGATGCTGGCCGATCTTGGCGCCGAGATTATCAAGATTGAGGATCCGGCGACGCGCGGCGACGTGTCGCGCAGCGTGCCACCGGGCCTGGCTGAGGACGACAGTCTCTATTTCCAGTGCTTCAACCGCAACAAGCGCAGCCTGCTGCTGAACCTGGGAGCGACTGAAGGGAATGAAATTTTTCACCGCCTGGTGAAGATCTCGCACGGAGTCTTCAACAATCTGCGCGGCGACGTCCCGGAGCGGCTGGGGCTTACCTATGACGCATTGAAGGAACAAAATGCCGCCATCGTTTGCTGCTCGCTGAGCGCCTACGGCAGGCAAGGTTCGCAGGCGTCGGTTCCCGGTTACGATCCCCTGATGCAGGCCAGCGAGGGATACATGAGCCTGACCGGAGGGCCGGGGCAGCCGCCGACAAAATGCGGCGTCTCGGTGATTGATTTCACCGCCGGCGTCTCGGCCGCGCTCGGCTTGATGGCCGGCATCTGGTCCGCGCAACGCACCGGTGTGGGCTGCGACGTCAACGTCAGTCTGCGCGATACAGCCATATCGATGCTGAATTATTATGCGGTGTGGTATCTGAACCGCGGCATGGTGCCCCCACGGCTGGCGGACTCTTCCCATGCATTGTTCGTGCCAGCGCAAACGTTTCGGACCAGCGACGGCTATCTGGCGATTTTTTGCGGCAAGGAAAAATTCTGGCAGGAATTGTGCCAGGCCTTCGGGAAACCGGAGCTGGCAGCGGAGTCCCGGTTCTGCAATTTCGAGCAACGCGACAAGCACAAGCCGGAACTGCTGGCGATTCTGGAACCGCTTTTCGCGAGCCGGACCACTGCCGAATGGGTTGACTTGCTGACGGGGAAGGTGCCCTGCGCCCCGGTCCGCAGCATGGCGGAAGCGCTCGATGATCCCGCGCTCCGCTCAGTCAATATGATTATCGAAGTGGAGCATCCCGTCTTCGGAGTGGTGCGTGAAGCGGGCTGCCCGATTCGGATTTCCGGTGACACGCCCGAACATCGTCCCGCTCCCGCGTTGGGAGAGGACACCGAGGAGATACTGAGCGAGTATTTAGGATATTCGCCTCAGGAGATTCAAACTCTCCGAGAAAGAGGAATCATTTAGCATTTGGTTTACGGACAGAAGTCTGGAGGGGGGGTGTGCCGCATGATGACAGGGAGCGCGCCAAAGCTGACGTATGAGGGAGCCATTGCGATTCTGGAAGCCGCCGCCGCGAAAGCGAAGACCATGAAGCTGCCCATCTGCATCGCGGTGGTGGATGACGGCGGGCACTTGCTGGCCTTTGCGCGCAAGGACGACGCCAAGCCCTCCGCGGCGATGGTCGCCGTCACGAAGGCCACCTCGGCGGCGCTGCGGCGCGCTGCCACCGGACCTTTACCGAACGAAGAAAACGTCAGCGTGTTGCTCTCGCTGGGGATGCCGCTGGCGAGCGGCGGCAAGCTGACCTGCGTGCGTGGCGGTCTGCCGATCGTCTGGGAGGGCACTGTGATCGGAGGAATAGGAATCAGCGCCGGCACGCAAGAACAGGACGAAGAAGTGGCGCGCGCGGGCGTGGCCGCGCTGACGAAAGACAGCGCCAAGTGACCAGTGACAAGCTAATCTGCTGGCTACTCACTCGTCACTTGTCACTGAATTTACGCCGTGGCGGGATGTTTCCAGCCGATTGTTTTCTTGAAAATCTCCGCTTCCACGAACAGCTTGAATAAACTGTTGTCGATGAGATTGCGATTGGCTTCCATCGATAGGATGTCGAGCGCCTTTTCGGTGGGCACGGCCTTTTTGTAGGGGCGGTCGGAGGCAGACAGGGCGTCATAGATGTCCGAGACGGTCATCATTTTTGACTGGAAGGGAATCTCCGACTCGGAAAGTTTGTTGGGGTAACCGGTACCGTTCAGCTTTTCGTGATGCGCCCGGGCGATGAGTGGGATGTTCTTTATCTCCTTGGTCCAGGGAATCTGGCTCAGGAATTTGAAGGTGTGGACCACGTGCGATTCGATCTGCAGGCGCTCCTTGTCATCCAGGCTCCCCTTGGGGATCGAGAGCAGGCCAGCTTCCACCGGGGTCAGCAGCGGGCGCGACTGGCCGTCCCAATCCTCGAACTGGACCGCGGCCAGCTCGACAAGCCGCTGAAAATTGCCCTCCGGCAGAACGGTGGGTTCGTTGCACTGCAGCACGAATTTGAAAAAGTCGTCGAGCTCCGCCAGCCGCTCCTGAAACTCGCTATCGAAATCCTGCTGGCGGACCATATATTCCTCGCGGCCCTTCTCCAAAAGGTAGCTGAGTTTCCGCTCGGTGTGTCCCTGCTGCACCGCTTTGCGTACGAAATCAAAGCGGTCCTTGACCAGCTCCATTTGCATCGGATAGAGCTTCTTGGCTTTCACCAGAACCTCTTCGCGCACGCCGACCTTGCCGAAGTCATGGAGCAGGGAAGCGTAGCGCACTTCTTTCATCTCAGTGCGGCTGAAATTGATCTCGCGGAAGGGCGCCGTGTCGCAGCGGTCCACCGCTTCCGCAAGTCCCACCGTCAAATCCGCCACGCGGAAGGAATGGCCGGAAGTGGTGGGATCGCGCGCTTCGATGGCCACGACGGAGGCTTTCACGAAGCCTTCAAACAGCGTCTGGATGCTTTCATACAGGCGGCTGTTTTCAATGGCGACGGCGGCCTGGCTGGCCAGCGAACTCACCAGGCCGGCGCGGTTCTCCGGGTAAGGGATGACCACATCGTCTACGCTCTGAGGGGTTACGCGCAGGTGCGCGCTGCGTTTGGCGTTGATGAGCTGCACCACGCCGATGATCTCGCCCTGGGGATTCTTCATCGGCACCACCAGCATGGACCGGGTGCGGTATCCAATCTCCTGATCGAATCGCGGATTGTGGCGTGCCTGGAGCGATGGGGGCGACTTGTATACATCTTCCAGATGCAGCGCTTCACCCGTCAGAGCAACATACCCGGCAAAGCTGGAGGCATTGATGGGAAGCGTGAAGTCGGCAAACGGCACCCGCACGCTGTCGTTATGAGTCAGCTTGAACCGCAGGCGCTTTTCGCCGCTCTCGGTCTCTTCCACCAGATAGAGCGATCCGGCGTCGCTGTTGGTAATTTCACGGCTTTTCAGCAGAATCAAATTGAGCAGCGTGGCCGTATCCGGCTGGGACGATAGCGCGATGCCAATTTCATTGAGTTCGTCGATTTCATTGCGGGCACGGTCGAGTTGCAACTGCAGCGCGTCCTGATTGCGGGACAGTTGCAAGTTTTCAAAAGCAGCCCGCACCGTGCTGGCCAGCACCACGGCTTGGAGTGGCGGCACCAGGAAGCCGAACACCGGGCACCCGCTCGCTTCCTGCGGCAGCGTGTGGTCCGCTCCCAGAACATAGATCAAACGCGCTTGGTTGGACTGAATGGCTTCACGCAGTTGTGCGGTGAAAACCGCTGGAGCATCGCCGATGACGACCGCGACGTTGGTCTCCCCGGCGGGAAATGGTTCGGGCAGAGGGACGGTTTCCCAGTAGGCAGACTGCTGCGCCAGCAGCGCGCCAGCCGCCGCATTCTGGCAATACACTCGCTGCGTCGTGGCGCTAGTTTCCGGTCTTACCAGCGTGCTCATCTTTGAGTTTCCACCAATGGGCTGACCCGCCGGGCCATGAACCTCCGTGGGGGATGACCTTGATTGATATTCAGCGGTACTATACTAGATTCGCCCGGTTAATTCCAGCCTTTGTTGCCAGGGCTCGCGGAGCGGCCCGTAACTGACTACGAACACAGGAAAGGAAGGGGAATGCCCAGATATTTGAGCAGCCACAACATGGCCTGCATGACGCGCCAGGGAGCCAAGGAGCTGGCCGAGCGGCTGCGCGCCGCCACCGAGGTCCAGTTTCTGCGCCTGGTCGCCAATATGACCGAAGGACAGTTGATCGGCGAGTTTGACGCCGCTTCCAGGGACGTCATCGAGGGCTGGTTCAAGCACACCGGCATTCACTACGAATGGCTCCGCCGCATTGATTTTGAAGCCACCCGCGACGCCTTCCACGACCTCTAGGCACTTCGCCTTTGATTTGGTCTTGCTAATGGCTAACAGCTAAGAGCTAATCGCTCCTTTGCTCATCACTGATCACTCATCACTGCCTTTGTGCTATGCTGTGCGGCAAGATGGCGCTGCAAGCAGGAACCAGACTCGGGCAGTACGAAATCCTGGCGCAGATTGGCGCGGGGGTTGATCAGAGCCGCGACAGTAATGGAGCGACCAGCCAGGCTTGCAATCGCGACGATGTCAGCATATTGCACAGTTGCATCAATTCGCCGCTTTGGTGGTCGCTTGTTTACACGCGCGGCTCGGAGCAAGCCGGATGTCGCTTGTTGCTAATCACTCATCACTTATCACTGGTATGCTTGATCCATGGTAGACATTCATTGCCATATCCTGCCGGAGCTTGATGACGGGGCGGTGGAGCCGTCCGTCGCGCGGGAGATGGCCGCCATTGCCGCGGGCGATGGCATCACGCACATCGTAGCCACGCCGCATTCGAATTATCGCTTCCAGTTCGACCCCGCCATCAACCGGACGAAGCGCGACGCCTTGCAGCAAGAGATCGGCGATTCGCCCACGATTCTGCTCGGCTGCGACTTCCACCTGAGCTACGAAAACCTGGAAGCGATCCGCGTCGATCCGGGCCGGTTTACGATCAATGGCAAGCAATATCTCCTGGTCGAGTTTGCCGACATGAACATCCCGCCGAACATGGACCAGGTTTTTTTTGATCTGATCGGCCACCGTCTGGCGCCGATCATCACGCATCCGGAGCGCAATCCGTTGCTCTCGGATAATTTGGACCAGATTCGCAAGTGGGTCGAGGCGGGTTGTCTGGTGCAGATCACGGCGGGCTCGTTCCTGGGGCGATTCGGAAAACGCGCGCATCATTCCGCGCTCCAGATGTTACGGCACCAGATGGTGCATTTCATCGCCACCGACGCCCACAACACCACCTCGCGCCCGCCGCTGCTTGCCGAAGCTCGTAAGGCCATTGCTGAAGATCAGGGGGAGCAGGTGGCAACTGCGTTGGCCGAAACGAACCCACAGGCAGCGGTGGAAGGCCAGCCGCTGCCGTGGCTTCCCGAGCCGCAGCCGGTCGCGCCGCCGCGGCGCTGGTTTTCTTTGCGGCGATGAATAAATCAGAGCCGCCCTTCGGCTCACGCTCAGGGCCATGAGCAAAGTCGGATGGCGCGCGTCCCCTTCCACTTTGCGGTGGGTGGCCCAGACAAGTAATTCGCTTGTCTGGGGCACCCGGATAAGAATCTGATGAGTCTGACGGAGACAAGCTACGGACAACCGTTCCCGCGAAAGCAGGCCCAGCTTCTCGTTGAGCTCCTGGTCCGGCAGGACGCCGCCCTCCGCTGCGTTTTGACGGGCCGCCGCCGGGAAGGGAAGTCGGACCTGTTGCGCCAGCTCCAAGCGGCGCTGTTCGAAAAAGCGGACGGCCCGATGCCTTTCCGCTATGTGTTCGAGCCGCGCCGGGACGCTGCCGCCATGGCTCGCCATTTTGCGGCCTCGTTCTGCCAGCAGATGCGCTCGTTCGGGATGCGCCAGGAGGAGATGCTGGGAGAACCGCTGGCACGGTTGGAAAAGGAATTGGAGCGGCCCGGTCTGCCGCTGGCGCTGACCGAGCTGGGCCGGGAATTCCTGTCGCTCCCGCCTGCCGACCAATTGGAGTTTGCTGCTGCCCTGCCGGCGCAGTTCGCCTACCGCGAGGGGCGCCCGCTTTGCCTGCTCTTCGACGATGCCGAGGTTCTCGAAACCCACCCGGAATTTCTCTCTTATCTCAATGAGTCGCGACTTTCGTGGCTGCTCACCGGGCGAAACTCGCAGTTGCAGCGAATCGCGGCAAGCCATAGCTGGTCGATGATCCCCCTCGATCCCTTCACGCTGCCCGAAGCTCTTTCCCTGGCCGAGGACCGCTGCCGTCAATTCGAGTTGCCGTTTTCGCCGCAGGCCTGGGAAGACTGGTTTGAGCTGGCAGGGACTTTTCCCTGCTGGGTGCATCAGTTGATTGAAGCCGCGGTCGTTGCCGGTCAGGCTCTAGATTCCACGGAAGCTCTGGGACGGATTTACGTCCAGGGACTGGCTTCCGGAAGCCTCGGCCGCTGGATGCTAGGACGTTGGCAGAAAGTCTTCTCCCCTTCGGCTCACGCTCAGGACCGTGAGCGACAGGTGAACGGCAGCCAGAGCACCGCCGAGAAAACTTTCCCCGATGGTAAAGAACAACTCAAAGTCGCAGCACAACTGATTCAGACTTCCGGCGTGGGGTCAGGCTCCGGTGATTTCCCCCCCGCCTTGTGGGATGGCTTGGTGATGGAAGACTGGGCGGAGAATACCGCGCATGGGCCGGTGGTGCGCCTCGAAAGGATTGAGCGGGACTGGCTGGAGCTGGCTTTGAGCGCCGCAAATTCTGGCCGAGATCGCGCCCAGGCCGGTTTTCTCCAAGCCTTCCTGCTGCGAGCGGAAGGAGTACGCCAGTGGCGCCAGGCCGGCGTTCCTCTGACAGAACTCAGAGAGAACCTGCTGCGACTGCCGCACTCGGATTTGACCCCCCCCGCATCAGCTCGCGGCAGTAAGGAATTGAGGCTGCCAGCAGTCTGTTCCATTGCGATGGAGCGAACCACCGCTGCGGAGCTTTACTGGTGCTACGGGTTCCGCGCGGGCTGGCCCGAGGAACGGCGGGATCGCCCGGAGGCAGCCTGTCTGTACCTCATTGCCTTGTGCCGCCAGGAGCCCACGGCTGCGGAAGTGAAGCAGTGGAGCCGCCGCTTACAAGAGGAAATGCGCTCACTGCCAGTTCTCGGCGGCGCGGAGAAAGCCACTGGCTCCGGTCTCGGTCCCCGCTATGAACTCTGGCTGGCGCTTCCAAAAGGAGCGGCGCTGGCAGCCGTGGCCGGCGAACGGCGTATGCGCTGGGAGGGGCTGGCGCGATTGCTCGAAGAGAACGGTCCGCCATCGGCGGAGACTTTGCCGCCGTTGCTCGAACTCCAGCAGAGCGAGAACCAGACCCGCTTGAGCGAGCTCGAAGCGCGGGCACAGTGGCTGGAAGAAGAACTGGCGACGGCGCGCGAGCAGTTTCGCCAGGAGACCACTCAGCCGCATCTGGCGGGCAGAACGCGGGAGGCAGAAATGCCCCCGCCCCCGCCCCAGCCAATGCCCAGTCGCTCTGTGGATGAGCCGGCTTCCAGGATGGCCCTTTCGCTGAGCCTGCTGCAGGCATCCGCCGATTTGCTGGCCCTGCATTCGCAAAACGATCCTGCCGTGCTCGAATCCGTGCGCGAGATCCAGCGGCGATCGCAACAATTGGCCGATGCCCTCCGGGAGCAAGAGGAGAAGCTCGACCCGGAAGGCTCCTCGCGGCGTTCCGCAGAACCTCCCTCCGCTCCAGAATCCTAGCCTCCGACCCTGCACCGTACCCAGAAACATTCATTGAGTGAGGGGCTGCACCGGCGCCGCTGGTGTTGGCATAAAATGGGCAACAGGCGCGAAAACACGAGTTGAGGAGACCTCTGAATCCCCGGCCGTGGGGAGCGATTCGCCGGCAGAATTTCGGGGCAGGGAGTGAAACCATGAGAAATGATGAAGCGTCCGTCAGACTGCAGTCCACACTCGATGATCTGAAACGCAGGCTGCAGCAGGAGCGTGCCGCGGCCGAGACGCTGACCCATCACCTCACGACGCAGCGCGATCAAGGCCGCGTCGTCGAAGAATCCCGGGTTCGCAAACTGGAGTCCGAACTCGCCGCCGCCCAGCGGCAATGGGCCGACCAGAAAGCGCTCGCCGACCGGCTGGCGCAACAACTGGCATCGGAACGAGGTACCGCGCCGGCGCGAGTGCGCGAGCTCGAGGAAGAATTGACGGCGGCGGAGTGCCGCTCGCAAGGCGAACGGATCGCTGCCGAAGAACTGGTCCAGCAACTGGCCGGGGAACGCGATGAGCTTCGCATGGAGTTGAGCCTGGCCGACGCCCGCATCCATGCCGTGGAGGAGGATCTGGCCGTGGCGCATTCTCGCCTGGACACTCAGGCGCGCGCCAGCGAAGAGCTCATCCAGCAACTGACCACGGAGCGCGAGGATACCCGGACGCAGTTGAACGAGGTGGAACGCAGGACCCGCGCGCTGGAGCAGGAGTTCGCCGCCACGCAGGAGCAATTCCGGGAACAGCGCGAAGCGGCAGTTCAAGTGATTCGCCAGCTCGAAGGGGAGCGCGATGAGGGCAAAGCAACTCAATGCGAATTGGAGGCCCGGACGCAGTGGCTGGAGGAAGAACTGGCGGTGGCCCGTGAGTTGCTGCTCGAGGCCGTCCGCGAAATGCAGATGCAAAGTCAGAGGCTGCTGGAACAGATTCGCGGCCGGGGTTCCTTAGCCCCCTCGGCGGGCGCCCAGAAGGAGCTGGCTGAGGCCGCCACCCCCTCGATCGTTCCATTTCCAGAACCGGCTCCCTCCGAATCAGCGGCCTCCTAGTGCGCTTCTCGTTTTGCTGTATCGCAGCCAGGTAGGGCAGGCATTCTTGCCTGCCCTTCAGAGGACAGGCCTGGAGGCCTGTCCCTACTTGAGCCGGACGCGCTACACCAACCAGAGAAACGCCCTAGTCTGGCATCCGGCGTGGCCGTAAACGGAGCGCGAATAAATACCCTAAGTAGCTGATGAATTAGAATGGTTCGTTCAATTTCCTTTCAAAAAAATGTTTGCTTAACGGCCTCGTTGCCGATATGGTATAGGGGGCTGTGGTGTCGGAATTCGTTCGGACAATTTAGGACGCTGGTTACCAAAATTCGACCAAAGAGGATCTCGCAGCTCAGCATCGCCAGGGCCGATCAGAGCCTTGGGGTGGCATGCGGTGACATAGATTCGGCTTCCGGACCGGATCGGGTAATCGCCAATTAATCGGCGACGCGGCGTCGTTCCCCCCGCTCGGGCGTCGCGCATCAACAGGAAAGGAAATTCATGGCGCAAGAGAAGTCGAAACCCTTCTCCTACCAGCTTCGGGAACGGCTGGCGGTGGTGGAGCGCCGGGATTGGGAATTGTGGATACTGGCGCTCCTGACCGTGGCGATCCTGGCCGCAGGCCTCTTTTTTATCCTCCTGCCGGCAGTATTCATGGGGCAAAGAACGTTCCAGATCAGGGCCAACCTCTCCCCCCAGCTAATGCTCGGCCTGATCCTGCTGGTGCTGCTGCTGATTGCCTACCTGGTCCACAAGCAGGTTCAACTGCGCGCCATGCGACTGCGATCCATTGTAGAGGCCTGGAACTTTGAAGTGACCCATGTGCAAATGCTCATCGACCCGCTGACACAGGTATTCAACCGGTCTTCATTGGAGGAGATACTTTCCAGGGAAATCAAGCGAGTACAGAGAAAGCAAAGCACGCTGGTCTTCCTCTATGTGGACATCAATGACTTCAAGATTGTCAATACACGCTTCGGCCACCTTTCCGGCGACTTGGTGCTGGCCGAAGTCGGGGGCCTGCTGAAACAGTGCGTGCGGGGTTCTGACTACGTCGTGCGCATGGGCGGGGACGAATTCCTGGCCGCCCTGGTGGATACCGACGAGCAGGGCGGAGAAATTGTGAAATCACGCCTCCGGGACCGTGCCAGAGAATGGACCCAGAATTCTCCGCTTCCCGGCTTTGCCCTGAGTCTCAGCGTCGGGATCCAGCAGTTTGACCCCAGCCAGACCTTTGACCAGGTGATGGCTGCGGCCGATGCCAAGATGTACGCCGAAAAGAAGGGTCCTCGCTAACTGCCACACGAGCGCCCCGATATTTGCTCTAAGCTTGTCCGATCCGCCGGCACCCTGGCCGGTTTCCCTTTTCCCAATACACATTAAGGTGTAATATTTCGGCCACAAGGTTTTGCCGCAAGGCATGGGAGGTCGCATGGTCGAGGCTTACGTGTTTGTCCACATCCGAGCCGGTTGGGCCAAGAAGATTGTTCGTGAGCTTGCGGAAGCGCCTGAAGTCGCCGTGGTTCAGGCCTGCTGGGGACGGCCGGATGTGATTGCCTATGTCAAGGTGGCCGATCTCAAGAAACTCCAGGACCTGATCCTGCAAAAGTTCCACCGCGTCGAGGGCGTCGAGTCCACTGACACGCACATTGTCGTGGAGTTGTAAGCCGGGCGTCGTTCCGGCTGGCACTTTGTCTGTCTTTCAGAATTGGAATCCTCTAATAAAAAGAAGCCCCGGCGCTCCGGGGCTTCTTTTTCTTAGAACAGAAGTGGCTGCTGCCTAATCTAGAAGACGATCTTCAGGGCAAATTGCATTTGACGTGAAGGTACACTGTCCTTGGTGGAGGTAATCTCGCCGGCATCGGTCTGCAAGGTGCCGGTGCGGTCAAAGACCGTGAGGTTAGGGCTCCCAAAGTTCGGGCGGTTGAAGAGGTTGAACAGCTCCCAGCGGAATTCCAGGCTGCCGGCTTCGCCCAGCATCGGGAACGGCGTGTCCTTCATCAGCGTGATGTCGACGTTTCCAACGCCCGGAACAGTCAGGTGATTACGGCCCAGGTTACCCTGGAAGGCGCCACCAATGCCTTGAAACGGGCCACCGGCGTTGCGGTCGCATCCGCTGGCCTGCACCGGCGTCGCGGAAGATTTGGTGATGCAATTGGCGGCCGGAAACGCGAACTGGCTGGCTTCAAAGTAATTATCCGGGTTCTGGGGGTTGATGGGATTCTGGTCCCCGCCCGCGATCAGATCCAGCGTGGATCCGCCTGCGAACCGCATCTGGGAGCTGCCGATGCGCGCCTGATCTGCGTCCAGACTGACAGGGTTTCCACTGTTAAACCGCATGAGGGTGCTGAGACTCCACCCGCCTAGCAGCTTGCCGGCGGCTCCCGTCAGATTCCTGCCAGGCAGGTCGATCACCGCGTTGGAAGTGAAGCTGTTGCGCACATCGAAGGCGGCGGGTCCATGCTCCTTGTCTGTCCGGTAGGCAGCTCGGTTGGAGTCGCCGAAGTCGCCGCTGCCCACAAAGTTGGAGCTGTCGTCGGTGGTTTTGGAGAAGGTGTAGGAGGTCTGGAACTGGAAGCCCCGGCTGAACCGCTTCGTGAGGCTCAAACGCAGCCCGTGGTAGTCGGATTCGCCGTCTGAAGTGCGCCACCGCATTCGATCCATGCCCGGATTGTTCAGGACGTTCCGAATGCCCAATGGATTGACATTGGCGCCCGTACCCGTATCCAGGACGATGAAACGTTTGCCGTTGATCAAGACCGACGGGCTGCTGTTGAACATGATCTCGGAGCGCAGCAGGTGCGTGGCGCGGGTTCCGGAGTAACCTGCTTCCGCGGTCATGCCGCCGGCTAGCTCTCGCTGAATGCCCAGACTCCACTTGTAGACGGTAGGCTGGTCCATGTCGTATTCGATGCCGTCAAACTGGACGGCGCCACCGCCCTGGGTCAGGCGATCCCGCTGGACGGTGTAGGCGTGGGGAAAGTTGATGCCGCCCACGGAAACGAAATCCGCCGCAGCTAATCCCACCGCAGCATAGAATGGGCCCGAACGGCCCAGCGGGGAGCGATATTCGCCTGCCAGGATTTGGTCATGATAGACCCCAACACCGCCGCGGAAGGAGGTTTTGCCGGACCCGAACGGATCCCACGCAAAACCGATGCGTGGAGCAAAGTTCTTGAGCGAGGGATTTTTGAAGTATGGCTCGCCAATGTCCACGGTGGCCTCCGTCACGATGTCAATGTGCGGTGAGGTCAAATCGCGGATATTGCCCATCTTTCCGTTCACTTCGATCGGGCTGCTGATGAACTCGTACCGCAAACCCAGGTTGATGGTGAGCCCGGCGCGCAGCGAAATGTCGTCCTGCAAGTAGAATCCCGTCAGGTTCTGGCGCGAACCCCGGACATTGTCCGATCCGGGCTTCACGAAATTCGCCGAGTTGACCGTATTCTGCATCAACTGCTGCAGGCCGGAGAACCCAAAACTGCCGCCGTCATGGAACCCTGAGTTATCATTGAGCTGGAATCGCTCATACTGCATGCCGAACTTGAATGAGTTCCGGCCCTTCGTGTAGTAGAAGTCTTCCTTGAACTGGAACAGATTCTGAACGTAATGCTTTGGGTTGGTGCTGCCGCCACCCCATCCGGTCAAATTTGTTACTGTGATGCGTCCAGGAGTCTCACCACCGTCGAAGCTCACGAAATCGTCCGGATAGCTGAAGTCGTCCAGCAGCACATCTTGGGAATCCAGCCGTGTCCGGTTGTAGGAGAAGTGGGTCCTGCCCAGCAGCGTAGGGGAGAAGATGTGGGTCTCCTCCAGCGTGGCGAAGCGGCTGGCGTTCGAGAGGACTTGATTCGTCGTCATTCCGGGGGTGGCCTGTTCTGCGTCGTCCATGTTGAACCGGCCGAAGAAGGAATCCGAATCGGAGATCTGGTTGTCGACCCGCACCGTGTAGAAGTCTTCGTCAATGACTTGGTTGATGGGCTTGGAGAACTGGCCGCGTCCGTCGGAGCGGTCGAGGGTTCCGTTGCTCTGAATGACGTTGGGCAGCGGGTAGGCCTGGACATACGGCATGGTGACGGAGCTGAGATTCGGAACCGGAGCACCATTGAGATTCCCTTTACGGGCTTCGATGCCGGGAACGTTATATACCTGGGTGTTGCCGCGACCCTGCCGCAATCCCTCAAAGCTGCCGAAAAAGAAGGTGCGGTCCTGCACGATGGGACCGCCGATGCTGCCTCCAAATTGATTGCGGCGGAATTCCGGTTTTACACCCTCTGCGAAGGCGTTGTCTTCCCAACGCGGGGCGTCCAGATTGTCATTGCGGAGGAATTCGAAGACGGATCCATGGAAATCATTCGTGCCTGACTTAGTTACCGCGCTGATGACCGCGCCGGTATGGCGACCGTATTCCGCGTCGTAGGCATTCGTAATCACGCGGAATTCCCGCACTGTCTCGACGCCGGCCATCGTTCCAGCCGCGCTGCCCGCAACGTTCCCGACGTTATTGATGTCGGCCCCATCGAGCAGGAAGCTGTTGGCATTGAAACGCGTGCCTACGACGGCAAGCTTCTTCCCAAATCCCCAGGTCGGACTGGCCGTATCACCGGCTTCCGCAAAGACCGCGCCGGTTTGCAGCGGCACCAGTTCCAGGAAGCTCCGCGCGTTCAGCGGGATGTCCCGCATCTGCTGGGAGTCCACCACGCCGCTGACTGTAGCGGTGGTCGCTTCCACCAGCGAAGCCTCGCCCGTGACAGTTACCTGCTCGGTCACACTGCCAACTTGGAGTGAGAAATCGACGACGGGCGCGCTGCCGACATTCAGCGTGATACCCCTGCGGACGCCGATCTGAAATCCGGCCATCTCCGCCTGGACGTCATACGATCCGACCGACAGCGCCGACAGGCGATATTCTCCGCGAGCGCCCGAAGTGGTGTTGCGCGCGATCCCGGTCTCAATGTTCGTTGCCGTGATGGTGGTGCCCGGCAATACCGCGCCGGACTGATCCTTCACCGTCCCGGTGATGGTCCCCGAAGTGAGCTGTGCGGCGAGGTAACTTTCTCCAGCCACCAATGCCACGAACAGTCCCAACGCCATCGCCAGGGCAGACCATGAGCGTTGATTTCCCTTTGACTTCATGGATTCACTCCTTTCGAATTTGTACAATTCCGTGAGCGCAGTCGTATCCGCCTCCGGATAGTCCTACATCACTGATGGTTCAATCCGACCCGACCAAACCTCTATTCAGTACCTATATGTTCGGTATTATTCTTCAGCCACCTTCGGATGTCAAGTGGAAACCCTGCCTGGTGATGTCAAGCTGCTTGTGTAAAAGTGTGGAGGGTGCGGTTTTTCCATTGTGGATTCATCCGGTTAAAGATCGAGAACACGATGCGGTCCACGCTTT
>Ga0209343_10006482_pt1 | contig 13984 bp, 14 predicted proteins | sample RifCSPlowO2_02_FD_184026 | JGI IMG/M metagenome (GOLD analysis project Ga0209343, IMG submission 184026) | Groundwater microbial communities from Rifle, Colorado - Rifle CSP2_plank lowO2_0.2 (SPAdes) (version 2) | ecosystem: Environmental > Aquatic > Deep subsurface > Groundwater | place... | reverse complement strand
TGAACTTCAAAAACATCTTTTGGCAATGCCACTTCGCCAGCCTCCTTGCCTTCTTGTGTATAAACTGGAATTTTCATCTTATCCTTTAATTTCAAGCAGCGTACCCCGGTGGCCCGGAACCGCCCCTTTCAGTGCGATGATATTATTCTCTGCGTCAATTTTCGCGATAATCAAATTTTTTACGGTAACGCGGTCGCTTCCCATGCGTCCGGGCATTTTGCGGCCCTTAATGGTGTGCTGGGGGAAACGCTGCCCGATGGACCCGATGGTGCGGGCTTCGTGCTTGGCGCCGTGGGTGGCATTCCTTTGACAGGTTTCGCATTTGGATGCGCGGCCAACGCGGATGCCATATTGGCAGCGCCACAGCAATTCACCTATTTCCAGGGTGGGGGGTTTGACTGCTCACTTCTTTCGTTTATGGAAGTTGATGCGGGCGGCAATGTCAACGTGTCACGTCTGTCGGCCAAGCCACACGTAACCGCCGGATGTGGCGGCTTTGTGGACATCACGTCACATGCCCGAAAGCTGGTCTTCGTCGGCTACTTCACCGCAGGAGGATTGCAGCTCGATGTCAGCGACGGGAAGCTACAGGTCCTGAAGGAAGGCAAGTTCCCGAAGTTTGTGAAGGATGTTGAGCACGTCACGTTCAGCGGAAGAATGGCCAAACTGCGGGGACAGGACGTGACTTATATCACTGAGCGCTGTGTCCTCAAGCTGGTCGATGGACATCTAACGGTCACTGAGATCGCGCCTGGGATCGATCTCAAAAATGATGTGTTAGATCGATCGATGGTAGATCTGCGTGTAAGTGATCAACTCAAGGAGATGGATCGAGCTTGCTTTGAAAAGTGAGTCCCGAACCGGCATCACGCTCGATCTTGAGCGAGTCAATCGGAATTTCAATCAATTAACAGGAGACATGTAATGAGCACACAAACTAACCGTCGCACCTTCGTCAAGGTCGTAGCAGCAGGCGCAGCCGCGCTTTCCGCTCCATCCTTTGCGCAGGAACGAATCGTTCTGAAAGGCGCCACCTACTTTAACAACGAGCACAGCTTCAATCGAGCCATGCTGAAGTTTGGGGAGCTCGTTGAAAAGTACTCAGGCGCAAAAGTGAAGGTGGACATCCATGGCAATGGTGAACTGGGAAATGAGCGCGACTACATCAAGTTTATGGGGCAGGGCATCTCGGTCGACTTTGCAATGCTGGCCGCATCCAACATGTCAAACGTCTCTAAGGCGGCCCCGTTGGTGGACGTCCCGTTTCTCTTCAGAGACCGAGAACACTTCAAAAAAGTTACAGAGGGCGCCGCACTGCACAAGTATGCAGAGATCGTTGAAAAACAATCCGGGATTATGGTGCTTGGCCTCGGTGGGGGCGCCGTGCGGAATATTTTGGCCAATCGCCCTGTGCGAAACCTCGCGGAACTGAAAGGGCTGAAGATGCGGATCTTGGGTGCACCGATTCAGGCAAAAATGTTTGCCGCATTTGGTGTGAACCCGAGCGTCATCGCGTACAGCGAGACATTCAATGCGATTCAATCAGCAGTCGTCGACGGCCTGGAGAATGAGTCGCCCGCCATTGAGCAGATGAAGTTCTATGAAGTAGCAGGCGACCTGAGTCAGACTCAGCACGTGATCGCGGCCCGTCCACTGTTGTTTAGTTCGAAGCGTTTCAGGACGCTTCCACCTGCGGTTCAGCAGGCTATTCGCAAAGCGGGGCAAGAGGCGGCAGCCTTCCATCGCGGCGTCGATATCGCAGAAGACGACGAGAAACTGAGAAAGCTCGAAGCTGATAAGAAATTGCGAGTACACGGGTTCACGGAGCGTGACAGGCTTGTTCAGCTCGCCCAGCCGGTCTGGACTGAATACGCGAAAGAAATCGGTGCAGAGGAAATCCTCGCAGCGGTTCGTGCAGTCAAGTGATCATCTAAGACGACCGCCATGTACCGTCGACTATTGTCAGGTGTCGACCGGGTGTTGAGCATCACATTGATCGTTCTGGTCGGTGTGATGCTTTTCCCGGTGACCTTGCAGATCATTACTCGCTACACGCCATTTTTGCCGCCGCAATTGTGGACAGAGGAAGTGGCTCGCTTCTGTCTTATCTGGGCCATCATGATCGGCGCCGCGATTGGCGTACGGGAGAAGGCTCACTTCGACATTGATCTTCTACCGGAGCCAAAAACTCCGCTATCGAGAGCTGTATCCCTGCTCATCGTCGACGTTTCCGTATTGCTTTTTGCCTGCCTGTTCTTGTGGGCTGGCTGGGAAGCGTTCTCGGAGGGGCGAAATGAGATTTCCGAGATGACCGAAATGTCCATGGGTTGGTTCTACGTCGTGTTCCCGCTGAGCGCTGCGTGCTGGGTTGCCTATCAGGTCGGACACATTCATGACTCGCTCAGCTTGTTAAAAACCAAATAGGAATTCAGAAAAATGGAAACTTCAGCTGTTGCGTGGTGGATGTTTGCGACGTTGGGTATTACCCTGATGCTACGCATTCCTGTCGCTTTCGCGCTAGGCCTGGCGTGCATTCCCGCGCTGGTATTGGACCCCACCCTCAATCTGACCGTGCTGGTAAGCCAAGCGTTCAGCGCATTCAACTCATTCATTCTTCTTGCCGTGCCATTTTTCCTGCTCGCGGCTCATTTGATGAATAGTGGTGGGATCACTGACAAGCTCTTTGCGTTGACCAGGACAATGGTCGGGCACTTCCCTGGCAGTCTGGCTCAGGTGAATGTGGTGCTGAGCGTCATGTTTGCAGGCATCTCGGGGTCGTCTACAGCCGATGCGGCGAGCCAATCAAAGCTATTTGTTGAGGCTCAGGTCAAGGAAGGCTATGACCTGGGGTTTTCTGTCGCAGTGACCGCGGTTTCGTCTGTGCTGGCGGTTGTGATCCCCCCAAGCATCCTCATGATTGTTTGGGGTGGCACTTTCAACACCTCTATCAGTGCTCTGTATCTTGCTGGATTTTTGCCCGGCATCCTGTTGGCGCTGGCCCAAATGGGAACCGTTTATGGCTATGCCAAAGCAAGAAACTATCCTAAGTACGAGCGTGCTCGGTTCAAGGATTTTCTGAAGGCGGGATGGTTCGCGATACCGGCGCTGTTAACGCCAGCGATCATCGTTGGTGGTAAATTATTTGGGTGGTTTACTGCAACAGAATCGGCAGCAGTCGCCGTTTTGTACTCTATGGCGCTAGTCGCCTTTCTCTACCGAGCGCTGGAATGGCCAAAGTTGCGAGAAGCACTGCTTGAAACCGGTAAGCTTAGTTCAGTCACTTTGTTTTGCTTGGGCACTGCGTCGGTTTTTGGCTGGCTTCTAGCGTACTATCGGATCCCGCAGGAGCTGGCGTCGACGGTCACCAATCTGCATATGGGAGCGCTGGGAACAGCGATGTTGATCGCGGGTGTGTTCCTCGTGGTTGGCTGCTTCCTCGACGCGATCCCGGCGATTGTGATCGTCGGAACGGTGCTGGAACCGCTGGCAAAGTCCGCCGGTGTGGATCCGGTGCACTTCGGAATTGTCAGTATCACCGCACTGGCTTTCGGCCTGGTTACACCGCCGTACGGTCTGTGTTTGCTGATCTCTTGTGCGGCCGTCAATGTTAAGATTTCTGCTGTCTTGAAGGATGTCATGATCATGCTGGTGCCAATGCTCCTGGTATTGCTCGCGATCATTCTTCTCCCCGATCTTTTCCTGTTTTTGCCAAGAACCTTCGGCGCCTTTGGAGGTGCCCAGTAGTTCTTTTTAAGGTGTTTCACATGTCTCGTCCGAATGCAAGCCCCGCCGTGACCTTGTTGGACGTGGCTAACCACTTGGGAATTTCTCGGGCGACTGTTTCTCTGGTCCTGCGCAACAGTCCGCGGGTTGCGGATGCAACTCGCGAGCGTGTGCTGAAGGCTTTTGAGACACTGGGCTATTTCTATAACCGCCAGGCGGCAAGCATGCGGGGCAGCCGGACGCACACCGTCGGTGTGGTGGTCAATGACATTACGAATCCGTACTTCGCTACATTGATTAAATCGATTGAGGCCAATCTGGGTCGGCATGGCTACATTACGTTCTTGAGCAACTCGGATGAGTCAGTCGAGCGTCAAAACTGGTTCCTTGAAACGGTGCGGCAGCACAATATCGACGGGATCATCGTATGCCCGGCTGAGGCGACCAGCGCATCAGACATGCGTCGCTTGCTTAGTTGGGGTATTCCTTGCGTGTTTGCTTCGCGCTATGTTCCTTCGGTGGACGTCGACTATGCGGGGATTGACAACCGAGGCGGTATGGCTTTGGCAACGAGACACCTAATTGGCCTTGGGCACAAGCGAATTGCCATGATTGGCGGGCATACTCGATCCTCGACTGGTCGAGATCGCTTGGAAGGGTATCTGGAGGCGCTGGAGCAAGCCCGGATCAAACGGGATGACCACCTTATCGTCCCTTCTCGGCTGACGCGCGATGAGGGAAAGCGCATCATTGCGGACCTCCTGCGTCAGAAGAGCCCTCCAACCGCGGCCGTTTGTGGCAACGACGTCATTGCCTTTGGCGTGATGTTGGGCCTTCGGGCGATGGGACTTGAACCGGGCAAGGATTTTGCTGTCATGGGGTTTGACGACGTGTCGGAGGCGTCGCTGTGGGAGCCACCGCTGAGCACCATCCAGGTTCAGCAAGATCGTATTGGTGAAGCGGCGGCTGAACTCCTTATCCAACGCATGAGTGACCGGGAGCGACCGGTTAGCCGGATCGTGGCCGAGCCTTCGCTTGTCGTCCGCAAGACTTGCGGTGCATTCCGCTAGCCTGCCGAGATCGCAGGGGTCTGGAAAGTCATTGCGAAATTCCCGAAGGGGGTAATCAAGAGCTTCGGGCCCCTGTGGGGCGGTGATTCCGAATGAACCGACTTGTCCGTTGGGAAAGTCGGCCGCTGATTAGGGCTTCACATCAGGCTTGGAGAAGAATGCGCGCGATGATCATGCGCTGGATCTGGTTGGTTCCTTCATAGATCTGGGTGATTTTGGCGTCTCGATATAGGCGCTCCACTTCGACTCCACGCACGTATCCGCTACCACCGTGGATTTGCACGGCATTGGCTGTGTGGGTGACTGCTGCATCGCTCGCGAAACACTTACCCATTGATGCTTCAATCGTGGCGCGTTGGCCCGAGGCCATTTTTCTGCCCGCGTCCTGGACCAGCAGTCTGGCGGCTGCTGTGTCTTTGGCCATGTCGGCGATCATCCATTGCACCGCCTGAAACTCCGCAATGGGTTTGCCAAACTGTTTGCGTACCTTGGCGTATTCGATCGATGCGTCCAGTGCAGCTTGAAGAATGCCAACGGCCAGGGCCCCAATACCAACCCTTCCCTTGTCTAGCACGCTCATCATCATGTGGAAGCCGCGTCCGCGCGGGCCAAGCAGGGCAGAGGGCGGTACTTGGACGTTGTCGAAGAACAGAGGGCCTACAGGCGAGCCCCGTTGTCCCATCTTGTGTTCGTGCCCCCCGCGCTTGAAACCTGGCAGGTCGGCGTCAATGATGAAGATGCTCATCCCTCGTTTGCCTTGCTCGGTATCGGTCCGCACAAGAGCGACAGCAAAGTCGCACACTGGGGCGTTGTGAATCCAGAGCTTCTGTCCATTGATGATCCAGCCATCAGCGTTCTCGATCGCGGTCGTTTTGACGCCAGATACATCAGATCCTGCGTTGGCCTCGGTGATGGCGTAAGCACAACGCTTCTCTGCGCGCAGCAGTGGTCCCAAGTACTTCTGCCGTTGCTCGTCGGTTCCATGCTCCGAGAGTAGCGTGCCAACGAGCTCTACAAGTCCACATTGGTCGGCTACGGATGCGTAGCCGCGGGATAGCTCCTCCATGACGATCGAATACATCAACGCGTCACCTCCAACTCCTCCGTGCTCATCTGGAACCGTAATGCCGAACAGGCCCAGTTTTGCCATTTGTGCGTACAACTCCCTGGGGAAGCGTTCGGTTTCGTCAAGTTCAGCGGCGATTGGTCTAATCACACCTTCTGCAAACGAGCGGGCTGCAGCGCGGATCATCGAGTAGCGGTCATCACTGTGGTCGGTGGGGGCAGGATTTTTATGGTTCATTGCGAGGTCTCCATTAGGGTAGATATAGATGGAACGAATTTATGCATTGATAGATGGGAGGACTCCGGATGAGTGATGTGACATTGAATTTGGCGGTGATCGGGTCCGGAATGGCCTTGGTTCCTCCGGTCGTTGACTCTCACGCGAGCGCGACGTCGGAGAGTGGAACCTCGCAGAGCGCGGCCAACGCTTCGACCACCAGCGCGTGGTCCTCGCGCTGAGGCAGCCCCGAGACCGTCACTGCACCGATGCATGCACCGCTTGACGCAAAGATGGGTACGCTGCCGCCGTAGCTCGAATAGTCGCGGGTGGGCAGACCCATCTTGGTCCCCAGCGAGCTTTCCTCCATCTCCAGAGAGCGACCTACGCCGTAGGAGCTGCGCGACAGCATCTCCACCGTGTTGCGCTTGCGCCGCACCCAGTCGGCATTGGCCGCCGAAGTTCCGGGCATCGAACAGAAGAACACAGTTTCGCGTGCTAGGCGCACTTCGATCGTCACTGCGGCTTCGCGGGCGAGGGAAAGTGCTCTCAAACGTGATCCCAGCGCCCACGCTGTTTCCTCGTTGAAGCTTGCCACTCGCAAGCGGCGCTCCTGCTCCGCGATACGGGCAATGTCTTGCTCAAAATTCATCGTTTTCTCCGTCTCAGCTGTTGATGCCAGTGGACTCCTACTGCGAGATTTTCCTGCGACTGCACGCCATTTCCGCATTTGACGGTCCTCATTGGCCAGCAAACTCGAAAATCTGGGAGGGGTCTAAAAAGAACGAATATAGATCGATCTATTATAAATAGTCAAGGAAAGATGAATCTCAATCTTGTTTTTTGTGAGTAATCTAGAGCTAGTTGTTCGGAAATGTGGTTTGCCTTCTGGTTTCGGGTTTACCCGAATTACGATGTGTAAATAGATCGATCTAATATTGTTTGTTGATAAATGAAGGACTTCAGATGAGTGGTGAGATGTTCAACTTGGCGGTGGTCGGGGCGGGAATGGCCTCGGTGCCACACGTGGCAAGCTTGGTGGAAATGCAAGATCGAGTTGTGGTGCGTCACGTGATTGCGCGCACCCTGGATCGAGCCTGCGCAATGGCGAAGAAGCTGCCGTATGCAAAGGTTGGACTGGATCTCGATACGGTTCTCAAAGACAAGCAAGTAGATGGGGTGCTGTTGCTGACTCCGCCCAACACGCACCTTGATCTCGGCGCCAGAATCGCTGCTGCGGGCAAGCATCTACTGGTGGAAAAACCCATAGAGGTGACGACACAAAAGGCCCGGAGCCTTGTCGCGATCTGTCAGCAGTACAACGTCGTGGCCGCCGTGGTGCTGCAGCATCGGACTCGTAGCGCATCCGTCAAGCTACGCCAGCTGCTACGTAGTGGTGCGCTTGGAGGCATCAACAGTGCCAACGTCTCGGTGCCGTGGTGGCGACCGCAGTCGTACTACGACGAGCCAGGACGAGGAACGTTTGCCAGAGACGGTGGTGGGGTGCTGATGACCCAAGCTATACACACCCTGGACCTGTTCCTGTGGCTGCTTGGCAACCCGACGGAAGTCTTCGCCTACGCAACGACGAGTAAATCTCATCGGATGGAGTGTGAGGACACCGTGGTGGGGGTCATGAAGTACGCCAGTGGATGCGTTGCGTCTTTGTACGCCAGTACGGCCACATTTCCGGGGTTCGCGGAGCGCATCGAAATTTGTGGAGCAAAGGGCACAGCCACGTTTACCGCGGGAAAGCTCCAGGTGACACTGGTTGATGGCACTCAATTCGACCAAGGTGAGGAAGAGGCCTTGGGTTCTGGCGCAGATCCCATGGCGTTTTCCCACAAAGCGCACAAGGCCGTTCTCGACAACTTCATTGACGCAGCCAACAAAAAGACGGATCCGATAGCGTCACTCCGCAACGCGTTAGACGTTCACCTGCTCATTGACGCTTTGATCGCTTCCTCAATGCAAAACGGGCCCGTGAGCATTCTTTAACTTCAAACAAAGAGACAGACATGATTCAACCACTGAACGCTTCCATCGCCGGAGATACCCGGCTGTTCATCATCGTTGGCGATCCGATCGCGCAAGCCAGATCCCCAGCGGTCTTCAACGAGATATTTCAGAAAATGGATGTCAATGCAGTACTCGTGCCGATGCAGATCCCGGCCGCATCTCTCAAGGCAGCAATTGACGGATTAAAGACGATCAAGAACTTGGACGGTATTGTTGTAACCGTTCCTCACAAGATAGCACTGGCCGCACAGGTTGATCAACTACTGCCTATCGCTCAACGAGTCGGAGCCATCAACTGTATGCGTCGGACCGATTCTGGTGAATGGATTGGTGAGATGTATGACGGAGAGGGGTTTGTTCTCGGGCTGCGCAAGCAAGGGCACGCGCCAAAGGGAATGAAGGTGTTCCAAGCGGGCGCTGGCGGCGCTGGGAAAGCCGTCGCCCATGCTTTGGCTTCCGCCGGCGTGCAGTCGCTGCGACTAGTGGATGTGGATACCGCCAAGCAAGATGCACTGGTTGCAGAACTGAAAACCCTCTATCCGGATGTAGAAGTTTCTGTCGGAACCTTCGAACCGTCAGGTGTGGACATGGCGGTCAACGCAACGCCGTGTGGGATGGCGGCGGGTGATGCCTTGCCATTCAGCATAGATCGACTCGATCGCGGCGCTTTGGTGGCAGATCTGATCATGAAGCCAGAGAAGACAAAGCTGTTGCTCCGAGCAGAAGAAATGGGGCACAAAACACACCTCGGTCGTCATCTACTGCAAAGCCAAGCCGAGATCATTGCGACGTTCTTCGGTTTGAAGTCTCTGTAGGCGTCGTGCTATGACAGCTACTCGACTTGGCATCATCATGTACGGCGCAACAGGGCGAATTGGGGTGAACCAACACCTCGCCAATTCACTCGACGTCCTTCGCCGCTCTCAACTCAAGACCAGCAATGGCCGCCTGGTGGAGCTCGATCTCATTCTGGTTGGACGTGATCCGCAGAAACTTGCGGAAGTAGCGGCAGCGCATGGGATTTCGCGCTGGACCACGGATCTCGATAGTGCTCTAGCCGATGAGTCAAATCAAATTTTCTTTGATTGTGCAGCGACCAACTTGCGATATGGACTGCTAGAGAAGGCTATCAGAGCAGGCAAGCATGTGTACTGTGAGAAGCCGCTCGCTGAACGACCAGAGGAAGCCGTGCGGTTAGCCAACCTAGCGACGCAGCGAGGCGTTAAGCACGGGGTCGTGATGGCGAATCTGTGGCTGCCCGGCTTGGTCAAGCTACAAAGGCTCCTGAAGGCAGACTACTTTGGCAAGGTCTTGTCCGTCAGGGGTGAGTTCGGATACTGGATATTTGAAGGGGACTGGCAGCTTGGCCAACGGCCGTCTTGGAACTATCGCGCTGAAGACGGCGGCGGAATTATCCTCGACATGTTGTGTCATTGGCACTACATGCTGGCACAGCTGTTCGGTCCCATCACACAGGTGCATTGCATGAAGTCCACGCAAATCCAGAATCGTTGGGATGAACAGGGCCGACTCTATCGGGCTACCGCCGAGGACACGGCATTCGTCACAGGCCTTATAGAAGACAAAGTGCCAGTGCAGATCAATGTGTCTTGGGCGACACGGGTGCGTCGAGATGATCTGTTGACTATTCATATCGATGGTACGCATGGATCGGCGGTTGTCGGTGCCCGGGACTGCTTCATCCAACCTCGTACGCTCACACCCAAGCCTGTGTGGAACCCTGACAGTCAAGCTGCCCGTAACTACTTCGCCGATTGGAGTCCAGTTCCAGACAACCAGACATTCGAGAATGCCTTCAAGGCGCAGTGGCAAGCCTTTATCGATCATGTTGTCACTGGAGTGGCCTTTCCATGGGACTTCTTCATGGGGGCTGAGGGGGTGCAACTTGCTGCCACATGCCATACGAGCGCTGAGGAGAAGCGGCTGTGTGTTGTGCCGCGGGTGGCCCGTCCGGCTGATCACTCGACAACGCAAGGTTGCACTGCGGGGTAGTGCTGCGAGTTCGTGAGCTTCACGGTGTTTGGACCTAGCCGCCTACTTACGGTAAGTACTTGTTTTAGCAAGTGGAGAAATTGAGCCCGCAATGCCCCGCACAAGGGCAGGGGGCTGTTTAAGCCGCGGCCAGCTCTGGGTCGTCAAGAGCCGGTCATGAACGACCGTCGGCCGGAAATTAATTGGGTCGGTAAGCCGACATCGACGATCGGCAGCTTCCGCTGCGCTTCTGCCCTTGGTCGGCCATCCTTCAATGACCGGAACGGGCACGATGGAGCCCTTTTTACCTCAATTTTTGCATGCTGTTGTCGTCATCACAGTGGTCGACGGCAGCCCGTGGTTTTGCTCCAGGCTTGCCGGACTTCCATATTCGTGAAAGCGGTGCGGGTGTGCTCGCTCGTGTGATGCGGTCAGCAAAATGAGGAGCAGGCAGCCATTTCGATGACATCGAAATTCATGATGAGCTTGACTGCCTCCGCGATGTTCTTGTCGTTACGGTATGGTCTGCGAGTATCGCCGTCGGCCACTGGCCCGTGGTGGTCAGCTGTTCTGCCTCAGCCTTAAGCATTGCGAGAAGGTGTGATGCTGCAGTCGATAGCGCCCTCTCTCGCGAGTGTGCTATCAACCATTCGATCCTCAGGTTCTTTACAGGACAGGCGGAGACCAGATTTGCTTTTAACAGTTCATGAACTGCGCAATAAGGCAAAACCGCGAAGCCCAGTCCCTGCCTTACCAAGTCCAACATTAGAGGCGACATATCCACTTCTACGCGTACCTTCACCTCCACTTGTTCCGCGGCCGCTGCCCGATCGACAATCGTTCGCAGGCTGTTGGGATAGGAGGTAAGAACCAGCGGGTTTCGACACAGGGCTTGTATTGAAATTGGTCGCTTCATGGACAGCCGTGCTTCTGGCAAGGCAACGGCGACGAGCTGCTCCGACAGAACGGGCGTGCACTCAAATGGATTCGATGGTTCTTCTGAAGAAAAGAGCGCTACATCGGTCTGATCTTGAGCAACACTGTCACGGATATCGCGCGATGTACCTTCACGTATTCGCAGTAGTGCCTTGGGGAAGGACAGCGAAAATTTGGCTGCTACCCGATTCGTCAACAAAGAGCGCAATGAGGTCGGAATACCCAGCGTTACCACGCCAACAGGTTCCAACGCCTTGGCGCTGACCTGCTCTTTCATTGCCGTGACGTCCTTCATCACCGTCGTCGCCCGCTGCTGCAACAGCAGTCCGGCCTCTGTCAACACCATACCGCGAGCTTTCCGCTGGAAGAGGGAAACACCTAGCTCTTCTTCTAGCAACTGAATTTGACGCGAAAGAGCAGGTTGAGAAATCCACACACGCGTAGCTGCTCGGCTCAAGTTTTGCGTCTCTGCCACTGCAAGAAAGTAATAAATTTGGCGAAGATCCATGAAGCCTCCAGAGGTCCGAGCCATACCTTATGTTGATTGCTCGTATGAGTATTATGTATTTTACAGATTTCTTGACGAATCCTAAGATTGCCTCACCTTTAGGAGACAAAAGTGATTCACGAATACCGTACCTACGCCATCCACCCAGGTCAACTTGAGCGCTATTTAGAACTGGCCGAGTCGCATGTGCAACCTATTCGGCAAGACCGCTATGGCCGTCTTGTTGGGTTCTGGTACAGCGAGTTTGGCAAGATGCACCAGGTTCATCACATCTGGGAGTATGAGTCGCTCAACCGGCGGCAGGACGACCGCAAGGAACTCTTTGAGCGCAAAGACTGGATGGAGAACTTCATTGCCGAGGCGTGGCCTACGATGCAGAATCAGGAAGTGCGCTTCATGCGAGAGCAGCAGCCCTATCTCTTCACCGAAGATAGCCATGCTTTCTACGAGGCGCGCATCTACACCACTGTGGTAGGCCGCTTCAAAGAGGTGGCAAGCGCTGTCGCTCACCGTCCATTGGCTGGCGGCGCAAAGCGCGTCGGCTTGTGGACCTGTGAGACCCCTGAGCCGAACGAAGTGTGCGAACTCATTGCCTACCGTTCGTTTGAGGACCGTCTCGAGGACGCGTCCCAAGCTCCCGCACAACAGGCATGGTTGCGTGAATACGGCGCACAACTCCTTCGCGTCAATTCCTCCCTAATGTTCCCGATCGGCATCTCACCGGTCAAGTAAACGTTTCGAGCGCCTGTCGGCGCCCGTTTCTGCCGCTATGTGTAGCTCTTAAACCGGGCTGGCAGAGCGACCTCATCAACTTGTATGAAAGGACTCACATGAGCACACGACAGCTCCCCCCGACCCGGACAGTTTCTCCCGAAGAGATGGTCAAGTTGACCGCGCGCTTCAGCGATGCCAGGCCGCAAAGCGAGTTTTACTCGAAGGACCAAGGCATTCCGGACGAAGCTTATCAAGTGGTCACGGCCAAGACGCTCTACACCCTCATGGCTCCGTCTCAGAAGGCGGGTCCCATGTCCGCGCGCCCGATGATCGAGGCTGAGGAGAATCTCTCCGTAATCATTGCGGAATGCCCACCCGGTGACAGACCGATGCTGCATGCGCATTTCCATACCGTGGAGCACTTCTTCTGTCTGCGTGGCCGTTTCCGCATCCGCTGGGGTGACGAAGGCGAACACGAAACCATCCTGGAGCCGTTCGACCTGATCCGCATCCCCAAGGGGGTGTGTCGCGATTTCACAAACATAACCAATGAAACCGCTCACCTCTTGGTGCTCATCACAGGGAAGAACGAGGCTGATTACAACGACATTGGCTTCGCGCCGAGCGAATCTAAGTTATTCAAGGACCGCTTCGGCGATGCAGTGAGCGAAAAGCTCGAAACCATCGGCTTCAGCTTCCTGGAAAAGACCGAATAAGCGAAGCGGATTACCAGTGACTGTCTCAATCGATCTCAGCGGCAAGCATGCCGTCGTCACCGGTGGTGCTACAGGCCTCGGCCTAGCCATCACAGAGCGACTTGTCGCAAGTGGTGCGCGAGTCTCTGTTTGGGGCAACGATCCCGCAGCTGCGGCGACGCTCGCAGCAGCGCACGGCAGGGAAGTCCGCTGTTTCTCTGTTGATGTCACGCGCAGCGGAGAAATCGAAGGTGCGCTCGACGAAGCCCAGTCCACATTCGGAGATCCAGATATTCTGGTGAATAACGCAGGAATTCCCGGACCTCATGCCCCAGTGTGGGAGACCAGCGAATTGGAATGGCGACGCACACTCGACGTGAACCTCACGGGTCCCTTCCTTTGCGCACGCGCAGTAATTCCTCGCATGCGAGCCCGACCCGAAGGACGCATTGTCAATATCTCCTCAATTTCAGGCAAGGATGGCAACGAAATGATTGGCGCTTATGCGGCCTCCAAGGCCGCGCTAATCAGCCTGACCAAGACGCTCGGCAAGGAACTTGCCCGCACCTCCATCCGCGTTAACTGCGTCACTCCAGGCGCAATACGGACTTCGATTTTTGACCGCTGGCCTGCCGAATATGTGGCCTTGCTGTTGGCGAAGATTCCGATGGGTCGGTTCGGTCGACCGGAAGAGCTGGCTGCACTGGTTGCTTGGCTGTCTTCGAGCGAGGCCTCGTTCTCGACGGGTGCCGTATTCGACTTGTCGGGTGGGCGTGCCGTGTACTGATTTCCCTTTCTTCATTCATCGACTATTAATCAAAACAGGAGACAACACCATGAAAGTCATTAAAACAAGTATCGTTGCCGCGCTGGCGGCACTCGGCCTTGCGGCTGCGCAACCAGGCGCTGCCCAAACTGCGGCCCTAAAGGCTTCAGATAACGTCATTCGCATTGGGCTACTCAGTGATTTGGCAGGGCCCACTTCGGACTATTCCGGGCAGGGCGCCATTGAAGCGGTCAAGCTGGCCATCGCCGACATGGGGGG
>Ga0209343_10006477_pt1 | contig 13986 bp, 11 predicted proteins | sample RifCSPlowO2_02_FD_184026 | JGI IMG/M metagenome (GOLD analysis project Ga0209343, IMG submission 184026) | Groundwater microbial communities from Rifle, Colorado - Rifle CSP2_plank lowO2_0.2 (SPAdes) (version 2) | ecosystem: Environmental > Aquatic > Deep subsurface > Groundwater | place... | reverse complement strand
TAATTCGTCGACCAGCACTTCGCCGACGTCGCTCGCCAGGGTGCGCAATAGTTGCTGCGCCTGGCGCGTGTGTTGATCGACGGCGAGGCGGTAGCCGAACCCGAACTCGGCGTTGTCCTCGAACAGGGAATTGCTCCATGCCGGCCCCCGCCCCTCGCGGTTTACCGCGTAAGGCGTCGTCGGCAGGTTGCCGCCGTAAATCGACGAGCAGCCGGTGGCGTTGGCGATCAGAGCCCGATCGCCGAAGAGCTGCGTCACCAGCTTGACATACGGCGTCTCGCCGCAGCCCGAGCAGGCGCCCGAGTACTCGAACAGAGGCTCGAAAAACTGCGTTCCCTTCACATTAAGCGGCACCTTGCTGCGGTCCACCTCGGGCAGCGCCAGGAAGAATTCGTAGTTGTCGCGCTCCAGGGCGCGCAGGGGCGCCTGCGGGACCATGTCAATGGCCTTGTGCCGCGGGTTGGTCTTGTCCTTGGCTGGGCAGACTTCGACGCAAAGCGAGCAGCCGGTGCAGTCCTCGGGTGCTACCTGCACGGTGTACTTTTCGCCCCGGCAAAACGGTCCCTTGAAATCGCAAGACTGGAAGGTGGGCGGTGCCCCGTCGAGTGCTGCCGGCGGATAGATCTTCACGCGAATGGCCGCATGCGGGCAGGCCAGCGCGCATTTGTTGCACTGGATGCAGACAACCGTATCCCACGCCGGGATCTCACGCGCCAGGTTGCGTTTCTCCCACTTCGCCGTCGCTGTGGGCCAGGTACCGTCGACTGGAAATGCGCTCACCGGCAGCGCATCGCCCTTGCCCGCGAGCATGACCGCAGTCACCCGCTTCACGAAGTCGGGCGCCTTATCGGAGACGATCGGCGGCAGACGGGTCTCCGAGTTCGCCTTGGCCGGCACCTCGACCTGGTGCAGATGTGCCAGGGAATCATCGACCACGGCGTAGTTCCTGTTCACCACGTCTTCGCCCTTGGCGGCGTAGGTCTTCTTGATCTCACGCTTGATGTACCCGATCGCCTCCTCACGCGGGAAGATGTTGGCGAGCGCGAAGAAGCAGGTCTGCATGACCGTATTGACGCGACCGCCCATTCCCGCGCGGCGAGCAACGTCGTAGGCGTCGATCGTGTAGACCTTCAGTCCCAGATCAATGATCTGCTGCTGAATCTCGCGCGGCAGTTCATCCCACAGCTTCTCCAGAGGGAAGACCGAATTGATGAGCAGCGTGCCGCCGGGCGCTGCCATCTCCAGGACGTCGTAGCGCTCGAAGAAACTCCACTGATGCACGGCGACGAAGCCGGTGCGCCGGATCAGGTAACTCGATTGAATCGGCCGCGGGCCAAAGCGCAGGTGCGAGATGGTGATCGCGCCCGACTTCTTGGAGTCGTAGACAAAGTATCCCTGGGCGAACTGGTCCGTTTCCTCGCCGATGATCTTGATCGAGTTCTTGTTGGCGCCCACCGTGCCGTCGGCGCCGAGTCCGTAGAAGACAGCGCGCACCACATCCTTCGGTTCGATGTCGAAGGACGAATCGACCGGCAGCGAGAGGCCGGTCACATCGTCGACGATGCCGACGGTGAAGCGACGACGCGGCTTCTCCTGTGCGAGTTCTTCGAATACGGCCCGCACCATCGCCGGCGTGAACTCCTTGGACGAAAGTCCGTAGCGTCCGCCCACGACGCGCGCTCGCACCTTGATCGCGCCATCCTCTTCGGCGTCGCGCAGCGCCCCGACCACCTCGAGATAGAGCGGATCGCCGATCGCGCCCGGTTCCTTGGTGCGATCGAGCACCGCGATGGCCCGCGCGGTCTGCGGAATCGCCTTGACGAAGTCCTCCACCGCGAAGGGGCGGAACAGGCGCACCTTGAGCAGGCCCACCTTTTCGCCGCTGGCGACCATCCAGTCGACGAGTTCATGCGCAGTCTCCGCGCCTGAGCCCATCATGACGATCACGCGCTTAGCCTTGGGGTGGCCGACGTAATCGAAGAGGCGATAATGGCGTCCGGTTACCTGGGCGAAGCGGTCCATCTCCGACTTCACCGTTTCCGGACAGGCGTCGTAGAACGGATTGCAAGCCTCGCGCGCCTGAAAGAACACGTCCGGGTTCTGGGCCGTGCCCCGCATCACCGGGTGGTCGGGCGAGAGTGCGCGGCGGCGGTGGGCAGCGATTGCCTCCTCGTCCACGAGAACCCGCAGATCGTCGTCGGAGAGAATCGCGATCTTGGCCACTTCGTGCGAAGTGCGAAAACCGTCGAAGAAGTGAAGGAAGGGAATGCGCGCCTTGAGCGTTGCGGCGTGGGCGATGGCGGCGAAGTCCTGGGCCTCCTGGACCGAACCCGCGGCGAGCATGGCGAATCCCGTCGAGCGGCAGGCCATCACGTCCGAGTGGTCGCCGAAAATCGACAGGGCGTGCGTGGCGACGGTGCGCGCGGATACATGCATCACGAAGGGCGTGAGTTCACCGGCGATCTTGAACATGTTGGGGATCATGAGCAGCAGGCCCTGCGATGCAGTGAACGTCGTCGCCAGCGCGCCGGCCTGGATGGCGCCGTGGACCGCACCGGCGGCACCACCCTCGGACTGCATCTCTGAAACCTGCGGCACGGTTCCCCAAAGGTTGAGCGCGCCTTGGGCTGCCCACTCGTCAGAGTGCTCGCCCATGTTTGATGAGGGGGTGATCGGGAAGATGGCGATCACCTCGCTCAACCGGTAGGCGACCGAGGCAACGGCCTGGCTTCCGTCAAGGGTTTGCATGGTGGAGGCACTCATCGAAGGGTCCTTGAGACCATGGTCGCATTCCGTCCAAAAAAAAGGGTGCGCCCATCCTATTGCGGAAAGGGGCAGGACACGTTTGACCTAGATTAAATGGTGTAGTGCCGACGACCCGCGGGTGCCGCGTATGCTCGGGTAACCACCTGCATCCCCGTATACCTGAAGCGGCTAACCGGAAACTCGGATAGTCGAGTCGGGAATGTTTCGCGTCGCCGGTCTTCGGTCAGGTGATGTGGGTCAATTTGGTGAACGGCATCGCCCGCCGACAAGCGTGCAAAGCCCAGGTGAACAAAATAATGATGCTCTCTATGAACTCCATATGTACTTGAAGACAAAGGCTAATGTCTATTTCCTGCGAGATTGATGTACAAGAAAAATGTACTTCAGACCGGCCGCGGGAGGCTAGCATTGCGTTCGCAGCCGGCCCATTTTGTGCCGTAAAGCATTGAACCAATGAGTTGTTTTACACATTTGAGCGCTCCTGGTATGGACGTTGCTCGGACGAGACTGAGAAAACTGAACCTAGCAAGGTGGCCAAAATGAGCGAAAAAATCAAAGTGTTGATTGTCGACGATGAAGAAATCGTGTGCCTTAGCTACCTCAGATCGCTGACGGGTGCGCATTGCAACGTGGAAGTCGCCTGGAACGGCGTGGAGGCGCTGCTTGCGATGGAGCAGCATCGATTTGACCTGGTGCTGCTTGATCTTCGCATGCCGGGTATGGATGGCATGACCGTTCTCAAGACGATCAAACAGAAATGGCCGGAAACCCAGGTGGTCGTTATCACGGGGTACCCTAATATCGAGACCGCCAAGCAGGCGGTGCGGCTGGGTGCGTACGGCTATCTTGCCAAGCCGGTCGGTCCGGACGATGTCATCAACGCGGCGAACGATGCCGTGATGCAGAAGAAGTGGACCCTGCAGAGGGAACGTACAGGTCAGGACATGGACACTGGTTCAAGCACCGGTTCCCGGGGGAAAACCGGCCGTCTCGCTTATTGAGAGAAGGTGGTGAAACAGGATATTGAGTCAAGGAGAAAACAATGAGTGCATTACGCAAAGTGCTGGTCGTTAACGATGATCCGGTGGTCGTAAAGAGCTTCGATCGGGTCCTATCCGCAAGGGGCTATGCGGTGATCACTGCCGAAAACGGGCCTGAGGCGCTGAACAAGCTCAGCCGCGAAAACTATGACCTGGTATTCACCGACATCAGGATGCCGGGCATGAACGGGCTGGAGGTGGCCGAGCGGGTGAAGGCGAGTCAACCGTGGCTGCCGGTCGTGATTGTCACCGGCTATGGCACGGAGGCCAATGAAGCCAGGGCCGAGGCCGCTGGCGTCTGCGGATTCCTGCGCAAACCGCTTTCGCCGGAACTGATCGAACTCAGCGCGCGCAAAGCCCTGCTCGAACGAGATACGGCTGCGGCCAAGGGGCGACTCGCCCAGTTGGCCGCGCTTGAGTCGTTGTGAAATTGGGAACGAACGGGAACACAGATGGCGACCTCCCGCGGTGCCGGCAGAGTGACACGGGCGACGTTTAAGACCGATTTTGTGATCGCCTCCGTAGTCGGGTTTCTTGTGCTGTTTGCAGGTACTTGGGCACGCGCAGCGGACAAGCCTCTCTCCGAGCCGGACAAGACGTGTCTCGCCTGCCACTCGCAGGAGCGGCTGGAAAAGAAGCTGGCGAACAGGGAGACGCTCTCGCTGCACGTTCAGGGCGACGCCTTTGCCAAGTCGGTCCACGGCGTGATCGGGTGCGCCGGCTGCCATGCGGACGTCAATCTCAAGAGTCATTCTGCGAAAACGAAGAAAATCACGGATGTGCGCGAGTATTCCATCGCGTCGACCGAGATCTGCCGCGGGTGCCATGCAGGCAAGTTCAAGCAATATGAGGGAAGCATTCATGCTTCCCTCGTCCGCGACGGCAATCCCGTGGCGCCGGTCTGCACGGACTGCCACAGTCCTCACGCGGTCAGCCCCAAGGCCGTGTACGAAACGATGGCTGCGGTCCCCTGCAAGAACTGCCACGCCGCGATCTTCAACGCCTATGCGGCAAGCATGCACGGCAAGGCGCGGAGCAAGCCGGGCGAGAGTGCCGCCCCTCTGTGCTCCGACTGCCACAGCGCTCACGAGGTGGCAGTAGCCTCGGCGCGTGAGGGACGGAAAACCGCGTGCCTCGGATGCCACGCGGGCGCGTTGGGCGCCCACCAGAAATGGCTCCCGAATGCGGAACTGCATTTCGAGGTCATATCCTGCCCGGCGTGTCATTCGCCGACCGCCAAGCGCAGGGTTGACCTCAGGCTTTACAACAGCATGGCGCAGCAGGACGTCTCGGAGCAGAAGGGCGTACCGAAGTTCGAACGCCGGGCGCGCTCGGCGGATGCGCAGGGCGGTGGCCTGGATGCGATCGAGTTGTGGAATTTGATGAAGGTATTCAACCGCGATGGGACGGCCGGCAAGACGACCCTGCGTGGCAGAATGGAAGTCAGCAGCGGGGTCGAGGCGCACCAGCTGGCCGACAAGGGCCAGGCGCTCAGCGACTGCAAGATCTGTCACAGCGAGGGCGCCGCCGCGTTCCAGAGCGTCACGGTTTCCATCGCCGGACCCGATGGCAGGCCGGTGCGCTATGGTGCCAACAAGGAGGTCCTGAATTCGGTGATTTCGGTGGATTCCGTGAGCGGTTTCTATGCCATTGGCGCGAACCGGATAAAGTTCCTGGATATCGTGTTCCTGCTCTCCTTGTTCAGCGGTATCGCCGTTCCTGCCGTGCACCTCACGGCAAAATGGGTTTTCCGGCGCTACGTGAACAAGATCGAGGCAGCGAAAGCCTCCGAAAGCGCCACGGACCGGAGCCGGCACTCGGCCGGCGGTCGTCGCGGCGGCCGCGGCTCCAAGTAGAAGGAAAGGCAAAATGGAAAGGATCTACGTTCACCCCCTCCCGGTCAGGCTCTGGCACTGGGTCAACGCGGTCGGCTTTGTGGTGATGATAGTCACCGGCATCCAGATCCGTTACGTCGGGCTGATCGACATGATGTCCTTCAAGACCGCCGTCAACCTGCACAACTGGACCGGTTTCCTCCTCATCGGCAACTTCTTTATCTGGCTGCTGTTCTATCTCTTCTCGGACAAGATCAAGGCCTATCATCCGGAGTTGAGCCCGACCAAGCATTTTCGCGCGAGTTTCCGTCAGCTCCAGTATTACGGTTACGGCATATTCCGGGGCGATCCGAATCCGCACCACGTGAGCGTTTACAGGAAGTTCAATCCGATGCAGAGCATGCTGTATCAGGTCATGATGATGCTCATCGTTCCCATCCAGTTCTATACCGGAATCCTGCTCTGGGACGTCAAGCGTTTTTCAGCGGCGGTGGATATGCTGGGCGGGGTGCGCGTGGTGGATACGGTGCACGTGCTGATCTTTATCTTCTTCACCTCGTACATCCTGATTCACGCGTACCTGGGAACCCTCGGCCACACGCCCGCTGCGCACTTCAAGGAGATGTTCACCGGCTACGTGGAGGTCGAGGAAAAGGACGGCTAGGGCAAGGCCCGGCCGCATTGACGCGCGGACAGCCCGGCGTAGCCGGAATTGGTGAAGAGTGGGTCTATATGCGGCGTCTTACTCACAAATCGGTAACTTAGAAAACAGTAGGCCCTTATTCCATGCGGGTTTCCGAGGTATTTTCGTCGTCTAAATTACTGACTACTGAGTAAGTGCCTACGACGAGCAGCCTTGCGCGCTGCGCGCGCCAACCGCGATTTCTGCACGGATAATAGGCATCCGTGCAGAAATCGCGGTTTTGGTTAAGAACCAGGACGGTCTAGGGTAGGTTTATTACGAGATCGTCAATTGTGCACGGATGGCTTTTTCATCCGTGCACAATTGACGATCCGCGCGGACGGTTTCTCGTCCGCGCAACATTGCAGCTCTGCAAAATCGGGAGAAGCCGGATGCTAAAGCAAGGCAGCCCGTTTGGTTCCGGCTTTGCCGGCTCAGGAGGCTTCGGACTCGCCCGGGTCCTGTTCAGTGTCCCGGACGCGGATGCCGTATTTCTTCATGAGCGCCTGAAAATTGGCACGCTGCATGCCGGTTTCCCCGGCGCTCTTGGTCACATTCCATGAATTCCTCTTGAGCGCCTCGAGAACAAAGAGCTTCTCGATGCTCTCCACCGATTTCTCCCGCGTCGCCTTCTTCATCCGCTTGAGTTCATCGCTTGTTCTCGGCACCTCGAGATCAAGTTGCGGCACCATGTCGACGATGTTGACCAGATGTGCCTGGCGGATGACCTTGTCCGCGGCGAGTATCACCGCGCGGTGGATGGAATTTTCCAGTTCCCGCACATTCCCCGGCCAGCCATAGTTCACCAGCACGCTCATCGCCCCTTCCGAGAACTCGTCCACCTTTTTCCCGAGCTCTTCGCTGAAGACCCTCAGGAAGTGGAAGGCCAGGGGAGCGATATCGTCCTTACGCTCCCGCAGCGGTGGCACGTGGATCGGGAAGATATTGACTCGATAGAACAGGTCCTCGCGGAATGTTCCCTCGGCCACCATGGCCTTGAGGTCCTTGTTGGTCGCCGTGATCAGCCTGAAGTTGGCGCCCTGGGTTCGCGTGTCTCCCACCGCCTTGAATTCGCGTTCCTGGATGACCCGCAGAAGCTTTGCCTGGGTGGCCAGGGAGATGTTCCCGATTTCGTCCAGGAACAGGGTTCCGTTGTCTGCAAGCTCGAACATTCCTCTCTTGTTGGCCACCGCACCGGTAAACGAGCCCTTGACGTGCCCGAACATCTCGCTCTCCAGGAGATTTTCGCTCAGCGAGTTGCAATCCACCGGGACGAATGGCTTGTCCTTGCGCAGGCTGTTGTAGTGAATGGCACGCGCGATCAGTTCCTTTCCCGTTCCGCTCTCGCCCGTCAGCAGAATGGTGCTGCTTGTCGGTGCGCACTTTGCGACCAGCCGATAGACGTTCTGCATCTGCGGGCTGGACCCGATGATGTTCTCGAAGCGGTACTTGGAGCTGACCTCGCTCTTGAGATTGATGTTCTCCTGCAGCAGTTGCCGCCTCTCCAATGCCCGATGCACGACAAGTTTGAGTTCGTCCGGATCGAAGGGCTTGGGCAGGTAGTCGAAGGCACCGAGCTTCATCGCCCGCACGGCAGTATCGATCTGAGAGAGTCCCGTGACCATGATCACGTCGACGTCCGGGTGCGTCTCCTTGACGCGCTGGAGCACTTCCAGGCCGTTGATCTTCGGCATCATGATGTCCAGGATGATGACGTCGTATTGGCTCTCCTCGACTTTTCTGAGGGCCTCCAGACCGTCCTGGACGGCCTCTACGACGTAATCGCCGCCGCCGAGTATGCGTAGGCAGCTCCTGATGACGATCTCCTCGTCGTCGACTACCAATATCCTTGCGCTCATTGCCCACTCCCGCTGCCCATGGCGTCTCCGGAGAGAGGTTTTATAGGGAGGTAGACCCGGAATGTGGACCCCTCGCCAACCTCGCTTTCCACCTCGATCGTCCCGCCGTGGGCCCTGACGATGCCGTGGCTGACTGACAACCCCAAGCCGGTCCCTTTTCCAACTCCCTTGGAGGTGAAGAACGGATCGAAAATCCGGGAAAGGTTTTTCTCCGGGATTCCGCAGCCGGTATCGACGATCGAGATTTCCACCATGGGCACGGGCTCGGCGCCCGGTTCCGGACGTCTTGCATCGGGGCAACGGCGGCTTCGAATTGTGATGCTGCCTTTTTCCTCGATGGCGTGCTGGGCGTTGACCAGCATGTTCATGACGACCTGTTTGATCAGGTCTGCGTCGACCCAGACCGGTGGCAGACCACGGTCGAGGTCCATGGTGACCTCGATGTCGCGCAAGTGCGCAGGCCGCTCGACAATACGCGCAGTGTCTTCGATGATCTGATTCAGGTCGGCAAATTTATATTCAGGCTTCTTCTCGCGGGCGAAATCGAGAAGCCTGCGGATGATCGCGGCGCACCGCTTGGTTTCCCGGATAACCAGGTCCAGGTCTTCCGCGTCCGGGCTTCCATCCGGCATCTTTTGGCGGATGAGGTGGGAAAACGTGAGGATGCCGGTCAATGGATTGTTCAGCTCATGAGCGATTCCGGCGGCCAGAAGCCCGACAGAGGCCAGCTTTTCCCCGCGCACGGCCTCGGCCTGGGCAAGGCGGAGCTCCTGGGTCCTTTTTTCCACCTTCTCTTCCAGCGTGCGCCCCCACTCTTGCAATTCCTGCCGGGAGTCTTTCAGCGCCGTTGTCATGGCGTTGAAGGAGGCCGCCAGCTGGCCGAATTCGTCCGCGCTGCGCACCGGGATAGTCTGCTCCAGATCCCCGGACGCAAGTTTTCTGGCCCCGTTTTCCAGGTCGTTCAGGGGAACCTGAACCAGGCGATGCACGAAGAAGCCGACAGCGAGCGAAGCCACGATGATGAAGCCCAGGGAGAAGATGCCGATGGTGATTGCGTTTATCCGCATGGTCCGGTCGATATCGTCAAGCGAGTAGACGATATCCAGGACGCCCAGGACGGACGTGGCCTTGGAGTGCTGATGACAGGCCGCGGTGTAGCAGGATGGCTCGTTGCGTATCACCTCCATGCTGCCGAGCATTCGCCTGCCCTCGGGTGTGGTAAAGGTCCACGTCCGCTCGCTCCTGGGGACCTGTTCCAAGGGCTGCTCGCTCTGGTGGCAATGGGAGCAGGCCTCGGCCTTGCGGTCCAGCGTCTGTCCGATTTCCGACGCATTGGTCGAATGTATGATCTTCCCGTCCTTGCTCAGGATCCTGACCTTGTCAATGCTCTCCTGGTTGCCGACATCACGAATTATTCTTTCCACATAATCGGGCTGATTCTGGAGCATCGCGTAACGCGTGCTCTTGGTGATCACTTCGGATATCTGGGTGACGCGTTCAGCGACATTGGCCAGGAGTTCCTGCCGCTGATGCCAAACGACAAGCGCGGTAAATGCGAACATCGCCACCGTCAGGGCGATCGTCAGGTACAGGCCGACCTTGAATCTGAGGGTTTGCGGATGCATGCTCTGATTCGCCTGGCTTCAGGGTTCAGAAAGGACGGCAATCTGCCTTCGCGTCGGGGGACAACTGTGACACCATCTACGAACCGGGACAGGTCAAGCAACGATCAACCCGACTCCTCGGGCCAGCGAGGAGGCTAGCATTTTCGCGATAGCGCCTATTGACCGGCATCAAACCGGGAGAGACTTCGACGATTTTGTTCACGCCGGATCATGAGCGTATGATTTTCGAGTCGCCAATTGGGCTATCGGCAGTTTTTCAGGGGGATCGATGAAAGCCGCTTTCTACAGGAGACAGGGGCCGGCACGAGAAGTATTCGAGCTCGGGGAATTCCCGGACCCACACCCGGCACGGGGAGAAGTGCGGGTCCGGATGCGGGCCTCGGGCGTCAACCCGACCGACACCTACACGCGCAGCGGCGTGCGTCGCCGCGGCATGCCCTTCGAAACCATTGTGCCTAACCAGGACGGCGCTGGGGTTATCGACGAGGTGGGCGAGGGTGTCACTCTCGAGCGCGTCGGCGAACGCGTATTCGTCACGATGGCGCAGTGGCAACGGCCTTGGGGAACGGCGAGCGCATACCTGGCACTGCCCTCGGACCGAGCGATTCCGCTGGCAAAGGAAGCAAGCTTCGAACAGGGAGCGTGCCTGGGCGTGCCGATCCTGACTGCCCACTACGCGCTCGCGCTCTATGGCGGTGTCGCGGGGCAGGCGGTGCTCGTGCAAGGTGGCGCGGGCGCGGTGGGCTTCTACGCCATTCAGTTCGCCAAGTTCATGGGTGCGACGGTCATCGCGACGGTGAGCGGCGACAGGAAAGCGCAAATCGCACGCTCGGCAGGCGCGGACCACGTCATCAATTACAGGACCGAGGACCTCGGGGCGCGTATTGAAGCAATCACTTCCGGCCAAGGCGTGCGGCGCCTGCTTGAAGTGAATTTCGCAGCGAACGCGGCGAAATGGCCTCGGATTCTGGGAAAAAGCGGGACCGCAATCGTTTACGGCTCCGGCGCGCCCGAAGCTGCGATTGCCGCGACGTGGGGAATCCAGAACCAGCCGACCATCCGTTTCATCTACATGTATGAGCTGCCGACAGATGCCTATGGCGCCGCATACGCAGACCTCGCCGGCTGGATGACCCACGGAAAATTGAAGCACCTGCCGGTACGAACATTCCCGCTGGCGGAGATCGGCGCCGCGCATGAAATGGTCGAGCGGGGCACCGACGGCGTGCGCGCCGTGGTGACGTTGTAACAGCGGATCCGCAGCCCGACGCCGACGCCGGACCGGGCGTTGCAGGCTGTGCTCAGCTAACCGGTGCAGGCTTCTTCGGTGCCGGCTTCCGGCCTTTCGACTCCTTGCGCTTATCTCGTCCCTTGGCCATGTTCCCACTCCTCTCTGTGACGCAGCCGAAAATCCTTGTCCGGCTTTGACCGCATTTTACATGTGCGGCTGGCTAGATGCGCGCCGGCCCGCCGGTCGATCTGATCATCCGAGTCAGCGTCCGGCCAACATCCGGAAAATGTAACCAGTGTATGATATTTGCCAGCGAACCGGCGAATTTCAACCGAATGTCAGCCGGCGGCCGTCGTATCCAAGGGGACTTGAGGCGAAACCAATGGATGTCCCTTCGGTGGTAAAGTCCCTGCAACCCGACAGCGAGGAAGCAAGAATGAACTTGATTTGGCGTTTTTATATGGACCAGGAGCGGCAATGGAGATGGCAGCGACTTTCTGTAGGTTCGGCAGTGATCGCGGAATCGCCTAACTCCTACAAGGAGTACGAAGGTTGCGTGGCGAACGCGCAAGTTCAGGGCTATGTGTTTCAGCCACCTCAAACCACACGGGTCCAACCACGGGCAACAGGGCGCAAGAGATCGTGAATCGTTTCCGGCTCAGCAACTCGTGTGCGGGAGACGCAGCGCACTGAGCGGTTCCCGCTCTTTCCGATTCCCGCTGAGACCTGGGGCTGCGAGGTGCGCCCGAATGCAGCCGCCGAGGCGAGCCAGCCCTGGCACTGGGTCGTGATCCCGATGGTCGGCATTGCCACGGGTGAGATCTTTTATCTCCGGGACCTCGCGGCGGGCTGCGCAGGGTCCGAATTTCTCGACGCCGCCGCGTTCATGACCGGTCAGACCTTGCTCGTCGACGGCGGCTCGGCAATGGCCTAGCGGGGACGTTGTGAGAATTCATTGACGTTCACCACGAGCTTCTTTTACCGGGAGGCATCATCGCAAAGCAGAGAATCAGTTATGTTCCGCTCGAAAAAATGGACGCGGCCATGCGCGAGGAAATAGACCGCTGCGCGCGCGAAGGAACGCCGCGTCCGGAAAGTACCGCGGTGCGTGCGCACGTACCGGCTTGCTTCTGGTTTTTCGCGAATTCCTGGAACGACATCTTCAGGAACGGCATCCTCGATCACCCAATCAAGGAACTCTGCCGCGTATTTGTTTCGCGCTCGGTCATTTGCGAGTTCTGCGGCAACCAGCGCTCGATCAGGGGGGCCAACGAGGGCCTCAAGGAAGCGCACTACGACGATCTCATCAATTTTGAGAAGTCGGTCAAGTACAACGACAGGCAGAAGGCGGCACTTGCCTACGCCGAGGCGATCGTTTGGAGGCTCGACACGGATGACGTGTTCTGGGAGCGCATGGTCCGGCATTTCAGCGAGCCGGAACTGGTCGAACTGGGCTGTGCGGTCGGCCTTACCCTCGGCCAACAGAGCTGGCTTAGGATGCTCAATATCGATCACCACCAGGTGCTGGCCGGCACTGGTGCGTCGATGGCACCCGGGTTTGAGACGGCAGCGGCGCTGGCGAAATCCAAAGCGGCGCCCGACTACTGGGCGCGCAGGCCTGCCCCATCCAAAAAACGCAAGGCCGGTTGACTGCTGCCGTGCCCTGCCGGCGCGCGCGAAGTGAAGCGAGCGCAATCACGGCATACGGGGGAAAACAATCGTGGATCTGAGGATGGCGGGCATCAAGGCTTGTGTCTTCGATGCCTATGGAACGCTGTTTGACGTCAACAGTGCGGCATCCCAGGCGAAAGATGAACTCGGCGAAAGATGGCAGCCGCTTGCGGAACTGTGGCGCGCCAAGCAGTTGCAGTACACCTGGCTGCGCGGCCTGATGGGGAGGCATGCCGATTTCTGGCAGGTGACCGGGGATGCCCTCGACTTTGCCATGACGAGCTTGAAATTCAGCGATTCCGCGCTTCGCGACCGGCTCATGGCGCTGTATCTTCGGCTGGAAGTCTATCCCGAGGTGAAAGACACGCTGGCGCGGCTCAGGTCGGGCGGCATGAAGCTCGCCATCCTGTCCAACGGCGCGCCCGGGATGCTTGCTGCGGCCGCCAACAATTCAGGCATTGCCGACCTGCTCGATGCCGTCATTTCGGTTGAGGAGGTCGGGGTATTCAAACCGCATCCATCGGTCTATCGACTGCCTGCCGACCGATTCAAGCTCGCCCCGGGCGAGATGTGCTTCCTGTCCTCGAACGGCTGGGACGCGCATGCAGCAAAGGCCAATGGCTTTCGCGTACTCTGGTGCAACCGTTTCGGGCAGGCGCCGGAGGCGATACCGGAGCGGCCTGATGGAGAAATCCGCAGCCTGGCCGTGCTGCCTGAAATCGTCTGCGGGGTGCCGCAGGCGCAGGAAACTTCCGCGAAATCGCCTGCCTGAACGCCGCCCGGCGCGGTGGGGTCAGCCTGAAGCTTTCCCGGCTTGCGGGTCTGCGTTCCCTTTTTTCCTGGTGAGGACCAGGAAGGCCGCGTAGGCGAGCCAGCTGAAGATCGAAGTGAGAATGAACCACAGGACCTTTGTGGCGCCGGAGACCCGCTTGGAGAACAGCACGAAAACCGGAGGCACGGACAGCGCGATCAGTGCGATCAGGCTCCAGACGCCGACCTCCGCGCCCCCCATCATGGTCAATATTGCATTGATGTCATTGATGTCATTCATGCTTGCGCCCCTTCCTGGCGATAGAACGGTCAGTTCGAACCGGCAGCATACTGCTTCCCCGTGATCAGGCAAGGCCGGCGTCTGCAGTTTGATATGCTCCGCTAGGAAAGACCTGCAATTGGCGAGCACATCATGATCGACATCATTCCCGTGCAGGAACGCAGCGCCCGGATTCAGGGCGCCGGTTTGCCCGAGTCCGCGGTCCGCGCGTTCCTCGAGGACCTGG
>Ga0209343_10006472_pt1 | contig 13995 bp, 13 predicted proteins | sample RifCSPlowO2_02_FD_184026 | JGI IMG/M metagenome (GOLD analysis project Ga0209343, IMG submission 184026) | Groundwater microbial communities from Rifle, Colorado - Rifle CSP2_plank lowO2_0.2 (SPAdes) (version 2) | ecosystem: Environmental > Aquatic > Deep subsurface > Groundwater | place... | reverse complement strand
GCACACCAACCTGGGCCTCACCTCCATTTACGTGACCCACGATCAGACGGAGGCCCTGTCGCTCTCCGACTGGGTGGTGGTGATGCGGGATGGCGTCCTGATGCAGGCGGGGACGCCGCAGGAGATCCACGACCAGCCCCGGAACCTGTTCGTGGCCGATTTCATGGGCTTCCGGAATTTCTTCCAGGTGCAGGTCACGTCGGTTCATCCCGACGGGAGCGTGGAGGCGGCGGGGGACGGCATGCGGATCCGTGGACGGACCCGCCACGCCCTGGTGCCCGGAGCCGCCGCCGTGGCCGCCATCCGCCCCGACGATGTCGTCGTGGGGCAGCAGGCTGCCGGGTCGAACAGCTTTCGGGGAAAGGTCGAGATCGTGGAGTACCTGGGGCGGGGGAACGAGGTGATCCTGGCCCTGGAAACCGGAGCCCGCCTGTGGGTGCATACGCCGGAGCGGGTGACCCCGGGTGAATCGGTGACGGCGGTCTTCCCCCCGGAGAAGGTGATCCTGCTTCCGCCGGAGGGGGCCGGGGGGGCGGCATGAGGCGAACGCGCGCGGGGGAGCCGAGCGAGCTGGACCTCATGGCGACGGCCTGCCTGGTTCCCTCCTTGCTCTACGTCCTCGTGATGTTCGTCTACCCGTTCCTCTACGGGATCTACATGAGCCTCCGCCCCGCCAAGGTGGCGGGGTTCAGCCTGGCGAACTACCTCACCTTCTTCGGCGACGAGTGGCAGTACCGGACGGTGTGGATCACCTTCAACATCGCCGTCCCCAATACCGTCGTGGTGGTGTCCGTCGCCCTGCTCCTGGCCTACGGCATGCGGCGGGGCATATGGCTGGAGCGGACGGTCACCACCATCCTGGTGCTCCCGATCTCGCTGGGGGTGATCCTGCTGGCCGAGGGGATCATCGGGTTCTACGGGGCTCGCGGCTGGTTCAACCAGCTCCTGCTGGGGCTGGGGCTTCTCAACGAACCGCTGGTCCTGACCCACAACTACATCGGGGTCATGCTGTCGCTCTTCATGCAGCAGTTTCCGTTCTGCTTCCTCATGCTCCTGGGCTACATCTCGGGCATTGATCCCAGCATCGAAAACTCCGCCCGCACCCTGGGGGCGGGGCCCTGGACCGTGTTCTACAAGGTGATGCTTCCGCTCATGGCCCCCGGCATCGCCATCGCCTTCGCCCTGGTGTTCGTCATGAGCTTCGGCGTGTTCCCCTCGGCGATCCTGCTGGGACAGCCGGCAGGCGCCACCCGGACCATCGCCATTGCAGCCTACCAGCAGGCCTTCGAGTCTTACGACATGTCCTACGCCTCGGCCATCGCGGTGATCATGGGGCTGTTCCAGATGGCGGGACTGGTCATCATCGTCCTGCTGCGGCGACGGATGGTGATGGCGGCCACGATGGGAGTCGGCAAACGGTGACCGCTTCAATTGGCTTTGCGATTTCCGTGACCCTCCCTCACTGAGGATTGCGATGCGCGGCCGACTCTGGGGACTGGCCCTGTACCTCTTCGTCCTCGGGTTCATCCTGAACCTGTTGGGCATCGTCAGCCACGTAATGGTGAGTGCCTTTGCCAAGCGCTGGTTCGGGACGCCGCTGCCGACCGCGTTCACCACCGAGTGGTTCACCTATGCATGGTCGAACTTCGACCTGGGCCGCATTCTCACCGTGACCCTCTCGGTGGCCGGAGCGGTCGTGGTCCTGGCCCTGATCCTGGGGTTCCCCGCCGCCTACATCTTGGCCCGGCGGAACTTCCGGGGGAAGCCCCTCTTGCTGCTCCTGTACTTTTTGCCCCTGCTGATCCCCCAGATGACGTATGGGATCCCGCTGGCGACGACGCTGTACCGGTATGCGATCGGGGGGACGGTGGCGGGGGTCATCCTGGCGAACCTCGTCCCGATGGTCCCCCTGGCGGTCTTCATCCTGATGCCCTTCTTCGAGCAGATCAGCATGAACCTGGAGTGGGGGGCGGCCATGATGGGGGCGAACCGCTTCCAGGTCTTCCGCCGGATCCTGCTGCCGCTGACGGTGCCCGGGCTGCTCACTGCGGGAGTCCTGATCCTGGTAAACACGGTGTCGAACTTCGAGTTGACCTTCCTCGTCTCCGGCGCCGGCTCCCAGACGCTGGTGGTCGCGCTCTTCTATAACGTCTTCGCCGGGGGCGTCCGCCCCGTGTATTCCGTGGACGCCATGGCGGTGATGTACATGACCACGGTCATGCTGCTGCTGCTCCTCGCCCTCCGCTTCGTCCGTCCCACCCAGATGGTCTTCCGCCTCGACCAGCCCCAGCGGTAGCCCCCGTTTTGTAGTTAGGGCCAGGCCTGCGTATCGTGCTTTATCAAAACTTCAATAGAACGTCCCCGGCAACCTACAGGGCGCGCTCGACATCTGTCTTCCCGCATTCCGGGCACTCCAGCATCGGCGTCGGCTCGCGGCGCTGCGCGAACACCTCGAAGATCCGCCCACAGTTTCTGCATTGATGTCGGATTGATTCAATCCAGAATTGTCAGTATGTGAGAGTCCTGCGCCATATCCCACAGACGACAGTCCGGAATCCTACGAAGGCCTGTCCCGCCAGCGCTCGGAAATGGCGTGGCAGGTGGCTGAGGTGTTTCTCGCAGCCCGGCGCGGCTTGCAATTCAAGCACATAGGGTGAAGGGCGCCCCCTGAATCATTCATCCGACTCCCTCCCCCCGTGGCACAGGCTTTGCTGCTTTCCCTACCGCCCTCAACCCGCATTCCAAAGAAATCGGTTGAAAACACATCCGGTGACGACGTGAAGCAACGGAAGGATGGCGATCAGGACCTTTCCGAGAACGCCCAGGCACTGCTCGATGCCCTGGCCACCACCGGACGGGCGGTGCGTCTGGCCAGCCTCACGGGCGGGTTGGACGACCTCACGTCACAGTGGGCACGGCACGTGGAAGAGGCGGAGGACGTGTGGTTCCCGCGGCTGGTGGCCGGCGGGCCCGAGGCGGATGGTCCCGTGGGATTCTGCCTGGCGGAACACGCGGCGCTCACCGCCCGGTTGGCTGAGCTGGCGGCCACCCGCCCGACGCCCGAGTGGCTCCGCGAGGCAGAGCTTCTGATCGGCCGATTGATCCAGCACCTGTTTATCGAGGCGCGCATTCTGCAGCCCCTGCTGGTCCGGACAACCTCCAAGGCCCCCGCCTTGCGTGCCAACCATCCTCTCCAGGAGAAAGGGAAGCGATGATGGCCACTGCCACCAAGCTTCGAACCCGCGAGGATGTGTTGCAGGTCGCCCGAGCGGCGACCAAGAGCTATGTCAGCGCGGCCGTGACCATCCAGATCAATGACGCCTGGTGCAAGGGGTGCACCATCTGCGTGGAGTTCTGCCCCAAGGACGTCCTGGTGATGAACCGCATGGACAAGGTGGAGGTCAAGGCCCTGGAGGCCTGCACCAAGTGCATGCGCTGCGAGCAACTGTGCCCCGACTTCGCCATCGTCGTATTCGGCGAACCGGGGAAGTCCAAGGGCTAGACCTGATTCCGAATTCATAACCGCCAAGGCGCCAAGAACGCCATGGAAGGAATGGCTCATTCGGGCGAAGAGAGAGGGTTCCGACGGCACCAAGGACTCGGTTTCGGGTTCTTGGGTGGAGAGACAGGAACAGCATGTCCTTGGCGACCTTGGCGCACCAAAGGCGATGCCTTTGGTACCGGCGGTTAGCTTTCTGAGACAGGAGGGGGCGTGAGCACACAGACGAAATCCCGCCAGGTCAAGCTGCTCCAGGGGAACGAGGCGTGTGCCGAGGCGGCAATCGCGGCCGGGTGCCGGTTCTTCGCCGGCTATCCCATCTCGCCGTCCTCGGAGATCGCCGAGCACTTGTCGGTCCGCCTGCCCCAGGTCGGGGGGCGCTTCATCCAGATGGAGGACGAGATCGCCGCCATGGGGGCCATCCTGGGCGCGGCCATGACCGGGGCCAAGGTGATGACCGCCACCAGTGGCCCCGGGTATTCGCTGAAGCAGGAGAACATCGGGTACGCCGTCATGGCGGAGATCCCCTGCGTGATCGTGGACGTCATGCGGGGCGGGCCCAGCACCGGCCTGCCCACCTCCCCGGCCCAATCCGACGTGATGCAGGCCCGCTGGGGGACCCACGGCGACCATCCGGCGGTGGCGCTGGCGCCGGCCTCGGTGCGCGAGGTCTATGACGAGACGATCCGGGCCTTCAACATCGCGGAGCGCTTCCGCATGCCGGTGACCCTGCTGGTGGACGAGATCATCGCCCACATGCGGGAGCGGGTGGAGCTGCCGAACAAAGGGGAGATCACGCTGTGGGAGCGGCCGCGGCCCACGGTCCCGCCGGACCAGTACCTGCCGTTCGGCGACACGCCGACGGGGGTGCCGCCCATGGCGAATTTCGGCGAGGGCTACCGGTATCACGTCACCGGCCTCTACCACGACCCCCACGGCCTGCCCAAGGACAGCCCGGAGGTGGTGGACAACGTGATACGGCGCCTGATGCGGAAGGTCGAGCTGGGCGCCCCGGACATCCTGAAACACGAAGAGGTCCTGCTGGATGACGCCGCGCTGGGCATCGTGGCCTACGGCTCCTCGGCGCGCTCGGCCAAGGCGGCCATCCGGTTGGCACGCGCCCGGGGCATCAAGGTGGGCCTCTTGCGGCCCCTGACCATCTGGCCGTTCATCGAGGGGCCTGTAGCCGACCTGTCCAAGCAGGTGCGCCACATCATCGTGCCGGAGATGAACCTGGGCCAGCTCGTGCTGGAGGTCGAGCGGGTGGTGCGGGGCCGCTGCCCCGTCCACCGGGTGAACCGGGTGACCGGCGAGCCCATCCCGCCGGACGAGATCCTGGCCAAGATCGAGGAGCTGGCCTGAAGACCCCCAATTTCGAATGTCGAATTTCGAATTTCGAATGTAGCCAAATCCGAAATCCGAAATCCGCAATCCGAAATCCCCAGGGGATAGGCCCCGGGAGAGGCCACGGGGAGGGACCCCGCCCAATTTTCGATTGTCGATTTTCGATTGTGGAATGAGAGAAATCGGAAATCGGCAATCCGAATTCGGAAATCCCAGAGGGAGAGGGGAGACGCGCGTGTTCGACTACGAAAAGTATCTGCGGCTGGAGATGTTCCCGCACATCTGGTGCCCGGGCTGCGGGGACGGCATCGTGATGAAGAGCCTGCTCCGGGCCATTGATCGGGTGGGCCTGCAGAAGGACGAGATCTGCATGGTCTCGGGCATCGGCTGCTCCAGCCGGCTCACGGGCTACGTGGATTTCAACACCCTGCACACCACCCACGGGCGGCCCCTCGCCTTCGCCACCGGGGTGAAGCTGGCCAAGCCGTCCCTCAACGTCATCGTGATCACGGGAGACGGCGACGCCCTGGCCATCGGCGGCAACCATTTCATCCACGCCTGCCGGAGGAATATTGACCTGACGGTGCTCCTGTTCAACAATGCGACCTATGGGATGACAGGCGGGCAGCTCGCGCCGACCACTCCGACGGGCAAGGTCGCCAGCACAGCCCGGCAGGGGAGCATCGATCCGCCCTTCGACGCGTGCAAGCTGGCCATCGCCGCCGGCGCCACCTACGTGGCCCGGGGCACGTCCTATCACAGCCAGCAGCTCGACCGGCTGATCGAGGGCGGAATCAAGCACAAGGGCTTCGCCCTGATCGAGATCCTGGAGAACTGCAACACCTACTACGGCCGGCCCAACAAGGTCAGCCTGCTGGAACTCTTGCAGTGGGAGAAGGACAACACGGTGAACGTCAAGGCGGCGGAGCGGATGACGCCGGAGCAGCTCCAGGGGAAGATCATCACGGGCGTCCTCCACCAGGCCGACCGGCCGGAATACGTGGCGATGTACGAGGAGCACATCGCCCGCGCCCAGGCCAAGGCGAGGGCCGCGGCGTAATCGCGGGTGTCCGGGCTGGCTCTCGCCCTGAGGGCATGACGGCACCTACTGTATCCGCGCGGGGGATGGTCCCCATGCGTGGGGTGGTTCAACGAAGGGAGGAGGACCCTATGCGCACAGTCCGAAAGTTGCCATGGATTGCTGTCTTCACGGTGCTCATCTTGGGCGCTGGCCTGCTCGCCCTGGCCGGTCCCAGTATGGCCCAGCAGAACGTCCTGGTGGCCAAGAAGGTCGCCACGGGGCCGGCGCTGGACGGGGCGATGAAGGACATCTGGAAGCAGGCGTCCCCCTTCACGTTCAAGGTCGTGGGCGGGCGGCACCTGACCGGGGGCTCGACCGAGGGGACACTCCGCGCGCTCTATACGAACGACACGGTGTACTTCCTCTTCCAGTACAAGGATCCGACCGAGAGCGTCCGCCGAGCCCCCTGGCAGAAGCAGGCCGACGGCTCGTGGAAGCAGGTTAAGGATCCCGAGGACAAGGGTGGGGATAATAACGTTTACTACGAGGATAAGTTTGCCGTGATCTGGAACATCAGCTCACCCCCGTTCGAACAGCGCGGATGTTTGTCAGCCTGCCACACCGGCGAGGGGAAGCCTTTTGGGAACAAGTACACCAAGGACGCCGGCGAGCGCCTGGACATGTGGCACTGGAAGGGCGTGCGCACCGGGCCCGTGGGGCAGGTTGACGACCAGTACGCGGACAGTACTCGCTACGACAAGGACAAGGCCCCCGAGGCCGGCCGGCACGGCGACCCCAAGAAGGGCGGCGGCTACGTAAACAATCAGACCGCGGACAAGAAGGGGCCCCAGTTCGCCCTGAAAGGGAACAAGCCGGCCCCCCCGTATTGGATCGTGGACAGCGAGAAGGAGGCCTTCGACGATTCGAAGTACAAGGCCGGCGATGAGGTGCCCGGGATCATCATCTCGCCCTTCACCGGGGATCGGGGCGACCTCGCGGCGAAATACACCTATAAGGACGGCGTGCGCACGGTCGAGTTCTCCCGGAAGCTGGTGACCGGCAGCGAATTCGACGTCCAGTTCAGCGATCTCAAGAAAGAGTACGCCTTCGGCGTGGCCGTTTTCGACAACGCGCAGGTCCGCCACGCCTTCTCCACGGGCGTCTTCAAGCTGAAGTTCGAGTAGTCCGCACCGCGACGATTGCCGGGAGGGGATCTCCCCCTCCCGGCGGTCGCGGGACTCCGGCGCGAGGCAGACGTTCCCGGTTCCCCGGGCAGGGAGCAACGTCCAATGAGCTACCGCTATGAGATCCGGTTGAGTGGCGAGGGTGGGCAGGGGATCGTCCTGGCGGGCGTGATCCTGGCGGAAGCGGCCGCCATCTACGACGGCAAGAACGCGACCCAGACCCAGGTCTACGGGCCGGAGTCCCGGGGGGGCGCCAGCAAGGCCGAGGTCATCATCAGCGACGAGGAGATTGACTACCCCAAGGCCATGGCGGTGGACCTGCTCCTGGCGTTGACGCAGGCGGCCGCGGACAAGTACGGCCACGACCTGAAGCCCTCGGGGATCCTGGTGGTGGACTCGACCAAGGTGGTGAACGTCCCGAACGGGGATTTCGCGGTGCACCGGCTCCCCATCATTGACACCGCGAAGGACACGGTGGGCAAGGCCATGGTGGCCAACATCGTCTCCCTGGGAGTCATCACCGGCCTGTCGAAAGTGGTCTCGCGCGAGGCCATCGAGCGGGCGGTCCTGGCCCGGGTGCCGAAGGGCACCGAGGAGTTGAACCGCCGCGCCCTGGAGGCGGGGTTCAGCCTGGCAGGCGGCGCGGCCTCCGCCTGAGCCGGTGATTTTCGATTGTCGAATTCCGATTGCCGATTGATCCATCCTTTCCGCGTTCGCACTCCGTGGTCTCCTTCCCCAACCTCCGACGCCCGCCTTCACCCCGACAGCGACAGGGAGATCCGACAGCGATGGGTCGGGGTGTTTCGCTGTCCCCGCCTGCCTGCAGTCGGCGGGCAGGCCTGTCGCTATCGCTGTCGGCTTTCCTGATCCCTGCCCCCCGACCCCCGCTCCTGAGACAAAGGGTCTCAGGTTTCCACAGGACTGAGACAGCAGGAGATGTGGGACCGTGGCACTCGCGATTGCGTGCCAGGCGGGGAGGAGTTCCGAGTGCCGGGGGCGCGTGAAACTCGTCGTTTCTGTGTGGCTTTGGGTCTCCTGTAGCAAGCACCGTGAGAGATGCCCTCGCGTCCGCTTTCTCCCCCCCGTGGCATTGGCTTTGCAATTCTCAATGGCAGAAAGTTCTGGTGGGCTCGTCACAGAGGCGCAGAGCGGGGGCATGGAGACCATGAGCGCGCACCTGCTGATCGTCGAGGATGATCCTGAGATGCGGGACCTCCTGCGGAAGGTCCTGGAGAAGGAAGGCTACCGGATCTCCGTGGCAGGGGATGGGCGTGAGGCCACGACCTCGCTTTCCCGGAAGCCGTTCGATCTCGTCGTCACGGACTTGTTGATGCCCGACGACGGGGGGTTGGAGCTTCTGCGGGCCATCCGCCAGACTCACCCCACCCTGCCCGTGATCATCATCACCGCTTTCGGGGATTGGGGAAGCTACAGCCGGGCCCTGGAACTGGGGGCCGCGGCCTTCATCAGCAAGCCGCTGAAGATGGCAGAGTTGATCGCCGCCATCCAGACGGCCTTGGCCGGGCGCGGCGCTGGCCAGGCGGTCTGAGGGACATGAACCTATCGCCGCTCCGAGGGGGCGCCATGCTGCCGATCCGACGGATTCTGTTTCCCACGGACTTCTCAGAGCACGCGGAGTACGCCTGGACCCATGCCCTGACCTTCGGCCAGGAGTTCGGCGCGGAGGTGCACCTGCTCCACGTGGTCGCCCCGCCCCCGCGCCTGACGGAGGCGTACGCGGTGAACTTCGACCCGGAGAAGATGGTGAAGGACCTCACGGCCGAGGCGAACACCGCCATGGACCGGCAGGTGGAGGCGGCCAAGGGCCGGGGGCTGATCTTTCACCGGGAGGTGCGGGTGGGCATGGACTTCCGCGAGATCATCGAGTACGCCACCAAGCACGAGATGGATCTCATCGTGATGGCCACCCACGGCCGGACCGGCCTGGCGCACGTCCTCTTGGGCAGCGTGGCGGAGAAGGTCGTGCGCAAGGCGCCGTGCCCGGTCCTGACCGTCAAGCACCCGTCCATGCGGGTCGGGACCCCGTAGGACCGCGCGCGGGAGGGCACCCATGTTCGCCCGGATCCTGGTTCCCCTGGATGGCTCTCCGCTGGCAGAGGCGATCCTGCCCGAGGTGGTGGACCTGGCCACGCTCCACGGGGCGGAGGTCCTGCTGCTGCGGGTGGCGTTGGTCCACGCCATTCCCGGCGTGGACCAGATAGAGGCGCAGGTCCGCGCGGTGGAGGAAGCGGAGGCCTACCTGGCCGGGCTCGAGGGGCAGTTGGCGGCCCAGGGCCTGCCGGTGCGTGGCGCCGTCCGGTACGGGCACGCCGTCGAGGAGATCCTGGACCACGCGGAGTCGCAGCGGGCCGACCTCATCGCCATGTCCACCCACGGGCGCAGCGGGATCCGGCGCTTCATGCTGGGCAGCGTGGCCGAGGCGGTCGTGCGGGCCGCCCCGGTGCCGGTGCTCCTGCTCCGAGGCAGGACACTGGCGATTCGGCAGGAGGCCGGCGTGCCCGCCGCGCCCCGGCCGCGTCCGGCGGAACTGGCCGCGCCCTCCATCCATCACATCCTCTGCCCGGTGGATTTCTCCGAGACCTCCGAGCGGGCCATGGAGTATGCGGGGGATCTGGCCCAGCGGTTCGGCGCGGACCTGACGGTCCTGCATGTCGTCTACGACCCGCTGGACATCACCTGCTCGCACATCCCTCACCCGCCCTTGGAACAACTGCGGGAGGAGATGGTTCGCGAGGCGGAGCACACATTGCATGGCCAGGTGCACCGCGCGCTCCGCTTCCTGCCGCGCGCCAAGACCGCGGTGGTGGCGGGGCCGCCCTTCCGGCAGATCGTCCGCTACGCCCGGGAGCATCATGTGGATCTGATCGTGATGGGGACCCAGGGCCTCCGCGGGCTGGATCGCCTGATCATGGGCAGCACGGCCGAGCGGGTCGTGCGCACGGCGCCGTGCCCGGTCGTCAGTATTCGCGCCCCGGCGGGGCTGGCCGGGCGTTGGGTCCTCCGTCCGCGGCGGGTGTCCGCGGGCGGGATGGGCCGAGGAGGAGAGCCATGCTGGTCGAGAAGCGGATGAAGCGCGACCCGGTCACGCTGAGCCCCGAGGATTCTTTCCGGCACGCCATGACCCTCATCCGCCAGAAAGGCATCCGCCATCTGCCCGTGGTGGAGGGGGGCCGGCTGGTCGGCATCGTCACCGACCGGGATATCCGGCAGGCCTCACCCTCGCCGGCCACCAGCCTGGAGGTCCACGAGCTGCACTACCTCCTGGAGAAGATCAAGATCCGGGAGATCATGACCAGGAAGGTGTACACCGTCACCCCCGACACCCCCATCGAGGAGGCGGCGCGCCTGATGTTGCAGCACAAGATCGGCGGCCTGCCCGTGCTGCAGGACGGGGGCCTCGTCGGGATCATCACCGAGACCGACATCCTCGCCGCCTTCGTGGACGTGATGGGCATCCAGCAGAACCAGACGCGGCTGGAGTTGGTCCTGGAGGATCGGCCCGGTGCCTTCCTGGACGTGTGCCGGATCATCCAGGGACAGGGGGGCGACATCGTCAGCATGGTCACCGCCACGGCCGCCCATCGCGGCCAGGAGAAGAAGGTCCTGGTGTTCCGCCTGGACGGGGTGCCGGTGGATCCGCTGCTGGTGCACCTGGAGGCCGGGGGCCACACGGTCCTGTCGGCCATCAGTTGAGGCCCCGTTTCCAATTTCCAGTTTCCAGCTTCCATTTTCCGGGGTCAACAGAGGACAGCATGCTCGAAGGTTTCTTCAAGCCCAATGCCGTGGTGGTGATCGGGGCCTCGCGAGAGGAGGGGAAGGTCGGCTTCAGCATCGTGAACAACCTCGTCCAGGCAGGCTTCCCTGGCCCGATCTATCCCGTGAACCCGAAAGCCAGCGAGGTCCGCGGCCTCCCGTGCTATCCGGACCTGACCCAGGTCCCCGACGGGGTGGACCTGGCGGTCCTGGTCATCCCGCCCAAGGTGTGCCTGCCCACGCTAGAGGCGTGCGCGGCCCGGGGCATCCGCTCGGCCATCGTGATCTCGGCCGGCTTCAAGGAGGTCGGCGGCGAGGGGGCCGAGCTGGAGAAGGCCCTGCGGGGGCGCGTGCGGGAGCTGGGGATCCGGGTGGTGGGACCCAACTGCCTGGGGGTCATTGATACGAAGAGCCGTCTCAACGCGACCTTCGCGGCCGGCATGCCCCCCGTGGGCGAGATCGCCTTCTTCTCCCAATCGGGGGCCCTGTGCACGGCGATCCTGGACTGGGCCATCGGGAATGAGGTGGGATTCTCGAAGTTCATCAGCCTGGGCAACAAGGCGGACACATCCGAGGTGGACTTCATCGAGGCCCTGGCGGCGGATCCCGAGACCCGCGTCATCCTGGGCTACATCGAGGGCGTGGAGAACGGCCAGCGGTTCATGCAGGCCGCCCAGGCGGCCAGCCGGGTCAAGCCCCTCATCATCGTGAAGTCGGGCGGCACCGCCGCGGGCGCCCGCGCTGCCTCGTCGCACACGGGGACGCTGGCCGGGTCCGAGAAGGCCTTCATCGCCGCCTTCCGGCAGTCAGGGGTCATCCGGGCGGAGAGCATCGAGGAGCTCTTCAACTTCGCCCGGGCCTTCGCCTCCCAGCCGCTGCCCACGGGGCCGCGCCTCGCCATCGTGACCAACGCCGGCGGGCCGGGCATCATCGCCGCGGACGCCGTGGAGCGGTCCACGGTGAAGATGGCGACGCTCGCGCCCGAGACGGTCGAGCGGCTGCGCGCGGCCCTGCCGCCCACGGCCGCGCTGTACAACCCGGTGGACGTCATCGGCGACGCCAGGCAGGACCGCTACCAGGCGGCCCTGGAGGCGGTGGCGGCCGACCCGAACGTGGACGGGGTGCTGGCCCTCACCACGCCCCAGGCCATGACCGAGAACGACAAGTTCGCCGAGGTGGTCGGCCAGACGGCGAAACGGACCGGGAAACCGTTCTTCACCGCCTTCATGGGCGAGGCGAGCCTGGGGAAGGCCCGTGCGGTCCTGCGCAACTACGGCATCCCCCAGTACCCGTATCCGGAGCCGGCCGTCCGCACCTTCGAGGCCATGATCCGCTACCGCCAGTGGCAGGAGTACGTGCCGGTGCCGCCACGCGAGTACGCGGTGGAGAAGGGGCGCGTGGCTCTGGCGATCCTGGAGGCGCGGCGGGCCTCGCGGACGCAACTGGGGGAGCGGGAGGCCCGCGAGGTGATCGCGGCCTACGGCCTGCGCCTGCCGCAGAACGTGCTGGCCCGGACGGTGGACGAGGCGGTGGCGGCCGCGACCGCCATGGGGTTCCCCGTCGCCCTGAAGATCGCCTCGCCGGACATCCTGCACAAGACCGACGTGGGCGGCGTGCGGCTCCACCTGGCGGATGCCGACGCGGTGGCCCGGGGGTTCGCGGCCATCGACGCCAGCGTGCGCCGGTTCTTCCCCCACGCCGCCATCCAGGGCATCGCCGTCCAGGAGATGGTCGTGGGCGGCAAAGAGGTCATCCTGGGCATGACCCGCGACCCCCAGTTCGGGCCGCTCCTGATGTTCGGCCTGGGCGGCATCTACGTGGAGGTCCTGAAGGACGTGGCCTTCCGGGTGGCCCCCATCGGCCCGGACCAGGCCGAGGCCATGGTCCGCGAGATCCGGTCCTTCCCGCTGTTGCGGGGGGTGCGAGGGGAAAAGCCGTCGGACCTCCACGCCATCGTGGAGGCCCTCTGCCGGCTGTCCCAGCTCTGCGTGGACTTCCCCGAAGTCCTGGAGCTGGACGTCAACCCGTTGCTGGTCAAGGCCGAAGGCGAGGGGGCGGTGGCGATTGACGCCCGACTCGCTCTGGCAGCCTAGGAACTCATTTTCGATTTCCGATTGTCAATTGCCGATTTTTTGTCTGCAGGTCGGCCATGAGCAATCGGAAATCGCAAATCGACAATCGAAAATCGGAGGCTGTCATGCAAACGTTATTCATCGGCTCGACGGCCGGCAATTCCGGCAAGACCATGATCACCGTGGGGCTGGGCCTGGCGCTCAAGGAGAGCGGGTACAAGGTCGGCTACCTCAAGCCCCTGGGAAAGATGCCGACGACCTCCAACGGGAAGGTGGTGGACGCGGACGCCCAGTTCCTCAAGGGCATCCTGCAACTCCAGGAGCCGCTGGACCAGATCTGTCCCGTGGTGTTGACCCAGGACCTGGTGGTCCGAGGGCTCCGGGGCGAGACGGCCGATCTCCGTCCCAAGATCCAGCAGGCCTACGAGGCCGTCTCGATGGGGAAGGACGTCACGCTCATCGGGGGGGCCGGCTCGCTGGCCGACGGCGCGTTCCTCGGGATCTCGGGGACCCGGCTGGCGAAGGAATTCCGGGCGTCGGTCCTCCTGATTGATCCCTACCTCAACGAGGTCTGCCTCGACTGCATCCTGACGGCCAAGGAGGCGCTGGGGGATCGCCTCATGGGGGTGGTCCTGAACCGCGTCACTCCCCAGAGCCTGCCCGAGGTGGAGCAGATGGTGGTGCCCTTCCTCGGGGCCAAGGGGATCGAGGTGCTGGGTGTGCTGCCCCTGGACCGCGTCCTGGATGCGGTGACCGTCCGCCAGCTCACCGAGATCCTGGACGGCAAGGTGATCTGCGCGGAGGAGCGGCTGGATGAATTCGTGGAGCGCTTCAGCGTGGGGGCCATGGATGTGGACGCTGCGCTGGGCTACTTCCGGAAGCTCCCCAACAAGGCGGTCATCACCGGGGGGCACCGGGCCGACATCCAGCTCGCGGCGCTGGAGACTTCCACCAAGTGCCTGGTGCTGACGGGCGACCAGATGCCCAACGAGATCATCATCGCCCGGGCGCGCGAGGTCGGCGTCCCCATGATCAGCGTCCACTACGACACCCTGACCACGGTGGAGAAGCTGGAGGCGGTCCTGGGGCGGATCCGGATCC
>Ga0209343_10006470_pt1 | contig 13996 bp, 11 predicted proteins | sample RifCSPlowO2_02_FD_184026 | JGI IMG/M metagenome (GOLD analysis project Ga0209343, IMG submission 184026) | Groundwater microbial communities from Rifle, Colorado - Rifle CSP2_plank lowO2_0.2 (SPAdes) (version 2) | ecosystem: Environmental > Aquatic > Deep subsurface > Groundwater | place... | reverse complement strand
AATGTCCTGTCTCAGATAGGAGGAGGAGCAGATTTTAGGAACCACTTCGTATGCATTTCCCAGCTTTGGCAAAGTCCCTGGGGATTCGGAGGCTCAGCTCCGGGATGCATAGACGGTGTCTCTTTTAAAATAGGAAAACTTCATTTAATGCTTCTATTAATATCTGTAGTTTTTTTGTTAACAGCCTCTCGATATAAGAAATTTAAAAATTTATTCTCAAAAAGTGATCAGCAAATTATTTTTGCTATATTTTCTGTTTTTGCTTTTGCGATTTCTGTTTTTCTAACCTTAGAGATATCAAAGCCAATTTGGGAATTCATTCCACTAATGGCGTTTTTTCAATTCCCATGGAGATTTTTGCTTATCATTTCTTTTTCTACCTCTATTCTTGCGGGATTTTTTATTTGGGTCATTCAGAAGGCAGAAAAGGATATGATAAAGCTTGATAAAGCAAATTTTATTATTGCATGCGTAGCTATTTTTGTTTTAATTTTTTTCAATTCAAAACTTTTTGCTCCTCAGAGCTATCTCCATAGAGGAAGCAGTGACTATACAAATCCTCTGTCTTTAAAATGGACAACATCTAAAATTTCAGACGAGTATATGCCGATAAACTTTATAAAACCAAGTACTAAAGATGACATAGTAGTAAATAAAATTGTTTCGCAGGTCGAAGGCACTAGGGTTTTATTTCAATCGTCTAAGACCGATAGAATTCATGCTAATATCATCGCAGATAAGAAATCTAAAATTAAAATTAACTTGGCTTTCTTTCCGGGATGGAATGTTTTTATAGACAATAAAAAAAGTAGTCCCGAAATATCAAATAATGGTTTTTTTGTAAATATGCCACCGGGCAGTCATTCGTTAGATATATTTTTTACCCAAACTTCAATAGAAAAATTTGCAACGTCGATATCTCTTGCTAGCTTATTTCTGCTTTTGACTGGTATAATTCTCTCAAGGAAAAAAATACCTTATGGATAAAAAAGTTGCGGAAATTTCTATTTTCTTTCCATTTTGGAACGAAGAAAAAAATATAGAAAGTGTCATAAAAACTGCAATCCCTATCGCCCAAAAAATAGCAGAAAAATGGGAAATTATTGCTATTGATGACGGTTCGTCCGATAAAACTTTAAAAATTGCCGAAAAAATCGCAGAAACTCACCCAAATATAATTGTTGTTTCTCATACAACAAACAGAGGATATGGTGCGGCTTTGAAATCGGGTTTTGAAAAAGCCAAGTACGATTTAATAGTTTTTACAGATGGAGACGGACAGTTTGATTTTTCGCAAGTTAATAAATTTTTTAAAAAAATAGAAAAATCAGATATTGTCATAGGATACAGAAAAAAACGCTTTGATAATCCAATAAGACACGTCCTTATGAACCTTCTTAAAATTTGGGATTTTGTTTTTTTTGGATTTATATATAGGGATATTGACTGTGGATTTAAGATGTTTAAAAAAGAATCGATTGAGAAAATTTTACCATTTAAATCGGAAGGAGCAATGATTACTACGGAAATTTTAGCAAAGGCAAAACGGGCGAAGCTTAAGATTTCTCAGGTTGAGGTTTCCCACTATCCTAGAATTTATGGAGACCAAAGCGGAGGAAATTTAAGAGTAATAATACGTGCGATAAGGGAAAGTTTTGCTCTCTGGCGGGATTTGCATTATGGAAGAAATTAAAATTGAAAATGTTGCAAAAAGATCAATACGGGGCGTAGTAGCTCTTGTTTACAGAACTTTTACCATACAAATTATTGGGTTAGTAGCCAATTTTTTATTAACTGTTTTTCTTTCTCCTTCAATTTTTGGAATATTTTTTGTAGTTTCTGCGGCTATAGCGTTTCTTTCATATTTTTCAGATATCGGTCTTGCCGCGGCTTTGATTCAAAAAAAAGAAGCTATTACCGATGAAGAATTACGCACTACTTTTACGATTCAGCAAATTCTTGTAGTAAGCGTAGTTGTTATTGCGCTTTTCTTATCAGGCTTTGTAAAGTCTTTTTATCGTTTAGACGATCAGGGAATTCTACTTTTTCAAGCTTTAGTTGTATCATTTTTTCTTTCCTCCCTTAAGACAATTCCTTCAATAATTTTGGAAAGAAATCTACGTTTTGAAAAATTGGTTATTCCTCAGATCGTTGAAAATCTTTTCTTCTATATTATAGCGGTTGTTTTAGCGGCTAAAGGCTTTGGAGTTGCAAGTTTCACTTTTGCTGTTTTAGCAAGGGGAATATCCGGAGTAATAACAATTTATATTATTAATCCTTGGAAAATGAGATTTGGTTTTCAAAAAATTGCGGCAAAAAGACTTTTATCTTTTGGATTACCATTTCAAACAAATAGCTTTCTTGCGTTAATAAAAGATGATTTACTTATAGTCTATCTTGGTAAGGTTCTTCCTTTTGCACAAGTAGGATATATTGGATTTGCGCAAAAATGGGCGTTTGCACCCCTGCGTTTGATAATGGACAACGTGATTAGAATAACATTTCCTTCTTTCTCCCGTCTTCAGCACGATAAAAATATATTAGGAAAGGCTTTAGAAAAATCAATATTTGCCGCAAGTTTTCTTATTTTTCCCGGACTTATGGGGCTTGTTATTCTTGCCCCGTATTTTATACACCTTATTCCAAAGTACATTAAATGGGAGCCGGCAATTCTTTCTCTTTCCTTTTTTGCAATAAACGCAGCCTTATCTTCAATTTCAACACCTCTAACAAATGCATTAAACGCAATCGGAAAAATTAAAATTACTCTTTATCTTATGGTTTTCTGGACAGTCTCTACTTGGATAATTACCCCCTTGGCGATTATGATGTTTGGTTTTAATGGCGTATCCTACGCTTCCGCGTTTATAGCGTTATCTGTAGTTTTTGTGGTTATAATTTCTAAAAGATTTATAAAATTTGCCATTTTTAGAATTTTAGTTAATCCTTTTTTGGCAACAATTTTTATGGGTGCTGTGGTTTATTTTTTAAGTCCTTTGGTTGTAAAGAATATTCCTATGTTGATTTTTATGATTGTTCTCGGAGCTGTGATATACTTTTCTACGATGTTTGCTTTAGCTAAAAATGAAATATTATCAGACATAAGATTTGTTAGAGAAAATCTTAAAAAATAGCATGAGTAAACTTTCTGTTGTAGTTTCTGCATATAATGAAGAAAACAAAATTGAAACCTGTCTTAAGTCTTCCGGTTTTGCAGATGAAATAATAATTGTTAACAATTCTTCAACCGATAAGACAGAAGAAATAGCAAGGAAATACACAAAAAATATCTATGAGCAAAAAAACGACCCCACGGCCATAGATTTACAAAAGAACTTTGGTTTTTCAAAGGCAACCGGCGATTGGATATTAAGCCTAGATGCCGACGAAGAAGTTTCTAAAGAACTTGCTGATGAAATTAAAACTTTAATTAAAAAAAACCCTAAAGAAAATGGTTTTTGGATTCCAAGAAAAAATTTTACATTCGGAAAATGGACAGAACATGCTGGTTGGTATCCCGACCATCAACTAAGACTTTTTAGAAAAGACAAAGGTGAATTCTTAGATAAGCATGTTCATGAAAAAATAAAAATAGAAGGAGAAGCCGGATATCTTAAAAATCATATTTTGCATAAAAATTACGAGACAATACCGCAATTTATTCATAGAGCAATTGATCTATACTGTCCGAGCGAAGCGGACTATTTAATACATAAGGGGTATGTTTTTTCTCCTTTTGATGCAATACGTTTTCCCTTAGATGAATTTTTAAGTCGCTTTTTTACACGGGAAGGCTACAAAGACGGATTTCATGGTTTGATGCTTTCCCTTCTTATGGCTTTTTACCGTTTTATTGTTCTTGCACTTATTTGGGAAAAACAAGGATTTAAAGAAGTAAAAGATGAAAATTTCCTAGAGAATACAGGCAAAGAATTAAAAAGAGGTAGTAAAGAAATTATTTTTTGGGCAAATGAGGAAAAACAAAAACAAATAAAAAACCCCATTAAGAAAAACCTCTACAAAATATCAAGAAAAATCCATCTTAACTAACTTATTATGAAAAAGGTTTTTATCTCAATAATAAACTTTAATGGGAAAAAGAATACGATTGAGTGTTTAAAATCTATAGATAACCTAAATATTACAGGCGTAGATTTGAACGTTGTAGTAGTCGATAACGCTTCAAAAGAAAAACTGGATTTAAAAGAAAATTTCCTGAAAAATGTACCTTTAAAGATAATTTTAAATAATAAAAATCTCGGTTTTTCAGGAGGCCATAATTTAGGAGTCAATTATGCTCTTTCAAATAACGCAGATTATATTGTTATTTTAAATAACGATACAATTTTAGATAAAAATTTGATTTATGAGTTGTTGAATGCTTTTAATAAGGATTCAAGCATAGGAATTGTTTCGCCCAAAATTTACTTTGCTAAAGGACATGAATTTCATAAAGAAAGGTACAAAGATAAAGATCTTGGAAAAGTCATCTGGTATGCCGGAGGAGTTATGGATTATAAAAACATAATAGGTCGGCATAGAGGTGTGGACGAAATCGATACGGGACAATATGATAAAATTTCAAGCATAGATTTTGCAACAGGTTGTTGTATGGCCGTAAGAAGAGAAGTTTTTGAAAAAATCGGGATGCTTGATGAAAAATATTTTTTATATTATGAAGACAATGCTTTTAGTCAGAAGGCAAAAAAAGCGGGTTTTTCAATAATGTTTCAGCCAAAAAGTGTTGTCTGGCACAGGAATGCCGAAGCAGCAGGCGGATCGGGTTCTCCCCTTCAGGACTATTATATTTCTCGAAACAGATTACTCTTTGGATTAAAATATGCTCCTCTAAGATCCAAAGTAGCGCTTATAAAAGAAAGCATAAAATTATTGGTTATAGGCAGGCAGTGGCAGAAAAAAGGAATTAGAGATTTCTATCTTGGAAGATTTGGAAGAGGTAGCTATCTTTTAGAAAACTAATATACTAGTATATTAGTAAAATTTATAAAGTCAATATGGTTAAAATTTCAGCCATAGTAATAGCAAAAAATGAAGAGAATATGATTGCTGATTGTCTCGACTCAATTTCTTTTTGTGATGAAGTTATAGTTATAAATAATAATTCTACCGACAAAACGCCATCTATCGTAGAAAAAATGGGAGCAAGAGTTTTTGATTTTAGAACTGATGATTTTTCAAAGCTTAGAAATTACGGGCTTGAAAAAGCTTATGGAGGTTGGGTTTTGTATGTTGACGCAGATGAGAGAGTGACAGATGATTTGAGAAAGGAAATCAAAGAAAAAATAGAAAATGCCGGAGAGTATGCGGCGTTTCGGACAAAAAGAAAAAATTTTTATTTTGGCAGAAACGAATGGCCTTATATTGAAAAAATAGAAAGGCTTTTTAAAAAAGATAAATTAAAGGGTTGGCAAGGCAAGCTTCACGAAAGTCCGATTGTAGAGGGAAAAGTTGGTGAATTAGAGGGATTTTTGTTTCATTATACGCATCGAGATTTAACCTCAATGGTTAACAAAACAATAGAGTGGTCAGAAATAGAAGCGAATGCTAGATTTAAAAACAACCATCCTGGGATGTCTTGGTGGAGATTCCCCAGAGTTATGATAAGTGCTTTTATTAATTCTTATATTAAGCAAGGAGGGTATAGGGTAGGGACTGTAGGGATAATAGAGAGCATTTATCAGGCTTTTAGCATTTTTATTACTTATACCAAACTTTGGGAAAAGCAGATCAAAATGAAGAAATGACTATTTCGGTAATGCTTCCCAGAATTTCAACTCCTTAATTGTCATTTTCTTTTTTGCAAAGAAAAAGAGATAAATTATCTCAAGAATTCCGATTGCATTAACAATAAGAAGAACTATAAACCAATTTCTCTGATTATTTTTTGAAGCTTTCCATAAAGCAAGACCCTTCCATAGAAGTGCCCATAAAAAAATGGCAAAGAGTAGAAACGGCGGAAATTGTGGAAATGCGCCAAGATAGTTCATATCTTGAAAATACCATAAAGAGATAAATTTTGCAATAGCTTTGAAAGTTGATAGAATAAGAAAGCCAATTAGCCTTAACGTAAATGAAACTAACCACCCCTTTTTATAGGAAAAAATTCATAGTATTTTTTTTTCTTTTTATTTTTTTTGCTCAATTTTTTCAAATTGTTTATTTTAAGCAGTCCGATCTAAGCAAGGAATACGATACTTCGTATTGGAAGGACAGATTTGAACACTCTCAATGGAAGTTGCCCTTATCTAATAGAATCATTGGAGACGATGGGCTTTATGCTTATACTGGTTATAAAGTAATTAACGGTAGTAATCCTATTGCCATATCTCCCGAAGTCCCACCTGTTGGTAAATATTTATTTGGAGCCTCAATAAAGATTTTTAACAACCCTATCTATGTAAGTTTCTTGCTGGGAATTGGGACACTTGTTTTATTCTATGCACTTTGTAAAAAACTTTTAAATTCCTCGATTAATGCTATATTTCTAAGTATTCTCTTATTTCTTGAACCTCTTTTCTTTTCACAGCTTACCGTGTCCCTGCTTGACATTATTCAATTATTTTTTCTTTTGAGTACAATTGCGGCCGCTTTTTATCTGAGTAAGAAAAGTTATTTACTTGCTATAATATGTGGTTTATCTCTGGGATTTTTTGCCCAGACTAAGATCCCAATATTTTTTCCGATAATTTTTATTCTTGAAATTTCCATTTTTCTCAAGAGAAAATTTCTAAATTTGATGTTTCCATACTTTTTTGGGTTAGCTATCGGACTGCTACTTCCTTATACCGTTTATTTTCTCTCTGGCAACACGATTGTGAATTTTCTACAACTACAAAAATATATAGCTTCATTTTATTTAAAATCTCGACTTGTTGCTCATCACTCGTCGGCATGGATAGTTCTTTTTATGGGAAAATTTACAGGTATTAATACTAATACCTTGAGTTCGGTTCGGGAATGGTCAATCCTTTGGCCGATTGCTGCTATATTTTCGGCAGTAAGTATAGTTTTTGTTAAAAAAGAAAAAAATAGGCTATTGTGGTTTCTGATATGGTTATTTCCATTGATTGGTTTAATTTTTTTCAGCCTGTTACCCTTTTATACAAGATATCTGCTTTTGGTTTTGCCATTCATGTACCTTCTTTCTTTTTTTGTTGTTCAAAGAATACTTCCATCAAAGTATTTGCAATGGACAATGGTACTTCTCTTGATCATAGGGTTTGTAAGGAGCATAAGCTTTCTCTATCCTTCGCCCGATACGGTTCTTTCAGATTTTTATTACAACCTTTCCAGCGGTTATTTTCAGGATATATATCAGCAAGATTTAAGCAACAAAGAAAAACCTGCATTTGATAGATATAAATTTCATGCACTCTCACAATCTGCTTGGATAGAGGAGACTGTTAGGAAAGTTGAGGTAAAAGAATTAAGAAGACGAAAATTGCAAAATAAATTAGTTGTTGATATTAAAATGACATATTTTACTCAAGATCTTGGCAAATTTGAAGAGATAAAATCTCTGAGGCTTATAAAAGAGAGCGAACAATGGAAGGTTGTATGGGATTGGAATATTTTAAGCAATGATTTCATTCCCGGAAGTACCTTTTATAAAGATATAAAAATTGGAAGCCGGGGAAAGATTATCAGTAATCAGGGTAAAGTTCTTGCTCAGGATGAAAATGGTTTTTTAATTTCTGTTGTGCCAAGCAAGATAGATACAAAAAAAGAGAACGGAATGCTTCAATTGCTCAGCCAATTAATTTACATTAGCACCGTTCATATACAGAATGCCTATCTAGAAAATGCGCAGCCTGATGAACCGGTTCAGTTAGGTGCTATTTTTAAAGATTTATCCGAAGAAGAAAAAGAGAAAATACTATCTTTTCCGGGTGTTCAAATATCTAGCTATACAACTAGGATTTATGATGGAATAGACCCAGCCGAAATAATGAACACCCTGTTTAAGGAGAACGATACAAGAATATATAGCAGTACTAATTATCATGGAATTAAGGGAATTGAAAAAGAATATGACAATCAACTCTCCGGCAGAAATGGAGGAAAAATAGTGCTAAAAAATAAGAATGGGCAAATTATTAGAACTATTATAAAAACGGATGAAAAGTCTGGTAAAGACGTAGTCATTTCTTTATAATTGATCTATGAAAATCGGTATCTTTGATCCTTATCTGGATGACTTAGGAGGAGGGGAAAAGTATATGGTGGAAATCGCCCAGTGCCTCGCAGAAGATAACGATGTCAGCATTTTTTGGGACAGAAGAGAAGATGTGGAGGAGCTTGGGAAAAGATTTCTGCTCGATCTATCTAAAATAAAATTGGCAAAAAATATTTTTTCAAAAGAAATAGGCTTGGTTAACAGACTTATCGAAAGCAAGAAATACGACATAATCATTTTATTAAGCGATGGAAGTATTCCGTTTCTTCTATCTAAAAAAACGTTTATTCATATTCAGCAGCCTTTACCAAATAAGAGTATAAATATAAAGACAAAAATTAAAATTTTTAGAATAAATAGATTTTTTTGTAACTCATCATATACTAAATCATACGTAGATAAGTCTTTAGGAGTTAATAGCGTAGTTCTTTATCCCCCGGTAGGATTGAAGCCTAAGAAAGTTAAAAAAGAAAATATTATCCTTCATGTTGGACGGTTTAGGGTTAGAGATGTGGTAACAGGAATAGATGACTACAAGAAGCAGGGATTTATGATCGGTGTGTTTAAAAAAATGATAAAAATGGGACTGCCAGACTGGAAATTTGTTTTGGCAGTGAGTGTCAAAAAAGGAGATCAGAAAATATTTGAAACTTTTAAAGAAAGCACAAAGGATTATCCAATTGAGTTCATAATTAATAAGAACAACAATGATTTATGGGACGTATACTCAAAATCAAAAATATATTGGCATGCATCAGGATTTGGCGAAGATTTAGAAAAACATCCGGAATATGCCGAGCATTTTGGCATATCTACTGTTGAGGCGATGGGAGCAGGAGCAGTTCCGGTTGTAATAAATGCCGGAGGACAAAAGGAAATCGTAAAAAGCGGAGAGAATGGATATCTGTGGAATAGTTTAGATGAGTTGATAGAAAAGACTAAATTATTAATGAACGATGAAAGACTTTGGGCAAAGATGTCTCAGCTTGCAGTTAAGAGAGCTGAAGATTTTTCAGGAGATAGGTTTTGCAAAGAATTGTATAAAATCTTAGATTTATGAAAAAAATAGTTCCTCTTTCTATAATAATAATAGTTCCTTTTATATTTTTCTGGCAGTTTTTCATAAAAGGATTATTGCCGATTCCGGCAGATACAATAATTGGTCTTTATCACCCCTTCAGAGACCTTTATGCCAAAGATTATTCAAGAGGAGTTCCCTTTAAAAATTTTTTAATAACAGATCCGATTAGGCAGCAATATCCTTGGAAAGAATTAGCAATAAATATAGAAAAAAACTGGGAATTGCCATTATGGAATCCTTATAACTTTTCCGGATACCCTCTTTTGGCAAATTTTCAATCCGCCGCTTTTTATCCCTTAAATATATTATTCTCTATGCCCCATTTTTATCTATCTTGGAGTTTTTTTATTTTATTTGCGCCTCTTCTTGCCGGAATTTTTTTGTATTTGTATCTTCAAAACTTAGGACTTAATAAATGGGCAAGCGTTTTGGGATCGATTTCATTTTCATTTTCGGGTTTTTTCGTTTCCTGGCTTGAATGGGGAAATGTTTTACATACTGCTCTTTGGCTTCCTTTAGTCCTTTTATCTATCGATAAAACAGTATCCAGTATTAAGTATCCAGTATTAAGTATTAAAAATAGGAATTCTCTAATCTGGAGTTTTATTTTTGTTTTTTCACTAACGTCCTCTTTTCTTGCAGGACATCTACAGATTTTCTTTTACCTTTTTTTAGTATCTTCTATTTATTTTATTACTCGATGGGTTCAGTTTGGAAGAAGACTTAAAACGTTTTTGTTATTTGTTATTTGTTATTTGTTATTTGTTATCGCAACTGCGATTCAATGGTTTCCAACTCTACAATTTATTTTTTTGTCCGGGCGAAGCTTGGATCAGATTCCATGGCAAAATCCGGGATGGTTTATTCCATGGCAAAATTTAATCCAATTTATTTCCCCTGATTTTTTTGGCAATCCGGCAACCTTAAATTATTGGGGCGTATTTAATTATGGTGAATTTATAGGATATGTTGGAATTATTCCACTAATATTCTCTCTTTATGCTCTTTTTTTAAGAAGAGATAAGAAGGCCTTTCTATTTGGATCACTATTTTTTATTTCGCTTATATTTTCTCTGCCGACGATGTTTGCAAAAATTCCTTTTTTTCTTAATATCCCCTTACTGAATACCTCTGCGCCGACGCGGCTTCTTTTTGTTACAGATTTTTCCCTAGCAGTTCTTTGCGCATTGGGATTAGATTATTTTTTAAAGACCAAGAACAAAAAAGAAATTATTTATCCGGTTTTATCGCTTATGATTATTTTTTTGGGGATCTGGATATTTATTCTGTTGGGAAATAAAAACTTAAAATTAATCACAGAAGAAAATATATCGGTTTCAAAAAATAACTTTATTCTGCCTTCCGTATTGATGATTGTTTCGTCTATTTTAATATTTCTATTCGTTTTCATTAAAAAAATCCCCTCATATTTTCGCTTATTTTTTATTACTTTTATTTTGACTATTACAATTTTTGATCTTTTAAGGTTCTCGTGGAAATACAATTCTTTTGCAAAAAAAGAGTATCTTTTTCCGGATACCAAGTCAATCTCCTTCTTAAAGAAGAATATCGGATTTTCCAGGTTTATGACCGCCGATTCCAGAATTCTTCCCCCAAATTTTTCGATTCTATATAAATTACAAAGCGTTGACGGATACGACCCTTTATATATGCGCCGTTACGGGGAATTAATTGCCGCATCGCAGCGTGGGGAGCCAAACATAAGCCCTCCTTTCGGGTTTAATAGAATTCTTACTCCTCATAATTACGAATCAAGAATTATAGATCTTTTAGGAGTTAAGTATGTATTAAGTCTTTCCGATATTACATCAGATAAACTTACAAAAATCTTTCAAGAGGGTGAAACAAGGTTGTATGAAAATAAAAATGTTATTTCGCGAGCTTTATTTGTAGAAAAAACACGTGTTGCAAAAAACAAACATGAATCGATTAAATTTCTGTTTGACGTATCAGATTATTCCAAGGAAGCCACGGTAGAAGATACAAATGCTATTAATTCTAGCTGGGAAGTGGGAGATGCAAAAATTATTGATTATTCTCCTAATAAGGTAGTAATCGAAACAGAAAACAGCGAAAAAGGATTTTTGCTTCTTACAGACACTTTTTATCCTACTTGGAAGGCAGAAATCGATGGGCAAAAAACCAAAATTTATCTTACTGACTTTAATTTTAGAGGAATAATTGTGCCAAAGGGCAATCACAGAATTATTTTTGAAAATTCATTATTATGAATATCAGTATTATTATCCCAAACTACAATGGAGAAGAACTTATTAGAAAGAATCTTCCAAAGGTTCTTTCGGCAATTTTGAATTATAAAGATGGAGAAGTGGAAGTAATTATCGTAGATGACGGGTCGACTGATGATTCAGTATCTGGTATTAAGTATTATATATCCCTTCAGCCCGAGCTCAGGGCGAGGGCAAATATTAAGAATAAAAAAATTAAGTTCAAAATTCTTGAGAATAAAACAAATTTAGGATTTTCATCAACTGTTAATAAAGGAGCAAAAGAGGCAAAATGGGATATTTTAATTTTGTTAAATACTGATGTTTCTCCTCAGGAGGATTTTTTAAAACCGTTGATAGAGCATTTTAATGATGAGTCGGTTTTTGCTGTAGGGTGTATGGATAAAAGTATAGAAAACGGAAAAACAGTTCTTCGCGGAAGAGGACTTGGTAAATGGGAAAAAGGCTTTCTAGTACATAAAAGAGGAGAGGTGGATAAAAATAATACGCTTTGGGTAAGCGGGGGAAGCGGTTCGTTTAGAAAATCGATTTGGGATAAACTGGGGGGATTTAACGAGCTCTATAGCCCTTTCTACTGGGAAGATATTGATTTATCATATAGAGCCCGGAAATCAGGCTATAAAATTTTGTTTGAGCCAAAAAGTATGGTAATACATGAGCATGCAAAAGGAGCTGTGAAGAAATACTATTCGGATTTTAAGATAAAAACTATTGCTTACAGAAATCAGTTTATATTCGTATGGGAAAACGCAACGGATTATTCCTTGCAGTTTTTGCACTTCTTTTGGTTACCGTATCATTTTGTAAAAGCATTGTTGAGAACGGACTGGGCGTTTTTTATCGGTTTTCTTAAGGCTTTTGCATTACTTCCTAAAATTATAAAATCAAGCTTGAATTATCAAAAGACATTTGTTAAAAAGGACAAAGAAGTAATAGAAGAAAGTCAGTAGAAGTCCTTTTAGTCAGTTTTAATAGAAGTTATATTAAACCAATTTTTTCCCTCAGTTATATTTTTATCCTTGTCTTTATAATCAAAGAAGCCATTTGCTTTTTTCATTTCGTTATTATTTAGTAAGAACGCTACTCTTATAGTTTCTGCATCAGCTTTATATATTAAAGTATTTTTGTTTATAAATATTATCTGAGTCTTTTGTAGTTGCTTTTCCTCAATTATCTCATCCAAGTATGTTTGATTAGTTAGCATATCCAAGCTACTTGTTCGGGGTGAAGAAAAAACAAGAAAAGTCAAATCTATATTTTTATCATTATATTTTACTCCTACTTTTTCTTTTGTCTGTTTTAGCAATGGGTTATTGATCCCATCTTTTGAAAAATTAAAATATCCGGGTGAATAAAATTCTCTGAATTTCCAATATTCCTGAGGATTAATTCCATTATTTTTTGTTTTATTAATAAATTCGCTTAAAATAGTTTGTCTCTTAAAGCTAAATAATAATGAGGAAGTTTTTGGAGAAAATAGGATGAAGGCGAGAGTTATTAAGATTAATAATACTGGAAAAAAAATCAAATCATTTTTCAGATGAGTAGATATTTTTTGTATTTTGTTCATACTTAGATTATAATTTTATAGATTCCAATGAAACTAAATATATCGGATTTTCTTTCTTTTTTTCTAATACTGATTATATCATTATTTTTCGTTCTTGAACTTTTTTTATTTCAAGGACGTCCCGCAGCATTTGATAGCAACTTTCACATAACAAACATAGCCCAATTTTCTAAAATAATTGGAAAAGGGGAATTTCCTGTGATTTGGATGAATAGCTTCGCAAATTATGGAATTCCAATGGGTATATTTACTCATCAGCTAACAAACTATTTGGGGGGAGCTATTGTTTTTCTAACACAGGACCCAGTTACAAGTTATAATCTACTTGTTTTTATTGCTATTTTTCTTTCTAATATTTTTCTTTATCTTTTTTTGAGACTCTATTTTTCCCCACCGGCTTCTTTTTTAGGAACATTTATTTTTAGCTTTACTCCCTATCATATTTTTAATATTTACGTTAGAGGAGCTATGCCTGAGGTTTTTTCCGGTATTTTTCCTCCCTTAATCCTCATATCTTTTTATCTACTAATTGTTAGAAAAAAAGCTTACGCTTTTTTTCTAACTACCCTATTTATTGCCGGATTAACCTTAAATCATCCAATGATGCTTATTGTTTATTCTTTATTATTCATTCCTTATTTAATTTTCTTGTTAATTACCAGCAGTTTATCGAAATCATCAAGAGTAAAGGTCTTTGTCACTGCTTTATCTTCTATGATATTAGGACTTCTTCTTTGTAGCTATTATATTTTCCCCTTAAATTTCGAAATTAAATATTTTTATTATGGACTGATAAAAAATCACATTACTTCAAGCAGTTATTTATCTATCCTAAATTTTCTTGATCCCCGATGGTATTATTTTACGAAAAGTGAAAT
>Ga0209343_10006467_pt1 | contig 13998 bp, 15 predicted proteins | sample RifCSPlowO2_02_FD_184026 | JGI IMG/M metagenome (GOLD analysis project Ga0209343, IMG submission 184026) | Groundwater microbial communities from Rifle, Colorado - Rifle CSP2_plank lowO2_0.2 (SPAdes) (version 2) | ecosystem: Environmental > Aquatic > Deep subsurface > Groundwater | place... | reverse complement strand
GGAGCCTGCGGGTTCTCCTCGATCATGTTTCCACCGACATCGAGAAAGCTGCGCACGCCTGGGGCCAGGTTCAACAGGCTGATCAGCCCGTTTCGGGCCGTGGGAATGGCCGCGAGCATCTCCTGCGTAAACAGCGTGCTTCCCGAGGTCGACGCGACGTCCACCACCGGCGCCGCGCCGGTCACGGTGATCGTCTCGGCCACCGAGGCCAGACCCAGCGCCACATCGATTCTCGCGGTGAAGCCGACCGTCAGCCGCACATTCTGGCGCTGGGCAGGCCGAAAGCCCCCCAGATCAAACGTCATCTCATAAGCGCCAATCGGCAGCGGCGCCAGGCGGTACTCGCCCAATTCGTTCGTGACGTCCGCGACCTGCGGCACCTGTAAGGCGGGGCTGGTCGCCGACACCGTCACGCCGGGGAGCGCAGCGCCGCTCTGGTCGGTGACCTGACCGACGATGGTGGCCGTGCCCTGGGCGGCGGCCGGCGAGGAGCTGGCAAGTGCGACCAGACCGATGAGCACCAAGACGAGCCCCCATCGAACATCCGAATGGCTGCAGCGCATTGATTGTCTCCCTTCAATCGCCCCCGCGACGTGTTCACTACCGGCGGATTCCCTGGGGAAGAACCCTGCCGGCCGCTGTCTTTCCGTGCGCGACTTCCGACTGAGCGCGCGCTTCAAGGTATCAGCGGATACACAAGCACCGGCGGGTACGAAGATGGCGGCGGGTATGAAACGGCTGGGACGCTATAAAACTATCGGGCGACGATAAGAAAGGCGCGGCGAGTATGTCGAAATATGAAGCGTGATATCACAGGCGTCGCATCGAATGCAAGGCTCGCCGATCGCCTGCAACGCGCAAAACAGGCGATCCTTGTCCGCTGGCGCTCCACGCCTACCTCGCAACCAGACCCTTCCGGTCGAGCTCCTCAAAGTGCGCGGGATCCTGGTTGTTTTCACAGACGTATTCCTGCAAGCGTGTGCCCGGGCGCAACATGTACTTGCTGGTGATGGTGTAAGGCTTCGTCAGCGCCTTGGGATCCTCGACCCTGGCCTCGTAATTGATGGTGTTGTAGTCGACGCGGGTGAAGCGTTCGGTGATGTGCAGGGCATCCGTGCTGATCTTCGACCCGACCAGTCGCTCCTTGAAGCCGGTCACATCAACGACCAGGGTGTCGCCTTCCCAGTGACCGACCGAGTCGCCCAGGTAGCCGGGATCCAGATCCTCGGGGTGCGGCTCATTCAGCGGGATCAGGCGGAACACGTGACGCGATTCGATCAGGATCACGATCAGGTTGGGGGTCTGAACGAACTGGTTCGGATAGAGCACGCCTCCCCCGAGGTCCAGTTCGGGAATGCAGCGCGCGACCGGGTCGTCGATATTGCGGCGGTTATAGGCCTCCAGCACCTTCTTTGCGGCCCAGGGCTGGTAAGGGGGATTCGCCCCGCGCCTGACGGGTGGGCGCCCGGGCTCCGGTATGCCAGCGCCCTGGTTGGCCTCCTCCCAGGTGCCGACCCGGTCGCTGGCAGGCTGCCACACGCCAGACAGATCCGGTTTACCGTCCGCCGTGCGGGGCACAGGTGGCGCCGGCTTTGCGGGTGCAGCCACGCTCTTGGACGCCCCGCTCTGGGGAGCGGCGAATGCAGGCGTCAGAAGAACGGCCAGGCCAGCCCCGATATGAGCCAGAAGACTGTTGCTCACGTGTGGATCTCCTCTTCGGAACCGAGTCCTGCCTAAGGCGCGTCATGGGACGTCACGGGACAACAACGGGAGGAGTACTGCCGCCATCACCCTGGCCGGCAGGAGGTCCGGACTCCAGTTTCGTGCCGGTCTTCGCGAACGTCACGTGCCTGGAATGGCCCCAGTTCGAGCCGTCCCGGGCGCGCCAGCCGAACACGCTGACGGTATCTCCAGGCAGCATCGTCTGGTTCTTCTTCCAGCCAATCCGGTTCAGCACCGTCGGCGGATAGCCTTCAAATTTCCAGTTCGCCACCTGCCCGGTCTGGTCTTTGACATCCATGAAGAAATAGAAATGCGGGTTCGTCCACTGGACCATCGTGATCACGCCCGTCAAGGTGACCGGCTTTGTGCCGTCGTACTCGGCTCCAAACGAATGATGCGCGAAGGTAGGGACCGCAGCTGGCAACAGACACGCAGCCGCCAGCCAGGCTGCCGCGAATCGAATAATCGACCCCCGCCTCCGATCTTTTCCCTGATTCATAGCTTTCTCCTGCCCCTCTTGTGGCGCAACCGGGACACCTGTGTCAAGAGCACCCGCCACCGGGGCAGCCTGCAGCATTTGACAGCCCAGCCGTAAGGATCTAGGCTCCGGACCTGATGGGCGCCGGTGGGATGGCCGAGGTCTACAAGGCGCGCGATCTTCCAATGATGGAGGTTTCCATGTCACGTGCAGGTCGAACGAGAAGCGCCTCGCGGGTCGCTGTCATCGCGGTCGCGGCGTTATCGGCAGGCGCGGCCTACGCCCACGCCGCCGCCCAGGCTCCGGCTTCCCAGCCGAACCCGTACCAGACCATCGAGAACCACTTCAAGCTCCCCGACGCAAGGACGATTGGATCGACGGCCGCGATCGACATCGATCGCGACGGCAGCAGCGTCTGGGTCTTCGAGAGATGTGGCGCATCCGCGTGCATGGGTTCAAGCCTGGCGCCCCTCATCAAGTTCGATTCGTCGGGCAAGGCCGTCAAGAGCCTTGGCGCCGGGATGTTCATCTATCCGCACGGGATCCACGTGGACAGGGACGGAAACATCTGGGTGGCCGACGGGCGGTCTGCCACCCCGCAGGAGCTCGCGAAGTTTCCAGACGCGAGAGGAAAGGGCCACACGGTCTTCAAGCTCAGTCCGGAGGGCAAGATCCTGATGACGCTCGGCAAGGCCGGCGTCGCCGGGACGACTCCGGACACCTTCAATCAGCCGACCGACATCATCGTCGCCCCGAACGGGGATGTGTTCGTCTCGGACGGACACGGTGGGGAGTCGAACGCCCGCATCCTGAAGTTCACGAAAGACGGGAAGTTCATCAAGACGTGGGGAAAGAAAGGCTCGGGTCCCGGCGAGTTCGACACACCCCATAACCTGGCCTTTGATTCCCGCGGACGGCTGTTCGTCGCCGACCGGGGAAACAGCCGGATCCAGATCTTCGATCAGGACGGCACATTTCTCGAGCAGTGGAAACAATTCGGCCGGCCGAGCGGCATCTACATCGACAAGAGCGACACGCTCTATGCGGCCGACTCGCAGTCGGACGAGAAGGTCAACCCGGGCTTCAAGCGGGGGATTTACATCGGCAGCGCCAAGGACGGCAAGGTCGCGGCGTTCATCCTGGACCCCAACCACCCGAAAGGATCGCAGGAAGGCGTGGCGGTGGACAGCAAGGGCAACGTCTTCGGGTCGCTGACCAGCGGGATGGCCTTGAAGAAATACGTGAAAGGTCGGAGCAGTACGTCGCAGTAGCGGGCAGCGGGCAGTGGAGGTGTCGGCGCGAGTCTATTTGAACCCGGCCCCGCACACGGGCTGGTCGAGACTGTAGCCGATATCGAAATTGCCCTTCATGATCCCGCGAACGCTCCGGGTCACGGCGTTCGCCTCGCTGCCCGGGGTCGTCACCTGCTGCCGGACGCCGCCTTCGACCGCGATCACGCCCGGCGTGCGATTGACGATGTTGAGTGCGGTCGGCTTGTCCGTGCCGACCACGAGCAGGCGCATCGTCGTCGACTGTCCCGTCCACAGCTGGTTCTGATCGATAGCGCCCTGCAACTGCAGCACGCCGAGCGTCAGGGCCTGCAGCCGGCTCGTATCCGGGGCGAACGGCATGCGCCACTCGATTCGATGCGCCCCGGGCATCACGTCTGCGGGAATCGGCAGCAGCATCGTCGTTGGCGACGCGGCTCGCACTTCGAGCGCGCGTTCGCCGTCGAGCATCAGGAACTCCGCGGCCTTTTCCAGCTCAGAAAAGCATCCCGACACGCACGCATCCTGTCCGGCGAAGGTCTGCGGCGTTCCCCCCGTGATGGCCAGGGGACATTCCGAGGGCGGCGCCGTGCTCCATCCCGCTGGCGCGTTCACGTGCTGCTCGTTCCATTGGTCGACATATGTAAAGATCGCAGGCCCCTCGGGCACCTGTGCGGCCATGTACTGAAGCTCTTTCTGGATCTCCAGCTCCGTGGGCACGTACTCTTCAAACGGCGCCAGATGATGCGCCACTTTGTTAATGATGCTCTCAATGGCCTGCGCTCGATAATCGGCCATTGCCACGGCGAGGTTGTTTCTGATGACGACGTCCAGAGCCGTGCGCCCGTCGCTCATCCGCCACCGTCCCGAGGTGAAATTCGGAGCGGGGGTGCCGATGAACGGCTGGCCCGGCGTGACCTGCGGCGGCACGGTCAGAGCGCCCTCGAGCGAGGTCAGGACCTCGACTTTCGGCAGCTGCGCCACCTTGAAGCCGACGCGCTGCACCCCGCGGACCCCTGGCACCCTGATCTCGAGCTGGATCGTCTCGCCTCCCTGCCGCATCAGCCGCTTCAGCATGTCGGAGTTGCGGGCCGTGTCGAACCGCAGGTTCACGCGCGAGTACGGCGGGCCGCTGGCCTGAAGCTCCCGACCGTCCTGTTTGAACGTCCACCCCGGAGGCGCCGATCCGAGGTTGACTCGAAGGTTCGCCGGCAGCGCCACCGTGACGCCGTCGAGCGGGGCGTCTTTGTTCTGCGCCGTGACGAGCAGCGACTGCTCGCCGTTCGCGCGTTCGCGGACGAGCGCCTGGCCGGTGATGCTCCCGCCGGCTTGTGCGGCCGCGTCCCGGGCCGCAGCGAGGGTGAGTCCGAGCACACAAGCCCAGAGCGGGACCAGAACGAAGCGCCTCATGATGCGGCTGCCCTTTCGCACGCTTGGGGTTCCGGCCCTGCGCCGGAACGATATGGGGGATTATATGCGGGGAGGACCGAGCGTCCTGTCTTGAGATTCGCGGGCGCTTGCGTCATAGTCCACGGCAGCAAACCATCCAGGAGGGAAGCCGATGAAGTCTTCGATTGCGCTGGCGACGATGTTGACGATGGGAGTCTGGCTGGCCGCGGTGGCGGCCGCCCCGGGGGGTGTCCCGGCGTCGGTCCACTACATCGGGCACGATAAGGTCGCCGCCGTGATGGCCAAGGGCGGAGCGATCATCGAAGACCCGGGTCTTCGGGTCCTGGCCCAGCAGCGGGGCGCGGGCGAGGCCGAACTGCACGAGCATACCAATCACATCTTCATCATGGTCCAGGGCGAGGCGACGTTCGTCACCGGCGGCTCGCTGGTCGGCGGCAAGCAGAGCGCGCCCGGACAGATGCGGGGTTCGGGCATTTCGGGCGGCCAGTCCCACCACCTGACCAAGGGCGACGTCATTACGATTCCGGCAAAGACGCCGCACTGGTGGAAGGACGTCCCGTCGAAGACGGTCCAATACTACGGCGTGAACATCGAGAACTAGCGGCGTTGTCCCGCCTCGCTCGGGACTAATCGCGTCGGGTCCTGTCCGCGAACAGCCCCACCGGGTGCCCGCCGAAAAGCCCGTGGCACGGGCGTCGGCTCCGCGCCCGGCGGGGCGGCCCCGTTCGCGGCCACCCGGCGGATCAGAGCGCTTTGATGCGCACGTTCTTGAACCTGGCGACCCCCATCGCCGGGACCTGCAGCGCGATCACGCCCCTGGGCGCCCGGCTCGCCGTGACGTCGACCGTCTTCTCGCCGTTGAGCACGACGACCACGTGATCGCCCTGCGCGGTGATCTCGTAGGTGTTCCACTTCCCCACCGTCTTCGGCGTCCGGCTGGTCTTCTGCACGTTGTTGATGCTGCCGGTCGGCCACAGGTCGTGGGCGTCGAAGATATTCACCTCGTACGCCACGTTCGCGTTGATCGCTCCGGACTCGGGAGAGCGGACGAAGATGCCGCTGTTGGCCTCCGCGTCGCTCCAGAAGTCGATGCGGAGCGAGAAGTCGCCGTATGACTGGTTCGTGACCAGGTGCCCGGCCCCGCTGCCCTTGACCGGCACGAGCTCGCCGTTCTCGACCACCCACTTCGCCGCTGGTCTGGCGGGCGTTGCCGGCGCGGTGCCGCGGGCGGCTCCCGCCAGCACCCCGCGAGGCGTCCAGCCTGTCGTCGTCTTGCCGTCGAAAAGGACCTTCCAGCCCTCTTTCTGTTCCGCCGGCGTCAGGCCGGCTGACTGGGGCGGAGCCGCCATGAGCCCCGCCGAGAGCGCCCACGCAGCGATGAGAGCGATGGTGTTTTTCATGAGCCGGATTGTAAGCCTATTTAGCCCTCCACCCTCAGCCCTCAGGCTTCAGCCCTCAGCCCTTGGCCCTCAGCCCTTAGCCCTACAATGAACGCCATGGTCCGCGTCCGTTTCGCGCCCTCACCGACCGGGTACCTGCACGTCGGCGGGGCCCGCACCGCGCTCTTCAACTGGCTGTTCGCCCGGCGGCACGGCGGCGTTTTCGTGCTGCGCATCGAGGACACCGACGTGGAGCGGTCCTCTCCGGAGATGGTCGAAGGGATTCTCGACGGCCTGCGCTGGCTCGGCCTCGACTGGGACGAGGGCCCCAGGATCGGCGGATTGTTCGGGCCCTACTTTCAGTCCGAACGGCTCGATCGGTACCGCGCGGCGGCCGATCGCCTCGTCGAGAGCGGCCACGCCTACTACTGCTACTGCACGCCCGACGACCTCAAAGGGAGGCGCGAGACGGCCGAACAGCGGGACGGCGCCTGGCGGTACGACCGGGTGTGCAGCCGGCTGACCCGCGACGAGATTGCCCGGCGCGAGCGGAACCGCGTGCCGCGCGCGATCCGCTTCCGCGTGCCTGAAGCCACCGCGCGGTTCGACGACCTGGTGCACGGCGCCATCGAGTTCGACGGCGCGAACCTCGAGGACTTCGTCATCCTGCGGTCGGACGGACATCCGACCTACCAGCTGTCTGTCGTGTCCGACGACATCGACATGCGCATCACGCACGTCGTCCGGGGCGACGATCACATCTCGAACACGCCGAAGCAGCTGCTCCTCTACCAGGCCCTCGGGGCGCCGGTCCCGCGGTTCGCGCACGTGCCGCTCATTCTGGGGCCCGACAAGAAACGACTGAGCAAGCGCCACGGCGCCACCTCGGTCATGGAATACGCGCGGCGGGGGTACCTGCCGGAAGCCATGGTGAATTTCCTGACGCTCCTCGGCTGGTCGCCCGGGGCTGGCGATCGCGAATTGTTCGCGCGCGACGAGCTCGTCGCCGCGTTCGACCTCGGCGGCATCAGCGGCAGCGATGCGGTGTTCAACCCCGACAAGCTGGACTGGTTCAACCAGCAGCATCAAGGCCGTCTCGCGCCGGACGAGCTGGGCCGCCGGCTGCGGCCGTTCTTCGAGGCGGCGGGCATCTGGGATGACGCGTACCTGGGAGACAAGCACGCGTGGTTCTTTTCGGTGCTCGAGCTGCTCAAGCCGCGCGCGAAACGGCTGGAAGAGTTCGTGGATCGAGGCCGGTTCTTTTTCGTCGACGCCGTCGAGCACGAGCCGGCGGCCGTCGAGAAGTATCTCCGCACCGACGGAATGGGCGGCCATCTGCTCGCCGTCAGCGCGGCGTTCGCCGCGGTCCCGACCTTCGATCCTTCCGCCACCGAGGCCACGCTGCGCGCGGTGGCCGAAGCGCGGGGTGTGAAAGCCGCGGCGTTGATCCACGCGGTGCGGGTGGCCGTCACGGGGACCACGGCGAGCCCCGGCCTCTTCGAGGTCGTCGCGCTGGTCGGCCGCGAGCGCACACGATCGCGGATCGAGGCCGCCACCCGCGTGATTCCCATCCCGCGCCTCTGAACAGCGGGCCGTTTGTCTTCTGCCGGCTTCCTTGCGCTTCAGCTATAATCGGGGTTTCCTGCCTCGAGCGCACGGCTGGCTGGTACTGGGAGGTCGTCCAACGGTAGGACACGTGGCTCTGGACCACGGTATCGGGGTTCGAATCCCTGCCTCCCAGCCAATTCTCGATTTCCGCGTTTTTCCTTAGCAATTCCGCTCTTTTTCACGCCAAAACGACCGAAGTGAATTTTCGAGTGTCATTTCGATCATCCGACGAAATTTCCCCTGAGGTTTTTCAGTCGATTAGTGCTCCATACGGCGTTCTTCCAGGCGGCTCGTATGCGCGGCTAACCGCGCGGCTGGATCGGCGCGAAGCGCGGCCGGTCGCATAGCGAAACGCGGTCCCGGCTGGCCCAAGGGGTCTGGTCGCAAGCGCCGCACGATGTCGGCGAAGGCTCGGGCGGCGATTTCAGCCGCGCAGAAGAAGCGCTGGGCCAAGGTTAAGGCGGGTGAGAAGTAATACTTGCTCTCACTGAGCGCCAGTTCCGGCCCGATCTAATTGTGGACTACGGGCGGGTGAAACCCAATCCACGAGACTTTACAGGCTTAGTCTGACGGACATCACCGTCGACCAACGTTAATTAACGTCGCGCTTAACGAGAAAGTGTCCTGGTTTGGGCGTGCGCTCGCGCGGTTTCAGTCCGAGGACTTCGACCGTCCCCAGCTTCCGCCGATCCGCAACGATTTCCTTGATATCGCTCTCCCAAACAAGCGGCACTTCCAGCAGGGCGCCTTGGATGTCCTCGTACTTAACGCGACGGCCGGGAGCCAACATGTCATCGAGTCGTCGTTCGGCCGCCCTTAAGTTTATGCGACGCTCTTCCTCAAAGGATGGCGGGCCAGAGGCGAGATCGCTCCCTTGGAACAGTTCCGGTTGTCCTGTCCTTCCGATTCGCTGTGCCTGCTTGGCGTCGAGGCGAACTCGCTCCTGCTCTTGAATCTCTCGCTGCTCAACGTGTCGAAATTCGACCAGGCCCTTCGGATGCCGCGTGCCGTAGACAAGATAAAAATACGCGCGGTCGACTGTCGGCTTGTGAATACGTGTCCATGTGACGTAGTCGAACTTGCCAATGGCCCGCATCCGTTGTCGATAGAACTCGACGATCGCATCCTCGCGTCGAGCTCCGGCTGCCACGGCTGACTCCCATCCTGGGCCTCCGAGCAGGTCGTCGAACGATACATCCGGGTTCTCGACATCGAGAAACCGGTTGATATGGTCGAACATGAAATTCACGAGGACCTCACCTCGGTGCGTCAGAATTGGCGCGATTTGGTTCAGCCCGAAGCCTGTCCAGCCGGCGGGATCGATGAAGACCAACGAAAACGCCTTACCGATGGCTTTCAGGACATCAGGGATGGCCTTTTCGAACTCGGCGTTCAGGGCCGTGACCTGGATGTCGTCAACACCGGCGATCGCTTGTTGAAGTAACCCGAATGCCTTTTGATCCTTTTCAACGAAGACACAACGGATCGTGGGTGTCCGCCCGATCTTCTTGAGTCCTTCGCGGACGCGACGAAGCGTGGCCATGGCGATCTTGAACGACGTGTCTTCGAATGTCTGGTCTTCGGAACGCCACGGGCCAGAGAAGCCATCGACGTAGACGAATTCTGTGGCGAACGAGCCGATGTTGTACGCAACTCGCTCGAGATATCGTTCCAGGAAAAAATGCTTGAGGTACGTCTGCTCGCGTCCGCGGTAGTATTCGGGCGGCTTCACAGTTCAGCCTCACGCGAACTGTGATATCGGATAGACGGGCAGGATTATGCGGTCACCAGGGGTTTGTTTGGTTTGGCGGGGAAGCGCCGCCCGAACGATTTTGGGGAACTGGTCGTACGTGCGACCCTGGAGCTTCCGTCCCGCTTCTGACTTGTGCACCCCACCCCACTGTTTGAAGAAGAAGGGCACTCCAGCATACCGACATTGATCGCGGAGCGGCAAGACCCAATCGCGTTTCATCGGTCGAGCGCCGGCTCCGCTTTCGCCGCCCACAATAACCCAGTGGATGCCAGCAAGATCGACCTGTCCGAGGTCTTCAAGCAACGGCTCAATAGACAGAAACCTCACCGCAGCGGGCGCCGAGCGCAGTTCGTCAATTCTTGGCAGGCCGTGCTTGCGATTCTCCACACTCACACCCCACCAGATGTGTGGACATTGTGCCGTGAATCCAATTTTCGTCCTGAGTAAAGCGGCGAGGCGCTCCGAGCGTTTCGTCAAGACCTGGTAGGTGTGCCAGTTAGCCTGCTGCATAACTGTGGCGACGGCGACGATGTAATCGTCGGGCACATCATCGTGAAAGAGGTCGCTCATCGAGTTGACGAACACCATGCGCGACGTCCGCCACCGCAGGGGTTCGGCAAGCTTGTCAGGGACAAGCCTCAAATCAAAGCCCTGCTCGTACGGGTGTCCAGGTACGTCCCGAAACCGTTCCGCAAACGTTTCAGCGTAACAGTGAGCGCAACCAGGGCTGATTTTGGTGCAGCCTCGAACGGGGTTCCAGGTCGCGTCGGTCCACTCGATTGAAGAGTGTTGACTCATAAGGGTTTTTCTACCCTTCGATTGACATTCGCTTTTTGTTCGTGTTCGTCATCCTACTCGATATCCGACTCATTTGGAAAGCTTTTCGGCTCTATCTCGGCCTTGCAACATGGCTCGTCGCTTCGTTGACTCGGGCAGTTGCCAGTTGGATTCACACACAAGGCCCTGCCACCCAAAGCCTGCCCAGTTCGGAGTTCTCTTAAGCCGTCCGGTTGGTTTGGATTGGAGCCGTTCGTGGCCGTAATTCATCTTTACAAGAGCGATGCGCATCAAGGGCAAAGTAAAGTGGGTCAACAAGCTTGAAGGTCACGGTCTTATCGAGCGTGACGGCGGCACTGATGTGCCTGTTCGTTATGGCTCGTTACTAGACGAAGAAGGTCAGCCGATTGAAGAAGGACAGACCGTCGAATTCGAAATTATCAACGGCCCAACTGGTCTTGAAGCCGGGAATGTGGTCGTGTTGGAAGAGGCCGGTAAGCTCTCTGGAGCGCCCTATTGGATTGTCAAGTCAATCAGGCTACAAGAGATTCCTGACGAGACCATTCGAGCGCAACTTCTCAACTTGATGACGACAAGTGTCACCGAAACGTTCGCAGCGGGTCAATTCGAAGACGCCATTGACTACGCCCTGGCAATCTTGGCCCTCTATCCAGAACATGATCAGGCCAAAGACATCCTGAACCGAGCTCGTGCGGTTCTCGGTTAAAGAGCAAAAACGCTGTGCCTCTGAGCCAGAACTAAAAAACGCAACTATTGGTTAGCGTCGCGGGAAGCAATCCCCCCGCGCCCGCGTGAATTCTACGCCCGCCCTTTCAACGCGATTCCCTGCTTGACCATCTGCCGGCAGCCAACTGCGAGGAAACTCGGGGAAGTCTTTCGCGGCGAGTGACATTTCGAGTGTCATTGCGCTGGCAAAAGCTGAAAACGGAAGCGAACAGACGAAAGCCGACGAAAGAATCCGAAAACGCTAAATTGCTGGTGTCGTGAGGCTTAAGCGAAAAAGGCCTGTCTTCATTGAGGTTTCTGAAAGCGCGGGCAGAGACTCCCTGCCTCCCAGCCAAAGAAATCCGATCGTCGAATTTCCTTCGAACACTTTGCGAGACAACGAGTTGCGAGTTCTAAGTTCATGGCTCGCTTTTCGCAGAACTGACCCGCGAGTGCCACGGTCCTCTGGCGAAGCCATTCGATATCAGCGGGTTGGAGGAATTGCCTCGATTCGAATCCCAGGGAGACCTACGGTCCCGCTGTTCGGGCTCGGTTGGACAGGTGTGCAGCGGCCTATCGAACCGCTGCATTCTCAACGCGTCCGGCGGCTAGCTGAAGAATCGTTGCGCCAGCAGGAACGCGAACAAGATCACGATGCCCCTCGCCCAATGCGCCCACCATGGCTCTGTGCGCTTCAGCCGCGCGACGGGATAGAACGTAATCCACACGGCGCACATCAGGGCGACGTCTGTTGCCGGCGGCCGGACGATGCGCTGACCTGCCGGCTTTCTTCGGACCAGCCATTACTGGAGAACGGCGCCAGTTAACGCGCTCGGATCGTTCGGTCTGCGTGGTCAGCGCGAGCCGGCAGCGCCGGCGAGCGCCCCTCCGTGAAACGGGTACCCTCAGCCGCTTTGAATTCGAGCGGTGTCAGATACCCCAGGCTTGAGTGCGGTCGGACATCGTTGTAGTGGCGGCGCCACTGCTCGATGCCGACCTTCGCGTCGACACGGTTCCGAAACCAGTTCAACGTGAGGTACTCGTCCCGAAACTTCCCGTTGAACGACTCGTCGGTGCCATTCTGCCACGGCTTCCCCGGATCGATCAGGGCCGTCTCGATCTGCGCGTCCTGCAACCAGCGGAGGATGGCGCCCGCCACGAACTCCGGTCCGTTGTCTGACCGCAGATAGCGCGGCGCGCCGTGCACGCTCACGAGCTGCGCCAGCACCTCAATGACGCGGCCGGACCGGATGCCGCCGGCCACATCGATCGCCAGCGATTCCCGCGTCCATTCGTCGATGACCGTGAGGCACTTCAGCGGCTGCCCGTTCGCGCACGTATCGAACACGAAGTCGTACGCCCACACATGATTCGCCTCAGCGGGCGGCAGGGGCCGTGGCCGGCCGGTGGCTACCCGCCGGCGCGGACGCCGCCGCGGCACCTGGAGCGCCGCCTGGCGCCAGAGCCGATGCGTCCGGTCCGCGCTCATCGCATGGCCAGCCCGTTTCAAGAAGATCCGAATCCGCCGATAGCCGTAGCGCGGGTACTGGCTCGCCAGCTCGCGCATCGCCGCGATCGCGGGGGCATCCCGGATCGCCAGCCGCGACTGATACCCCAACGTCGACCGGGCCACCGACAGCAGGGCGCACGCGCGGCGGCTCGACAGGCCGCGCCCCTGGGCGTAGGCGACCTGCTGCCGGCGCACGCGTGCGCCTACCATTTTTTTCGCGTGATCTCCTTGAGGACGTCAATCTCGAGATCCCGATCCGCGACCATCTTCTTCAGTCGGCCGTTTTCGTGCTCCAGCTGCCGCAGCCGTTTGATGTCCGCCGGTTCCAGCGTGCCGAAATGCTTCCGCCAGCCGTAGATCGTCTGGCCGCTGACGCCGTGCTTCTTAGCCACCTCCGGGACCGGCCGCTGATCGGCCTCCCGGAGAATGGTCACCATCTGCTCTTCGGTGAATCGCGTCTTCTTCATGGCTCCCTCGTTTCCTCAAGGGCGCCATTCTCTCAAGCTTCAGGTGGTCCGAAAAACGGCAGGCAGGTCACGCTTCCCCCGGGTTTATGCCATCGGCGACGTTGTCGCGATTCCCCTGAAGCTGGGCAAACCGTTGCCCAAGGCTGGCGTCTTCGCGCACGGCGAAGGCGAGATCGTCGCCAAGAACATCGCCCATGCGATTACCGGGGCCGGCGCGGCCCAGCGTTTCGATGGGCAAGGCGACTGTTTCATCGAGATCGGCGACGGCAAAGCCGGGTTCGGCGGCGGCAACTTCTATGCGGAGCCGACTCCGGCGGTCACACTGCACCAGCCAAGTTGGCGTTGGCATCTGAGCAAGGTGCTTCTCGAGAAGTCGTGGCTCTACATGAAACTGTAGCCGCCCACTAGCGCCGGAGGTGGCCTATGTGGCGATGGGACGGATTTCATGCGGGATGGATGGGCTGGTGGATGGGGCTCTGGATGCTGTTTTGGCTCGGGGTGCTGATCCTACTCGTATGGATCGTCGCCCGTGCCGCCAGCAGCCAAGGCTGGCGAACCGATGAGACGCCTGAACAGATCCTCAAGCGCCGATACGCGCGCGGCGAGATTGAGCGCGAAGAATACGAACGTCGATTGACTGATCTTCGAAAGTGAGACAGCGACGAAATATGCCGCAAGGTTTTCAAATCACAAAACTCAGAGTACGTTGACTGAAAGAGAGGCATGCTCCAATGAATCCAAACCAGGCACTTTGGGAGAAAGGCGACTTCACCCGCATTGCGGCAAGTATGAGAAAGAGCGGCGAGGCGCTCGTCAACGGGCTCGGCATCACCAGCGGACTCAAAGTCCTGGATCTCGGATGTGGCGACGGCACGACGGCATTGCCGCAGGCGAGATCCA
>Ga0209343_10006466_pt1 | contig 13998 bp, 7 predicted proteins | sample RifCSPlowO2_02_FD_184026 | JGI IMG/M metagenome (GOLD analysis project Ga0209343, IMG submission 184026) | Groundwater microbial communities from Rifle, Colorado - Rifle CSP2_plank lowO2_0.2 (SPAdes) (version 2) | ecosystem: Environmental > Aquatic > Deep subsurface > Groundwater | place: Rifle... | reverse complement strand
ACATCAGGAAGTGCAAGCCAGCTGTTAAGATTAGGATCATATTCATAAAAATCTTTATAACTAATGTTGCCATCTTTGCCGGTACCAACATAGCCTTTATTTGCGATAGAAAAAGCCACAGCACCTTTACGTGCAATACCGGGGAAATCTTCTTTTTGTGTCCAATTTCCTGAAAAGGGGTCATATTCCCATAAATCTTTGAATTTTGCGGAGCTGATTTCCCCCAAGGCAAGGTATCCTTTGTTTTCAATTGAAAACCCGCTTCCTTTAAGACGGGGTATGATGGTGTCTTTTTCAACCCAAACATCCTGAACAGGATCATATTCGTAAAAATCAGAAAGGAGAGCGTTAAGGCCACCGGTAAAGTTTTTACTACCTGATCCTATATATCCTTTATCAACGATTGAAAAACCGAATGCATATTGTCTGGCAGGTCCGGGACAGACAGCTTTTTCAGTCCAGAGGTTTTGAGCAGGATCATACTCCCAAAAGTCATTAAATGCTATTCCTGAATTACTTACCCCGGTTCCAATATAACCTTTCGAGCCAATTGAGAAACCAACAGCTTCGATTCTATCGCCCCCACCGAAATTTGTTTTTTGTGTCCAGGTATTTAAATCGGGATCAAATTCCCAAAAGTCCTGGTACATTTTTATGGGATAGTCGGAAAACCCAGTTCCAACATATCCTTTACCATTAATTGAAAATCCAACTGCTGCGCGTCTTTCTCCACCTTTAAAATCGAGGGATCTGCACCAATGATTTGGAATATTATTAAAGGTTACCTCCATGCAGGATTCTATACTATTTTGTAATCCTTTACTATAAAATTGTGCACATATAGTACCTGCATGTCTTCCAAAATCAACTATAATTACATTAGTTCCCTGCCCCGAAATTATCTGGGCCTGGTGAGGCACTGTCCAGATAATTTGTTCCGCATCCGCGCTTGATGGAATAGAATATTGTACTCCTTTCTCCACGTAACAAACGCTGCTGGGGCCTGTAATTTCACCAATTGGAACCAGTTCATATTTATCGCAGGAAAGCAATCCTCCTGTGAACAGGATGATAATTAAAAAGTGATTTAATTTTGAATTCAGAAATCGCATTAAGATTTAATTTGATTGTTAGTTTTTAAAATTTGATCTTATCTGTTGATTTTTGTTTAATGAAATTTTATATCAATATTTAATCCAATTTCCCTAATTCTCTTTTAATTTTTTGCTTTTTATTTTATACAGCGAATACGTTAAAATAAAAGAAAAATCTGTTTTTAACAACCGGATATCACTGTCGATATAACCAAAATCTTTTATTAAATTTGGTATTGAAAAACGTTCAGCCTTATTGTTTAAGGTGTTAGTTGAAATATAAGATCTATAATCCAATCCAATACCAATATATCCAATCCGGTAAACGGCTCCGGTTCCAAAAAACACAGATGCAACATAAGGATTACGAATACTTTTTGATTCAAATTTCCGGTTTATTTGTTCTTCAACATCTTTTCCTTCAAAAAGGCTTTCAGGGTCGCTGTGAACCACTTGTTTTGTCTGGTCTAATTCTAATCTGGCTTTATTCAAAAACTGGTTGCTTAAACCTCCTATTAAATAAAAATTTATTTTTTTTTGTGATTTTAAAAGAAAGCATTTATTGCCAAAATCTAATTGAAAAAAACTTAATTCCTCATCACTGGTTGTTTTCCAGAAGTCGTTCTCTAATGTTCTGTTGTAATTTATTTTAAAATACCCGGCATCTACAAAAAAAGAAATTTTTTCAATTAAGCGGTACTCAATAATAATATTGGTGTTTATAAAGTTTTGTGTTTTAAATTCGGATTGATTTTTAATATCCGGCATTACCTGGTAAGATGCTCCTGCAATAACATCAGGCCTGCTATAATGAGGCCTTATACCAATTGATATTTTAGGATATACATAATAGTTACTGAATTTTTTTGTAAAATCATCCAGGCCATTATATTCTTTTATTTTAAAGGCGGGATTGTTCTGCAATAAGAGCCTGAAATTTTTATCAATTCCCGGCAAACTGTCCTTTTCAATGTTTGAATTGATTAGTAAAACATAGGCTTTTTCCTTTTTACTTTTTGATAAGGGACAAGTCTTTAATCTGTTTTCGAGCATAGTTATGCACTCATCATAATTCCCTGAATTATATAAATCCGTAGCTTCTTCAATAAAATTATCGCAATTGTTTTGTGCTGATAGTTTTTGGCAGCAGATAATAAATACAACTATGTAAATCCAGTTTTTCATTATTTAGTGTTACATGTTTTCTGGTAGGGAATTGTTTCGCCAATATTTTGTTCCCATTCACCTGAAGTCAGATTCCTTGTTAATAATTCACAAAAAGAGGAAGCGATTTTTTCTGCAGATGGTTCAATTTTTCTGATAATATGATCGGAGCCACACACATAAAGTTTGTTTTTAGCATCAAACAACAGGTAACGGGTCTTCGATTTGGTTTCTTTAGTTCCAACAGATTTCTGCCTTTTCTTTGCTAAATTAAAAATTTTTATTGACTTGTCAGCATACGCTGCTGCAAGCATGTTACCGGAATCATTGAATACCATTTTTTCAACCGATGTATTGTTTTCGGAAAGGGTGGAAATTACTTTTTCCCCTTCTGACATTTTTCCGGTTTCAAAAAGTCTTATTTTACCATCCGTATAACCAACGGCCAGCATGTTTTTACCTTCATTTAATTTTAAGCTCCAGGGTTTAGCTCCTTTAGTTTTAAGCAACAGTTCTGCTTTTTCAGAAGCTATATCCAAAATTATTAAGTCTCCATTAGTAAGAGCAACTGTTAGTTCTTTCCCATCCGGCAAAATAACGAGGTCTTGAACTGCAGCATGAGTTTTTATTTTTTTTACTAATTCAGTTCCCGTGGCTGAATAATTCCAAACTACTATGCTGCTATCTTTTCCTGCAGTTGCTATTAATCCTTTTGCAGCATTGCAGGCAATAATACGCAAAGGGCCATTATGACTTTTTAGTAATTCTTTTATCAGTATTGGTTTTGTTATATTGCTATAATCCCAGATGCAAACAGATCCGTTTTCATGTCCGCTCATTATCACATTTTTCCATTCTGTAAATGTGATCATTTCAAATGGGCTAAGGTGTTTTAAAACGCCTTGTTCCAGTTGTTTCTCCGATTCCATTTCCCATTTATAAATAGTCCCGTCTTTATCAGCCGACAGTAAAGTGTTGGTGTCGGCTACGAGGAGCGTCCGTTGTTCAATTGATGTAAGCATTTTAGAAATAGAAGCCTTCGGGTTTAAATTAAAATACGCACTTTTAATAGCCCTGTATATAACAGGATCCTGAACTTCCCCTCCATTATCTAAGGTGGTTTTATAAGCCTGGTATGCCAACAATCCCTGTAGTTGGGGGTCAGCTGAGTACGCAGCAGATTTTAAAGCAATGCTTTGTGCAAGGGACAGGTTGCTGATCCTTGAAGCTGCTTTCTCAGCTATCTCGGCATTATTTTTTGATTTAATCGCTTCCTGCTTTGCTTTTTCCGATTCGGCAAGCGCTATTGTAGCGCGCTCAGTTTCAATTTTTGCATAGTCTGCATTTAATTTTGCCTGTATCAAATTTTGGCGGGCTTCAAAAGAAGCTTCTTCAGCTTTCCCTTTGGCAGATATTGCTTCCTGTTTTGATACATCCGCCAGCCTTTTAGCATCCAGGGCAAATTTCTGCCTCATCATAGCACCTTCTTTAGCAACAAGTGCGTTCTGTTCCGCTTTTTTTGCATTATTCTCTGATATTCTGGCTTCTCTTGTTTTCTGATTTGCTATTTCCTGTTGGTCAAGTGCTTTATTCCTTTCCCTAAAAGCAAAAGATGTAAATCCGATCAATACTATGGCTATTGTAGAAGCGATTATTATTGCTGCTCTGCGCTTACGTTTTAAAAAAGATTCACTTATCTGGATATAATCACGTGCGGGCTTGATAAATTGTGCAGCATCTTTTAATTTTTGTTCGGGCGATAAATTAGAGGAATCATATTTGGAAATTAAATACGGATTTGGATTAAATGTTTTATACCAATTTTTAAAATAACTGAGAGATCCTATCGTAAGCAAAAAATCATTGGAGCGTTTTTGTTGTTCCCATCTTTCTACTTGTTTTTTAAGGTCATTAATAACGGAAACATTTTCATGATCCTGTTTTGTCCATTCAGTAAGCTCTGTCCAGTTTCTTATTAATGATTCATGCGTAATATCAAGGATGTCATCATCCTGTAAAGTATGTATTTCTGAACTTTTTACTTCTTGTTTTACAGGTGTAATCCCGGTAATAACCGGTTCAATGGAAGAAGATAATATATACGGCTTAAGCAAATTATTGGCCGGCTCCCTGAAAATATTTACCAATCCTTCGATAAGCGCATTGTCAATGTTTTCTCCGATTATTTGTTTTATTTCTAATACAGTTGCCCGGTTTCTCACCACACGACTATCGTTTATTTTAGTAAGACAGGTAAAAATTTTTTTTAAAATTCTATTGGCGTCTTCTTTAGAAATGTTGGTATTGCCAAAAGAGGAACCTTCAAGGCTGATATGATTACGACAATACTCAACAGATGACTCAAAAAGTTCACGGGCATGTGCATTCAGTACATTTGGTAAAGAAGCTCCTTCTAAAAATTTTTGTTTGTAAACCGGTTGTTTTTTATACCATGCTGAAAATATAGCAAGCTGATCCTCCGGAATAGCTTTGCTGTCGATGCCACCTGCTTTTGCATAATGAATAATATCCATTTCGGCTGCACCATCCTCTATGTGCGATTTCCAGATAGTGTTGAGCGCGTGTTGTAAAATAGGAAGTTGGTCCGGGCCGTCACATTCGTTAATTAATGTTTCGATGAGACGATTGGAAATCTTGTTTCCGCTAAGCATGGCGGGTTCTTCAATCACCTGGTGGACTTCTTTTCTTTTTAAGCGGGGAACAAAAAACTGGCTGAACCCGATATATTCAGGAAGCCCCCTGAATACTGCACATTGTCCTATATAATCGGAACGCATGGTGCAAATGATATACACAGGCAGATCTTCGGCAATAGCAATTTTAGCAGTTTCAAGCAAAAGGTTGATTACAGCCTGTGAATTTACAGATGCTTTACCGTTATTGTAGTTTTCCGAATTAGTAAAAAACTCTTCAAACTGATCGACAAGGATAAATAAATTTGCAGCTTTTCTTTTTAATTTTTTTTGTTCCGTTTCATCCGCACTTTTCCATAGATCTGAATTATAGTCCAGATAAAAGGGTGATTTTTTATATAAGTCAATTAAAGAAGAAAAACCGAAACTTAATTCTTTTTCAACAAAAGCGATATCTGAATATCCTAATTTCCCTGCTAATGTTAAGGCCATATTAGTTAAGGGAGAACGCTCGGGGCGGAAATCCGCAATCAGCCAGTTATTGAATTTCGCTTTAAAAAAACCTGCACGTGCATTCGGTATTACTCCCGCATAAACTATGGAGGATTTCCCGTCACCGGAAGCACCGGTTAGCATTACAAATTTTTTCTCCTGTAGTTGAGAAGTGATTTTATCAATATGATCCTCTCTGCCACGAAAGAAGATAGATTCTTCTTCGTTAAAGGGCCGTAATCCGGGATAAGGACAAATTTTTGCTTCCTGCATTTTATTTAAATCAAGCAGAAGTTAATGTTACTTTATCAAACTGAATTTTTATCTCAAGCGGTATTAGTTCTCCTGCAACAATAAGAGAGATCACTTTTGGAGCGGCAAACTTTTTATTTGTATTTGTATCCGGATCCATATCGCCAATTAAAAGAATTGGAGTATGCGAAGTTGCACCCCCGATTTTTTTCCAAACCTGCTGTGCAAAAGGCAAAGCCCAATCCGCTGATTCTTTAAAATAAATAACCGCTAATTTACTTTTTGATATCTGCTGTTTACAAAGTTCCGAATAATCAGTATCACTATCCTGAATAATATTCAGTTTTTCAACAGGAACAATATCACTAAGCATATCAATAATTTCATTGGCTTCGTTTTCGTCAAGTTGATTGGAAATAAGAAAAATATCGGTTGAATTCAAATCAAAAGATACCAGTTCTTTTTTCTCCATCTGTGAACGTATGTCATCCGCAAGGTGAATGGCTGATGCAACATTACTGTAAACCATGCTCTTTGAAATATTATTTTTAACCTCATTGATAAAATCCATTTGAAGTGATTCTACATTCAAAAGATTGGTTGAAGGTGGTTGCCAGACAAAAATTTTGAAGTCAGGATTCAAAATCAGATGCTTTTTAGCTTCCTGAAATTGAAACTTTGATATGGAAACACCGGAATTTGTAAGAGGTAAATAGTGAGGAAAGAGAATGTGTATTGAGCAATTAGAAATTGAAAGTTGTTCGGAAACGGATGTAAGATCACTACCCTCACAAAATTCCAAGTCTGAAATAACGGTCATTCCCGCTCTTTGCAGCACAGACGAAAGTTCGTTTCTCAATGCAGATTGTTCCCTGGAACAAAGAGAAAGAAATACTGTACTGTTTGTATTGTTTGACATTTTTTGTGTTAAATTCAAATACAATAATAACGAAAAAAAAGCGAATTATTAAATTGTTTTCAATATTAATAAACTGTAGTTGCTAAAAATATATAGGCTGGAAATTGAAGGTGTCCCTAATGGCAACATTTTTAATGAAAGAGAATTTGTCAGTATTTCAGGGTGTTTTTAGCGAAAAATTAACTGCTAAACTCAGATTGTAAAAGGTTAGAATTTGTTTAAATTTATTGAAAAGGAGGTTAATCTGTTAGGGTTTTACTTACCTTTTTAAAGTCATTTATATTTAACTCTAACAGGGTCTGAAACCCTGTCTGAGCCTGCCGTATAAAAATAATGTTCGTTATTGAAGAATAATAACCTCTCAGAATTTGTTTTTCTGAAGGAGCTTATTGAAAGTATTTCGACTATTATAAAAGAAGAACATTTTGAAAAAAAATTAAAAATTATTCAAGCCATTTTTTTTACTAAATAATTTTCGATTAAACGAGGTACTGCGTATTTATGAATATCGCTCTTTTTAATTTTAATTGCTGTTATCGGCATTAAGTTATCAAATGGTGCAATACATTCAATCTCCCAAAAACGCGCGTAAATTTTTTGATGGCTTAAAATATGTTTATAGCTTGCAGATACTGATTTTATAGTGTATTTAACAGTAGTTATAAAATGTTCCCAATCCTTAGATTTTAAAAATTGCCCTTCATTTAATTCCTTATCGGTTTCGATCAAAGGAAAATCATACAGGTTTGTCCAGATATCTTTTTCAAGTCGTTTGTTAATCGCAGTGTTTGTTTTATGGTTCAATATGATATAATTAAAATACCGGTTGCGGACTTTTGTTTTTTTTGCTTTAACCGGTAATTCGGTAACCAGTTTTTTAGAATAGGCGAAACACATGGTGTTTAAAGGGCAAATGAAACAGTTAGGAGAAACAGGTTTGCACTGGATCGCACCAAATTCCATTATAGCCTGATTATGCGAAGCAGGGCTTTTTTTATCAATCAATTCATTCGCTAAAGCATAAAATTCTTTTTTGCCCAGTGTACTGTCAATAGGCGTTTCAATGCCAAATACCCTTGATAATACACGATATACGTTCCCGTCAACTACCGCATGTGGTTGATTAAATGCAAAAGATGCAATGGCAGCAGCGGTGTATTCCCCAATACCTTTCAGTGAAAGGATATCTGCATATTGATCCGGAAATTTACCTTTATAATTACCTGCAATAATTTTGGCAGTTGAATGCAGGTTTCGGGCACGGGAGTAATACCCTAAGCCTTGCCATAATTTCATCACCTTTTCATTGTCGGCTTTTGCCAGGTGTTTTACGGTAGGGAATTCTTTTGCAAATTTCAGATAATAAGCCATTCCCTGTTCCACTCTTGTTTGCTGTAAAATAATTTCTGAAAGCCAAATTAAATAAGCGTCTTTGGTATTGCGCCATGGGAGATCACGTTTATTTTCGTGATACCAGGCTGTTATTTTTTTTGAGAATGGATTCATTATATTGAAAATATTTGACAGTGCAGTTTGATGTTTGTATGATAAGATCAGCCGAAATATTATAACGCAGATTTACGCAGATATTGCTAAAAGATCTGCGAAGAAAGTAAAAAAAAATTAAGATCCACTACCTCAAATCAGCATTAATTTCTTTTAACATTTCTGATCCCGGACAAAGATCGGATTTAGAGAGTGAATTCAATGGCCTGTCGCTGGTTTGCAGCATCTGGTGGAGGTCGGTGCTATCAGAATTCATGTATAGGAGGCCTGTTAATATTTCGTTTTTTGCTTTTGCATTTTGCATCGCATTCATTGCAGATAACCTGTTTAAAGGATCCCAATCCTGAGCAAGTTTATTTAAAGAGATGAATGAGCCATCATGCATTTTTACTTTTTTTACTGTACCTTCATCATACTGAGCAGTAATTTCAGTCATTTCGGGTGCAAAATCTACGGTGGCCGTTGCTTCAATATGCTGACGGACATAATCGTAGGATTTGGTTGATCCTGTATTATTATTAAAAGTCACACAAGGTGAAATAACATTGATAAATGCAAAACCGGGGTGTTTCAAAGCTGCTTTTATAAGCGGAACCAATTGTGTTTTATCACCTGAAAAACTTTGCGCTACAAAAGTAGCTCCCAATTCAATTGACAGGCTCGCCAGGTCAATTGATTCAAATAAATTTACGTTCCCGGATTTATTTTTAGAACCCTGGTCCGCAGTTGCAGAATCCTGTCCTTTTGTTAATCCGTAACAACCATTGTTCATTACTATATAAAGCATGTTCAGGTTGCGCCTGATAACATGTACAAACTGGCCCATACCAATAGATGCAGTATCGCCATCTCCTGAAACGCCCAGGTAAATCAAGTCGTTGTTGGCAAGGTTTGCGCCTGTTGCGACAGATGGCATCCTGCCATGAACGGAATTAAATCCATGTGAATTACTTAAAACATATGCAGGAGTTTTTGAGGAACAACCAATTCCTGAAAGTTTCGCCAATTTATGAGGTTCAATATTCAGCTCGTAACATGCCTGGATAATCCCCGCGCTTATTGAATCATGGCCGCATCCGGCACAGAGTGTTGAAAGCGCTCCCTCATAATAATCAACAGTATAACCCAGTTTATTTTTTATTAGTTCAGGATGGCGGAATTTCGGGCGGATATATGACATTGAAATGTTGGATGTTAAGTGTTAAATGTTAGGTGTTAGATTTTTGATGTTGGATATTAGATGTTAAATGTTGGATATTATTTAAATTTTAGATGTTTCCAATTCCGGATGCAGAACCAATGTTATTTGTTTAAAAATATTATCGGCTGTGATTGGCATGCCGTCATAATTCAGAACAGAGATCAATTGTTGAGGATCAGCGCTCAACTCAATAAGCAATAGGCTTTTCATTTGTGCATCACGGTTTTGTTCAATAACAAAAACTCTCTTGTGCGAACTAATAAAATCCACCACGGTCTGATTGAACGGAAATGATTTGATACGAATTGCATCTATAAAAATTTGTTTTTCTTTCAATAAATCCATCGCTTCTTCAGCAGAATATTGAGAAGTCCCAAAGAAAAGAATTCCATTTTCACTGTCGTTTTTATCCTGGTAAACCTGAGGTGATGGAACTAAATCTTTTGCGGTATTCCATTTTTTAATTAACCTGTCAACATTGCGCTGGTAGGCTGCTCCATCTTCGGTATAAACTGCATATTCATCGCGTGAAGTGCCCCGTGTAAAAAAGGATCCTTTGGAGGGATGTGTTCCGGGATAAGTACGATAAGTGATACCATCATTATCCACATCTAAATAACGGCCGAATTTTTCAATTTTATCAAGAGCTGCTGCATCCAGAACTTTCCCCCTGTTGTATTCGCGTTTATCATCCCATTCAAAAGGGGGAGAAACATGGTCGTTCATCCCCAGGTCAAGGTCTGTGAGCATTATAACAGGCGTTTGCAACTGTTCGGCAAGGTCAAATGCGTCAGTGGTGAGTTCAAAACATTCTTTAGGTGTTGATGGAAAAAGCAAAACATGCTTGGTATCGCCATGAGAGGCGTATGCAGCTTCAAGGATATCCGATTGTTGTGTTCTGGTCGGCATTCCTGTGGAAGGGCCTGTGCGTTGCACATCAATCAAAACAGTTGGAATTTCAGCGAAATACGCCAAACCAAGAAACTCATTCATTAATGACAATCCCGGGCCGCTTGTAGCGGTGAATGAACGAGCTCCGTTCCAGTTAGCGCCAATTACCATTCCGATAGCCGCTAATTCATCCTCTGCCTGAACAATGGCAACATTTTTTTTACCTGTTACTTTATCAACACGAAATTCTTCGGAATAGGAACTGAACGCTTCAACTACAGATGTAGATGGCGTAATAGGATACCAGGCTGCAACAGTTGCTCCTGCATAAACGGCACCTAACCCGCATGCTGAATTGCCATCAATCATAATTGAATCACCAATCAGATCGCGTCTTTCTACACGAATTTCCAAAGGATATTTGAAATTTTTGTGAATATAATCAAGTCCTAACTTCAATGCTTTTATATTAGCAGGGATTAATTTTTCTTTCCCTTTAAATTGCTCTCCAAGAAGTTCTTCAAGCACAGCAAACTCAATCTCAAACAATGCCGCTAGGGCTCCCACGTAAATTATATTTTTAAATAATTGCCGTTGCCGGGGATCGGTGTATGCTTCGTTACACATCTGCATCAGCGGTATGCCAATGTAATTAATATCTTCACGAATGTATTGGGAATGCAACTGTTTAGAGCTATCGTATAAAAAATACCCGCCTGATCTTACATTGGCAATATCATTTAACATGCTCTGCGGGTTAACACAAACCATAAGGTCTATCCCTTCCCTGCGGCCTAAATAGCCTTTCTCACTGATACGAACTTCGTACCAGGTAGGCAATCCCTGGATATTGGATGGGAAAATGTTTTTTGGTGTAACAGGGATCCCCATCCGGAAAATAGCTTTTGTAAAAAGGAAATTAGCACTCGCAGAACCTGTTCCGTTTACGTTTGCAAACCTTACTACAAAATCATTTACCCCGAAAAGAATTTTAGAATCAAGTATTGAGTGATTTGATGGATCTTTAATTTCTTTATCTAATAACATTATTTTCCTGATTTATTAAAATAAATTTAATTTGTGAAAAGAAAATTTATAAATTTTCCAATGCATTCACATTAAGCTTTTTTCTCTCAATTCCCCTTCTCTTTCTCCATATTCCCTATTACCTATTCCCTATTCCCTATTACCTATTAACTATTCCCTAAACATGACATTTTCCTGCTTTAGCAACATTGTAAAAGAATTTAGTCATATCCCAGGCTGAGGTTGGGCATCGTTCTGCACACAATCCACAATGAAGACAAACATTTTCATCCTTTGCCATTATTCTTTTGGTTGGGAGTATATCAGATACATAAATATCCTGGCTTAAGTTCGTAGCAGGTATTTTCAGCATGGAACGTAATTCACTTTCCTCAGCATTATCAGTAAAAGTGATACATGCAACCGGACAAACATCCACACAAGCATCACATTCTATACATTTATCAGTTGTAAAAACCGTTTGAACATCGCAATTGAGGCAGCGTTCGGCTTCTTTGAAACCAGTGAGATGATCAAATCCCAGTTCTACTTCTTTTTTAATATTGGACAATGTTAATTTTTTATCCGCTTGAGGAACTACATATCTGTCATCATTTACCACATCACTGTCGAAGGCCCATTCATGGATCCCCATTTTTTGGCTTACCAGATTTACATACGGTGACGGACGAACATTCAGGTCCTTATTCATACAAGCCAGGTCAATTGAAATAGCCGCCTGATGGCCCTGCGCCACAGCGGTAATTACATTTGTAGGCCCGAAAGAGGCATCACCACCAAAAAAAACTTTTTTATGGGTAGATACAAAAGTTACCGGATCAACAACAGGCATCCCTTTCTTGTCGAATTCAACACCAAGATTACGTTCTATCCAGGGGAAACTATTTTCCTGGCCTACAGCAATAAGCACATCATCAGCTTCAATAAAGACATCAGGGTCTCCAACAGGAATTAATTGTCTTTTCCCCTTCTCATCATAAATGGCTTTCACTTTTTCAAAAGTCATTCCTTTTAATTTGCCATTTTCAACAACAAAAGATTTAGGAACATGGTTATCAATAATAGGAATATCTTCGTGGGCCGCATCTTCTTTTTCCCATGGGGATGCTTTCATTTCTTTGAAAGGGCTTCGCACAACTACTTTCACTTGTTCTCCACCCAATCTGCGTGCTGTACGGCAGCAGTCCATAGCAGTATTTCCACCACCGAGAACAATAACTTTTTTACCTATTTTTTTTGTATGTTCAAATGCAACGCTTCCCAACCAGTTTATCCCGATATGAATATTGGAATCCCCTTCTGTTCTTCCCGGCAAATCAGGTAAATCTCTTCCTTTAGGTGCTCCGGTACCAATAAATATGGCATCATAACCTTGACTTAAGGTATCTTCCAGACTGGAAACATAAGTACTAAAATGTGTATGAATGCCAAGATCGAGAATAAAATTTACTTCTTCATTCAGCACCGTTTCCGGAAGACGAAATGCAGGGATCTGACTTCTCATAAAGCCACCACCTAATGGCTGCTCATCGTATAAATGCAGTTCATACCCGATCGTGGCAAGGTCACGGGCAACTGTAAGAGAAGCCGGTCCTGCACCGATAAGTGCCACTTTTTTTCCATTGGATTTAAAAGGCGCCTGCGGCATGTGTTTTTTTACATCTCCTTTATTGTCGGCTGCTACACGTTTCAAGCGACAAATGGCCACAGGTTCTTCATCAACACGGCCTCTGCGGCATGCAGGTTCGCACGGACGATCACACGTACGGCCCAAGACACCGGGGAAAACATTTGAATCCCAGTTAATCATGTAAGCCTCTGTATATTTTTGTTCCGCAATCAGCCTTATATATTCCGGTACCGGAGTATGTGCAGGACAAGCATGCTGGCAGTCGACCACTTTATGGAAATATTCCGGGTCATTAATGTCAGTAGGTTTCAACTGTTTTTATTTTTTTAATTAAATTATCCTCTTTCTAAAAAAACGCAGTTTGCTCTATTTTTCAACTAAGGCTCTGTAAAAAAATAACTAATACATTTTGGCTTGTTCTTTTGCCCTTTTTCATCGTTGTAAATTCTTTAAATAGCTATGGCTATTCGCATCATTTACGCCTTGTAAAAGAACAAAATTACTGCGCCAATTCTGTACCATTTATTTCTTTACAGAGCCTGATTAAAATTTCAACAATGCTAATATTCTCTTTTATCATGTTTTTGTAGCATGTATCAAAAATACTATTTTAATTTAAAATTACATACAAAACATGACAAAAGAGAATATTTTTCAAAATTACCATAAAGGTTAAAATCAATTTTAGGCTATTGGCAGAATTAATAAAGCGGCATAAAATTAAGAGTAGAGGCAGGGCTTTCTTATAACCTGAGTTTGAAAAAAGGATTTCCGTGGAATTTACCCTGAGCATTTGTCGAAGGAATCCCTAATGCGGCATTAAAACAATGATGGAGAAATTTTCACCTTTTATGGAGCTTTCAGGCAGAAAATAACAATCGAATTGAGGTTTATAAAAAGCGGCAGAGCCATTAAATATGCAGGATAAAAATCTGACCGCTATCGGATTTGCCTGTTTTAGCAAGGTATAGCAACTCTTTAGGATTCTGACAGGTAGTAGATGAAAGTAGGAGGGATGATTCATTATTTCAAACCATATTTATTTTTATATTTTTCATAAAGTTTTTTCTGATCAGTATTCAAATCAATGCTAATCCCTTTCAAGTAAGCGATCTCCACATTGTTGGTTCTCATATCCAAAGCATCAC
>Ga0209343_10006459_pt1 | contig 14001 bp, 16 predicted proteins | sample RifCSPlowO2_02_FD_184026 | JGI IMG/M metagenome (GOLD analysis project Ga0209343, IMG submission 184026) | Groundwater microbial communities from Rifle, Colorado - Rifle CSP2_plank lowO2_0.2 (SPAdes) (version 2) | ecosystem: Environmental > Aquatic > Deep subsurface > Groundwater | place... | reverse complement strand
GGCCAAACATGGCCCTGGGAGGCATCACCCCCAAACAGAAGTTGGCCCGCGCGGCCTGACCTCTACTTCTGGCGAATACTAAAAATGGGGGGATTACCTCTACAGGTGCATGTTCCACCCTCGCTGACAGCTACCTGCCAACCGTTACCAGTATCGGTGAGGGTGGGACGGACTATCTATAATGGGTCGATTTCAGCCGGTAACGACAGGCAGCTTTTGGCCGGTTGTTGCCTACCGTGACCGGCAGCTGTGGATCGACAGCAGCCGGTGGCGAAAAACCGGATCGACTCAAGATAGTCGATTCCGCTCTGTAGCGAATGGCAGCAGTCGCCTGGGAGCGGTCTTTCGCGGGACGCGGCATCCTGGCCCTCACGGACTCTCGACACGCATGCTGTGGTCGATCCGATTCAGCTTACGCCGCATAACTCAACACTAGATGTGCTGGGCTAGGGGCTTAGCGTGCGGCGTCGAGTGGGATCAACCGCAAATTAAGTATTTATTCCATATGTTCCTGGTAATTATCTTTACGCGCACAGCGAATGGATCTAGGATCCCTCCATCCAACGGAGATGTGTGCCATGAAGACCAGCCAACACCTACAGTTCGTCCAACCTACCGACCCTGTTTCCCTGCGAGCCCTGCTGAAAGAAGTCGAAGAAATATTCGACGTCCAGGTCACCGCACTATCCACGCTTTACAAGGTTAGTGAGGCAGCGGTGAGGCTCACGCTTGGGGGCCCCAATCGTCCCAAGCAGTTGGCTCAGGTCTGCTACGAATATGCCGTGGAAGGCAAATGGCCGGTTCAAGGTCATGACAATGACGCGGACTGGCTGGATTTGAGTGCTTTTGTGAGAACGGGTCGAATTTTTGTAGAGCACTACGGAGCGGCGCCGCCCAAGATGTTGGAAAAGGTGCTGGTGATGGGGGGAATCCGCGCGAGTCTGGACTCCGACAGACCTGACATTGAAGGGGTTCCGGCAGTCTTGGAGGGACTCTACTCGGAGTTTCTGACCTTGATCGAGATCGCGATCATGGCTCAGATGAGTGAGAAGTCTGTCAGGAACGCGACACTGCCGACCGCTCAGGATCGACTCATTACCTCCAAGCAAGGCACACGAACCGTTGTCGAGACCTCTGAGGCACTCAGGTGGTTATCTGGACGTCGTAGCTTCAACCCAACAGAGGTGGTTTGATCATGGAACTCGCCAAGCAAGCTGAAGGTTACGGGTTGTTCCCGCCTGGTAGGGGGCGGCGATACCATCTCGTGTGCTGATATAAACCAGCTTTGACGACATCCAGTGTGTTGGAGAGCCGGTTTTTATGACTCAGATATCCCCGAAGCAACCTCCACGATACCATCGCTCAGTGAGCGACCCATGCCCAAGGAAAAAAATGGCCTACAAATCCAGCACTATTGCGAGTGTCATTCGCCGACTGAACCGGGACTATTACCTCCCCGCGATTCAACGCCCCTACGTATGGACTCCCGACCAGATAGTTCGCCTTTTTGACAGTTTGTTGAAGGGCTACCCCATTAGCTCGTTTCTTTTTTGGGATATTGAGCCAGGGCGTACAGAGAACCTCGACATCTATAAATTTGTCGAAGATTTCAAATACGGCGACTTCCATAACGATGCCGCTACGATCACAGATAAGCCGTTGACCTTGGTGCTCGATGGCCAGCAGCGACTAACGTCCCTGTTGATAGGCCTACGTGGCAGTTACAAAGTGAAGCTGAAGGGTAAGCGTTGGGAGAACCCCGACGCGTGGGTACGACAGAATCTCTATCTCGACCTGATGCTCGACGCGAGCGACGAGGAAGCAGAGTCTGATGTTACTTACGGACTGGCCTTCTTCGATGCCCCTCCAGCGACATCCGATCAGTCTCATTGGTTTCCGGTCAGCCGAATCATGCAATTCGATGACAAGGATCAGTACGAAGCCTACCTCGACAACCTCCTCCAGACTCTGGAGGACAAAAACGTAGACCGAACTGATCGCAAAATCGTTGAACGAAATCTAAGCAAGCTCTACTCCTCCATATGGCGTGACGAATCGATAGCGTACTTCACCGAAACCAGCCGCTCACTTGAGCGAGTCTTGGACATCTTCGTGCGCGCGAATGAAGGTGGCACGAAGCTCAGCAAGTCGGATCTTTTGCTTTCGACCATTACCACCACCTGGGGCGATCTCAATGCTCGTGAGGAGATCTATCGCTATGTGGAGTACCTAAATACGGGGCTTGCGAGGAACAATAACTTTGACAAGGACTGGGTGATGAAAGCCTGCCTGGTTCTGTCCGACCTCCCGAATGCGTACAAAGTCTCGAACTTCACGAAGAAGAACCTGGAGCTCATCCGCGATAACTGGGAACGAATCAAGGCGGCGCTGGAAATGACTGTGCGCATGGCAAACGATTTCGGCATAGACCGCGAGACGCTGACCAGTGCCAACACGTTACTGCCGATTGCATATTATTTCTTCCGTACATCAGTACGCTTTAACTCTACCGATGCCCATCACGTTGGCGCGATACAGGCCATGCACCGGTGGTTGGTCAAGGCACTTCTCGGCAGCACATTTGGCGGATCCTCAGACCTTACTATCAGCCAGTCCCGCAAAATCATTCAAGAAAGCCTTGAGACCTCAAAAGAGTTTCCGGAAAGAGCGCTGCTTCTCGGCCTGCGTCGCCAAAGCCAGATCGATTTCACTGATTCACGCAGCTTGGACGACTTGCTATCGCTGACCTACAAAGACAGGACAAGCTTTTTCGCGTTGTCGTTACTACACCCAGACACCCGGTGGGGTACAGTTCAATACCATATTGATCATATCTTCCCCCAAGCCGCCCTCACTAAGCCAAAGCTCGTCAGCCAAGGCGTTTCTGAATGGGCCGTCGACGCCTACGTAGAGGCTAAAGATCGCCTCGGTAATCTGCAGCTATTGCCATATCGAGACAACATCGAAAAGTCCGACACCGTCTTTGAAGAATGGTTAAAATCGCGCAGCCTAGAGTTCACCGACCAGCACTCAATTCCTTCCGACTCACAGCTCTACCAAACCAATAAATTTCTCGACTTTCTCAAGGCTCGGGAGCGTTTATTGCGAACTCGTTATGCCCAGATATTGGGCTTTGCAGAGCAAGCGAGCGCTGAAACCTCCGAGTCGTATATCGAAGAGGTAGATACGGAAAAAAAGCACTAATCTCGTCGACCTACATTCCGCAAGCGCGAGACGGCTCCATGTTCTTACCCACGTTAGGACGTGACGGCTGGTTCACCGTGGGACGCAAAGGCGACGAGAGAAAAATACATGGCTATAGAAATGCGCTGGTGTATTTGGCTAGCCTGCCCACGGCCTATTGGCGTCGACCAAATGAAAAAGGAAACTGGGGAATTGTGGCAGTGGTACGTTGGGTGATGATTTGAATCGATGCGACCATGAGCTGGCACCTCTGCGTATTGATCGGAGTTGAAATGCGGGCCAGGCAATGTTCATTGGCGCGAGGGCGCGCATTTCATGTCTGAACCTAAATTGGTTTGCATAACTACCAATTCGAGCCTCTCCGGCGCGGGGCCACGTAACCATCTGACTGAAAAGAAAAAAAACACACGGCAATGGCCAAACAACCGCTTAAACGGCCCATTTTGGCATCAACACCCGTGTTCTAAGGGAAGGGACTCCACGTTCGAAAAACAATCAGTGACCACTGATATTCATGCTGCTGGGCGTCAGCAATGGGTCGACTCCGGCCTGTCGCGACAGGCAGCAGCCGACCAAAAGCGGACGGCCTGTTCTATAATTAAATCCGTCCCTTTTTCGATGTGGATGCCTCGCAAGATCTCTTCACGATTCAACAAATGGCCGAACAGAGCGATGCCGCCGCCGAGCACATGGATATGTTGCAGTCGACGGATTTCGAGACCGTCGATATCAGACCCGAAGCGGCCAATTATGCATGTTCTGGGAGTTGGTCAGGAATAATCTTCAAGATCAATAAGTGGCTCATCTGCGTCTACTAGGTCTATCACCTGCGCTGAGATTGAAATGCCGCTGTTATTTTTTTTGCTAGCATCGAGAGTTTTTACATAAACACAATATGCCAATTCATTAATTCCAAAATAAAATCTCATACCACTGTAGTTTGCGAAGTATTCAATGGATGCTTCATGAGTGTTGGCAAAGCTCGCAATCTTGCCGTACTGTAGATTTGGGCACTCGCAGCCGGAAATATCAATCCTTGATGACTTGACTATTAATTCTTTGATATTGTCGTCGCCGCCGCACCCTGGGTAATTAAACATCATTTTTTTTGGCCACTCACAAGGAGAGCTTCAAGGTCGGAGGCGCTTAATGTGTCCGGGTCAATGCCCGGTGCCGCCTTTATGAATACAGTGTTTCTCGTACCCATTCGCGGGATGTATCCAAATCGAACGGAAAAAGTCTGATTATTGTTGATCATCGGGTGTTGTACTACCCCCCAATAAAGCGTTGCCCCTCCGCTGATTAATCTATAAACCGCTGGGGGGGCGTCGGAAAATCGTGAGAACACTTTATGAATGGCAGCCCGATTTATGTGATATCTCTCTTGGCTTACTTCTTCGCGCATCGCCGTAACTACGGCACCTAGCAGCGTGCTCATGGCTTTGTTGTCAAGCCAATTCTTAACAAAGAAGAAAATTAACAGCGACATGCCATATGTTGGTATGGCTAGAGCCAAGCTTATTGCTAGAAAAATTAGTAGGTACATGTTGAGGCTCCCTATAGCGTTGGAGTGACTGTATCCTGTCGCGATTTACTTTGCATTCAATCCCCACTGCCTGTCCTCCTTTGCAAGACTCCATAAGCGCACTTATCCCGTGATTGGTGGCCCTTGAGATGCAAGGTTGGCCAGCCGGATGCAAACGGTGGTCACCACGAATGCAAATGCCTGGTCAGTGGCAATGCAATTTGGTGGTCATGTGCGATGCAATTACGCCCTGCAAGGCCTAACGTTTGACGTGAGGGGCGGTCGGAGCCGCAAAGCGGCGGAGGGAACCTGCAAGCGCAGCTAGCAGGACGTCCCGCTTGACGGAATTGTTATCCCTCATGTTCCCGCAACCTTCTCGGAAACACGCGCGAGCATCCTAATGGCCTCCCGAAGTTCATCAAAGCTGACCGTTTGCTCTCGGGTGAGCATCGCCTGATCGCTTAGCCAGACCCGGTGAGTGTCGCCTTGCGGGAGAGCTTCTGGATCAAAGTGACGAGAGACGTTGTAGACCCGGTTTATGCGTTCGTAAGCGCTCCCGTCTCCGTTCTTGAAAAGATCCTGGCCTAAGGACTTTCGAGCGAACTCCAGTCCCTGCCAGACGGAGCTAATGCAGCTTTCGAGATGGCGAAGTACGCTGAAGAAGGTGCCAATACTCCGCAGATCGCCTTGCGCAGCAGCGCTGGCGAGTTCCCATTCCTGCAACGAAGCGTGTGTTCGACGAATTATTGCAAACGCCAATGCAGCTTTCTCGTCCGGCACATGCGACTGGAAAATTCTCCGAAGGACAAACTGCGCAAACCACTTGTCTGCGCTCGGAAATTCCTCAGCCAACGTCTTGATCGATAGTTGTGTGAGCTTCGACATGTCTTGCGCGACAAACGTGTCCAAAGCGTAGTTGCTAATGCCCATGGTGACCTATGAGGGATAACAGTGATTAGACCGAATTAGGCGATAACGTAATAGTAGAGAATTGTAGATAACTCCGCCCCATGAATATCGGAATAATTTGATAAACCCATATAAATCAAAGGCATGCCGGCCTGACCAAATATCTCGCCCGTATTCGCTTGACTTCCGACGTCCGTAATTCATCGCCAACCATTGATCAAACGGACAGCATTCAAGGTTGGTATGAATTAGTCATCTCGAAAACAGTTTCTGAGAGAGCCGTTTCCGATGGTCTTGCACACGCGCACTTTAAACAAGTGCTTCAATAGGCGCTCTGAACGGTCGCTTTTGGCCGGTTCCTGCCTTTCTCCACCGGCAGCTATCGACCCATAGCCACCGGTCACGACGGGCAACAACCAGCCAAGAGCGGACGTCAAAGCTGGAATTCGCGCCACGGAAGCGCGAGCTTACGGGCCCATCAGCACAGTGTGTGCAGCGTCGGCCAGTTTGCCCAGCTCCAGTGCTTCACCGGCATCAATCAACCCATCAGTACGCATTGCATCGACTTCGGCTAATTGCGTGCGAAGCCAAGCGCGCAAGCTCCCGCAGATCACAGTGTCGCTCAAGGTTTTATGCCATTCAGTGAGGCGCCGAAATTTTCCTCTACAACATTCATAATAGGTGCCCTCTCTTTTGTGTACCCAGTCCAAAGGTACCGAATTGGCATCCTTGTGGTGCGTATCTCGACTAGCGCCTAACCAGTTACTGGATATTTTTTAGTCGACTTTCAATCTCGGATTTTATTTTATGCCCTTGGCTTAGGCTCAACTCAGTCATAGTTCTTCTGAAATTTGCTCCTCCTCCGGTTATTTCTTTGAACTGCCTTGCCGATATAGCCTTGAAACCGATTTTAAAATCATCGAGCGCTTTGGAATACTTGTCTTCGGGTTTTCCATAGTGCTCATGCTTCTCAAGCTCTCCGGAGACCATACCGGACGCAATAATTCCCGCACCACTCTGGTACAGATACACAATATCGCCCTTAGATAGCTGGCAAATATACTCTTTCCAACCAGAACAAAAAGCAGCAGCTTCTTGATTTTTTAACATGTGGAAATGTGTATCTTCATCATTATTGTAATTTGTGTTAAGCAAGAAATATTTTTTCCCCAAAAAGTCATTTGGATCTCGTTCTTTGGGATGGGGAGGATTAGCAGCCTTTTCTTCAAGAATAGAATTTGTCTCTTTAATTCCTGCCTTGATAAACTCTAAAAGCAAAAAACTTTTCGATTTATCAAGGGTGAGTGATAGCTCATCCAACTCATTACTGAGATTTGTTGGGAGCCTAATTGATACAGGCGTAGATACTGTTTCATCTGTTTGATCGAATATGGATTTTTCCAGCGTTTCTTTAATTGAGCTCATATAACCTCCGTAGTCATTAAGCACGACTACAGTAGCGCAACTACCTTTTGTAGTCAACGAAAAACGCGAGCTTTTTGAGCCGCTGCTTGACCTAGCTTTAGCCCCACGTTCCTAGAGAGCGCAGCGCGTCCAGGCGGTGCTTGTAGAAATGCGGAACCTGACCAAAGGCCAGCCCCAGTAATTCGTAGGCTGGATGCCGCCATTGGATTGCCCCTGAATTTGTAGACGTCATGACCAGCCGGTTTGGGTCGACAGCAGCCGGCCACGAAAGACTGGATCGACTCAAGATAATCGACTCAGGTCTGTAGCGAATGGCAGAAGTCGCCCAATTATAGAGAAAGAGCCTCAGGCGCTCGAAGGTTTCCCATAGCGAAATGCTTACACGCATCGGCTGCGATATCCTCTGTTAAGACTTCGCTCTTGAACCTAACCTACATACATCAACTGAAGCGCAGGACGCGCTCAGGATCATGGATGATCGACCATCGCCTAGGAGGCTGCTGACAGGGTGTCGGAATAGTCTTGAAAAAACCCGCTTCGGCGGGTTTTTTGTTGCCTTTCCAAAGAGGCCTATTGATTCTGGCGCCTCTTGACCTGAATCGCCTCGGGCCAGAAGGGATGCTCGTGATCGGCGACTTCCGGCAAAGGACGGACTACATGGTGTTTTGGACAAACGCCACCAAATCCTTGACTCGGACGTTGAGCAACGACCTGCGTGACCAACCCTCGGCAGTTGAGAGTGCCACGCGAACCACCTCAACCAAACGCCAGGCGCAGCACATCGCAGCTAGCGTGATGCCCATGCACTTCCTAATAGGCCTCAGCCAAAGGCTTGGAGGTATCTACGAAGCTAGGGGCCATTCATCATCGCTATTCCAAAGATTTTTGCGTGCAAAAAACGCAGCGTCGGTTCGCTGTGCTTTAATGTATTTTGAAATAGATTTTCGCGGTATTTTCTAAGCTAAATTTTCTACTTTTCAGTGTTTCACGTAGTTAACATATGACCCAACTCTAACGAGGCGAGCAAATGGAAATGTCGTCTAAGCTCACTGCAACTATTATCCTTGCAACTTCCATCTTCATCAGTTTTGTTGCCAAAGCCAACGAGACGGAGCTTCCAGACGCTAAAAGTCTTGGACTCACCGAGCTGACTGATGATCTTTCACGGCAGCAGTTGTTCAAGGAAATCCTTCTAACCGACCCCGAGAGAAAACAGGAATACGATTCCTTCGCGCTGAAACGCTCTTTTAAGTTCCCCGGCGACGTGAATTACGATGAGTACCTTAAGGTAGAGCGTAAAGACTCCCTTTTTGGGGTCGACATCAGCCATCACAACGGGAAGAACTTCCCAATCGACCAGTTGAACACTAACAAGTCGTTGTTCGTCTACATGAAGGCCAGCCAAGGGACGCGTTTCCTCGACCCGATGTTTGCGACCTTCTGGAGCCGAGCGGGCCAGGTCGATAAGGGCATCAAGCTTCACCGTGGCGCTTACCACTTCCTGTCCAGTGGGAAGGCATCGGATGAGGCAGAAGCCTATGGTAGAGCCCAGGCCAAGACCTTCGTGATGGTGATCAAGGCCAATGGTGAATTGAAACCCACCGACATGCCCCCTGTCGTCGACGTTGAGTGGGACAAGGCATCCTCAGACGGGCCAGACCGCTGGGCGAACCGCAAACCTGCGGAGATCATGGCGATGGTCAGGGCGTTCTCGAAGCAGGTGGAGGCAGACCTCGGCAGGAAGCCCATGATCTACACCGCCAAGTCATGGTGGGTAGGACGTATGGGCTCTGAAGCTAGCTTTGCCGACCTCGATGACCACCTTCTCTGGATTGCTGACTACTCCAACTCGTCACAGGCAAGCGAGAACCCTCGCACGATAAACAAGCGTGAGTGGGTGCTATGGCAATTCACAGACTCCGCAGCACTGTCGCTTGGGCACAGCAAGAAGTTTGATGCGAATATCTATAAGGGCAAGCCATCGGAGTTCTACTCCAAACTGGGTGTAGAGGAGTTCTAATTCCATGAAGCTCGGAAGTCAGTCTTTGCGGAGGGCCCTGCTTGGGCTCTTCGCCATTTTTTGTTTGATATCGCTCAGAACGTCTATAGCCGATGAGGCATGCCCGAATGGCCCCATTGCTGAGGGCAAATATTGTCGACTCTTTGTTTATTACGAGAAGAATGAAAACAAAAAATTAGATCCGAGAGTTGGGGATGCCCTCGGAGTTGAAAAGTCCTCTCAGACGCGAGCCATTGGATTAGTCATCGCAATATCCAAGTACCCAAATATGGATGGCGTAAATCTTCCTGCTGCGGAGACTGATGGCAGGAGATTGGCTCAATTCCTCGTCGTGTCGCAAAAATTTGACGAGGTGATACTCCTTGCCGACGAAGATGCGAATCAGGAAAACCTTACCTATTTTTTGGAGGATTACCTGCCCAATAGGGCTAATTACTTCAATGGCAAGGCACGATTGCTTATAGCTTACAGCGGGCACGGTAGAAGTCCCACACCTGACGTTCTGGCTGCATTTGTGTTGAGTAATGCCAAGGATTACGAAAAGCCTGCTGGCATGTATGCGATGTACAGGCTTACTGAAAACCTTGACTTGCTCTCTAAGAAATACTTTCACGTCCTGACTCTTGTGAATGCATGTTTCGGGGGTGGGGTATTCACCATCGTGAGCGCCGGGGGTAACGCTGACGCCTTCACTAAACCGGGTTCTTATGCGATAACGGCTGGAGACGAAGCTAATGAAGTATTTTCTTTAAATCACGCTCGTGGAAGCGTCTTTTTCGACAACATCATCACTGGAGTGACCCGTGGTGATGCTGATTTAGACAAAAGTGGTTCATACAGGCGTCAGACTGGGGAGGGGGAAATTATTCGTACCGGCTACACGCGTACTATGATGCTCGCAAGCTATCTGACTAGAGTCTTTGAAAATGTGAACAAAGATCTCAAGAAGGATGACAAAAACTTGCAAATCAGCGAGCCGTGGTTCGGGCCGGCTCAAAAGAATTATGCGCGTGGCGGTTTCTTCTTCCTCTCTGACAGGGACGGTTATGCCAGCCTGAGCATTCCTTTCGATGCTCCCCTTAAGACTCCGACAGTAGCCTTCAACCCTATACCGCCGAGCGTTCCAAGCGCCCCTGGCTATCAATGGCCGATGAGCACTGGAGAGGGAGATATGATTCGACTCCCAAGGCCTCCCCAGGATAACGAGATAGTCTCGGTGAATCCTGGCCTTCTCGGTGGGCCCGACACTGGGTTCAACCCCACCAGCTTTGGGATACATCCATCATTCACGCCGACGCCTCAGTTTAATCTCCCTCCGATACCCAAGAAGATCGTTCTGGATTTAGAGCCTAAAATTGAGTTTCCGATAGGCCCAGTTAGTAGTATTCCTGGGCGTCCGGATATTAAAATCTTCAAGGCTCCAGAAGTTTATCCAATTCATGGATATGACATCTCATCTGCTGATGGGCAAATAGATTGGGTTAAGTTCATCGATGGAGAAGAAAAGCCGAGATTTATTTATGCAAGAGCGGTCGGCTGGAGAGGAGTCGACGTCTCCTTCAAGGCTAGCTTCGAAAAAATCAGAGCTGGTGGCGTTGATTATGGGGCGTACTTCAAGTACGACTTCTGCCGCACACCTGATTACCAATTCAAAAGCGCGAAGTCTCTTGTTGCTCAAGATGCTTTGATGCTTCCAGTCGCGATATTGCTCGTTAACCCTCAGGGAGAGGACGAGAAACAATTGGGCTGCTTCAATCAGTCAGGTCTGAAGCAGGTCAAAAGCGACATCCTCAAGTTTGCTACCTTGGTTCACGAGCATTATGGGAAGACACCGATCTTTTATGGAAACCACAACAACCTATCGACGTTCCTTGATGATCGATTCAACAAGTACATGGTATGGCTTGGCTACTGGGGTAAGGCCAACGTGAAGTATGGTGGCAGCAACCCCTGGACTCTCTGGCAGCACTCTGGCTCATTGGTTGTGCCGGGGATCGGCCCCAAGACAGCAGGCGAGGTCTTCTTCGGGACGGAAGCGCAGTATAAGGAGTTCAAGGCAGGAAAAAAGAACGTCGCGCTGGCCGCCGTGAAGTAAGTTCGAGGGGAGAGCCGGCCACCAGCCGGCTCTTGCCAACAGTTCCCGGCTGTCAGCCGGCGTACTTCTCCCATTCGTTGATGCCGCGCGCAGCCTCTGGCTCGCCAATACCGCTCACCTTGGCGTCTGGAGGGCGAGGTGGGCAGCCCAAGGCTGATGCCTGACGGCTGCGTGGTGTAACCTCTACAGTTAACGGCTGTTGAGATGAAGCAACCGTGGCTCAGTATGCGCCGCTGGTTCTCAATGCTTGGCTACATGCGGATTTGGGGACACCGAAACACGATGAACCTGCATCCAGCGACGGCTAACGACTTCGCTCACATCAGCTTCGGGCTACATCATCGGAGGATGGCAAATCACGTTCGACAACGACTGCGAGGGGTAGAACTTCCGTTCCTCACCGCACTTAGCCAGCAGTTCAATAGCTCGTCAACGATATAGTGATGCTGTACTACTACCTCAAACTTTAAGGCTGCCACCGAAAGGAGAAACCAGATGGCGCGGATGGACATGCAAATCGCCAGAATGAAGGCTCGCAAGCTCGAGCAGGTTCTTAGCAATCCCGCCGAAGGGCACTATCAGATTTTTGAAGTTCGGGACGCCATCCGGGAAGCCTTTGCCGGTTACCAGGTAGACACTGAAACGCTGTGCAATCTCATAGCACCGCACGGCGGGAAGCTGTTGCCCACAGCCAAAGCCAACATCCGCCACCTGCGCGACTTGCTCCTGTCTGAGGATCAACCCTCAATCGAAGCTGACTGCGCCGGCTTCGTCGCAAGCGTTATGCAGCGGAGAATGCTAGAGCAGGACTTTGGGCTCTAGCTCTATTAGAAGGCAGCGATGGCTGCCTGCCACTTCAAGGAATCGATGTGTGAACAAGCGAGTCCACCTCTTCATATTCACCCTACCAGCTACTCTTTCGGAAGTTCAATCATCTCAACTTCTACCAAGCTTTTACTTACTCTGCTTGGTGGGGGCGAGTCCACTGCGATTGGTAGATTGGCCCTAGCGGAGAAAAAATGGCCATCGGAGAAAATGGGGGTTATATCGCCACACTGATAACTAATTTTCAAATTCTCGGCTTTTTGATTGGTGGCCTTGCTCTCGGGAAGAATAATTTCAGTCACCTCAATCTTTCTGCCGACGGCAAGCGACAGATTTTGGACGGTATCTTTAATTGATTCACGAATAAGCCCCTCAATTTTATGCTCCGGATCTGCCTCCAGCCTATATAAGGCCAGCTTCGGCGCGCGCGCGACCAGCTCATCTTTACTATCAGAAATAAGCTTCTGCTCATTCTTAAGCCATGCCTTTTCCAGTGTAAACGCTCTTATCGTTTTAAGCTCCGCAGATAAGGTCTCAATTTTTTTAACCGATATTCTGAACTTTGTGGCTGTCAGTTCATCCCCATCTATAGGGGTGGACTCGATTTGAGCTGCATCTACTCCGTACTGAAAGCTATACGCAGAGAGCACCAGAGCTTTCCAGTTATTTGGTGACATATTTTTATTTTGACAGAGATAGAAGTTCTCAGCAAAATCTTCTCTAGCAAGACTGATCTTCGATTGTTTTATTGCTTGCGAGAGAGTGAAATGAATTTTCTCGCTGGGTTTATCCTTATTGAAAAATGTACCATTGACGAACCAGCCAACAACAACTCCAATCACAAGCAACACGCCATAGAATATTTCTTTCATATTTCTACCTCTAAGTCCGTTCAAAAGCAGGGCCGACGTGGCGAGTATAGATATTATTTTGCAACTATCCAGCCAGAACGAATTTTTCAAATGCAAGCGTCGAAGGAATACCACCAATTAATTGACGCAACAGCTTTAATAGGCAATTTCTATATGAGTAGCGTGCTAGTCAGCCCAAATGCTCTGAGCCTGCAACAACTGCGCGGGGTTGGCCCGATGATCGCTACTGCACTCGTCATTGCGCTTGGCGACGCCCGGCAATTTGCTAATGGTCTGCAGTTTGCAGCCTCCCTAGGATTAACGCTGTGGTAACGCAGCTTCGGCGGCGAAGACAGACCGCACGGCATTCGCAAACGCGGCGATGCCTACCTACGAACGCTGATGGTTCACGGAGCACGATCAGCGTTGCGCACAGCAAAAACTGGTCGAACCGGCGCTGGCAAAACCCTCCAATGCCACATGCGAGGAGCACGACAAGCGGACGCCTAGTGAGCTGGTTAAGTAACGCGTCTGTAGGGTGGGCCGGCAGGGGGAAAACAGCCCTGGAACTCGGTGTATAGACCTGCCATTTTTCCAGCCTCCGGAGTAACGGAGGAAGCTGGCTCTGGTGCGCCCAATTTAGGCTAGGTTTGCTGCGGGTTACCTCTCAACATGTGGACAGAAGAGTGCTTTGGACAAACCCCGCTACCCCCATGCCATGGGTTCAAATCCCTTTTAGGGATTTGAACCCAGATCCTCTTCGACCATCAGGCAAGCCTTCAAGCCTCACGAACCGGGCGGATTGGATACGCCGGAAAACGCTTTACAAAACCCTAGCAATGCTTAGACTTCTGGCCAACCGCACGATATCTACCAAATCCAAGTGATCTGCGAATAGCGCCGGAAACACTGGGGTTTGCGGGGTTCAGAGGGGTTAGGCCACATCTCCCCCCGGCCCACCAAATGCATAAACACAAGCCCTTGATTTTCCTAGTGAATTTCAGGGGCTTTGTGTTTTTCAGGGTAGAAGTGTCGATTGATAGTCGGGTAAGGTTAAGGCTGCGCGCAATGGCGCTAATGCTCTCGCCACTGACCAGATGCCGCCGTCGGATTTCGGCAATGATGTCCATCGATAACACCCCAGATT
>Ga0209343_10006458_pt1 | contig 14002 bp, 21 predicted proteins | sample RifCSPlowO2_02_FD_184026 | JGI IMG/M metagenome (GOLD analysis project Ga0209343, IMG submission 184026) | Groundwater microbial communities from Rifle, Colorado - Rifle CSP2_plank lowO2_0.2 (SPAdes) (version 2) | ecosystem: Environmental > Aquatic > Deep subsurface > Groundwater | place... | reverse complement strand
CATGATCCATTCTGCGTCCGTCTCGTTTCATGCATATTCTGATCATGATGAAAATGTAAAGTTCACAGAATGTCGCCTAAATTTCTGACTTATGAGTAAGTATTACAGCGAAGGCGGACAGGACCAGAGTCTGGCCGAGCCGATGCACACAATTCCGACCAAGGATCGCATTGGACTGGTAACGATCCAAGGTGAGGATTACGCGATCGTTGACATCGGCATGCGCATGTTGACGCCAAGAGAGTTGGCACGCGCGCAGGGATTCCCTGACACGTACGTCCTCGATCCGATCTACAAGGGCAAGCCGTTATCGAAAACTGCGCAGGTCAGGATGATCGGAAACTCCGTCTGCCCACCAATGGCCAAGGCGCTGATCGTTGCCAACTTTGCGCATGAGCGCGAGATTGTGAGAGCGGCGTGACGTGAAGTGGACAGAAAAAGGAACCCAATGAAACCAGCCGCACAGTTAATAGCAGAGCATGAAGGAAAGCCGCTGATTGATCTAGTAGAAGCAGCAATGCGGGAGGCATTCAATCTCGGACAAACGTACTGGCAGCAGGCCGACAGCCAATCGGATTCGCAAAATAGAAAGTCGGATGTGACAGCCAGCAAGTTCAAGCAACTGGTTGAAGATACTTGTACCGCTCTTATTGCCGAACAGCCAAAGCCTCATTTTTTCAGCGACGGCATACAGGATCAAACTCTGCCCGCGCTGCGATGGATTAGCGTTGATGAGCGGTTGCCTGAAGAAGAGGGCGATGGTGTGCTGGTCTACACCCCTCCACAGAACGGTGAGGCGGAGCGCATTGATTTTGACGTGATCGCGGATGGAATTTGGCAATACCACAGCGACCGTCATGAGCACTTCATGGCAGTCGGCGGATCTCGCGCTGCTGGCCCATGCGTTGTTTGCACCGGGCCAGCCGAACAAGCGCCATACACCCATTGGATGCCACTTCCAGCCGCCCCTATTCAGGATGCTGCACCACAGGAGGCGAGATCGTGAACACAAATATCATTTATCGCGGCGTGTTGCTAAACGTCGATTGCACCATCACAGGCGGACAGAAAGAAATCATTCGCGCCGATCCAAACGATTCGCAAGAGGGAATCGATCCGGAAATCTGCATCGATTCCGTGACCGTTGGCGGCGAGGAAATCGGCCCGCTTTTTGATGACGACATGGAAGAAGAATTGCACTGCTTGATTATAAAGAAACTTGGAGTGGACCAGTGATGAGCGCCAATCAAAAACTACCAGTGCTCGAGCTTGGCCAGCAGCAGCACAATGAAGCAACGATGGCAGTTTGGAACGTGCTTGCGCGGGAAATCGGGGATGAAGCCGCTAATCGGGCCATGTCCGGCATGTGCGTGGACGCGGCGATTGAGGCATTGAACCGAATCACACGCCGCCCTAATCCGGCACATGGAGCACCGAAGCCACCGGGACACAATCCGGTTGCGTAAGGCTACCGGCTAAATAGAGGAACAAATGACTAACACACTGACAGAGCAGCAGAACGCACGTTTCGCAATTGACGGAGCAATCGAATACGGCAAGCAGGGAATCAACAAGCCGCCGTCTGCCGATCATTGGCTCATGGAGTATTGGGAAATCGGCAGAAAGCTCGCACAGACAGCCGATAAGGATGCGGAACCGGTGCAACTTGGAGAGCTATTGTTTTCGTTCTATAGCTATACGACGTGGATTAACAAGGCGCAAGGATGGTTTGCGAATTGCGGCGCGCCTAGCCGGGAAATCATTTGCGTGGATAGCACAGGCCGTATATGCGCATGGGGCGAGCATTTCAAGGATGCCGACGAGCGCAACGCTTACCCGGTCAACGTGTACAGAATTCGTGCCGCAATAGCGCAGCAATCCACCGATGGAAAGGATGCGTGATGAGCATCGAGCAATGGCTGAAATCTGGCAAATACCTGCCGCCCATACTGCGCGACTTCCACGATCAAAAGGACGTGTTCAAGGCGATGCATGAAACGATCAAGCCAGCCGCCGACAACGACATCATGATGCAGGTCAATTGGATCAATGGTCAAATTTACGTCATCGACATTTTCTTATGGTTCATGGCAAGGCGCGGCTACACATTGCAACGCAGCCTCACCAAACTTGATTTTGTCAGTCTTGATGAAACCGTAAAGCAATGCAACGACCGGCGCAGCGATGCATTTGCCGCATTGTTGAATCAATCTACAGGAGCGCAGAGCAAATGACCCGCTATAAGCAGCGCAAAGATTATGAAGGCTTCGAAGTGCCGAGTAACACCCTTTACAAAATTGCGTGCTGCGATTGCGGTCTAGTGCATGACTTCGTATTCGAAGACGGCAAACCAATTGGTATTGCGGCACGGCGAAACAACAGGGCAACCGGACAACGCAGGAGAAAGGTAAAACAGAATGAGCGATAACACACTATTACGCAAGGCGCTGGAAGTCGCACGCAAACACGTTGATCTGCAAAACCGCGCAGAGGGCATGCTGGACGGATTCGGAGGCCGCAAACCACGTCCGAGCGATGCCGATCTTGAGTTGATTGATGCCGCTCTTGCGCTACCAGCCAGTACAGAGCAGCCTATTGCTGCCAACGCGGCGGGCCAAGAGTCAGTCGATGTGCCGAAGTATGAAACTGTGCTGCTGGCGGGGGATCATGGCCTCATCAATGACGCCTCCCATCGCCAAGCGATGCAACATGAAATCGACGCTCATCGCAAGCGCGCAGACGATAGAGCAACTGCTACCAGCGCAGCCAGTCAGCCAGAGCGCGGATTACCTGCTCACGTGACGACAGGCTTTTCGCGTGCGGAGTGGCATGACAAGGCATGGTCGCTATTTCATTCCAAAACATTAAGTGATACGCAACTAGCGAAGGTGAACATGCACACGATCCGCGCCGTCTTTGATGCGACATTTGATGCATTGAATGCAGCCGGTCAGCCACAAGCACAGCCATCAATCACGCTAACCGACTCCGAAAAACAGGATCGTGTGGCGGCATGGGGGGTGTTGAAAACACCACTGCCGGACGATATAGCTAATGTGTTTGATTTTGTCGCGAAACCAGCAGCACAGCACGAACATGGCGTGACGCATGCTGTTAGGGATAACCCTGCGATGCGAACGGCATGGGAGGCTGAGTTTGAGATGAAGTGGGAAGACGGCAGCAAAGAGAAGCAGCTTGTATTTGCGCTCGGATATGCAGCCGCCAATCAAGCACAGTCAGCACAAGAGCCGCAGCCGCCATGCGCCAATGAATTCGTCAAAGATGGTTGCGAACGATTCCCGGAGGGCAAGCCATGACCCCGCCAGAGAAGCATATCAAAGTAATAAAGCGACGCATCGGACACTTGACCGAGCGAATCGTGCAGCACCCAAGTTCATTCGATAAGGCAGAACGCGGAGCACTTGAATGGGCATTAGCGAACCTTGATCCACTTTTCACCGCACCCCAAGCAGACACCCGCAAGGCAGTCGAAGCACGACCTGTGGGGGAAATTGAGCATAACCAAGTAGACGGCTTTTACATGCAAGCACTTGTTCCGTGGGACAGCATGCCGGTCGGCACCAAGCTCTACGCCGAACCAATAGACGTGCGCAAGGTAGCTGAAGCGACGCGGGAAGCGGCAGCGAAAGAATCAAATCGTTGGCAGCAAGGATATGCAGGAAGCGCCAAAAGTACCGCGACAGGCGCTCACATTATGGCTATCGACATTGACGCTGTAATTGAATCTGTGCGGGGGAAGCCATGAGCATCAAAGAACTGAAAGCTGCAGCAGAAGGCGCAACGCTTCGCAGCGAGGAAATAGGCGAGTACGAATGGTACAAGTCGAAGGAATTGGCACTTGTTACCGGGAACGTGATTAATCCGCTTGATGGTGATTTAATTGCTGCCGCTGATCCGTCAACCATTCTCGAATTAATCGGCAATATAGAAGCACTAGAGGCGCGTATTAAAGAGCTAGAGCAATACCAGTTCACAACCTACACGTTAGAACGAGTACGGGAAACCCTGCGGAAACTCGGCATTGCGCAGCCCGGCGAGGAACAAATGGCTGTAAATCTCGAAGCGGCAATTCTTTCATTGTGCCGTGGTATTGACGCAGCCATAGCAAAGGAGCAAACGTGATAGAAGCGCACGACCATCACCGCGTATCACCAGAAGGCAAAGCAATGGGCAAAGAAATGGCGCGTCTTGCCGATGCCGAATGCAATGCGCTGGCCGTGCAGAACGAGCCAGACGAGCGCTGCAAGACATGCGCATTCCGTAGTGGCACTGTGCCAAACGGGTGCTTTCAAACGCAGAGCGATGTTCTCAAGGCCGTCACAGATAACGTACCGTTCATGTGTCATGCACATCAGGATTCACATGGGCGCTATGACCATATTTGCTACGGCTGGTTTGCAGTGCGCCGCATCGCGAACCGCATGGAAAAAGCGAGGGGCAAGAAGCTGCCTAAAGCTGATTGGGAGTTCTCTCCACCGGATGAGGTTTCAAAATGAAAGAACGCGGTATTTTATTCAGCGCGCCGATGGTAAAGGCATTGCGCGCCGGTACCAAGACGCAGACGCGGCGGCCCGTGAAGTATCCGGTGCTAGACGGCAAAATGGGCTGGCATCCGACACCGACCGGATTTGAATATCTTCCAGGCGGTTCGGATCGTCCTGTCTGCCCGTACGGCCGTTCAGGCGATCGGCTTTGGGTACGCGAGACATTCTGGGCCTTTGGGCGATGGGAAACCCGCTTTAGCGAAAAGAAAGGCCGGGATGAGTGGCACTTCATTGACATGACGGTTCCGATGGACAGGCTTTATCAGTTTGCCGACCCAACGCCAGAGAGTCTGCGTCATCGCTCCAACATCACGCCAGCATGGTGGAAACGGCCAGCGATCTTCATGCCACGTGCGGCCAGCCGCATCACTCTGGATATTGGCGCCGTCCGCGTCGAGCAACTGCAAGACATCAGCTATGAAGATGCAATCGCCGAAGGCATGTTCGATCCCGCATCTGCACCACCCTTTCCCTTCGAGTCAAAAGAGACTCCTGAACAGCATGGCCGGCGCACCAAATACCCCCAGCGCGCTTACTGCCAACTTTGGGAAGAGATAAACGGTGCGGGCAGTTGGGATACCAATCCATGGGTGTGGGTCGTGGAATTTCGCAAAATTGAATTGAAGCAGGAGTGAATATGTCAGTAATTGATTTTGTACTGACTGAGGAAGAAGTGAAGGAAATCACCGGTTATTCCCGCCCGGCATTTCAGTTAAAGTGCCTGAAGAATCTCGGGATCCCAGCGCGACGCCGGCCGGATAATTCGCTGATCGTGCTGCGCATGGACCTGAGAAACCGAGCGCCGCAGCAGGGAAACAATGATGCGCCAAAACTGAAATCGTCCAGAAAATGAACCGCTCCCGCAAGTCGAATAGAGGATTGCCGCGCCGTGTCTATGAAAGAAATGGCGCCTGGTACTTCTATTCGCCGGTCAAGCTGCGCCATCCGGTCACCGGCAAGGAGCAGAAATGGGTGCACTTAGCCTATAAACACGAGGGCGAGCCAGCCATGCTGCAGGCCTTGGGCGCCCTCTTCTCGGACAAGCGCATAGAGCAAGGCAGCATGCCGTATGTCTGCGCTGAGTTCAAAGCCCACAAGCTGGGCAAGTATGGCAAGGAAACGCAGGCGCAATATAAGCAGTATTTGGACAAAATCGCTGACGATTTCGAGGAATTCCATGTCGGACAGGTCACCACCAAGAACTGGGCCGACTTTCTGCGCAACAATTTCAGAGACAAAGCCAATACGGCACAGAAGTACACCGCGCTGGCAAAAAAACTGTTCCGGTACGTGATTTCAGAGTTAGGCATCCGGCAAGACAATCCGATCGATCAGATCGACCTTGGCGACTATGACACGCAGCGCCGGGAGACATTGCCGACGCATGCGCAGGTTACATTGATCCGTCAATGGGGCATGAAAAGCAAGCCGAGGAAAGATACCGGCAAGACGCAACCGAACCCGTCAGGCCCGATGTTTTGCTGCATTGTGGATATGGCCTATCTATGCTGGGCGCGCGCCATCGATGTCCGGATGTTAAAGGAATCGCAGATCGACGGCGACTGGATCCGCTTCAAGCCGAGCAAAACACAGAATACCAGCGGCAAGGTCGTGGATATTTACATCACGCCGCAGATCAGGGCCGTGATCGACCAGGCACGCGAGATCAAGAAAAAGTATGAAGTCATCAGTCCGTACCTGCTCCCGACGCAAAAGGGCAAGCCATACAGCAAGAGCGGCTTGTATTCGATGTGGGACCGCGCCCGTGAGCGCGCCGGCATTACCGAGGAAGTCTGGTTCAAGGACTTGCGCGCACTGGGGGCAACCGATGCCGCACGCACTGGACAGAACAAGGATGATATTCGCAAGCGGCTGACGCACACCACCACCAAAACGAGCGAAATTTACATCAAGGAAGCAATCCCGGAACAGTCGAATATGGATATGAAATTACCGTGGTAAATCCTCTAATCTGAAACACGACAACCAGCATTCATGCGGGTTTCAGGACCGCTAAAATCGTACTGTATATTAGACAGAAAAAACGGAAAACGTTATGCAGCAACGGTTTCAAGGCAGTGTAACTCTGCATGGGGTGCAAGGGGTCGAGTGTTCGAATCACTCCGTCCCGACCAACAGAATCAAAGTCTTAGCAAAAGCCGCCTTGTGCGGCTTTTGCTTTTTGTGCCATATCCGGAAAATTTATGGTTCAGGTCACGTAAGCGCGTTGTAACCGCTAACTGAGCGGCGTTCTATGCAGAAGTGGCGAGTTGATGTAGCGGCGAGCGCAGCGGATTGGCGGCGAACAGTTGCTTCCACATTCTCGGCGTGAGCTCATGCACCTTTGACGCCGGATGCTGCCCGACGCGCTGCAGCACATCCACCAGGTAATCATACGGATCGATCCCGTGCAGTTTGCACGTCACCAGCAGGCTTTGCACGATGCCCACCTGTTTGGCGCCCAGTTCGGTCCAGCAGAACAGCCAATTTTTCCTGCCCATCGGAATCACCCGCAGCGCCCGCTCCAGTGCATTGGTGTCAATGTCCACCTCGGCATCGTCCAGGTACACCATCAAGCCATCACGGCGTTCGCGCGCATACGCCAGCGCTTTCGTCAATGGACTGCTCGGCAAGAAACCTTGCCCATCGAATTGCTTGTCCACCCAGGCAAAGAACCGCTTTGCCACCGGCACGGCTTTTTCCTGCCGCAGGGCGCGCCTGGACTCTCCCTGCAAATCCTTCTCACGGATCTCGGCTTCCACCGCATACAAGCCGGCAATGGCTTGCAATGCCTCTTCAGCACGTTCCGGCTCGATGGCTCTCGCTTCGAAGAACTCCCTGCGGCAATGCGCCCAGCATTGGGCATGGGTGATGCCTACCCTTTGCGCATAGCGCGCATACACGCGGTAGCCGTCGGTGTGCAACACCGCCTTGTCCGGCGGCTTGTCGCCCAGCGCTTCGTGCACGTAGTGGGCGCCCCGGCCGGGATAGAACAGGAAGCAGATTTCATCTTCCTCCCCCATCACCGGCCACATCTGCCCGGTCTTCATCTTGCCCGCACCGGCTTGTCCCGCCTTGATCGGCGTTTCGTCCATCTTCTTGACCCGGCTGTTGCGGATCGATTCCAGCTGCGCTTCGAAGACGGGTTCGATCAAGGCAATCGCCCCTTGCGCGATCTGCGTCAGCCAGGGACGGCTGACACGCACGCCGGACTGCGCCAAACGCTGGTGCTGGCGGTAAAACGGCAAGTGGTACACCAGCTTGTCCACCAGCAAGCCGGCAATGAAGGAAACGTCGGCGCGGCTGCCGTCGAGCACGCCAACAGGCGCGCCCGGGCAGGACAGTGCCTGGGTGTCGCGCCGCTTGATGACTTGCCGCACGTACTTGAGAATGACATAGCTGCCCGGACGCTGCGCCAGGCGGTGGCTGACTTTCTCGCCGATGACCTCGAACTGGTCGGGCGACAAGCCTTCGGTGTCGGGATTGTTTACTGCAATGACTTCGACCAGCACTTTCGCTTCGTCGAAGAAGAGCGTCGATTCGTCTTTGGCGAAGTCACGAGGCTTGCTTTCGCGCTCGTGGGACTCGATACGGGTCTTCTTGCCGGGCGCAGGCACATCGTGCTTGGCGGCAAAGCCTTCGCCCAGGATGCCTTGTTCGCCGGCATCGATATGGCGCTTCTCGCTCTTCCGGCCGAACACCTGGCGTTTGAACCATTCCAGTTGCGTGCGCAGCTGGGTGATTTCGCCGGACTGCCGCTTGACCAGATCGCGCAATTGCGCTGTGTCGAGCGCTTGCGAATCAGGATGGGCGGCGGGCGTTTGCATGGCCGTTATCATAGGAGAATTCGCCTCTCATGGCGAGAGGGTTGCACAAGATTTTTGCGCCGGATGACGATAGCGGTGCCGCACGCGCTTGACTTCGATGCCTTCGAGCAGCAACTTCAATTGCGTGATATCCATTTCTTGCGTGGCGAGCTTGTTCCAGTCCGATAGCAAGCGCCCCTGTTCGAGCCGCTTGGCCCAGATGCACCAGCCGGTGCGGTCGAAATAGAGCACCTTGATTTGCGTGGCGCGGCGGTTGATGAAGGCGAACAGATGTCCGGCAAGATGATCTTGCTGCATGGCGTGGCGCGCAATCGCGTACAAGCCATCATAAGAGCGGCGCATGTCCACGGGCTGACCATACAGGAACACGCGCACCTGCTGTTCGGGGAAGAACATCAGCGCCTCGCAATGGTGAGCATGATGCCGCCGGGTAGCTCAAGCCGAATGTTGAAATTGTCGGCCATGCCGCGCGTATCTTCTGCCGGCGCCAGCGCGCCGAGATCGATGAAGGGGGCTGTGGTGCGTTGGCGCGGCGTGGATCGGGATGGTTGCCGCCGGCCGTCGCCAAGCTTGGCACGCCACCAGTAGAAGGTTTGCACGGCGATGCCGTGGTCGCGGCAATACGCGGCAATGCTTTGCCCGCTCCTGGCTTGATGCGCGAGGCGTTCTTGCCATTGCAATTCCCGTTGCTCGACACTTGCCGATCGTTTCATTTCCCTCTCCGTGTGGTTGAACGTGAGGGCATTGTGCCGGCCGGCCGCAGGCAAATCTATGACGCCGCTGGGTTACCGCTTACGCTGTACCGGCAATCGGTGATCAGCGCCCGTCAGGGGGTGGAACTGGATCGCTCGACCATGGCGCGCTGGCTGGGCATAAGCGGTGCGTTGGTCCATCCGCTGGTCGAGGCATTGCATCGGTATGTGCTGGCGACGCGCAAAGTGCATACCGACGATACGCCGATGCCGGTGCTGTCGCCGGGTAACGGCCAGACGAAGACAGGCCGGTTGTGGGTCTATGTGCGCGATGACCGTAACGCGGGATCGGTGGCTGCGCCGGCAGTGTGGTTTGCCTATTCGCCCAATCGGCAAGGTCTGCATCCAAAAGCGCATCTGGCTGGTTTCAGCGGCGTGCTGCAGGCGGATGCGTTTCCGGGCTACGATAAAATTTTTACCGATGGCCGCGTCAAAGAGGTTGCCTGTATGGCGCATGCACGTCGCAAGATACATGATCTCCATGCACGCAAAGCGACACCGACCACGACTGAAGCGCTACGCAGAATCGGCGAGCTCTATGCCATCGAAGCGCAGATCCGCGGCCAACCGTCCGATGAACGCCAGCGAATACGACAACAGCAATCCCGACCCTTGCTCGACAGTTTGGAACTCTGGCTACGCGAACGGCTGCTGACGCTCTCGACTCAGTCGGACACGACCAAGGCGATCAATTACATGCTCAACCAGTGGCAGGCCCTGGTCTATTACTGTGACGATGGCATCGCCGAAATCGACAACAATATCGCCGAGAATGCGTTGCGAGGATGTTGTTTGGGCCGCAAGAATTTCCTATTTCTTGGTGCTGACAGCGGTGGGGAGCGCGCTGCCGCGATGTACTCGCTCATCGGGTCGGCCCGCATGAACGGACTTGATCCACAAGCCTACTTGCGCCATGTCTTGACCTACATCGCCGATCATCCGATCAATCGGATTGGCGAGCTATTGCCATGGAACGTCGCACATTTGTTACGCGATCGATCTGAATAAAATGCCGATGTCAGTCAGACGCGGCTATCAAGAACGGTGTTGGCGTCACGCTTACAGCAAGATCATGGCTCTAACGCGTGCTCCTTCAGAGAGCGACAAATCGGCCCAATCTCCGCATGATAAGAAAACACGGCCGTCCACTTCCTTAAGCTTGGCCATTGCCTTGAAAGGTAAGCTGCTTCAACCCCGACATCGGCAAGGCAATTGGGTGGGCTGTACGTAAATTCCTCGGGTGTCGGAACCGCGGGTCCATCCATCCATTCTTGCACTAGCCAATCGGCGCGCAAGTTCCTCATTTTGTTTGTCCACTCGTGTAGAGCGGACGAACGTCGAAGGGGCATCTGATTTCGGCAGCGGTTGCTTTTTCAGGACTTGCCCAGCGGCCAACCGCGCCCAATATCCGCGCGGCGGTACCGGAACATCGAGCTTTACGCAAATTTTCCGTAAGCCTACATCGGAGAGGCTGTACCGTTGCGTGACCGTGGTCATTGGCTCCGCCCAGATTTCGTCATAGAGCATTTGACGTTCAAAGACGATTTCTTTCCATGCCATTGCGACCTCCTTTGTAGAGTACCTTGCCCTATCCCATTAATATGAGATTGACAGTGGGATATCCATCTGGAATGATGCCGCACAGACAATTAATCAAAGCATAATTCTAGCGAGCTGCAATGCTTTTGCGCTCTCTCTCAGATGCGAGGCCAAGGCGCGTTAAAGATGCCATTCTAAGGCTGGCATTTCCTGATAGCGTTCATTCAGCGCAATATTAGATTCATTGAGACAATTTTTCTTGCACGATGGTCATCGTGCGGATGTAGAGCGTCGGCTGACATCGACGCCCTAAATGATCGAATAATAAAAATCCAGGGAGTGGTATGAAGTATTTTTTACATGCGTTGGCGCGTGGCCCGTCCGGCACGTCTTTTGACCGAGATCGATTTGTCGGCCAGACCAACAGCCTTGTTCCAGCTCTGCTGCTGCGTTCATTTTCTAGTTCGACCATCGCCCGGCCCCGTCAATGGAATCCGATTATTGGATTATTGAAAGCCTTTTTGCTAGGCGTTTTTTTATTTAATGGCCTGCTCTCCCCAGTGTTGGCAGACCCGGTGGCCTCTACCAAGAAGTATTTGTTGCGTAATTCACCGGTATTTGACTCGACGCTGGCTGCTGCATGTCAGCGGTTCGATCAGTCGCTAGGTGGTTATTCCGCGAATTCCGGAGTGTGCACAAGAGAAATTTATGTTCCTCCCTCCGTGAGCCTGGAAACCTCGACGACGACGTTTTCCTGCACGGGTCTCTGGCAGTACGTTACAAGGGCCTCTGTTCCAGGATGTCCCATCGTAAGCGTAGATTTCGAACAGCCCGCCTTGTGGGACGGCGAGATTAGATATTCCTGTCCATTCGGATCCCAGATTACTTCAGACATACGGGTTTGCTCCTGTCCAGCCGGAAAAATCGTTGACGCCAGCGGAACGCTATGTGTATGGCCTCATGTCGGCAAGAACCTTGGCCAGCCTTGCCCGCATTGCGGCACTAATCCAATACATCCCGGAATAGGGAACAAGTATCAATTGGAACAGGACTATGTGGGAACTGGGTCGTTCCCGCTTCGCGGCGAGCGCAGCTATAACAGTCTGTCCAGCCAACACCGAGCATTCGGAATGAATTGGCGCGGATATTACGAGCGTTCCGTAAACACGGCGTCTCCGGGTCTTGCCGATATGCTGGTCGCTCGGCCGGATGGTAAAACCTATACGTTTAGCCCGAGCGGAGAGAGTTGGAGTCCACACGCCGATGTTAACGACAAACTGGTTCGGCTGATCGACAGTGCTGGCAATCCTGCCGGTTGGCGTTATACATCCGCGGATGACATCGTTGAAGTCTACGATATGCATGGCTTGCTGCTTTCGCTCACCACTCCGGCTGGGCAGGTACAAGCGCTGACTTACAGTGACGGGACCGCGAGCGGACCCAATGGCGGCGTTGCAGTCGATACTTTAAACCCTTTGCCTCAAGGCTTGCTTATTCGGGTCACGGACGCGTTTGGCCGGCAACTGCAGTTTTCTTACGACGTGGCTGGGCGCATTGTAAAGATGACCGATCCTGCAGGACGCATATATACCTACACCTATCATGCAAATAACAATGTCGCTTCAGTGACCTATCCTGACAATGTTACGCGCACCTATCTCTACAACGAGCAGCCATTCACACAGAATACCAATTTGCCCAATGCATTGACCGGCCTTCTTGATGAGAACGGCGCCCGGTTCGCCACTTGGGGATATGACGTTAAAGGGAGAGCCGTCTCCTCTGAACATGCCGGCGGCAATGCAAAGGTCACGTTGAACTACACCGTGGATATCAACGCCCACATTTTTACCAATCCTGTTCCTGGTGCCGTGACGGTGGCTACAGATGCACTTGGAACCACTCGTTCGTACACGTTCAACACAGTGCTGGGTACCATAAGAAGTACTGGGGTAGATGGACCTTGTGCAAGCTGCGGTAACAGCAAGGTATTCACCTACGATCCCAACGGCAATGTATCCAGTCGTACCGACTTCAATGGCAACGTGACGAAGTACGGCTACGACATAAGCCGTAATTTGGAGGCGAGCCGCACAGAAGGTTTCGGCACTGCGCAAGCCCGAACGACTACTACGGCGTGGCACCCGACCTACCGCCTGCCAACTAAGGTGGCCGAACCACTGCGGCTCACCACTCACACCTACGATCCGAAGGGCAACCTGCTTAACAGGACAGTGCGGATCACGGCGGATGCTGCCGGTAGCCAAGGCATGTCTGCTACACCAGTTGGTACACCTCGTACTTGGCGCTATACCTATAACGATGTGGGTCAGGTGTTGACCTCCACCGGTCCACGCACCGACCTCGACGACACGTTCCGCTATGCTTACGATGCCGCCACCGGCAACCTGGTGGCGGTCACCAATGCCGCCGGCCACGTCACCACGCTGACCGGCTACGATGCCAACGGCCGGGTCGGCAAGATCATCGATGCCAATGGCTTGACCACCGCATTGCAATATTCCCCTAGAGGCTGGCTGACGTCCCGCGTGGTGTCCGGCAAGAGCAGCATCGAAACCACCGGCTATGAATATGACGGTGTGGGACAGTTAAAGAAGGTGAACCTGCCCGATGGGGCGTGGATCGGTTACGACTATGACGACGCCCATCGGCTGACCGACACTTACGACAGCCTCGGCAACCGCATCACCTATACGCTCGATGCGATGGGCAACCGGTTAAGCGAACAAGTGACAGATCCGTCCGGTGCACTGGCCAGACAAACGACTCGCGTGTACGACGCCTTGAACCGGTTGCAGAAGGTTACTGGAGGAACCCAGTAATGGCTATCTAAATCACGGCTAGAAGTTATGCTTAGGATGATTGCCGGCTCAGAATGCTAGAAAACTCAAATAATAAAATATGAAAAAATTTCTAATCGTTTTAATATCATTCGGGTTGCTGCCGATTGCGGATGCAGTTCAACGACGATATGAATATCCGTCGATGGGTTTTCATGATCACGGCAACGATTTTCAAAATGCTCCTACACCAGAAGCTGCTTGTGAAAGGTTCAGTAACAAGTGGTGGAATGAGCCTTATGGCTATGTATTAAAGCCTGATTTACCTGGCCGGTGGATTTGCCAGATAACTTACAAAGGCGAAGATCAGCCGGGAAGCCACACTTGGATCTTAGGACTTGCGCAAAAATAAGTTAGTGAATTTTTTTTCGGGAGGGCAGGATTGCATAATTCCATTCTCCGTGAAACTTCGCCGTCTTTAAAGCCAATGCAGTCAACTCTTCGTCGCTCACCTTGAT
>Ga0209343_10006457_pt1 | contig 14002 bp, 11 predicted proteins | sample RifCSPlowO2_02_FD_184026 | JGI IMG/M metagenome (GOLD analysis project Ga0209343, IMG submission 184026) | Groundwater microbial communities from Rifle, Colorado - Rifle CSP2_plank lowO2_0.2 (SPAdes) (version 2) | ecosystem: Environmental > Aquatic > Deep subsurface > Groundwater | place... | reverse complement strand
GAAGCTGGTTCCTCGGCGCTGTCGTTGATGTGTTGGAAAACCACGCCCTCGGGACGCAGCGGCAGCATCAGAAGATCCTCAGCTTTCCAGACGATCTTTTCTCCATCCAAAATGGTGCGCCCTCGTCCTTGCAGAAAATAGATCAGCATTCCACCTGGATGACGCTGGGTGCCGCTGCGACCTCCAGGCGGAATTTCCTGCAAGTAAATAACATGACTCTGAAGAACGTTTTCTTCCATCGCTGGGTGCATGTACCACTTGAGCCTGCCATGGGGCGTGCTCTCCCACGCAAGGCACTTTGCGCGGGCGACCACGATTCCCGTCTCTGTCTTGCGGCGCTGCTCGTCCCTTAAAGCCATAAGTTTCTTAAATAGAGTATCCTCGCGCTTCATAGCTCCTCGCTTCTGTGACTGGCCCGACAATCATTCTCTATAGTCCGGGGAGTTCTCCTTTTGGGTAATCGTACTCGCCAGATACTCCTTGAACGGCCGGAAACTAAAGGCGATCCACTTCACCTCCTGGTTAGGATCCAGGTTGAAGTGCTGGTGTTCTACGCCTCCCGGTTTGATTGGCAGCATGATGAGATCACCGGCTTCCCAATCCACGCGCTTACCGTCCACGACGCTGTAGCCCTTTCCTTCCAGGACGAAAATCACGGTTCCCCCCTGGTGAACATGCTTCCCACCCTGGCGACGTATCCGATGAGCGAAAACGTTCCAACCGCGGAGCACCGAGTCCTCTTCGACTCCCTCCTGGAAATACCACTTGATCAACCCCTGGCGGTTCTGCTCCCAGGGACGCTCTTCGGAGCGAATCAACAACTTTCCCGAACGCTGCCGGCGCAGAAACTCCTGATGGCGTTCCAGAGCCTGATCGTATACGGTTTTCTGATTTTCCATGTTTCTCATCCTTTCACACATCGGCGCCTCAAAGCCCTTTCAGCACCAAACCATTCCAAGCCTTCACCACCTGGCTTCCGCCGGGTTTGGTGGCTTCATACTCGTGCTCCAATGTTCGAATCGCCTTTCGCTTTCCCGCCATCCGCTTCGGCCAGTCCTTGAAATTGGGCGTAAGATCACCGAGCCGCGGGTGCACGGGGAAAGTGTTGGTAGCTTGGGAATAAGCTCGTTGTCCTTCTTCGCTGAGCAGCCAGTTCACATAAACCCGCAAGGCATTAGGGTGAGGCGCATCCTTCAACGCGCCCATAAGACCCCCAGACGTCGTCGGCACCGGATCAAGGGCCACCCACTCCACCGGAGATCCCTTACCCTGATCCGTGTAGACCTGGTATTCGCCCGCCGTCGTGAGTATCGAGTACTCGCCCGCTTCCAAAAGCCGGAGCGAGGCCTCGTGCCCCTCTTTCCTGACTTCAAAACCATTAGCAACGAGTGCTTCAAGAAATCTTGTCGCTCTCTCGGCTCCCCACGCATACCAGAGAGGAGTGAAACTAACCGAGCGCGTGATGCTGTTCGCAGCAATCTTTCCCTTCCACTTCGGCTGCAACAAATCCTCCCATGAAGCCGGCGCCTGACCCTTGGGAACCAAGTTCGTGTTGTAAGCCAAACTCCAATAGCGCACAAAAGGACCTGCCAGATACTTTCCGTGCAGCTTTTGTTCCTTGGAATACGAATTCCACACAGGCAGGTTACTGAGGTCCATCAGTACGCCCGCATCCACATAGGCTGCGGTGCTTCCTCCAATGGCCGTCACCAGATCCGCAGTCGGTTTTCCCTGCTTTGCCGCAAATAACACCTTTTCGAACCGGACAACGGTCGCTGCCTTGATGTACTCCACCGCGATAAAAGGATACCTCTGACTAAAGCCCCGGTGGATAGCATTCGCTTCTTGAGGGGTTTCTGATCCATAAATTATGACTTTCCCTTCCCGCTTGGCTCCCTCGATCCACTCCTGCGGGACCTGCAGCTCCCTTGGAATCTCAGCAGCGCCGCCATCGGCTCCCGCACCGATGAGCGCACAGAGCGCCAGTAGAAATACCCCCATTCCAACTCGTAAACCTAAATAGCTCATCGTTTCTCTCCTGAAAAAAATCTTCCGAACCGGCGCGCGCGATCACGTCACCTTTGGTTTCCAAACCGGTTCGAGCTCGCCTGCCCACTTGTCCAAAATTCGCTTCATCAGTTCGCGGTTCACCCCGTTCGCCAGTGGAAACCGGTCGCGCCAAGTATACGGGCGGCAGGCGTTAATTAACACCTTGCTTGCCGTGAGATCGCCTTGGGACTTTCGGTCCGGATGAACAATGGGATCAATCTCCGTCGTCCACGTGTCTCGCAGTATATCGATATCGGTGTTCGGATCGACTCGCGTAGTCAGAGCCCACATGACTTCATTCATGTCGCAGACGTTGATGTCGTCGTCCACCGTTACGAAATACCTCAAGACAGAGCCTTGGCCACGGGCGCCCGCCGCCGCCACCAGTGCCTGGCGCGCGTGCGCCGCGTACTGTTGCCGCAGGGAGATGACCACAAATAGCGTGTTGCAATATGCCCACACTCCGCGCACATCTGGGATGCCACAGACCTCAAGATGATCCCAGATGATTGCAGCGGCAAATGGAAATCCTTTTCCTTCAAGATAGGGGCGCACGTTGCGCCAACCGGTGAGAATCGGATCTGTGCGATGATAGACGGCCGCTACCTCTATGACCGGCTCAGGATGTGGCGAGGAGGCCAGGTAACCCGGCCATTCTGGAAAGGGTCCTTCGATCCGAGACTTCTCCCCCGGAGGCGGCATGAACCCTTCCACAGCGATCTCTGCGGTAGCAGGTACGGGAAGACCTGTCCGAGGCAAGGTGACAACCTCAACCGGCTCTTCCCGGATCCATCCGGCCAGATCAAACTCGCTCCTGCCAACGGCCGCTCCCATAGAAGCTGCTATCCAGGTCGCAGGCTCCTGTCCGAAAGTCAGGGCTATGGGGCATGGCTTACCCGCGCTCCAGTACCGTTGTGCAAGCACCCGGCCATGCTTGCCGGGCGTAATGAAGATTCCAAGTGTATTGCGGTCATGAATCATCGACCGGTACACGCCGGCGTTGATCCATTCGCTCTCGGGATCCTTGATCACGACCATGGTCGCCGTGCCTATATATCGTCCCCCATCCAACTCTCCCCACTGCGGCACGGGGAACTTGAGCAGATTAACGTCCGCACCATTATCGCTGTGCTCAAAGACCGGGCCGGCACTCACGTAGCGGGCTGGCAGCGAGGCCGAGGCCCTGATGCGGCGACGCCAGCGATCCACATAATTTACCGGATGTTCGTTAAGCGGCATCCCTAGTGCAAGAGCGCTCCGATTAGGAGAAGCCAGAAAGAGGGTGCACACTTTGTATTTCTCGGGGTAACCCGGGATACAATCGAAGAGGAGACAGGGCCGTTCCTGCAGTCCTGCATACCATTCGGTCAGCGCGCCGATCTCCAGGTTCCAATCAGCATTGTGAATGGTCTTGAGCTCGCCGATGCCTTCCACGGCTGCAAGGAATTCGCGCAGGCTTTGATACGCCATCTTTCCTCCTTTTCCGCGTTGAGAAAAACTTTTTTCAGTGCATGCTCTATTCAAAGGCCCTTCAGCACCAGGCGACTCCAGGCGTTTTCCAGCGGGTTACCGCCGGGCTTTGTGGCTTCGTACTCTTGCTCTAGCGTGCGAATCGCCTTTCTCTTTCCCGCCATGCGCTTTGACCAGTCCTTAAAGTTGGGTGTCATGTCGGCGAGCTTTGGATGGATCGGAAAAAAACGGGTTACTGTCGAGTAAATCTTCTGTCCTTCCTCGCTCAGCAGCCAGTTCACATAAATCCGCAGCGCATTTGGATTGGGCGCGTCCTTTAAGGCCCCCATGAGGCCGCCGGTCGTTGTCGGCACTGGGTCGAGAGCCATCCACTCCACGGGAATTCCCTTCAACTGATCCTCGTACACTTGGTATTCGGCTGCCGTGATCACAAGCGAAAACTCGCCCCCCGCCAGGAGCAAGACGCTGGCATCGGCGCCTTCCTTCCTGACCTGAAGATCATTAGCCAAGAGTCCTTCCAAAAACTTGGTCGCCTTCTCAGCTCCCCAGGCATACCATAGGGGAGTAAACGTCACCGAGCGAGTAATGCTATTTATAGCTACCTTTCCCTTCCACTTCGGCTGCAACAAATCTTCCCAGGAAAGCGGCACCTCATTCTTCGCAACCAGATTCGTGTTGTACGCAAGACCCCAGTGGCGGGTGAAGGGTCCGGAAATATATTTACCCTGCAGCTTGTTCTCATTGGGATACGAGTTCCAAATCGGCAGATTGCTCATATCCGCGAGAACGCCGCTGTTCACATAGGCGGCCGAGCTTCCTCCGATCGCCGTAACCAGGTCCGCAATGGGTTTTCCCTGTTTTGCCGTGAGTAAAACCTTTTCAAACCGAACCACCGTCGGCGCATTGGTGAACTCCACCGTGATGAACGGGTACCGCTGGTTGAACGCTTGCCGGGTGTCCCTGGCATTTTGAGGAGAGTCAGATCCGTAGACTACGACCTTGCCTTCCCGTTTGGCACCTTCAATCCAGGCCTGGGGCACCTGCAGCTCTTTGGGCAGATCCGTAGCGGCCCAAGCATAGCTTCCCAGCCCAATCAAAACCGCACACGCCATGAGAAAACCTGCAGCGCTAAATCGAAGCTTCAAAAGAACCATCTTCCCTCCTGCGGAAAAAAAATTCTCTGACATTTTAAAGCCCCGTCCCACAAATTCCATGACGAGAAGCCATCTCCTCAACGGGTGTCGTGGCAGCGAGCATAAGGTAGGGAACTAATTGTTTGTTTTTCGCACTTTGCTCTTCGCTCTTTGCTCCCTGCTGCTATCCTAAAGTCCGCCCAAAGCTATTTTCTGCCAGAGCTTCATGCCCGGGTGATCTTTTCCCCAACCCATTTCCATTTCTGCTGTCCGCAAGGCCAACTTCTTTCCTTTGATCCGCTGCGCCAAGTCAGGGAAATTAAAGCTTTTCCCTTGGAGACTTGGATGCACTGGATTCGCACCCGTAACATTGGCATAGATCTCCTGCCCTTCGTAGCTCAGAATCCAGTTGATGTATAACTTGGCAGCAAACGGGTGGGTGCCTTTCTTCATAGCCAGAATATTCCCCAGCCCAACGGGAAGGGGATCAAGCGCGAGCCAATCCACAGGGCCTCTCGCCCTGAAAATCTCATGGGCATTATATTCCGAAACGGGAACAGCGAAGTTGAACTCGCCGGCGGCCAGCAGCCTAACGGCGGCATCGGCCCCCTCGGTGCGGAACTGGGCTTTGTTGCGCCCAAACCCTTCGATGAGCTTTCTGGTCCTTTCCGGACCTAGGCTATGCCACAGTGGATTGAGCCAAACCGCGTGCGCGATACTGTTGAACGCCACCTCGCCGCTCCATTTGGGATTCAGCAGGTCTTCCCACGTTTTGGGGAGATCCTTCTTGGAAACACGCTCCGTGTTATATGCCAAGCTGTAATAACGCTTGCGAAAGGCAATCGACGTTGTGCCGTACTTCATCTCATCGGCATAAACCCGCCACACCGGGAGCTCGGTCAATTCGGCAAGGGTCTGAGCATCTATGTATGCCTTTAGGGCTCCGCCGATCCCGGTGACGATATCCGCAATAGGCGCCCCCTGCCGGGCACTTTGAAGCAGCTTGTGGTAGCGCACGTCTGTGGCTGCCTTGGTGTAATCAACCATAATGAAAGGATACCTCTTGTAGAATTGCTTTAGGATCGCGGTCTGTTGTTGAGGAGTTTCAGTGGAGTAAAGGATGAGCTTCCCTTCGACCTTCGCTTTCTCCAGCCAATCTTTTGGAACAGCTAACTCGGCATCGACCGCCTGCGCGCTCGCAGGATTGGCGCCCGCCGCCAACGTAGACAGAAGAACCGAGACAACTACCGTCAAAATAGCTGTAATCTTGTCTGCGTTCATTTGATACCTCCACCGTCTACGCTCCGTACTCGTAAGAAAATTCTCCTACCGGTGCCCGCCGACTTCTCGAAATCCCATGCGCCGCATGACTACTGCCACTAAAAAGAGAAACAGAATCGTGAGAACTCCCAGACCAGAAACCGCCCCCATCTGGCCGTCGTCCCACATCATCCAGATGAATACCGAAAGCACCTGGTTCTCCGCTCCCTCGTAAAGCATCAACGGCAAACCGGTAAGCCGCACCGAAAGAAACATGGACCATATCCCAAGGCCGACAAAGGTGGGCACCAGGAGGGGAAAGTGGATGCGGCGAAACGTCACAAGCTGGGTAGCCCCGCTTATGTACGCCGCCTCTTCCAGTTCGTGGTGGATCTGAAGCAAGGAGGCAGTTACAGCCCTGGTTCCATAGGCAATAAAGCTCATTATGAAACCCAGGGAAATTAGCCAAACCGTGCCGTAGATCGGAAAATAAGGCCTTAGGACTAGAAAGATCCATATGAGGGCCAAGGCTTTGACGATTCCAGGAATAGAGCGAGGCAGAAACGCCAGCATGTCCAAGAGTCTTCGTCCCCAAAACCGTGTCCGCACGAGTATCCAGGAGATCAGGAAGGAGAGGACGATCGTTCCCACAGCAGTCGCAGCAACCATTAGAGCTGTGTTTTTCAGCACCTTCCAGGTGGCCCCGTAAATAGCAATGGTCCGGTAATTGTCGAGAGAGACGAGAGCGAGGCTTTTCTCGGTCGGCAAAGCCGGGTAAGGGAGCAGCGATGTCCAGAAGAGCACCAGCAGAGGCAAGACCAGAGTCAACGTAAGATAAAGACCAGCAACTCCCACGGCCGCATACCTCCACCACCCCAGGTCCAGCAACTTGGGCCTGTAGCCTCTACCGGTGATAACAGCAAACCTCTCGGCCCGGCGCGTAGCCCTGGCATAGAGAATAACTCCGACCGCGGCCATCAGTATGTAAGCCATTGCCAAGGCATTAGCTTGACCGTAGTCTGGTGTCTCCAGGCCCTGAGTCACAGCGTAAATCTTGGTGCTGAACACATAGATCCGGGCTGGAAGGCCAAGGATACCCGGAATCTCAAAGGTCTCCAAGACCGTGATCGTTTCGTAGATGAGAACTGCTATGATCCCCGAAGACACTACCGGAAGCGTGATGCGGCGCAGCCGGGAAAAGGGCCCCGCCCCGGACACTGCAGCTGCTTCCTCTAAGGAAGTGTCCATGTTCCGGAACAGGGGAACCATTAGCAGGAAAGAAGTCGGTACGACCCTAAGCGCCTCCAAGATAATCATCCCTTGCAGTGTGTACGTGTTGAAGGGTGCTGCACTAAGATCAAAAGCATTCATCAGCCAGCGATTGACGTATCCCATGCGCGGACTAAATAGAAAGATCCAGGAAATGGCATGGAGAACACCGGGAATAGCTAATGTTATGGGGATGGCAGCGTACATGATCCCTTTGCATGGAATGTTGGTTCGTTCCACAAGCCAAGCCATGGCGACCGCCAACGTAACCCCCAAGAGCACGCTCCCCACAGTAAGCCCCAGAGTGTTTCCCAAGATAACCAGCGTGGATTGTCGCAGATAGGCTCGGGCGTAATTCTGCAGCCCAAAATCTTTGAATTCCCCGATCTCTGTGGAACTGCTGAAACTGCCAAGGATCAGGGTGAGCAGGGGAGCCATCGTAAAGAGAATCAAAAAAATCAGGAGAAGTGTGGCCCAGGGGTAGCGGATTTTTAGAACTCGGCGACGACTCATTCTCAGAGATCTGGACAATTCAATAGCCTTCCCCATGACTGTCGCCTCTTAGGACGCCCCCGGTAAACGGAGGGGAATTCCAACCTTGACCAACTCGGCCTCATACATTCGGCGGATTTCCGGATCCTCATGGGCATATTCGATCTGGTTCGCATGAACAAAAAAACGGTTTTCTCCCGGGCTGCCCGGAATGCGAAATAAATGATGGATTCCCCCAAAGCGTCTGGAACCGACCCGCAGCGCAATGTGGCGAGAGGTCTCCAGAGAAGTATTAAAATGCTGGTGGTACCAGTGCCCGGGCGGGACCAGAAGGCTCCCTGGCTTCCAATCAATCCTCAGCCACTTTCCACCCGGCGGCCACATGAGCGTGTAACCCGTACCGGTGAGGATCACGATGTGGGCGCCAGGCCCGTGCCAGTGTGCCTTCTTATAACATCCTACCTCTAGCACCCCTATGTGCCCACCCATGGTATTTTCCGCCAGGCGAAAATGAACATGGGGAAAACCCTTACCCGCTTCCAAATCCAAAGCGGCCTCCATAAACATTACATCTTTGATGAAGTTTCCCTCCCATAGGCGGAGAGATGCAGCGAAGGTGCCCGTTTGCCGGGAAAAATCCTGGCTTCCATCAAAACGGTCCGGGAAGCCGTAGGGAGCTTCGAAAATGGCCTCAGGGCTGCGCAGCAGGTTGAAAAGGAGGGGAGCGTTGGTCACAACAAAAAGCCTTGCAGGGCTCGACAGATCCTCATTTACCAACTGATGCCAGCCATTTAAGGGCGGGGCGAATAGGGTGCCCTTTTTCCACGGGAGCTGGCGCTCGACCCCGCTGCCGCTCCAAAAATGGGCTGTGCCTCGTCCAGAGAGCACGAGGATTTCTTCTTCGTAAAGATGCTTCTCGCGGTTAAGGGCACCGCCCGGGGGAATCTCAACCACATAGGCTCCAGCAAGTTGTTGTGCCCCAATAAGCTGAACATACGCCCCTTTACCCCCGAGGCGATCCCATGGCGCTAGCGGCATGGAGAGCAGGTCCGCGACGGCATATCCGCCCACTACAGGAATCCCTTCCGAGCTCACCCACTTGAGATACGGGCTCTGAACTTCGGTCTCCCAAACAGGATCGCTTTTATTCTTAATAGCATTCCCCGTGTCTTTTGTTTCTTCCATTCGTTTACTCATGACTCTCCGATGTCGACAGCGATGCAGCGCTCCGGTGGAACTCGTATGAATACTTCATCCCCGTCCTCAATGGCGAGATCAGCCGGGACCTTCACGTGAATTAGTTTCCTATCTACTTCAATGTGACAGTCTAGCGATTCGCCTAAAAAGAGTAGATTGGAGACCTTGCCCCTCAGCGTATTCTCTGATCCTGCTGGCTTGTCCAAGGAAATCTCGAAATGCTCGGCTCTCATGGCCAGCACCACCTTGGCGCCACGGTGCGTTTCTTCTGGCAAAAAACAGTGGAGCGTACCGATTCCGATGTCTACCGATGAAGGTTGGTTGGAGTTACCAATGGTTAACACCTTTCCCTCGAAGAAGTTACTGGTACCGATAAATGCAGCTACAAAGCGGTCCCTTGGTTTCCGGTAGAGGTCCCTGGGGGAACTGATCTGAACGATTGTCCCAGCGTGCATGACCGCCACCTGATCAGACATGGTTAAGGCCTCAAGCTGATCGTGAGTCACGTAGAGGGTGGTAATGCCTAGCCGCTTCACCAGACTTTTCAGCTCAAAGCGCATCTCTGCCCTGAGCTGGGCGTCCAGATTACTTAGAGGCTCATCCAGGAGCAAAACCTTAGGCTCGCGAACGATGGCCCGCGCGAAGGCCAGCCTCTGCTGCTGCCCACCGCTGAGCTGCGGGGCCGGTCGATCCTCGAGACCCTCCATATGCACAAGCGAGAGAGCCCTCAACACCTTTTCGCGGATCACGCTCTTCGGAGGCTTAGCCTTGAGCTGCGTCAGAGGAAACTCCACGTTCTCGAAGACATTCATGTGGGGCCAGATCGCATAAGACTGAAATACCATACCGATGTCGCGCCGGTGCGGGGAGACAAAAACTCCGCGCGGCACAGAAGTGACGATCTGTTCATCGATCTCGATTTCTCCGCCGTCGATCGTCTCCAGGCCGGCCACGGAGCGCAGCGTGGTGGTCTTGCCGCAACCGCTGGGACCAAGCAAAGTGAAAAATTTCCCCTGCGGAACTTCAAAGTCGACACCGCGGACAGCGTGAACCTCGCCGCGATCGACTTCATACTTCTTGACCAGTCCCCGCACTTTAACCATTGTTAAAACGCCCTCCTACAAGACCGTTAGATCCTCGGCAAAACCTGTCTTTCAAGCCGCTGCAGTTGCGCCTTAAGATCAAAGGAATGCAGATGGAGAATGACGCTGTTGACCCCCATGCTTTTGATTTCTTCTAGCCTATCCACCAACTCCTCGGGTGCACCATAAACTCCGTATTCCTTTTTGACCCCGAAGGGCATCGCTCCCTCGATGGAACTCAGTTGCAGTTTCCAGAACTCCTCCGCCTCACTTTTTGCCTTCTCGACATCCGGATTGATGTTCACCTTGAGACAAACGGAAACGTGCATAGGCTCCCCTTCCCGTTTCTCTTCTTTCATGAGAGCCTTCAGCCTGGAAAGGGCGGCGGGAAAAGAACCGAACACGTACGCCGCCAGTTCCAGGCTAGCCGCCCAGCCACTTGCAAACCGCGCAGTGCGTCGCAGCGCCGCCTCGCTGTTTCCACCAACCCAGATCGGGGGATGAGGTTTCTGGAACGGCTTGGGCTCGAAGGTTACATTTTCAAAACGAAAATATTTCCCTTGAAAAGTGGCGGACGGTTCGGTCCACAGAATTCGCAGAGCCGCGAGAATCTCGTTGGTCCGTCCTCCTCGTTCCTTGCGGGAAATGCCCACGTCGACAAACTCCTTATGATAGACGGAGTTTTCCGCACCTTGCGCGCTTTCCCCGCCGCCAAGCCCCACCGCGAAAATAAATCGTCCTTTGGAGAGATGGTCTACTGTGACGATTCTTCGCGCCAGCTCGATGGGATGGCGCAGCGGCGTGACGAAAACATGCGTCTTCATGCGGATTCTCTGCGTGCGCAGCGCCAGCGCAGCCATCAGAGTAAGAGTGTCAAATCTCGGCACGGGTCTCGAGACCCGATCCGGAAGCGCGAGATAGTCAAGACCGCTCTTGTCTGCCCATTCTGCCGCATCGAGGAGATCCCAAGGCCGAACCTCTTGTGATTCACCGCTCCTCAGCTCAAACAGACAAATTCCGAGTTCGAGTTGTGTTGCCATTGTCGTTCTCCTTTTGACCGCCTTGAGAGCGCTCCTCGTATTGTGCGCCGGTGTTAAAGGACCTTAGGGAGAACTTCCCGTTCGATTCTCCGCAACTGTACTCTGAGATCGAAGGCGTGGACATAGAGAATTAAACTGTCCAGCCCCAGTTCCTTGAGTTCTTGAATTTTTTCCACCGCGATCTCCGCCGGCCCATAGGCCGCGAAGCTCTCTTTGAGATTGAAGGGGCGGTTACCTTCCGTGGAGCCACGTTGCATGGCCCAAAAAGTTTTGGCTTCTTCCAAAGCTTTAACCTGGTCGGGATCAATATGGGCCCGCAGTGTGGTTGAGATGTGAAAGTCCTCCCGGGACCGTCGTTGCTCCCGGAGGAATTCCCCTAACCGTCTGAGAGCTTCCTGGGCGCTACCGACACGGGCTGCGGCGTTCTCCAGGCTTCCCGCCCACCCGTCGCCGAATTTTGCGGCGCGCTTCATAGCCGCATCCGTGTTGCCGCCCACCCAGATAGGGGGATGAGGTTTTTGAAACGGCTTGGGCTCGAAGACGACGTTCTTAAACGAGTAAAAGCGCCCCTCAAAGCTCGCCACTGGCTCGGTCCAAAGCTTCTTTAAGATCTGCAAGATCTCGTCCGTTCGCAGGCCGCGTTCGCGGATGTCAATGCCCAGATCCACAAACTCCTTCTGATAGACCGTCAAGTCCGGACCTCCCACCTTCTCCCCTCCTCCCAAACCCGCGCCAAAGACAAAGCGACCAGCCGAAAGGTGATCCACAGTGACAATCCGCCGAGCCAATTCAATCGGCTGCCTTAGCGGGGTCACAAAGACATGAGTCAGAAAACGAATCTTCTTAGTTTTCAAGGCAAGAGCAGCCATCAACGTAAGAGTATCAAAGCGGGGAATCGGACGGGAAACCCGATCCGGCATAGCCAGATGCGAAAAGCCCATTTGGTCGGCCATCTCGGCTACCTCCAACATCCGCCAGGGGTCTACCTCCTCTTCCGGACTCACCCGCGGGTCCCACAACCCGACTCCGATTTCCATCGCGCGCTTCATGCCTCCTCCTTTGTTCTCTTCCCCTCAGCGGAGTTCCATCCCGTAAAGAAATCTTTTCGCGCCCCTCTGTGCCGCAATCAACAAGAACATAACCGTGAAAAACATGAGAACCCCCATGGCCGCGGCATCGGCCGGGTTGTTGGAATCCCAGAGATTCCAGATAGCGGTTGACAGGACCTGATTGCGTGGACTTTGGAGGAATAGCGCCATAGTTACCTCCCGGTAAGAAAGCAACGCAACCCACACCCCCGCATAGAACAGCGCAGGAGCAAGAAGCGGAAGGACAACCCGACGCAGAGCGACTAGCCTCGACCCTCCACTCACTAAGACGGCTTCTTCCAGGTCCTTGTGGATCTGAATTAATGTCCCGTTCACCGTCCTAGAGCCGAAGCTAATGAAAGCTATGCTATGGCTGATGATGATTGCTGCCAGGGAGCCGTAGATGGGGACACCGCTGGCTATGTACAAGCCAACATAGGAAAGGGCGAAAGCGAAGGCCAGATGAGGGATTGCCATGGGCAGTGTAACAACCGCGTCAACACCTCGCCGTCCCCACAATCGTGTCCGCACAACGATCCACGAGGTGATCGTGCTAAAAAACAGAACCAGAGCCGGAACGCAGACTACAAGCAACAACGTATTGACGAGAGGCCGTCCAGAAATTGTTGTGAGAGCGCGGCGGTAACCTTCGAGCGTAACGGAGGAGAGTGCGGCTTTGGACGGAAGTTGTATGTAAGGGACCAGAGAGGTCCAGATGAGGACCAGAAAGGGCAGAAGGAGATTCAAAAAGAGATAGCCGCAGAGAAACGCGATGCCGGCATACTTCCACCTCCCAAGGTCCGTAAGCTTGGGCCGGTATCCCCTCCCAGAGATAACAGAATAGCGATCACCATGGCGCAAGAGCTTCTGGTAGTAATGAACTGCAACCAGACTGGGAAACAAGAGCATGACCCCATACACTCCAGCTATCCCGTAACGCGGCAGGCCCACGCTGGCCTGAACGCTATAGAACATGAGCGTGCTCAGCACTTGAATCCGGGTAGTGGTTCCCAGCAGGGCTGGAATCTCGAACAAAGCCACGGCGGTCATGAAGTTGTAAATGGCTGCGCCGGCAATCGCAGGCAAGATTAGGGGACCCGTGATTCGGCAGAAAACCGCCGCCGGTGGCGCGCCGCTGACCGCAGCGGATTCCTCCAATTGGGGATCCACGGCGCGAAATGCAGCGGCACACATAAAGAACATCACAGGAGTCAACATGAGTCCTTGAACAAAGGAGATTCCTCCCAGGTTGTAAATGCTCAGAGGGCCTTCCTCGACGGGGACAAAACTCCTCAGGAATTGGTTCAATAGGCCCACTTTGGGACTCAGCAGGAGGATCCAGGCGATACCCTTAAGAAAGCCAGGAATAAGAATGCCGAGGGCCATAAGCGTTATGAAAAAGGTCTTACAAGGCAGATTGGTCCGGTAAATCAGCCAGGCCGCCGGCACGGCGAAAAACAGATTGAGGAGCACGGTGCCAAAGGCCACGATGAGACTGTTAAAGCCGGCGCGATAGGTCTCCCCCGAGAGGAAAACCTCCCGGTAGTTTTGCACAGTCAGAGAGGTTTCAGTTCCTGGCATGCCCTCCTGGAACGTAGACCAGAAAACGATCGCCAGGAGGAAAAGAATGAGTAAACAAAACGATGCGCTGCCGATGAACAAGAAATGCTCGGCTCGAAAAGCAGAGAGAACTTTAGGGTTGCGGCGAAACATCAACCAGGGAACCTCACCTTCTACTCTCAATATCTTCGCGTCCCAACAAAACGAACGGATCATCTCATTTCCAAAAGTGGGCGGACCTCGTGATGAAAGCGCTCGAGCTGGCCGATCGGGTCCAGGGCTGCAATCATCAAGATGATCCGCTTCAGGGCTGGAACTCTTCTCTCGTAACCGAACCACTCTCTAATCTTTTCGGCTACCAG
>Ga0209343_10006455_pt1 | contig 14007 bp, 12 predicted proteins | sample RifCSPlowO2_02_FD_184026 | JGI IMG/M metagenome (GOLD analysis project Ga0209343, IMG submission 184026) | Groundwater microbial communities from Rifle, Colorado - Rifle CSP2_plank lowO2_0.2 (SPAdes) (version 2) | ecosystem: Environmental > Aquatic > Deep subsurface > Groundwater | place... | reverse complement strand
GTTCAGATTCAAAAACGGCAGCTTGATCTCTTTCATGGCCTATTCCACCGGACTTCGTTCGAGTTTATGCGGGATGTGAGAAAAGCAGGAATGGCAACGGTCGCCAATATGGATATGATGGCAATAACTATCATTATTTCAACGAGGGTAAAGCCGTTGTATGATAGTTTTTCTTTTCCCATTGAGTTTTAGTTTATATTTTTCGCGCAAAAAAGTCAAGGAAATTTGTGAATTTTTACGGGATCGGCTCTTCCCTCCAGGATATGAGCTGGACCTCCGTACTCGGGTTGATGTTCCTTCTTATCGCGTCCATATATGTCGCATTATAATCTACTTTCGCATTACCTCTTAAGGTAACGTAGTCTCCGGCCCAGATCCCGCCATTTACGTTCAAAGAATTACCGCCGCCCTTGTTCTGAAAATAACCTCTTGTGTAAACACATCCGTCTATTGAGGCGTTTCCTCCGAGCTCAACGTTATCGATGACGTCACCGCCGACGATTATGAATCCGCCGGCGACAAGGTTACCCCTCAATATAAGGTCGCTCTCGATGTAAACGACATTAGGGATCCAGTTCAAGGGATCCGGGTCACTATTATCGAACCAGAAACTCGTCGGGAAATCTTTCACTCCTATATCGGCCGCGGTAAAGAGGTTGTTTTGGCCGCTGGGCTGTATCTGGCTGACCGCTATCTGGCGCAGGTATTGAAAATCCAAGAGAGCTAACGGAGAGATACTTGGATCGTGCGTTATGTCCTCCTCGGGTATCCGTTCTTCTCCCTGGATTTCATCCGCATAAATGACTTTTCCGTTTACTTCATAAGAATTACCTATAAAAGTCACATCTCCCGCCGAATAGATTGCGTTATCCCAGAATAAATCCGCCAACTCTTTCTTCTCCAGGAATGCCTCTATCCTCTTCTGCGCGCGGGCATTCGGAGGCATATCCGGGACATAGCCTGTACCGACCGCCTTCCATTTTTTGTTAGCCTCGAGGACTTCAATCGTAAGAGAATATTTTCCGGCGCCCAGAGGGATACCGGTCTCGGCCGCCGTATCAGAAGGAAGTTTGGAAATAGCTTTGTCGATCGCCGCCTCAGCAAGATAAAAAGCCTCTGCTGTTTCCTTATGGCGCTCTGTCGCCCTTGTCTCGGAAAGCATCCTCATGAACATCCCTATGCTTATGATGACCAGGACAGTAATGGCCAAAAAGGTTATGATAAGTATCGCGCCGCGATTTTTCCCCGGTAACTTTGTCTTATCCATATCGCCTCCTACTTATTCCTCATGACTACCGAATCGGTTAAAGTTACGGTCAACCTTCTCGTTCCCCCCTTGGTCGGTAGTTCCAATTTTGACAGAAAAAATTTTATCTTCATGAGCGAGCCGCTGATCGTGAAATCAGCCCCATTATCGATGACACCATCATTGTTATTGGCCGGACCGGTGACTTCGCTCGTTATATAATTGGCCCTGACTGAGCCGGAATCCCTCGGAATTACAAGGCCCGCGAGGTTTATCGCATTGGCGGCCACGCTGACAAACGTAAACGGGAAGCTGTAAGAATCATTGTAATAGACGTATTTGCGCAGCTGTTGTATCCCTTCGGGCGGGACATAGGTACAATATACGATGACCGAACGCCAAACGGGCTTGTAGTCGGCGTCAAGATGGACATAATCGTTATTGGCGTGCGTGCCGTCTTCGGCGGCCGCGGCAGGATCCCCTCTCGCGGAAGCGAATATGAGAATCTGGTGGGTCTCGCTGTTCAAGGGGTCAACAAAACTTGTGACCGCTCCGGTGCCGTCGACCGTCACTGTACTCCTGTTAGTCTCAGAAAGGTCTCTTACCATCTCGGCCATCGCGACACGAGCCCCGCCGCTAAGCTGGGCGCGGACATCGACCGATTCTGCGGCGTCCCTGCCGGATGAGACGATAAAGTAGATAGCTCCGCTTAATACCGCCAACACCGCAAGGACTATCATTATCTCCGTGAGGGTATAACCTATCCTCTTCATGTCACCTCTGCGTCATCATAGTCGTTGCGCTAAACGATCTGTTCCTGATCTTTACCTCATCCTGCCAGCTTACCGTCATCGTTATCACTAACGGATCTGCGGCGGGATTCTGATATGAAACCACGACGGTCTCGTTCCTCAACTTCCGGGGACCGATCCTGTCGGCAAGGTCAACTCCGGCCGGATACGCGGCCACGACATTATTTGTCGTAAAGGGATCCGTACTCCTCATGCTCTCAAGCACGAAAGACGCGTCGTTCACCGCTATCGTCGTGTTCCTGGATATCTCCATCACTACGAGATAATTGTAAAATAGGACGAGGACGGGCAGAAGCGCCGCGATTAATATCGCCGCTGAGACCATAAGTTCGATCAGTGAAAAACCTTTTTTCGAGATCTTTTTTGATCTCATCTTATAAACCGCCTATTCCACCGGCGCTCCGGCCGCGTTATCTACCTTTATTACGCCGGACTCGTCCAAAAAAAAGATCCTTATGCCTGTGACGTTCGGCGTTACCGGCGAAGCCGTGACGGTATACTGGTCCGGACTTACCAATGTGTAAGTGAAATTATACCCTTCCTTGGCGCCTGAACCTAAAATTTGGTCTATGTAAGGGGGGGTCGTGATGCTTAACTCGTTCAAACTGTTGGGGTAGGTCAGAGGGCTCTGGATACTGCGGTAACCTACGCATGCGGTGCTGATCGTCCTCAGCGATGCGATGGCTGAGGTCTCGTCAGCCTGGATACGCGCCCTCAAAAATACCGGGATAGAAACGGCCGCGAGCAGCGCAATGACCGCTATCACGATCATTATCTCTACCAGGGTAAAACCCGGCCTGTGATATCTTATTCTCATCATAGTGATTTAGTTTAGTTGCTTTATCCATAAAAGTCAAGGGGCGAGAATATTTATTCTCGCCCCTTTTTACACTTTTACGCTCTGAGCATTATTCGATCGGGTTGCCCGCAGCGTTATTCAATCTTATTACGCCAGCCTCGTCAACGAAGAATATCCTCGTACCGGTAACGTTCGGCGTTACCGGCGAAGCCGTGACGGTATACTGGTTTGCGCCTACCAAAGCATAGACAAAGGTGTATCCCTGCTTCGTGCCAGTACCCAATGTCGCATCAATGTAAGGGGGATTAGCACCGCTTAGGGCAGCCAAGTTCGCCGGATATGTCACCGGGCTCTGCGCAGCGCGGAAACTCTCACACGCTGTGCTGATCGTGCGCACTGAAGCGATCGCCGCAGCCTCGTTCGCGTTGTGTCTTGCACGTAGTAAGTTGGGTATCGCTATCGCTGCTAAAAGAGCTATAATGGCAACTACGATCATGATCTCAACGAGCGTAAAACCCTTTCTTCCCATGAGTTTTATCATCTTCTTTCCCCTCCTTTCTTCCTAGATTGGGACTTTCATCACCTTCTAATTAGAGTATAACATAAATGCGACCTCTGTCAAGCACTCTATTTACCGACGACCTGAACCAGCTTGACTATCGGCAGGAACATCGATACTACGATGCCGCCGACGACGATACCGAGAAAAGCGATTATCAAGGGTTCTATCAAACTCGTCAATCCCGAGACGGCCGCGTCCACTTCGCTCTCGTAGAAGTCGGCGACCTTTCCCAGCATCTCCTCTAATTTACCCGTCTGTTCCCCGACCGAGATCATCCTTGTGACCATAGGCGGGAAGACCTTGCTTGCGGTCAGCGGCTGCGCTATCGACTCGCCCTCCTTGATGCTCATCTTGGTGTGCACGACGGCGGCTTCTATGACTTTGTTCCCGGATGTCTTTCCGACTATCTCAAGGGCCGTCAGGATCGAAACGCCGCTCTTCTGCAGCGTCGAAAGCGTGCGCGCAAACCTCGCGATCGCCACCTTCCTCAAAAGCTTACCTATAACGGGTATATTCAGTAAGAATGTATCGAAGGCGAGCCTTCCTTTCTCCGTCTTTATCGCCTGCGAAACTGCGAAAATCCCGAGTCCTAACGCTATAATTACAAAAAGCAGATAACTCCTCACGATATGCGAGATCTTTATCAGTATCAGTGTCGGCAGCGGCAACGTGACGCCGATAGTCGCGAATATGCTTTCGAATGTCGGGACGACTTTGACTATCAAAAAAGTCGTTATCGCTATTGCCATGAATACGACTACCGCCGGATATATGAGGCTCGATTTCACCTTCCTTATCAGGGCGATCGTCTTTTCCATATATATGGCGACCCTGTCGAGTATCTCGTCAAGGTTGCCGCTCGACTCACCCGCCTTGACCATATTTATGAAGAAGGGAGAAAAGACGTTCGGCTGTTTGCCCAGGGCCTCGGAAAGGCTCTGTCCTCCCTCGACGTTATCGCGGACCCTCTTGACTATGGTCTTGAAACCCTTGCTCTCCATCTGTTCCTGAAGGGCATCCAAAGCCCCGACAAGCGGGATGCCGGCGTCGACCATTGTGGCTAGCTGTCTCGAGAAGACAACCAGCTCGTCGAGCTTTATCCTCTCTCCCCCGCCGAAGGGGCTGGACCTGGTCTTATACTTCGCCTCCTCCAACGATATTATTATGTATTCTTTCTGCCTCAGAGCATCTACTATGGCGATGTTGTTCGCCGCTTCCATGGAACCGGTCACGGTCCTGCCGTCTTTATCTTTCGCGCTATATTTGAATTGTGGCACCTATTCCTCCGCGGTTACCCTTAATACCTCTTCTACCGTCGTGTTGCCCAGCGCGAGGTTCTCAAGCGCCGCGGCACGCAGCGTAAGCATCCCCTTTTCCTTTACAGCATATTCCTTTATCTTATCGCTATCTGCCCTGTCAAGTATCATCTCTTTTATCCTGTCGTCGATGATAAAATTTTCGAGAATGGCAAACCTGCCGTAATAACCGGTATTATTGCACTTGGCGCAGCCCTTCCCCTTATAAAAAGTCACCTTGTCCCCTGCGAGGACCCTGCCCCCTTCGGGGACCTTGCCCCTTTCCTTATATCCTAACTTATCGAGCGTCTCTTTCGGGATATCGATCTTTTCTCTGCAGCTGGTGCATACTCTTTTCATTAATCTTTGCGCGCAGATGAATACGACGCTGGACGCGACCAGGAACGGCTCTACGCCCATATCTATAAGCCTCGTGACGGCGCTCGGCGCGTCGTTTGTGTGCAGCGTTGAAAGGAGCAGCTGTCCGGTGAGCGACGCTTTGATCGCGATGTCGGCGGTCTCAAAATCGCGGATCTCGCCGACCATTACGATATCAGGCGCCTGGCGCAGAAAAGCGCGGAGGCCGTTGGCGAAGGTCAGCCCTATCTCCGGCCTGACCTGCACCTGCGTTATTCCCATGAGCTCATATTCGATCGGGTCCTCTATCGTGACGATGTTCTTCTCCGGCGTATTCAGTATATTAAGGAGGGAGTAAAGGGTCGTGGACTTTCCGCTTCCGGTGGGACCCGTCACAAGGAACATGCCGTATGGCTTCGAGATGGCTTCCTTTAATTCCTCCAAAGTCTTCGGAAGGAAGCCTAGTTTTTCCGGAGAGACTTTTATGCTGGATTTGTCAAGGACTCTCATGACGACTTTCTCGCCGTGGACCAACGGCAATGTCGAGACCCTGAAATCTATCTCCCTTTCGTCCATCCTCACCTTGAACCTGCCGTCCTGCGGAAGCCGCCATTCGGTTATATCCATATCCGACATTATCTTCAGCCTCGTAAGCACTGCGTTCTGGTTTGACTTCGGCAGGTGCAAAAACTCGGTAAGTGCGCCGTCAATGCGATACCGGATGCGCATATCGGTCTCAGTCGGTTCTACATGAATATCCGATGCGCGGCGTTTGAGCGCTTCGCTTATTGTGACATCGACTATCTTGAGTATCGGCGCCTTTTGGCTCTCTATGGCCAAAGTGGAAACATCAAATCTTTCCGCATCTTCAGACGAGATTAGCTCCAGCCCTTCACCCTCGACATCTTTTACTATCTTATCTATGGAAAGAGTTTCTGCGCCGTAATAGCTCGCGATCGCAACGCTTATATCCTTGTCGGTGGCGATGACAGGGTCTATCTCGTATTTGGTAAGGATCTTCAGGTCATCGAGCGCGAATATGTCGAGGGGGTCGGACATCGCCACGGTCATCCGGTTGCCGATCTTCGATACGGGAATAACATGGTAAAGGCGCACTATCTTCTCCGGCACAAGCGAGATGATATCTTTGTCTATTTTATATTTTGCAAGATTTATCGGCGTTATGTTCAACTCCTGGCCGAATATCGCGAGAAGCTCGTTTTCATTGACGAGCCCTTTTTCTATGAGGATCTTGCTGAGGTTGCCGCCCTGCGCCTTCTGGGCCCTTATTGCTTCGTCCAGTTTTTCTTTCGATATGGAGCCCTTTTTCAAAAGGACTTCCGCTAATTTATCTCTTATGCTTTTAGCCATAGATCAATCCTGTTCGCCGAGCGTCACGCGCAGGACCTCCTCAAGGGTCGTGGTGCCTTCAAAGACTTTCCTCAACCCGCTTTCCCTTAAAGTAACAAGACCCGCCCTGCGCGCCGCCTCATAGATATTGCTTTCGTGCGCCCTTTTGGCGATCAGCTCTCTTAGTTCCGCGTTTATAGTCACCGCCTCGATAAGGCCCACCCTTCCCCTGAAGCCTGTCTTAAAACAATAATCACAGCCTTTCCCTTTATAGAACTTCACATTTTCCGGCGCCTTTATCTTAAGTTTCTCAAGCATGGTTTTGGGAACTTCGTGAGCCTCCTTACAGCGCGGACATACCTTCCTGACAAGCCTCTGGGCCGCAACAAGGGCTACAGAGGAACTGATAAGGAACGGTTCGACGCCCATATTCATCAATCTCATGATGACGCCGGGCGCGGTATTGGTATGCAGAGTGCTGAGCACCAGGTGGCCGGTCAATGCGGCTTTTATCGCGATGTCAACGGTCTCGAGGTCCCTTATCTCACCGACCATTATGACATTCGGGTCCTGGCGCAGTATCGAGCGGAGCGTAGCCGCGTATGTCAGGCCTATATTGGTATTGATATTTACCTGGTTTATCCCCGGAAGCAGGTATTCTACGGGGTCCTCTACCGTCACGAAGTTCTTCTCCGGGGCGTCTATATGTTTAAGGACCGAGTAGAGCGTGGTCGTCTTCCCTGAACCTGCAGGCCCGCAGACGAGTATCATGCCATGAGGCCTCCTCGAGGCCTTCTTGAGCTCATCGAGAGGTTCTTTCTCAAAACCGAGCTTATCGACATCGAGCATCGCCTGGGATTTATCGAGGACCCTGAGCGCGACTTTCTCGCCGAAGGCGGTGGGCACGGTCGAGACCCTGAAGTCGACCTCCCTCTCCTGTATTTTTATCTTGAACCTTCCGTCCTGAGGCAGGCGGCGCTCGGCAATATTGAGGTTAGACATGACTTTGATCCTGGATATTATGCCCGATTGTATAGTCCTCGGGAGCGACTGCGTTTCCCTGAAGATGCCGTCTATCTTGTATCTTACCCGCAGGTGGTCCTCCATCGGCTCTATCAGTATGTCGCTCGCCCTTGCTTTTGTGGCGTCAAGGACTATAGCGCTCGTAAGTTTTACCACCGGCGTATCGGCGACCGTGCTCGCCGCTTCGATATTTTCATCCTGCTTTCTCGAAGAGATAAGCTCGATGTTAGTTTCCTTAACGAGTTCCTCGATGGTAGAGGTCGCCGCGCTTCCGTAATGTTGATCTATGGCCGCCCTGACATCATCCTGGGTAGTTATGATAGGCGTGATATCCATACCCGTGACGTTCTTTATGTCGTCGAGCGCGAAGACATTAAGCGGATCGGCCATGGCGACGGTAAGGACGTTGCCCATCTTGGAGATAGGCATTATCTGGTAATTGGCTGCTATTTTTTTCGGTATGAATTTCGTTATTTCCGGATCGATCTTGAATTTGGAAAGGGAAATCGGCGGGATCCCAAGTTCTTGGCTTAAAATCGCTAACAGGTCTCTCTGGGTTATGGCCCCCAGCGAGACGAGGATATCTCCCAACGAACCACCCTTCTCTTTCTGGACCAGAAGGGCCTGGTTTAATTTCTCTTCTGTTATTGCTCCTTTCTTTATCAGTATCTCACTTAGCCGTTCCTTGATCCCAGATGGCATCGGCTGTCAGAGTCTCCTATTTTTTATAGAACTTATCTATCGCCTGTTTTATATCGGTCGCGGTAGAGACAAAGATCTGTATTGAGCAACCGGTGACTAATTCTATGTCCTCGATGGCCTGAGTGTTCAGAGGATCAGCCATCGCGATGGTCACGGTATTGCCGATCTTATCGATCGGGATAAGGCAATACTGGCGGGCGATATTCTCCGTCACCATCTTTATCGCCGCTTCGTCCATCTCGTAATTGGCCAAAGGAAGGTACGGGAAGCCGTACTGGACAGTGATGGCTTGGGCTATTTGCTCCTCAGTTACATATCCCAGCCCAGCCAGGATCTGGCCCAGGAGACCGCCCTTCTCCTTCTGGATCTTCAGTCCCTCGTCGAGTTGGGACTGTTTTATCACGCCTTTTTCCAGGAGGAGCTGCCCTATCGTCTTACTTATTACTCGTTTAGCTGAAGACATATGACCCTATTTTCTAAACAACCTGTCCAGATCGTCCGGATCAGTGCTGCGAAGTATCGCGTCTTCGTAAGTTATTGCTTTCTTATTATAGAGTTCGAAGAGCGTCTGGTTCATCGTCCTCATGCCTTCTTTCTGGCTCGTCTGTATGACTGAATAAAGCTGATGCGTCTTCGCCTCGCGTATCAGGCTTCTTACGGCAGGGGTCGCGATGAGCACCTCTGTAGCCAGGACTCTTCCGCGGCCGCCGGTCTTGGGTATAAGCTGCTGCGCAAGGATGCCGAGCAGGACGAAGGAAAGTTGGATCCTTACCTGTTGCTGCTGATGAGAGGGGAAGACGTCTATGACCCTGTTTATTGTCTGGACCGCGTCCGATGTATGCAGCGTAGAAAGGACGAGGTGACCTGTTTCAGCGATATCCAGCGCCGCCTCGATCGTCTCGAGGTCGCGCATCTCACCGATGAGGATGACATTCGGGTCCTGCCTCAAGACATGTTTCAACGAGTGCGCGAATGATTGCGTATCAGCTCCCACTTCGCGCTGATCAACTAGGGCCTTTTTGTTCTTGTGGACATACTCGATCGGGTCCTCTACGATGACTATATGGCAATTCTTCTCCGAGTTTATCTTATCGACCATCGAGGCGAGGGTCGTGGACTTGCCGCTTCCGGTGGCGCCAGTGACGAGGACCAGCCCTTTCGGCCTTTTGCACAGGTCTTCTACTACATTGAGCGGAAGACCGCACTCCTCAAAAGTCATTATATGCAGAGGAAGCAGCCTCACTGCCGCCCCGACGTAGCCCCTTTGGATAAAGCAGTTGACCCTGAAACGCCCCAACCCCTCTATACCGAACGAAATATCAAGTTCGAGCTCGCGCTCAAATTTTTCCACATGCTGCGGTTTAAGCATGCTGTAAGCCAACCTCTTCGAATCCTCGGCCGCAAGAGGGGGAAATTCCGTGGGCACCAGCTTTTCGTCTATCCTAAGTTGGGGCGGGGAAAAGACAGAAAGATGCAGGTCAGACGCGCCTTTCTGTACCATAAGTTTAAGCAGTGTCTCTATCTGTACGTTTACCATAAGAGCTCCTTAATGAGTCCCTGCAACTATACGCTGCGCAGATTTCGCAGAAATCTGCTTGCAGTTGCGGGACGAATTAACCCCGCAGCCTGCGTAGAAAATTTCGACGAAATTTTCAAGCGTCTAGGCAAGGGGTACAATGCCTTTTTTCTCGTTATATTAAGAGACAATCGTATTCTTCCCTTTAGACTTGGCTTCGCTCAAGGCCGAAGTTGCTTTCTTTACCAAATCGTCCGCGGTCACGCCGTCTATCGGATTCTCGCTTACGCCCCCGCTTACCGTAACGAAGTTGCGGGGATAGCCCTTACCGCCTGCGATACCAAAGACCTCGACGCGCTGTTTGAGCACCTCGGCTATCGTATTTGCCTGTTTCTTGTTCTTTTCCGGCAGGATCACAGCGAATGAATCACCGCCCAACCTTGCTACCCTCTCGACTGCGGTGACATTCGACTCTATGGTCTTCCCGATCTTCTTTATAGTCTCCTCGGCCGCCAGATCCCCGTTTATCTGCCTGTATAATCCGAGATCGTCGATATTAAAGACGAGGAATGAACACGGCCTCTGATACAATACCGCGCGCTTGATCTCTTCCTCGAGGCGGTTCATGATGAACTTCTCGTTATATAGGCCGGTAAGCTCGTCTTTAACGGCCAGCTCTTTCGCCTTGTTGGTCAACAAGTCGTTCTCTATGGCAATGGCTATCTGCTTTCCGAAAAGTTTTATAAGTTCTACATCGTCTTCCTTAAACTCGTAGTCGGCCGCCGAATTCCCGAAACCCACGATCCCAAAACCGCGCCCGTGAGCGACCACAGGACAAAGTACGCAATTCTTAACCTTAAAGAGTTTCAAAAACTCTTCCGTATCCGACGCCTTCACGGAACGCCGGTCGAGGGTGGCCATCTTGCCTTCCAAGACAAGTTTGCCCAAAAGACCGGTTCCGACCTTAATCCTCAGGGAGCTCTGTTCCCCGCTGAGGCCATTATTTATCTTCATTACGAGAGTCTCTTTCTCCTCCACGAGCATCAGGAACGCGAATGAATCCTCGGCAAGCTGGCCGATCTTCCCTATGACTATCTCCAGGATCTCATCGATCGGCGCGCCCTGTGATATGAGATTGCCGACCTGAAGAAGGCTCGACATTATCAGGACCTTTTTATTTATCTCGACGTTTATCTCTTTAGTCCTTTCGCCGTATGACCTGAGCTCGTCCATGTTCTCGCGTATCCGGCGGGTAAGCAGGTTGAGGGTGTTGCCGAGTTCCCCTATTTCATCCTCGCTCCTGACATCTATACTGCTTGAGAAATCGCCGTTAGCGATACCCTTGGCTTTAATTGCCATATCGATGATCGGCGAAACAATATCCCTGGCGATCTTGAGACCGAGCAGCGCGATAATAATAGTGATGGCGAGTACTATGGAAACGTACCACACCGTACTAAATTCAGGGGGTATATACATCGGGGAAAGGTAAACACAAATAATAAGCGGGATCAGGGACATGAGGGCAAATGCAACCATGAGCTTATAACGAAGCCCTGCGGGAACAAGTGATAGCTTCTTAAGAAATCCTGCCATCTTTATCATCTCCCTTCGTAATTTATTATAAAAAGTATACCTTTTCCTAAATTAAGTGTCAAACATATTTATCGCAACGCGATGAATTCCCAGGGCAGCCGTTCGTCTAGCTTACGCTCCCTCGAAGAATAATGATCCGGATCGATCGACGCCTCTTTGAAGGCGGAGAGCCACCTCTCGAGATCAAAATATTCCTTCCAGCTATCGAACCTGCAGCCGTTTTTCCAGGCAATATAAAGCGCTTTGGAAAGTTCCCTGTCTCCGCGCGCGAAGACCGACTCCAGATAGCTCATCCTCGCGTCGTGGAAAATAAACTTAACCTTGGACCTGCGCGAGGACCTTGTCCCCTGCGAGGACCTTGATCTATCCCTTATATACTTCTGCCTCCGGTAGACCTCATCGATGGGAAGCATCGCCTCGCGTTCAAATCTCGTATGCGGCTTTGGGATGAAAACGGATATCGTAGCGTTTATGTCAGCGGGCCTTCCGTCGACCCGTTTTTTGACTTCAGATATCTCGCGGGCAAGGTCGACAATAGCATCCAGGTCGCTGTATTCCTCCTGCGGGAGACCGATCATGAAATACAATTTTATCCTGCGCCAATTATTTTTAAAGGCCTGGTAGGCGCATTCCTTAAGCGCTTCGACCGGGATATCCTTATTGATGACCTTGCGCATCTTCTCGCTTCCGACTTCGGGCGCGAACGTAAGTCCGGTATGCCTGCCGGATGTGAGCTCAAGAGGAAACCGGCTGGTCATCTCCTCTACCCTGAGCGAAGGAAATGAGATACTCACCGCCTTTTCTTTAAAGGCTCCCGTGAGCGATGTTATTATCTCCATTATCTGCGGATGGTCGCCGGATGAAAGCGATACTAATGATATCTCATCATATCCGGTATTTCTGTAGATCGATTCGGCGAGGGATAGTATCTTAGCCGGTGAGCGGAAACGGTTGGGCCCGTAGATCGCGCATGCCTGGCAGAAATTGCACGCCCTCCTGCAGCCGCGCATTATCTCTATCTGGATCCTGTCATGGACGACATTTATGAAAGGCACTATCGGTTTTTCCGGGAACGGCGCGGATTCGAGGTCGGCGACAAATCTTTTTCTTATCTTTTTGGGCATCCCTGCCTGCCCGGCAGACAGGGACGGCACATAGACGCCTTCGAGCGCGGATAGCCTTTCCAATAATTTCCCGCGGCCCGCGCCGGATTTTTTATTCTCTATCACGGCGTCGACGATCTCCGATACGGCCTCCTCACCTTCGCCGATCACGAAACAATCGAAGAAATCCGCGAGCGGTTCGGGGTTGAACGCGCACGGCCCGCCGCCTATTATAAGCGGATGGGAACCATCGCGGTCCTTCGAAAAAAGCGGTATGCCGGAAAGATCGAGCATATTGAGGATATTCGTATAACTCAACTCATATTGGAGAGTAAAACCGACCATATCGAATTCATTGAGCGGGCGTTTCGTCTCGAGGGAGAAGAGCGGTATGCCCTTCTCCCTCATGACCTTTTCCATGTCGTGCCACGGCGCGAACGAGCGCTCGCACGCGACATCTCTTCTGTCGTTTAAGATAGAATAGAGGATCTTCAGTCCAAGATGGCTCATCCCGACTTCGTAAAGGTCAGGGAAACATAAGGCTACCCTGCAGTCTATACCGGAATCGCCTTTTACGACACTGTTCCATTCGCCGCCCGTGTAGCGGGCGGGTTTTGTCACGCCAAGGAGTATCTCGTCGCTTAACATCAAAACACCTTACGTTTATTTTTTATATTTTCGAGGATGCCCACACAGGCGAGGCACATTATAAGGAAGGAACCGCCGTATGAGACAAAAGGAAGCGGCAGCCCGACAACCGGCATCACGCCGCATACCATGCCGATATTTACGATTATGTGCACCGCGAATATCGTGACTATCCCGTAGGCGAGGGTCTTGCCGTATGTGTCGCTCGTCGTCTCGGCTATCCTTATTCCTTTGTCGACGAACCTGTAATAGAGGAAGAGAAGCAAGACGCCGCCTATGAACCCCCACTCCTCGCCCACGACCGAGAAGATAAAATCGGTGTGGCGTTCCGGCAGGAAATTCAACTGGTTCTGCGTCCCGGACAGCCATCCCTTTCCGAAGATCCCTCCTGAGCCTATTGCGATCTTCGATTGTATGATCGTGTATCCGGCGCCCAGCGGATCGAGGTTCGGATTAAGGAAGACAAAAAGCCTCGCCCTCTGATAATCCTTCAGGATAAGCCATAGGAACGGTACGCATGCCAAGCCCGCGCCGATTATAAAAAGAAGGTATTTCGGCCGTGCCCCGGCAATGAGCAGCATAGTAAACAGTGCGGGGATGAATATCGAAGCTGTGCCGAGGTCGGGTTCCTTGAATATGAGGAGCATCGGGACTGCCGCCATAGCGAAAGGAATTATGAGGGCCTTCGGTCTTTCTATCCCTTCTTTTATGTCGCCGAGATATTTCGCCAGCGCGAATACAAAAGTGATCTTCGCGAACTCCGACGGCTGGAAAGCGAACGAGCCGAACTCTATCCACCTCTTCGCTCCGTAGCGGACATCTCCCATGACAAGGACCAAAAGCAATAAAAGCACATTCAGGCCGAAAACATAATAACTGAAATCTATTATCCTCTGGTAACCTATCCTGAATATCACCACCGCGATAACCAGGCCGATCACCGCGGAATTAAGCTGCCTCATAGAAAGGTCTGCGCCGGAAGATACCAACTTCTGATA
>Ga0209343_10006454_pt1 | contig 14010 bp, 12 predicted proteins | sample RifCSPlowO2_02_FD_184026 | JGI IMG/M metagenome (GOLD analysis project Ga0209343, IMG submission 184026) | Groundwater microbial communities from Rifle, Colorado - Rifle CSP2_plank lowO2_0.2 (SPAdes) (version 2) | ecosystem: Environmental > Aquatic > Deep subsurface > Groundwater | place... | reverse complement strand
AGAGCAATTAAGGCTATGGAAGGAGTGAACGAGGACGAAGTCCGTCCAATCAAAGCCACCGACAAGGTCGGTGGTAGTTTACTCTTATTCTCTCGTCTTTAATTCTTATTCTCTCGTCTTTAATTTATCCTGTTCAGTAGATATTGGGTACAGTGTTGCGTATTGAGGTCGCTGTGAAGAAAACTAAAATGTTTACTTATATAAAAAAGAGCCCTCTTTCTTCTTATCTTCAGGATTATGTAGATCAGATGTGTGAAAAGGAACATAAATGCCAGTCGTGTCATGAAATACACAGTATTACTGCGCTAAAGGGACTCTTAATAAGTCGTGCAGTAAGAACAAATTATTTTTCTTGGTTATTTATTTTCCAGAGACAGTATGTAGGCAGGGAGCGTTATCGACCAACGAAGAGTATTGTCCTGGTCAATGAAGAATACATAGATCCGGATAGGTTACTCTGTCTAAATCGCCTGAGTTCAACCTTAGCCTGCTTCTGGAATATGAAAGAAATGAGCGATCCCAAATGGGAGGTATATGGAAGGTTTGAAAGGATTGAGATTGGAGATAAAAGAGTTATTATTCGAAGTTATTATATTAACAAAAAAGAGATGGACTTATTAATAGATAAAATAATAGGTTATGAAAAAGAGGTAGATTAGAATTTATATAATCAAATTCCCATCTCTGTGCATCCGTAACCTTATTCAAATGTAAGGGATAATCAGAGGAGATACTTTGTGGATAAAAAGGATCAAAATAAACAAAACAACGAATTGCGTATTGAATTAATATTTGAATGTTTCATAACAGGGGAGATGAAAATCTTTCATTGCATCATAGAAAAAACAAGAGAAAGGGTACAAAGAGAAAATAAAGCAGATGAATTGTTTGACGCCTACATCAATGGACTTGAAAAAAGCTTTGAAGAATATCTCCAGGCATGGGTAGAAGTTTTTAAGGAATACAGAGGAAAAGCAAAAATCGGTCATGTTAAGGAACGAATTCCAGAAAACAAATGGTTAAAATTACAGAAAGAGGTGCTAAGTGATACTCAGGTGCAGGCCCATACTGATGAACTACTTTCAGATACTAAAGAACGTGAAATAGTTCGCCAGCAATTAGATAGATCTCTTGAGAGACGAATGAAAAAGCTGGATATTGTTTAATAGAGCCAAACCGTTAATATCTGATTTTGTCTGTACCATTTTGTTCTTTGACAACTGAATATTATGTAATATCCATTTAGCACCGATTTTCGCAACGCTATAACCGTCATATCAATATAAGAATTGACAGCCACCTTATTTAAATCGTAACCGTAGATTGGTATCTCCCATACCTGGTAATACACCTGGCAAGTGATCCCATAGCACACTACGTAAAATAGGATTATGGGCCCGTCGGGGATATGTAACGGTGACTGTTTGATTCTTGATAGAGATTGAACCCTTCCCTCGTACAAAGTGGCGGTATAATTTAGGGGCATCACAATCCTCAAAACCACGTAACTTCTTTGCAAACATAGAATATAGTGTATCGGCGATCATTGTCATTGCCACATCAAAATGAACCTTTACCAGGATGGGTGATGATAGTGCATTCAGATGAAAGAACTTGACGGCCTCGGCTATGCCGTTCTCTACACGCCATCTGCGGGCGTAGTTGCTAACAACAAGCTCAACAGGCATATTGAAATCATTGGTGATCAGAAATGCAGGCTCCTCTCTCCCATTACCACGTAGCACTACTTGGCGGATTTCCCCTTCATAACCACGAAGGGTAATCATGGATTCATGGACCTGAGGATTTTTATACTTTCTCTTAGCATGAGGAACCTCGATACGCTTCCATGGTGATAAGTGCTCTGCTTCCTCTATGAGATTTTTGCCACGGCGCCGGAGTGTAATGAATTTGACTTCGTGGCTCGCATTGAGCTCCGAGAGCTTTATATAGGATGTGAACTTCGAATCAAAGACCAATGTTGGCTTTATACCGCGGCGTATACGTTTCCAGAATGAGAGGAACTGTAAAACCTGATCATCTGATTCACTGCGCTTGATATCAGCGTCCGTATAGAGGATCAACTTGGATTCACCGTCCTGAGCAAACAGCGTCAACGCCCCTTTCATTATTTTGTTCCTGGCTCCGGCCCAGTGTTTCTCCAATACAGATTCTTCACCAAAGTGGGGTATAGTATGAAAATCGAGATTGACATACTTGCCGTCATAGAGACCAATCCTCGAAGCATTGCCGACAAACGCTGTTTGCAGACGTAGGATGTGCACATCATCGAGTGAGTATGAGTAAGTCGACATGGCGGTGCATTTCGGCAATACATTTAGTCCGGCAAACAGCCCCAGAGCCGGGTCAAAGGCATAGTCACCGACATGGGCGTAGCGTTCAGTTCCAAGGAGTTTAAGGGCAAGGAAAGAGAGGAAATAACTCCATGATGGGATAGCCTTTGTTCCGGGGAGGCCTGCTGCCTGGACTATCTCCCCAATACCCAGTTTTGCAAGGAAAGGAGCAAAAAGAAAAATGCCGACAGAATCAGAATCAAAGGTTCTCCCTTCCAATTCCTGGATGCTAATGGCAGTTGAGTGATCAGGTACCTCGGTCCCTTTTACCGTGAGTCCGGTCTTGAGCCTTGTACGGCGTGGTAGTTTCGGAAACCCCTCTTCCCGGAGTACCCGTTCAACGGTGCGCACGGATATTTCAATGCCATCCCCGCTCAATAATTCAGTGATTTCTCCAGCCGCCAGTCTTTGTTCCCGCCAGTTCCTTATTTTTTTGCGGATTTCGGAGTCGACTATGCGCCGTGCCACCTTTCCCTCCGGAACTGGCTCAGAGAAATCTATCTTCTCGTGGATAAACTGGTGGCGGAGGAGGTGGATATATGGCGAAGTGTAGTTGAAACGATCGGCTACCACTTTGGCAGGCAGACGGTCAACAAAAGAAGCCCGCAAGGCTTCGTAGCGACGCTGCCAGTCGAACTTAGGGTAGAGGAAGAATTTTTCATCCGCCATTCGTACGTATCTTATACAGTATGACGGTATAAATGTCAAGTAAATAAAACTTAAAACATAACAGTCACGGAAGTATACAAAGAAGGCAAGAAAAATGTTGTCACCTAATTTGCAGTATCTATAAGGCATACAGTAACTTGCTATAGCACTAAGCAGGAACTTTAAGAGCATTCGATACAAGTTTATAGATCCTGCTAATTGGCAATTAACCGCCACGTAATATAAGATATTTAATCTCCTGCAATTAATATAACTTTTGCAACTGCTTATAATTAAAGGGTTTTCCCTTCCATGAATAACTGTCATTACTTATAAAACCTTATACGCTTAAGCGTTGCGAAAATCGGTGTTTAAGATATGAAGTTACTTCCAGAGGTAATCTTCTTTATGGAAATGAGCTGGAATATTTGGAATTAAAATCCTTTGCATTTCGTGATTATGTCGATGCAAGAGGTCTTTTTAATCTTGAAAAAATCATGATTGGAAAGAGGCATAAATTAATTTTAGAAGCCCTATGTAGAATGGAATCAAGATGATCCGGGAAGACTTTGTAAGAAGGAAGATATCACTTATGCAGGATGAGCTTGCCCATCCTTTTGTCCGGTGAGACTTGACATGCCTTAACAATACAAGTTATTCTCAGATTATGCTCTATCAAAACCATAGCCGTTCTTTTAAAGAGAACAGGTATGTTTATCCTGTCCTTTCGAGACGTTCAAAGGGTATATCTGTTGGCATAAACCTGAACCCTGATAAGGTATGTAACTTCAACTGTATCTACTGCCAGGTGGATAGAAATGGTTCTGCACCCGGAATATCAGTGGATATCAGTCAAATATGCAGGGAATTAGCAGAGACCCTTGAGATGATCAAAACCGGCGAGATATTTTTAATCCCCCCATTTGACAAAGTTCCTCCTGAGTTGAGACATATCTCTGATATTGCCATATCCGGAGATGGCGAGCCGACTATGTTTCCTGGTTTCTACGAGGTTGTTAAGGAGGTTTTAAAGATAAAGGAAGAATGGGAAGAAAGAGGACACTTCCCCCTCGTGTTGATCACCAATTCCACGGGCCTCAACCGCCCAAAGGTTCAGGATGCAATTGACCTCATTTATAAGAACAATGGCGAGGTCTGGCTAAAACTCGATGCAGGGAGTGAAGACTTCCATAAAAAGGTTTCAGGCAGTGATATACCATTAAAGGTAATTATTCAGAACATTAAGTCTGTTGCAATAAGGCATCCTGTTGTAATTCAGAGCTGCTTTTTCAGGATTGATAATTCACCTTTTCCTATAAGTGAGATCGAGGATTACTGTTTACTACTAAAAGAAATAGTAGAGAGTGGAGGTAAAATCCGGCTCATCCAGATTTATACAGTGGCAAGGCCGCCACGTGAGGATTATGTATCCCCACTCTCTCAAAATGAATTAAACTTTATTGCAGATAAAGTACACGAGCTAACAAATATCCCAACAGAAATATATCCTTAATTTCCTACATCAATCTTCAGCAGTACCTTAACATCTCCTTTTACATCATCTGACCATACATAACCTATCCCACCGTTGGTCTGAGTTATTGCCTGGATTAAATCCGATGATGATGTCTTTGCAGTTGGTGGTGTAATCCCCTCCTGGAAGAACTTCTTGATCCAATATGCCTTATATGCATCCACAGAACTTCCCATTACCTTCTCTATGAACCTCTTTTTTATCGATTCATCATTCTGTTCCATAGGCTTTATCTTGACAGTACCCTCTGCGATCTTTTCACCGAGATATATCTCCTTCACCTTGGCTGCTGTAATAGTACCAGAGGGGTAATCCTTATGAGAGATAATCGCGATCTCCCGTGCATATGAATGGGCATTACCATACATCAGTAATACAAACAGCCCTAAAACAAAACTCCATCTAAGCTTATTCATAATTCTACCTCCTTTTGATATTAAATCTCCATGATTTTATATCTGCATATTAATAAATATGCCTTATTAAGTTAGAATGCAAGCGCCCACTGTACTGCATATTCAGTCCATGTCCATGTATCATCTTTAACTATGTCTTCCTGATCATTGGACCTGATCTCTCCCTTGATCGAACTTCTGTAATTAATATTATATCTGAGCCCGCCTGATACTCTTGTTATATCTGATGTTCCAAGGGTAAGAAAGTATGGGTCTTCATCATCTGCTGTCATGTTCTCATACATCACATAAGGGATCCATTTATCCTTTATTGAATATGTTAATAATGCATAATAGGCGCTGGAGGTAAAAGAATCATCTGCTATATTATCTTTATTTGCTATAGAGAAATACTCTCCCATTAGACCTACATCAGCGATGGAGTATGAGATTGCTGCACCGATAATGGTCTGATCAACATCAACAGGATCAATAGGGTCATCTATATCGCTGTCTATATCAGAATCAATCATTGCGTTTTCATCAGTCTGAACATTTGAAAGATATCCTGAGACCCCAATCTTTAGTCCTTTCACAGCCTCAGGTGCAATTGAGGCATGTGCTGCTACAGCCTTATTCGTATTATTATCACCTATATTATTTGGAGTTAAAATAATATTCCCATCTTCACCTGTAACTGCCGGTCCATTTCCATACATAGCTCCATATTCAATTGCACCGGCCTCTGTCCTGACCCTGCCTGAAAGATACAATCCGATAGTATGGACAGGGAGGATTCCACCATCGTCCTCAAAATTCAGAAACTCCGGTCTTGCTATTGTTGGTTGAAGCTGGGTTCCATGGTGATATGCCGTATTCCAGACGCCGATTGGTGTATGGAACCGGCCAAAACGAACTTTCAATGAGTCCTCAAATGTATATCCTATTGTAAGCCGCTCCAGATCCAGAATAGCCCCTTCTTCAACAACAAGCTCAACAAGTATGTCGATATCTTCCAATGATTGAGCGAGATAGAGGTCAAGCGTACCAAAGGCAAAGTTGCCATTTTTTGATTCTTCACCAAGAGATCCTTCGGGCGCATCAACACTGGCTGTGAATGAAACATCTGCAAATCCGTTCAGCTCAAAGGCATAACTGCTTGAGACACTCATAAGAAATACAGTGGTGAACAAAATTAACATACACATAATCTTCTTCATAATTCTCCTCCTCCTTTTTTGTTTTCTAAAAATTTATTTAGAAACTCTGGTGCGGTTGCATAGATGGGATAATACTACGGGTTCAGTTTATACCATACATGTAATAGGTATTGCAAGAGGAAAAAATAAAAATCATAAAAACATAACTAAATAAGTTTCTCAATTTCTTCAAGTTCTGTAAGGGGTTTAGAACATGTGAAGTTCTGGCAAATATAGACGGTAATCCTGTTCTCTTTTTGTCCTTTTGCACTTGCAAATCCAGGCGGATTCCGGCCTTCTTTGGCCTCATCTGCAACATATAAAACCTTTTCAGGTATATAAGTTCCCCGGATCTTTCTTAGCAATCGCTGTACTTCATCATCTGCCTTTTTCCCTGCAATAGTGATCTCCTTGGGGCCTTCGATATAGAGATATGAAGCCAGGATGAGACCTGCATAATTAAATGGATTCTCAATTGCCTTTTTATAAAAGATGCGCAGCGTCTTCTCTGCAATGGAACGATAATCTTCATTATCCCTGTAGAAGGAAAGCTTAATAAGGTTTGTCAATGTTGATGCATTGCCTGATGGGACCGCCTGATCAGACCCTGTCTTCATTCTGTGGAACAGTCTTTCATTTTCATCCACTGCTGAATTATAAAAACCACCTCGCTCATTATCCCACATAAGTTGGATTAAGGAATTTGTCAGGCTTTCCGCCCATGAGAGGTATTCATCTTCAAAAGTGATCTCAAACATGTCAATAGCAGATGCAATAATAAATGCATAGTCACTCAAGTCTCCGTTTATCTTTCCGGCATCATCCTTCCACGCATGAAGTAGTTTATCATCCTTGAATAGATTTGATCTTGTAAAATCCAAGGTCTCCTTTGCCTTATCAAGATATGTATCTTTATCACATATCTGATATGCATCTATGAGTGCAGAGACTGCAAGCCCATTCCACCCTGTTATAATCTTTGTGTCTCTGAACGGCTTCTCCCTCTCCATACGCTTTGCGATGAGCTTTTCTCTTCCATTCGCAATGATTCTTTCAATATCATTCTCTGATAATTCAAACTCGTGGGCCAATGCCTTTATCTCCCTGTCTATATGCAGCACATTCTTTCCTTCATAGTTTCCATCATCAGTAACTCCGTAATAACGACAGATGATCTCTGCATCTCTTCCAAGTAAAGATTCAATCTCTTTCTTTGTCCATACAAAGTACTTTCCCTCTACACCTTCGCTGTCTGCATCCTGTGAAGTATAAAATCCTCCGACAGGATGGTACATCTCACGGAACAGATAATTCAGTGTCTTCTCAGCAATATTTTTGAAAAATTGATCCTTTGTAATCCTGTAAGCATCAAGATAGACCCTTATTATAAGGGCATTATCATTGAGCATCTTTTCAAAGTGTGGTATCTGCCATCTTTCATCAACTGCATAACGGTGAAATCCGCCGCCAAGCTGGTCATGTATACCGCCCTCTGCCATGTTGCGAAGCGTATTCTCAACGGCCTCTATTGCCATAGGATCACTGCTCTTCTTATAGTATCTTAAAAGAAGAGACAATTGAGTGGTATTCGGGAATTTTGGTGCTGTGCCAAAACCGCCATGCGACAGGTCACAATTCCTCAGGATACTTGAAGATGCATTATCAATATCAGCAATATTTATCTCCTCTCCTGTTGGTACTTTGTCAGTTATCCTGGCAAGTACATTCTTAAGCTCTTTCATTGTTGCCTCTATCTCCCTTTTCCTTCCATGATATGCCTCAGAAACAGCACGCAGAATATCTGGTAAACCTTTACTGCCATATCTTGCCTCCGGCGGGTAATAAGTCCCGCCGAAAAAGGGTTCTCTTTCAGGTGTAAGGAATACAGTAAGAGGCCAGCCGCCATTTCCGCCGAAGAGCTGGACTGCATGCTGATAGAGATCATCAATATCAGGCCTCTCTTCCCTGTCTACCTTTATATTAATAAAAAGTCTGTTCATTATTCCGGCAATATCTTCATTCTCAAACGACTCTCTTTCCATTACATGGCACCAGTGACATGCAGAATAACCTATGCTAAGGAGAACAGGCTTATCTTCATGACTTGCCTTTTCAAAAGCATCTTCACACCAGGGATACCACTCCACAGGGTTGTGGGCATGCTGAAGGAGATACGGGCTCAACTCGTTTATTAACCGGTTTGTGTATTTATGCCCCATAAATTATTATACCTTTACCTTTTTTAAATATAGTCCAAACACCTTCATGGAGAGGGCCAATAGGAACGGGCCTAAGAATATTCCAAGGAATCCGAAGGCCATCATCCCTCCGAGGATCCCTATAAAGGTTAATATTACATGGAATCCAAGCCTCTTACTTATGAAATATGGTCTCAGGAAATTATCTATCATACTGATTACAAGCACGCCCCATCCTATCAGGAATATGCCGCTTCCAACCTTTCCGTTATATATCAGCCAGAGTGCAGCAGGAAGCCATACTATTGCAGTCCCTCCGAATGGGAATACAGCAAGGATAAACATAATGGTTCCAAACAGCACAGGCGCCGGCAGGCCGAGCACCCAGAACCCGATCCCACCTAAAGCACCCTGAACCATTGCAGTAACAATCACACCATAGATTACAGCCCTAATGACCTCACCTGATTCTTCAATAAAGATATCGATGTCATGTTCCGGTATCAGCTCAGCATCTTTTATCTTTTCGAGGAGGCCTTCACCATCCCGAAATATAAAAAACAACAGAAGAACTGTAATTGCAAATTGAAATACGACTGAGAGGACATTACCTGTTGCAGAGCCGAGATATGAGAGTATTACTTTACCGAAATCTTTAAAGTTAACGATGATTGACTCTTTTAAGCTTTCATCTTCAAAGGGTATATAGGAAGAGACCTTCTCTATAATATCCGGTACCATGGGTTGAAGGGCAGTGTAGGCATAAGATATCTGGTCAACAAGAGACCTTATTATTAATACCGATGGGATAAGGAGAAAGAGGATGATCCCGATAACAACGATTAAGGAACTTATTGACGCCCTTCCACCGAGGAAACGACGAAGCCTGCTGAAGACAGGCCAGAATGTAACTCCGATAACCACAGTCCAGAGAATGGATTTATAGAATGGTTTGAACACAAGATGAACACCATAAATACTGAGGGCTGAGATTAAAACAATAAATATCAGAGTTATACGGTCACGATCAATCTTCATTTATAAAGACCTCTTAATCAGAGATGGGATTTTTATAATCAAAACCAAAGTGATGTGGATCCTCACCTATGACGGCTGCTGAGAATATATAAAAGACATAATCGTAAGTCTCTTTGGGGATTTTGTAGTGTTCAAGGAGTTTCCAGAAATTTCTCTCTCTCGGGTTCATCGGCATCTTATTAATAATAGATTTGATATTGTTCTCACCCCAGTTGTATGAGGCGATAACAAGCAATCCGGATGCCTGTGCCTCTGTATTATAGATATCATTTAAATATCTTGCTGCTGCCTGTGTGGCTTTTTCAAAGTCATGGCGTTCATCCCGCGGATCATACTGGGCCACTTCGACCAGCGGGCCGGTGCTAAGTCCATATTGAACTGCGGTTGGAGGGATGAACTGCCAGATACCCTTGGCGATCCCGAATCTTGTCGGAGGGCCAACAGCCCGATCATTAAAACTACTCTCTTGCAATGCGAGATAAAAGAACTGGGAAGGTAGATGATATGCAAGCATCTCTCTTGCGATAGGCGGGCCATAACCGCCTACCTCTGCGCGGTGTATTGCCTTATTTAACCGATCGGAAGACTGCCACTTCTTTATATAACTCTGTACCTCTTTCATAAAACCTTTGGGCATATTGACTTCACATTCACCAAAGAGGCGTGCAACACGAAGGATGAGCTTCTCGTCTTCGCTCATATTCTTACTATATACACCCAATTCTCCCAGAAACTTCTCATAATTCTTTTCCATATCTTTTATCCGGGCCCTCTTGGTAGCAAGCTCTGCCCTTTGTTTTGGATCTGCTGATGCCATAACCATGTTCTCCATAACCGCTACCTGAAGCTCCAGCACCTTCATATTATAGAAGATCTCACCGGCAAGAGATCTGAGATTACGTATCTTCATCTGCTGATATGCAACAATACCTCCGGCGCATACAAGGAGAAATGCCGCCAGACCTATGATCAACATATATTTTTTAGATTGCTTCTTATGTACACGTTCAAAGGCATGGCGGATCATCATTGTATGTTCGCCTGCCTGTTCAGGCTGGGTTTTACTGAAATATCGATCCATGACCTGTGTTACTGAACCATGCCCTTGTGTAAGGGTAGAAGTTGGTGTAGACGATGGTGCAGATGCAGTTGTAGTTGTTTGTGTGAGGGAAGATGGAGATGAAGTTGTAGGCGTAAGTGTAGGAGTGGGGACAGGTGTTGGAATCTGTTTTGCCTCTTCTTTCTTAGCTCCTTCAATGGTAAGAATAAGTACAGGCCCGCCTATACCAAACTCAAGCTTTGCTTCATCAGGTAATGGTGACTGTTGGATTCGAGATCCATCAAGGAAAGTTCCATTAGTACTTTCGAGGTCGCTGACAATCCACTTTTCTCCATCAAAGGTGACCTCTGCATGGAACCTGCTCATAGAGGTGTCTTTTAATTGCAGTTGGCAGCTCTTATCACGCCCGATCTTAAAGGCGTCAGTAAATAGCATCTCGTCCTGAAGAGTCTTACCCTGCAGAATTTTTACTCTGATAGGAGGAGGTGGTTTAAGCCAGACTGTCCTTTCTTCACCAGATTGCATCAATTTATAATATCATGAAACAGGGACAGCCCCCAATTATTTTCTTTATTGCGATTTGAACTCCCATGAGGAACTCAACAATCCGTAATTACTGCAACTCCATGAATCTTCTGAGAGAACATTTTCATCGGTGTAAGACGCCATGATTATAGAATTATTGTCGTAACAACTCCCGCTATAAACATTGATTATACTATTTGCCGGAACTATCACCGGCACTCTTTTCGGAGAACCGCAACTAAGCGTTATATTGCCATCGCCAGTGAGGGCAAATTGATATTGTTTTGGATATGCCTGATTTGTGCTGGTATAGACAACAAGTGTAGCCTCAGGCTGCGCTGGTGTGCTTGTCCTGATGGGGACTGTAACGTGCTGATGATCACAATCCTCCATATCGATGTCTGCTTCTATTGTCCCTGACTGCAGATACCGTCTTACATCTCCCATGTCTTCAAACATATTCCACGTAACATTTGCTGTTCCGGAAACACCTGTTTTAAGATTAAACTTGAGAGTTCCTGTATAGGTCTTTTCGTCGATGATAGTAATGGTAGATACCAGCAATACCTTACTATCCTCATTTAGGTAATTGCGGACCTTCACGCTTACAGTGACGATGTTCGGATCTGGTTTGGTTGATGGTGCAGTATAACCACCTATGTCAACATCGGCATGGACAGTGCCAAATGTACTGTTGCCGCCCGGGATGCCATTTACAGACCAGTCACTGAGTATGAGCGAGGCTATACTTACGGAAAAAGGGCCGCATTTGAAACCGAGAACAGGACACTCGTAGGTCTTTGGATTCCTTTCACCCCTGAGCTCATAACAGAACTCAACCTGAAGAAGTAAGGCATCATTGACTTTAACTGTTGCCTCGGAAGGATTCAGGCGGAATTGTTCGACAAACGACCAGCGGCTGAAGTGTGTGGTGGTAGTTGTTATGGTCTTGGCCTCAGTATCCACTGTGACATTGTCTGCCAACTGCCAGTAACCCTCTGCTGTCTGGAACGCAATACCCAGTGCCTCTGGTACTGTTCCTGCCAGATCCTGATCAGTATAGGTAAAGGCAAGACTGACAGGTTGCTGAAATGTCGTATCATCCGGTGTCAGAAGATAGCCATTTCCGATCCCGCCGTGGGCCATATTTGTTATCGGCTGAATGCTTATCACTGTGTCGTTGGCCAACGCGCCCGCTGGTATGCTGACCGAAAGACTGCTATCCGGCGAACTCAACACGCCGCCGGAAGCCCCGATGGTTTTTGATGCCGCTGACCCGATAGAATTACCTACTTCCGTAGCAACCGGTTCCGGAAAGGTAATTTCCGCGGTACTGCAGGTTACTGCTACATTGGTGATATTTGCGCTACTCACCGTGCCTGTCTCATTGCTGACTGTGCATGACTGACCGGACGGCTGTGTCTTGACTGTAACATTATATGCAGCCGCAGCCGCATTCGCTATCTTTGTTGCAAAAGTGAAAGAGCCATCTGCAGTAAGGCTCAGGTCATCCACCCAGTTGTTCTGCAGGACTATGGTCTTGCCATTCCCAAGCCCGCTTAATGTTCCTTCCACTGTATAATCGTCTTCTGATGTTTTGCTGCCTCCGTTCCCAGTGCTGCCGCAGGACGCAACTATAATAGCCAGAATCAAGATCAAAAGATAGGACTTCATGTAAATTTTCTTATTCATAGATTCCTCCTGAGCAATGATAGCCATTTATACAGGGGGTTTTTGTCACAATGGTAACGTCTCATCCTGGTGTCTTACATTACAACTATATGCGGCAATAAATGTACCATCAATTATAGGAAATTAGTGAAATTAGAGATCATTTTTTTCTTTTAGGAATTCTTCCTATTCGTGTTCTGTTCGTGTTCTTGTGAAACATAAATGCTTGTGATAGTATTTAGCCGTGTATCATAGAAGGGGAGTAAAGCAATGGATATGATTAAAGTAAAGAAATTGATGGAGGAAAATAATAAATACATAAAAGAAACATTTTGTGTCAAAGAAATAGGTATATTTGGGTCTTTTGTTAAAGGAACACAAAAGTACAACAGTGATATAGATATTCTTGTGACCTTTGAAAAAGGACATAAAGACTTTTTTAATTATATGCGTCTTAAGTACTGGTTGGAGAGGCTACTTGATCGGAGTGTAGATTTGGTGATAAAAGAAGCAGTAAAACCTAGATTACGAGATAAGATTTTGAACGAGGTAGTGTATGTCTGAAAATGAGAGAGATTATATTCTATATCTGGAAGATATCCTAAATGCAATAAATAAGATAGAGTCATATACAAAAGATTTATCTTTTGAAGATTTTTCCGGCAACAGTATGGTGATAGATGCAGTTATAAGAAATTTTGAAGTAATTGGAGAGGCTACAAATAATATTCCTCCGGAGATAAAAGGAAAATATCCAGATGTGGAATGGAAAGAGGCCACAGGTTTTAGAAATGTATTAATTCATGATTACTTTGGTATAGATCTGGAATCTGTGTGGGATACAGTGATGAATAATGTTCCATCTTTCAAAGGACATATTGAAAAAGTTTTACTTGCGGAACATCTAACAGAAAAAGGAGAGAATAATAGAAATAATAATTGATTATTAACCAATTTATTACAGAAGAAAGACCTGCGGTAATGGTTACAGAAGACATCACATTCACAAATTGGAATAAGAAGTTACCAAAAAAGGTTAAGAGATATTTTTCTTCATGGTTAAAAGGTTATTTGCAGGGACGAATTGATTATAAAACAATGCTGAACGGTGTTCAGCAGGTCGTTGTGAATTCGGCATACGGTTCGCAAGTCTGTCATCTATGCGGACGCTTCGGCATCCGCAACGGTGATAAATTTTACTGTGAGGTTCACGGGGTTCTGGATGCTGACCACAACGCCGCATTAAACTATCTTTCAAGAATGTCTGACTCCGAGATAACGGTTTATACGCCGTATCGTAAGGTTAAAGACATCTTCAAAGAACGGTTGAGGCTGTCCAACCAAGACTCCAGACACTCTATTGATAATCCAACAGGTCAATCGGAGAG
>Ga0209343_10006453_pt1 | contig 14012 bp, 11 predicted proteins | sample RifCSPlowO2_02_FD_184026 | JGI IMG/M metagenome (GOLD analysis project Ga0209343, IMG submission 184026) | Groundwater microbial communities from Rifle, Colorado - Rifle CSP2_plank lowO2_0.2 (SPAdes) (version 2) | ecosystem: Environmental > Aquatic > Deep subsurface > Groundwater | place... | reverse complement strand
CCCTTTTAATCGCCTTGGTTGTTCCGGCTGATAAAACCTTAGGCTTTTTTAATTACCAGGGACTTATTTTGATGAGTCTTTACCTGATTGGTTTTATTGCGGCAATGGTTGCAGCCTTAGTGATGCAGTGGGTTTTGAAAGCCCGTGAAAAAAGTTATTTTATTATGGAGCTGCCTGTTTACCGCAGCCCGCAATGGCGTACGGTAGGACTGACTATTTTTGATAAAGTAAAATCATTTTTACTTGATGCCGGAAAAATTATCCTGGCGATTTCGGTAATACTTTGGTTTTTATCATCACACGCACCGGGAAACCGTTTTGAAATCATTGAAAAAAAATACCAGGGCCCGGAGATGGTTAAAACATACACTGAAGAAGAGCGGCAATCTAAAATTGCATCAGAACAACTGGAAGCATCGTATGCAGGAATATTAGGAAAGTCAATAGAACCGGCAATTGCGCCATTAGGTTTTGATTGGAAAATAGGGATAGCATTGGTTACATCTTTTGCTGCCCGGGAAGTATTTGTTGGTACAATGGCAACTATTTATAGTGCGGGAAACTCAGATAATTCTCAGACTTTGCGCGAAAAAATGCATTCCGAGAAAAATCCATCCACAGGATTGCCTCAGTTTTCGGTGGCAGTGGGCTTTTCGTTGATGATATTTTACGCTTTCGCGATGCAATGTATGAGTACACTTGCAGTTGTTTACAGGGAAACAAAACACTGGAAATGGCCTGCAATTCAATTTATTTTCATGAGTGTTTTAGCATATCTATCCAGTTTTTTTGTTTACCAGCTTTTGAAGTAGTGGGCTGCTGAGTTTAAAAATGATTCAACATATATTGGATGTAATACCAAATTCTCTTTACAATTTTTTTTCACAGATCCGATAGCTATCGGATTCAAAGCTTTACGAGGAGTGTGGTATTATTTCTAAGATTATCAGCGAAAAATTGGCGGGCAAATTTTGGATGACGGTATTATTATATTAACCTGAGTTCGATTGATAAAAATTAAATAATTTGTCTGAAACTCTTTTATTTGGGCGTTCCCCTTTCTTAAAAAAGAAAGGGGCGGGCTTTCCGCTTCAATCTTCCCTTCCGCTAAATAGCGGAAGGGAAGGATTTACGCTGCAATCCCTAACGCACGTCTTCAATGAAACGGGATTTATAAGTATTCATTTGGCTTTAGCAAATGCCTACTGAGATGCTGAAATAAATTCAGCATGACCTTTAATACTTTTTAATTTGTTTTGTCGATTTATTTTGAAAACTTTACTAAGCAACCATTTTTCTGCAAAACAATTAAATGAGTAAATTCGCAATAAAAAAACAATAAAGTGATTTTAGTAACAGGAGGAACAGGCCTTGTAGGTTCTCATTTATTATTCGATTTATGCAAATCGGGTAAACAAGTGCGTGCAATAAAACGTAACAATAGTAATATTGTAAATGTTAAAAAGGTATTTTCATATTATACTGAAACCCCTGACGAATTGTTGAAAAATATTGAATGGGTTGATGCCGATTTATTGGATATTCATTCGGTAACCGACACCATGGAAGATGTTACAGAAGTTTATCATTGTGCCGCGATGGTTTCGTTTGATTCTAAACACGAAACCGAAATGAGGAAGATAAATATTGAAGGGACAACGAATATGGTAAATGCTGCATTGGAAAAAGGAATAAAAAAATTCTGCCATGTAAGCTCCATTGCCGCGGTTGGCCGATCCGAGCATACCGCATTATCATCGGAAGAAACATTCTGGAAATCATCACCTGATCATTCTGACTATTCTATCAGTAAATATGAAGCTGAACGCGAAGTCTGGCGGGCTTCAGAAGAGGGGCTTGATGTTATAATTGTAAATCCGTCATTAATTATAGGTGCCGGAAACTGGCAGAAAAGTAGTTCAATGATGTTTAATAAAGGATATAGCGGAATAAAGTATTATACGGGTGGAGCAAATGGTTTTGTTGATGTACGCGATGTTGCAACGCTCATGATTAAGTTAATGGATAGTACTATTAAAAATCAACGGTTTTTACTGAATGCCGAAAATGCCAGCTACCGTCATTTTTTTGATTTGATGCAATTGGAATTTAATCAGCCTAAGTCAAGCATTAAAATAGGGAAATTATTAAGTGCATTGGCCTGGAGAGCGGAAAAGATACGTTCTGTGCTAACCGGTATAACCCCTGTGATCACCAAAGATTCAATACGTTCAGCACATCGTGTCAGCGGTTTTTCAAACGAAAAAATTAAAAAAGCTTTTCCTGATTATAAATTTATTTCCCTTGAACAATCCGTTAAAGATGCATGCAAAATATATTTAAGAGAAGTCAGCCCGCCAATATGAGCCAATGCTTAGGATTAAATTCTAGAGGAAAAAGCAATGCACTTAGCAAACAATACAAATAGTGGCATGTGAAGCGTAAAATGTCTCGAAGTCATGCTGAACTTGTTTCAGCATCCATGAGATTCCGACCCTTCCCTAAAAAGGGAAGGGCGGAATGACCAACAATACGACAAAACATTCTTGACATAACACTAGTTGGGGAATTTTGCTCTTCAGATAGTTTCGAAGGTTTATTAATTCTTATTCATAACTTCAGCCTGCATTTTGCTTAAGTCATTTAATGCCAGCTGATATACTTCGTTTAACAAAGCGGGATGCTGTGTATAATAATCAAAACTTTCATCGTATTGTTTTTTGGTGATATTATTTTTTTTCAATACCTCAAAACCTGGTGTGGAACTTCCAATGGTGAATTTGTCAGTGGTGGTCGCATTTAAACTGATGGAAGCTTCTAACAAATGAATGTCGATCATAACCGCGGCCATTTTTTGTACAGGTAAAATATGATCAGGAATACTTTCCGTTTTTTTTTCGGAACAAGCACAAAATAACAAACAGAAGAAAATTAATATATTTTTTTGCATCCGGCTTTTAATTTAAACATACACGAAAGTAGTAAAAAAATATTTATTTTTGTGTTTATGGGTATATTTCAAAACAAGGTAGTTTGGATTACCGGAGCATCTTCCGGTATTGGGGAAGCATTGGCGAAAGCGTTCGCTGATGAAGGTGCAAAACTTATTCTTTCCTCGCGCAGAAGCGATGAGCTGGAACGGGTAAAAAGCACTTTGAAATCTATCCATTCAGATATACTTATTCTTCCGCTTGATTTAGCGGAAACATCAAAAACGGATGCCCTCGCAAAACAAGTAATAGATACATTCGGACGTATAGATATTCTTATAAATAACGGGGGCATCAGTCAGCGTTCGTTAACCAAAGATACTTCACTTGAAATTGACAGAAAAGTAATGGAGGTTAATTTTTTTGGTACTGTCGCCCTTACCAAAAGTGTATTGCCTTATATGCTGAAACAAAAAAGCGGCCATATCATTGCAGTAAGCAGTATAGTCGGGAAATTTGGTTTTTATCTCCGGTCCGCCTATTCAGCTTCAAAACATGCTTTGCACGGTTTTTTTGAATCATTAAGGATGGAAATTTATGCAGATAATATTAAGGTTTTAATCGTTTGTCCGGGAAAAATCCGTACCAATATTTCAGTTAATGCCCTTACCGGGGATGGCAGCAAACACAGTATAATGGATGAAAGCACAGATAAAGGTTTAAGTCCGGAAGTCTGTGCCCAAAAAATTTTAGATGGAATAAAAAGAAACAAAGAGGAGCTGTTAATTGGAGGTTCTGATTTAAACGCGATTTGGCTGAAACGATTTTTTCCAAAATTATTTTCAAGGATAATACGAAAGCAGAAAGCGGAATGAGAGAAGCCCCTCCCGGCCTCCCCCAAGGGGAGGAGGTAAGTGTTGAAAATTAAATAATCAAAGCGAAAAAATAGTAAACACGTTTATTTACATTTTTATTTGTATAATACTCAATTAATATAAAAATTATGACTTCAATGCTTAATAACTCCTCCCCTTTGGGGAGGCCGGGAGGAGCTACAATTGCCGGAATACAACAAATAGGTATTGGAATTCCTGATGTACATGAAGCATTCAAATGGTATCGCCAGCACTTCGGGATGGACATTCCTATTTTTGAGGAGGCTGCCGAAGCAAACTTAATGCTGCCCTATACAGGAGGGAAACCTCATCAGCGCCATGCTATTTTAGCTATGAACTTGAAAGGTGGAGGAGGTTTTGAAATCTGGCAATATACAAGCAGAGTTCCGCAACCGCCCACATTTGAAATACAGTTAGGTGATTTAGGGTTTTATTGTACACGCTTGAAAACAAGTAATGTTAAAGGATCTTTTGAGTTTTTAAAATCTAAAAATGTTAATTTGATTTCCGGATTAACAAAAGATGCCGGTGGCAACGAAACTTTTTATTTGCGTGATCCCTGGAATAATTTATTCCAGATTGTGAAAAGTGATAAATGGTTTGGAAAAGGAATGCAATTAACCGGAGGCTCTGCTGGCTGTATGATTGGAGTTTCTGATATTGAGCGTTCAAAACAATTTTATGCAGATATTTTAGGGTATGATACAGTTGTTTATGATAAAGAAGATGTGTTTGAAGATTTTAAAAATTTACCGTGTGGAAAAAATAAAGTCCGGAGGGTATTATTAAAACACAGCAAACCCCGTGTTGGTGCGTTTTCCAATTTGTTGGGAGAAAGTGAAATGGAATTAGTACAGGTTTTTGACAGGGTGCCTCGAAAAATTTTTGAGAATCGCTTTTGGGGTGACCAGGGTTTTATCCACTTATGTTTTGACATTACCAACCAGCCAGCCATGAAACAATTATGTGCTGAAAAAGGGTATCCATACACAGTTGACAGCGGTGAAAAATTTGATATGGGTGAAGCTGCCGGACACTTCAGTTACATCGAAGATCCGGATGGCGCATTGATAGAATTTGTAGAAACAAAGAAAATTCCGATTATGAAAAAATTGGGATGGTACCTGGATTTACGCAAACGGGATGCGTTAAAACCATTGCCAGCATGGATGTTGAAAGCGCTGAGGTTTAACAGGGTGAAGGATTAATGTGTAAAAAAAAGTATGGGTGACTATAGCAAAAAATCAAAAAATACTTATTCAGGTATTAGTAACAACTTAATGAGTATGAAAACATCAGTTTCTTTTCTTTTATTTTTTTTATTAGTTATCTCATTTGTAAACGCTCAGGATAAATATAAGAGAACATATCCTTTGAAAAATCATCGTTTTCAACATACAGCCTACTATACTTCCGGAAATGCTATAATTTATATTGATAGAGATAGTTTGATCGCGAATCTTCAATCGCAGGCTCAATCTTCAAATTACGTTGAATCTTTTAAAGCACAAATAAAAAAAATATCTGAAACAATAATAGTATTATCTCAAAAAAGCGACACAACAAATATTTCTTCAATAATTGAAGACCGGGAAATTATTAATGTATCCATGTCTTATTTTTCTGATTGTATGTTTAAGAATAAAGCAAATGTTTTGGATAAAAGAACGAACGAATTTGTAAAAAAAATTCTTGTTAAGAAATCCAATAGTTCGTCTAAGAAATCACGCTCCTATGCTTTCTATTTTTATTTTTTACCTGACGATAAGAAAGAGTTTATGCATAGAGTCGAGAGAATAGGCTCCGGAACTAAATTTTTATGAGCACTTTGTTTAAAAAATAGAAATGTGTGGACGAGGAAAGATATCAGTATTGCAAAAAAAAATAAAAAAATGAAACTCGAATTTCTGGATTCAATTAATGAATATGGCGATCATATTGTAAAGCTTTATAATTTTGATAAAGAGGAGGCTTTAAAATTCCAACATGCAATTCAGGAAACAATTATTGACGCTAATAAGCCGCTTGATTTGAATACTCTAAACTTCATTGAGCCTGTTAATTGCAAATTAATTCTGCATATTTCTGATACTGATGAAGGAATTTTTTCCATAGACAACAAAACTTTTTTTTGTGATCTTTCTGTTGAAGGGTATAAGGAAATAGTTCGTTTAGTAGAACCCTATTGTAATAAAAATACAAGAAGTTTTCAAATGCTGTATGACCTGGATACAGAAATTGATTTCCTGTTTTCTCCTTACGGAAATTAAAAGAGCGTTTTTTGTCCTTTAATAGATTTTGATTTTGCTAACTCTGGCTTAACCGGAACATGGAGATTTGATCCCAGTTTTTTGTTTGTAGTGTCTATGAAATAAGCGGATAGGAGAGGAGATTCCTCTTCATGATTTTGATGAATAAAAAAATATAGTTCTTTTAAGCCTTCCTTTTTCCATTTGGCAATTCGTTTAATCCATGGATCTAACCTGGTATAATCACTTTCATGGTTTGCGCCTACATATCTAATAAAAGCAATTGGAGTCGTCAATCGCATATGAAGAAGATCTCTTCTGCCGGCTGTATCAACAATAATATTTGTTACGTTGTGTTTTTTAAATAATTTGCAAACGCGTTCTGCTTCTACTTTAGTACTGAACCATTTGGTATTGCGCAACTCTATTGCCAATGGAATGTTCTTTGGAAATTCAATAACAAATTTTTCCAAGCGTTCGAAATCCTTTGGTTTAAAATTATCATGCATTTGCAGAAAAACCATGCCTAACTTTTCTTCCAATCCGGTAACAGAATTACAAAATTCAGATGTTAATGTTTTTACATTATCCAACCGTTTTAAATGGCTGATGACTTGCGGGATTTTTGGAAAAAATTTAAAACCTTTTGGAGTTTTGTTGTTCCATTTTTCAAACTGGTTCTTTCCAAATAATTGATAAAATGTAGCGTTGAGCTCTATACTATTAAATTGAGAAGCATAATACGCCAGCTCATCTTTTGTGCCTTTTGGATAAAAATTTTTTAAATCCTGTTTATTCCACTTCGCACAACCAACAAATATGTTCAGATTTTTTACTGCTTTCCCGCCTAAAACTTTTGCAGTATCAGGATGATCAGGAGGTAATCTCAAATCAATCCCTTCCATATTTTCAACACTTCCGAATTTCATTTTTTTAATACAAATTATGATTTAAAAAGAAGTCTGATACTCTTTTTTTGCGAGTTCAATGTCTGTTATTATTTGAGTACGATCATTAACCAATAGCTCAATTGTTTTTCTCTCTTTGCGTACCTTGCGTAATAAGCGCCAGCGTCCGAATATTTTTTTCATTAAGGGATAAAATTTCAATACATAAAGTCCGGTTAGAGGAACTAATACGGCATAAATTCCAAGAAAAATCCAGCTGTTGAAAACAAGACCTGCAAATAATAATTGAATCCCATAATACAACAACCATAATATCATGGCCACATTTAAATATATAGATGCATAAAATTCAACATGCTTTACTTTTTTATCCGCGAAATCTTTACTGATATAATATGGCGGAAAGTTCATTATCAGACCAATAATAAATACAGGCATTCCGAACCAAATAATAAAAAAGTCGAGAATGAAACTTCCAATATTCATTTTATTAATAATCTCGGGACGCAACAGGTGATCTCGCAAATTATGTTCTTGTAATTGTTTAAGATATGGAATAATTTTTTGTTTTATTGATTCAACCAGCTGCGAATTTGCAACTTCCAGATAATTTATCATTTCTGCAATTTCTTTACTGGCATAATATTGTTTTTCTATACTTTTAAGTTCGTAATTGTTGTCCTTCATCCATTGATGGAGGTATATTTCTTTGATGCCTTCCACTAACTCGTCATTTTCTTTATTATTTATAACGATGATTAATTTGCGCATTTCCTGTTCCAGCAGTTTTGTGAAATCATTGATGGCCCGTACTTTATCCTGCTTATATTGAGTTTCAAATAATTTAATTGAAATCGGATCGCCAAAATTTATAAAAAGTTTGCTCCTGAATTTTTTTGCATCAAAATAATTCAGGCCTATAGGAACAATCCACACCTCTTTTTTAAAATCAAAAAGTTCTTCCGTTTTAAAAATAATACGCGATAACCCTTTTTTTAAAGGATGCAAGCGTTTTTCCTGAATACAAATTGCTTCAGGAAAGAGGAGTAATGTTTTATTCCCGGATAATAATGTATGACATTCTTCAAATGTTTTATCATTTTTCTTCAGCTCGCTGTATCCTTCCTGCATACGATACATAGGGCTAACGTTCATCTCGTTTAAAGCCCATTTGGCCAGCTTGCCTTTAAAAACATCGCCACGAGCAAAAAAACGCACTTTTTGGGGTAAATTCATGGCAATTATAGCAGGGTCAACAAAACCATTTTGATGATTTGGGGCCAGAATAATGGGTTTACCAGGAGGGATTTTTTTATGTCCATTAATTTCGAGCGTATAATAAACACGATAAAATATTTTGGCAAGCGGTTTAATAATTGTGTATAACACAGGCAGAGTTTATTGAATTAGTTACGGTAAGGAATAAATACGAATTTACGAAATTGTTTTTGTTAATTGCCCGCTGTTCAAGTGTGAAAAATGTTAGTTAAGCCGGTCAAATGTTAATCGCTGGCCTTTTTTTGATTCGTCAAATTTTCCATTATCATAAACTAAATGTCCATTTACAAACGTATGTGTTATTCTCGAATGAAAAACAAGCCCTTCAAAGGGCGACCAGCCGCATTTGTATAATATATTTGATTTATCTACTGTCCAGGGGGAATTTAAATCTACAAGAACCAGATCAGCAAAATATCCTTCACGAATATATCCGCGTTTTTCAATTTGAAAACAATCTGCTACAGCATGGGCCATTTTTTCGGCAATTTTTTCGAGGGAAATTTTTCCCTGACGATGCAATTCCAACATAGCGATTAACGAATGTTGTATCAAGGGCCCACCTGATGGGGCTTTGAAATAGGACTGTTGTTTTTCTTCTAATGTATGTGGTGCATGATCTGTAGCAATTACATCAATTCTATTGTCTAACACTCCTTGCAAAATTGCTTCCCGGTCAGCGCTTGTTTTTATTGCGGGATTCCATTTTATAAAAGCCCCTTTGGTTTTATAATCTTCATCACTAAACCAAAGGTGGTGGATACATGCTTCAGCGGTAATCCGTTTTTGTTTTAAAGGTGTTTTATTGTCAAACAAAGCTAATTCTTTCGCGGTTGAAATATGTAGAATATGCAAACGTGTATTGTGTTTTTTCGCCAGTTCTACCGCTAAAGCGGAAGATTTATAACAGGTCTCTTCGCTGCGGATCAGGGGATGATATTCTATTGGAACATTTTCGCCATACATCTCCTTATACCTGGCCATATTATGTTTAATAATATCTTCATCCTCGCAATGGGCCGCAATAAGCAGGTTACATTTTGAGAACAAGGCCTCTAAGGTTTCACGTTTGTCCACCAGCATATTCCCCGTTGATGAACCCATAAATACCTTGATTCCACAAACATTTTTTGGATTTGTTTTAAGCACTTCCTCAATATTATCATTGGAAGCGCCCATAAAAAATGAATAATTGGCTAATGACACTTCAGCTGCACGATCGTATTTTTCTTCCAGTAACTTTTGTGTAAATACATTTGGTATTGTATTTGGCATTTCCATGTAGGAAGTAACACCACCAGCTACTGCCGCTTTTGCTTCAGAATAAATTTCACCTTTATGTGTTAATCCCGGTTCACGGAAATGTACCTGGTCATCAATGCATCCGGGAAATAAATAATTGCCTTCCGCATCAATTATTTTATCAGCTTTTGCATCAATTTCAGTTTCTGAAATTTTAGAAATGATATTATTTTCAATTAAAACATTTGCGCGAAAGATTTTTCCTTCGTTTACTATTGTTGCATTTTTTATGAGAGTTACAGACATTCCATTATTAATAAAAAAGAGGCCGATTAAAGTTCAGAAGGTCATGCTGCTCTTCCCTTTTTAGGGAAAGGTCCGCATCTCCGAAATCGTTGATTTTCCTGAAAAAAGATTCTGACCCTTCCCTAAAAAGGGAAGGGCAGAATGACAGTAAAACAATGTTGTTGAGACAGTCTCTTTGATTAGTTTATTCTTTTAAAACGCATTTTCAATACTCCCCAAAACGCTTCTTTAAATATTCCCTTGCTCATTTTCGATTCACCTTCTGTCCGGTCAATAAATGTTATCGGCACTTCAACAAGTTTAAACCCGAGTTTGTAAGCGGTGTATTTCATTTCTATCTGAAAAGCATAACCCACAAATTTTATTTCATCAAAATTAATACGTTCCAGCACTTTTCGTTTATAACATTTAAAACCTGCTGTTGTATCATGAATAGGGAGCCATAGGATCAAACGTACATACACAGAGGCGAAATAGGACATTAATATCCGTCCTTTGGGCCAATTCTCAATTTTACCGCCTCTTACATATCGGGAGCCGATGGCTACATCCGCACCTTCGATGCAGGCTTCGCGTAAACGGATTAAATCATCCGGATTATGAGAAAAATCACAATCCATTTCAAAAATCGTTTCATACTTACGTTGTAATGCCCATTGGAACCCATGAATATAAGCGGTACCTAAGCCAAGTTTTCCTTTTCGTTCTTCAATAAATAAAGTAGTTGGAAACTCCAGCATTAAGCGTTTTACTATTTCCGCTGTGCCATCTGGTGAGCCGTCATCAACAATCAATAAATGGAATGGGTGTGCCAATGAAAATACTTTGCGAATCATTCGCTCAATATTTTCTTTTTCGTTGTAGGTAGGTATGATTACTAAGCTTTCGGACACGTTACAGTTTTTTTAATAAACGAAGATAATGGAATTTCAGTAACTAATAAATTTTTAACCGTTTTTTAATGTATTTTCAACTGCTAATTTGATTACAATTTTTGTTTTTAAGGCTAAAAAAAGTTAAATGCTTTATTTGTATCTGTGAAATGATATCATTAACCTGAATTCTATTGTTGTTTTTCTACGGAAGCACAACAAAAGCGGAAAATTCCATTATTGTTTAATGCCGCGTTAGGGATTCCTTCGATGGTTCGACAAATGCTCACCACAGGCACGCTCAGGATAAATTCCGTGGAAATCCTTCACTTCCGCTGGTTTGCGGAAGGGGAGATTTAACGAAAAGCCCGCCCCTTTCTTTTTTTAGAAAGGGGAACGCCCAAAGAGAGCGTTTCAAACAAAATGTTTCTGTTTTATTAATCGAACTCATACTAATACGATTTCTAAATCATTCTTTATCCTTAATTTTGTTGTAAATTTATATGATGATGAAAAAATTACTAGTTGGTTTATTTATTGTTTTTTATACGATAAATAGTAGTGCCCAGGAAAATTTAAAATATTGCGGAGCCGATGAAATGCGGATTTCAACCTTAAAGCAAAATCCAAAAATTGCTCAAGCTGTAATAAAACGTGATGCCGAATTAGAAAAATTTACCAAGCAATTTGTTTCCGATTTTTATAAAAAAAAGACAAGAGCCTCTGCATATACTATCCCTATTGTGTTTCATGTGATCCATAATTATGGAGCTGAAAACATTTCGGACCTTCAAATATTGGATGGCTTGGATATTTTAAACAAAACATTCCGCAAACAATTGGCGGATACAGCATCCATTGTTGCTGATTTTAAACCTTTACACGCAGATTGTGATATAGAATTCAGTTTGGCGCAATTAGATCCGGATGGAAATTGTACAAGCGGGATTAATCGTATTGCTTCTTCCTTAACTACTATTGGCGATCATTCGGTCAAGTCTCTTATTCAATGGCCGCCAGATAAATATTTGAATGTGTATATTGTCGCAAATGCGGCAAGCCTTGCCGGACATTGCGTTTGGCCGGGTGATGCTGATACTATTCCTGCCTGGGATGGAATTGTTATAGGACATAATTATATAGGAAGCATTGGTACATCTAATTATACACAATCGGTTGCTTTTGCTCATGAATGCGGACATTATTTAAATTTACAGCATATCTGGGGAGGCAATAATGTTCCGGGATTTTATTTTTACCCTTGTGCAGATGTAAACAAAGATTGCAATATTGATGACCTTGTTGCTGATACACCTCCAACAATTGGCTGGCAAAGTTGTAATTTAACCGGGGCATCTTGCGGTAATAGTGTTGACAATGTTCAAAATACTATGGATTATTCCTATTGCAACCGGATGTTCACATACGGACAAAAAGCGCGGATGCAGGCATGTCTGAATTCACCTATTGCCGGTAGAAATAATTTATGGCAGCCTGCTAATCTCGCTGCTACAGGAGTTTTAAATTCTCCGGCACCATTGTGCGAGGCAAATTTTACAAGTAATAAAACAGTGGTATGCCAAAGTTCATCTAATGTAATTACTTATACAAATACGTCCTATAATGGCACTTTTTCAAGTACGGAATGGACATTCTCCGGTGGAACCCCTTCATCATCCACAGCAAGTAGTCCGGCAATAACCTATACAACAGCCGGAAAACATGATGTAACCTTAAAAGTAATAAATGGAAGCGACTCTTCTGTTGTAACCAAGGTTGGTTATGTTTCGGTTTTGCCGGGTACAGGAAGCATATTTCCTTTTACAGAGGGTTTTGAAACAAGTCCTTCCTTTGACGGACCTGAATGGTTTTCAAACAATTTAGATACAATTAATACCTGGGGAATTTCAAGCTCCGCAGCCTTCAGTGGCTCAAAATCATTGATGCTTAATAACTTTAATAATTCAATGGCTACAAAAGATGAGCTATACAGCAATATTGTTAATTTAACCGGTGCAACAGCTTTAAATATCAGTTTTAAATATGCGTATGCAAAAAAAGATTCGGCCAGTAATGACCGTTTACAATTATACATTACTAATAATTGTAATAATACATGGATTCAGCGTGTGAATTTAATAAGTCCCGCCCTGGAAACCGCAGCGATGATTGAAACTCCTTTTACCCCCTCAAGTAGCAGCGAATGGAAACAGGCTTCAGCATTAATCCCGGGAACTTATATGACTTCAGGTTTCAGATTTAAATTTGTTTATACCTCAAATGGAGGAAACAATATTTATATTGATGATATTAACCTGGATATGAATGCCGGAATAAATAATTCGGATGAACTGAACTCTTCTTTTCAGCTGTTTCCAAATCCTGCAAGCGAGCATGTAAACATTTCTTTTACGTTAACGGAGCAAAAAAAATTAACCATTTCCATTCTAAATATTGTTGGACAAACAATTTATAAAATGGAAAAAGAAAATTATCCTGAAGGAGAACACGCTGTTACTCTCAATACTAAAAGTATTGCAGCAGGAATGTATTTTATAAAAATTGATGACGGGATAAGTAATTTTAAGAAACCCTTAGTGATCAGGTCACATTAAAATAAATAAATTGTGGCTCAGAATGGATGTCTTGCGCGCACAATAATAATAAGCAATAAGCCTCTCGCACATTCATAGCATAATATGACCCTGAACACAGGTATCAATTTTCACCGTGTGGTAATTTTTTTTACGCAAGCGCACCCTCTTTAATTTCTTCAACAACCGATGGGTCGAGCAGAGTGGAAGTATCTCCAATATTTTCCAAATCATTTTCGGCAATTTTGCGTAAAATCCTTCGCATAATTTTTCCACTTCGTGTTTTCGGAAGCCCTTTTACAATTTGAATTTTATCAGGCTTTGCAATTGGCCCCATATATTTTGTAACCGAATCAATAATTTCTTTTTTCAGATTATCCACATCGCTTCTTTCGTGATCACAAATTACAAACGCGTAAATTCCCCAACCTTTTATTTTATGGGGAAAACCCACCACCGCACTTTCAACAATATCCGGATGTTGATCTATTGCAGATTCAATTTCGGCTGTACCGAGCAAATGACCTGAAACTTTTATCACATCATCAACACGTCCGGTAATCCGGTAATAGCCGTCTTCATCACGTTTGCAGCCATCTCCGGAAAAATAATAACCTTTAAAAGTTTCAAAATACGTTTCACGGGCACGTTTATGATTCTGGTAAGTAGTACGAATTATGCCGGGCCACGGAAATTTAAAACACAATTTTCCTTCCACATTATTTCCGAGTAATTCT
>Ga0209343_10006452_pt1 | contig 14014 bp, 10 predicted proteins | sample RifCSPlowO2_02_FD_184026 | JGI IMG/M metagenome (GOLD analysis project Ga0209343, IMG submission 184026) | Groundwater microbial communities from Rifle, Colorado - Rifle CSP2_plank lowO2_0.2 (SPAdes) (version 2) | ecosystem: Environmental > Aquatic > Deep subsurface > Groundwater | place... | reverse complement strand
GCGCTGTGCGCGCCCACCATCATTGGTCATTGGAAATTGGTCATTGGTCATTTGATCCGGAGAATTCACGGGTCCGTTCGTGAATAATGCGGGCTAGGAGCGTGAGCCGCCCATGGAACTGACCCCGCGTTCGGAGCTGGAGAGCCGGATCGCTCGCCTCCAGGCGAGACTGGCCGCGGCCAACGACGCCGAGGCTGTCTTTGTATTTCAGGCGGCAGACCTCTTCTATTTCACCGGCACGGCACAGGATGCCTGGTTGGTGATCGGACGGAATGAACCGCCGCTCTTGCTCGTGCGAAAAAGCCTGGAGCGGGCCCGGGCCGAGTCGGCCCTCGAGCACGTCCTGCCCCTGGAAAATCCCCGGGAGATCCCCAAGCTTCTGGCAGCCCACGGTCTGGGCGGCCTGAAGCGCGTCGGCCTGGAGTTCGACGTCCTGCCCGTCCAGCAGTACACGCGCGTCGGACGGCTGTTTCCGACGATGCAGTTCGTGGACGCCTCGGGGCTGATCCGCGAGGTCCGGATGCTCAAGTCGCCCTACGAAGTCGCCCGCATCCGGAAGGCGGCGGCCATCCAGGATCGCATGGCGGCGAAGCTGCGGGAGGTCCTCACGCCTGGCATGACCGAGCTTGAGCTGGCCGCGGAGATCGAGGCGGAAGCGCGTCGCCACGGGCACCAAGGAATCATCCGGACGCGCCGGTTCAACATGGAGTGTTTCTTCGGCCACCTGCTGAGCGGAGAGAACGGCGCAGTCCCGTCCTGGTTGGATTCCCCGACAGGCGGGATCGGGCTGTCTCCCGCCTTCGGCAACGGTGTCAGCACGCGGCGGATCCAGCCGCATGAGCCCATTCTCCTGGATTACGCCGGGGCCTGCGACGGCTATCACTCCGACCAGTCACGACTGTTTTCGCTGGGATCGCTTCCCGAGGACCTGGTGAAGGGTCACCAGGCCTGCATCGACATCCTGGAGGAAGTGCTAACCAGCCTGCGTCCCGGCGCCAAGGCGAGCGAGGTCTTCGCCCGGGCGGCGGCACTGGCAGGGCGGTTGGGCTACGCCGACCGGTTCATGAATACCGGTCCCGCCCAGGTCAACTTCGTGGGACACGGGGTGGGGGTGGAACTCGACGAGATCCCCTACCTGGCCGCGGGCTCGAATCTGACCATCGAGGCGGGGATGACCCTCGCCGTGGAGCCGAAGATCGTCTTTCCCGGTCGGGGGATCGTCGGGGTGGAAGATACGATCCTCGTCACCACCGGCGACCCGGAGTTCCTGACGGTCACCCCAAGAGAGCTTGTCGTCCTCTGATCTCGGCGACGCACGGGAACGGCACAGGAGGCGAGGCGTGGGTGTTCCGCCTAGCCCAGGCAGGCCCACGGCCTGAAATCACGACGCCTCCGGGAAGTGGTATAGCCCGATGAGGGCACGGAGCATGACGCGTGCCACCACACGTGACGGTGTCCCCTCCCCGTCAGTCCACCTCGACAGCACCGGGGCGGCCCGTGGGGAAGCGGGAGCGGGCTCGGCGCCTGGGGGTTCGCGGCGGAGTGGCCAACGCCCAGATCTCCCGCGACATGCAGACAGCGGTCAGCGTGTGATGGCCCGCCCTGCGGGCCCGGTGTTTTCCTGAAAGCCCCACGCAACCGGAGACATGCCATGCGAATTCGTGACGTGCGGACTCTTCCTCTGGAATACCCTCTGCCCCAGCCCGTCTTCGATGCCAATTACCTCATGGCGACGAAGCCCGCGCTGCTCGTCGAGGTGGAGACCGACGACGGGATAATCGGCCTGGGCGAGGCGGCCCATTTCGGCGGCCCGCTCCGCTCGACGCAAGCCGTTATCGAAGGCGAGCTTCGCGAGCACCTGGTGGGCGAGGACCCGCGGGAGATCGAGCGGCTCTGGGAGCGGATGCACCAGCGTGCCTACAAGCATGCGCGCGGCGGACTCCTCATCGCGGCCATGAGCGGCATTGACATCGCCCTCTGGGACCTGCGCGGGAAGATGAGTGGGATGCCCCTCTGGCGGCTGCTGGGTGGTTACCGGCGCCACGTGCCGGCCTACGCCACGGGCGGGTTCTACGCGGAAGGCAAGGGGGTCCGGGAGCTCTGCGATGAAATGCGGACCTACTGCCGGCATGGGTTCCGCGCCGTCAAGATGAAGGTCGGCCGCAACAGCGACATCGAGGGAAGCCCCCTGCGAGCCATGGCGCACCGGGGCATCTGCGAGGTGTCGCTGGCCGAGGATCTGGAACGGGCCCGCGCGGTCCGGGAAACGATCGGGCCGGGAATCCGCCTGATGATCGACGCCAATGGGGCGTGGGACGTCCCGACGGCCGTGAAGATGGGTCGCGCCCTGGAGCCCCTGGACATCTACTGGTTCGAGGAGCCGGTCTGCCCGGACGATCTGGCAGGCAGCGCGGAGGTGGCCGCCAAGGTGGCCATCCCCGTTGCCGGTTACGAGACGTGCAGCTACGGCCGGGTGAGTTTTCGAGACTACATCGCCGCCAGGGCGGTTCACTTCGTCCAGCCCGACGTGGCGTGGTCCGGGGGCCTGACGGAGGGTCTGAAGATCGCGCACCTGGCCCAGGCGTGGAACCTGCCGCTGGCCCCGCACATCCATGGGTCCGCCGTGGCCGTCGCGGCGGCCCTCCACCTCCTGGGAGCCGTCCCGAACGCCAGCCTGGCCGAGATGGTCTTCCCGGCCCATCCGCTGATGGCCGATCTCACGCGCGAGCCGCTCCTCGTGGACACGACCGGTCAGATCGAACTGTCCGACCGGCCGGGCCTGGGCGTCGAGCTCGACTCCCGGGTTGTGGCAAAGTATCGCCTCGATCGTTAGCCAGGAGCCAGGCCCCGAGATCGAGGCGCGCGCCGAGATGGAACGCCTGGGGGTGGGAATTCACCGGCGGGGCTGAGCCAGGGTCAGGGGATCACGGCGTGCGCTCCTCGGGGTCGCGAATCCCGAGGTCCTTCAGAAGGCGCGAGAGGTAGGTCCGCTGCAGCCCCAATGCTTCGGCCGCCCGGGTCTGGTTCCCCTGGGCCCGGTCCAGGGCGGAGCGGAGCAGTTCGCGCTTGAGCTGCAGCACGGCCTCGTGGTAGGTGCCGCTGGCCTCCGTGGGTGTGTCCTCGTCTGATTCACCCCGGAGGATCGGCAGGTCCCGGGGGCCGATCTCGGGGCCGGTGGACAGCACCACCGCCCGCTCGATGGCATTCTTCAGCTCTCCGTGGAGCAGCCGGTTCTCCTCGCGCAGCGAATCCCGCTCCAGCGCCTTCGTGATCACCACCTCCAGGTAGGCGGGGTCCAGGGGCTTCGGGAGGAAATCATAGGCGCCGGCGCGCATCGCCTCGACGGCCCGCTCCACGCTCCCCGAGGCCGTGATGACGATCACCGTCGTCTCCAGTCCCTCGCGGCGGATGGCCTGGAGGACCTCCATCCCGTTCAGACGTGGGAGCTGGAGGTCGAGGAGCGTGAGCGGCGGTGCCTCCTGGCGGAGGAGTGCCAGGGCCTCCTGGCCGTCGGCGGCACACGTGACCTCCAGCTGCATGAGCTGGAGGCGGTCCGACAGGAGCTCCCGGATATCCGGGTCGTCGTCCACCACGAGGATCCGGCTGCGCGGTCGGGTCATGGTCGTCTCCCGGCCTCGCCCCGGAGTTCCGCAATGGGACGGGCATCGTCCGCAGGCAGGGTGAAGACAAAGCGGCTCCCCCGTCCCACCTCGCTCTCCACCCAGATCTGCCCGCCGTGAAGCTCGATGAGGCTCTTGGCGATGGGCAGGCCGAGCCCTGTCCCCTGGGCTTTTCCCTGCCCGTCGCGACGGACCTGATGGAACTTTTCGAAGATCGCCCTCAGTTCTTCGGGCGGGATGCCCTGGCCGGTGTCCTCCACCTCTATGACGACAGAAGGCAGAAGGCAGCCGGCAGAAGGCAGCTTTTCTCCAGAAGGCAGAAGGCAGCCGGCAGCCGGCAGCCGTGGCGGTTCGATGGTCTCGCTGTCTTCTGCTTTCTGCCTACTGCCTTCTGGTCTCTGCTCGCCGCCTTCTGCTTTCTGCTTTGTGCTTTCTGCCTTCTGGTAGGCGCGCAGCGTGACGCGGCCGCCGCTGGCGGTGAACTTCACCGCGTTCTCTACCAGATTGATCAGGATCTGCTGAAGCTTGTCCCGGTCCGCGAATGCCAGGAGCGGGAATCCGACCGGCACCATCGACAGCTCCACGCCCTTCTGCGCGGCCATGGGCCGCAGGCTCTCCACGACCTCCTGCATGATCTCCGCGACGGGGACCGCCGTGCGGTGCAGCTCGATGCGCCCCGCCTCGATCCGCGACAGATCCAGGAGGTCCGTGATGAGGCGGACCAGGCGGTCCGTGTTGTTCTTGACCCGGGTGAGGTAGCGCTGGAGGATCGGGGTGATCTCGCCGGTCACGCCATCCAGGAGGTTGTCCACGGCCATCCGGATGGCCGTCAGGGGCGTCCGGAGCTCGTGCGAGACGCTGGACACGAACTCGGATTTCAGGCGGTCGAGCGCCTGGAGCTGGCGGTGCGACGCCTCCAGGGCGGTGTTCGCCTCGGACAGCTCCCGGGTGCGGTCGCCCACCTTGGCCTCCAGGCTCAGATTGAGCAGCTCGATCTCCCGATAGGCCAGCGCATTGGCCAGCGCCACGGCCGCCTGATCTGCCAGCCGCTCCAGGGTTTCGACCGTGCCCTCGCCGAAATCCCCGACCTGCCGCAGACCGACGCCCAGGACCCCGACGCAGTGCTGTTGAAGGCGAATGGGGACCAGGATCAGGGCCGCCAGTCCTTCCTCCGCCAGGACCCGTGCCTCGTCCGGATCCGTCTCCGGGGCGGGCAGGGGCGGCGCGAAGATCCGACCCTCCTGCAGGACCCAGCCGGCGCGTCCCAGCCCCGCTTGGATGATCCAGTTGTGGATCGCCGTCCCCGATGCGCCGGCGCAGGCGGCCACGCTGGCACGCGCGGCGTCGCGCTCGCGATAGGCCAGGAAGGCCAGGTCCACCTCGCAGAGTCGTCGCGCGTGCCGCACCAGGGTCGCCAGCACCGTCTGGAGGTTCAGGGTGGAGGAGAGCTCCCGATCCACGTCGAAGCGAACCTGCAAGGACTCCGCCATCCGGTTGAAGGCCTCGGCGAGTTGCCCCAGTTCGTCCTGCCGGTGAAGCGTGATGCGGTGGGTCAGGTCTCCCCGCGCCACCGCGCGGGCGCCGTGCGCCAGGGCCTGGATCGGGCGGGCCAGCCGGCGCGCCTGAAGGTGGGCCCAGACCAGGCCCGCGACCAGCGTGAGCACGCCCAGGCTGAGAATCGTGTTGCGCGTGCGCCGGATGAGGCGCAGCTCGTCGCCGATGGAGATCCCGATGCGCACCACGGCCCGCCGCTGATTCAGGATCAGGACGGGCGCGGCGAAGTCGTAGAGGATCTCCCCCCGCGGGGAGCGGGTCTCCTGGAAGAGGGGCCCGGGGGCCGCCAGGGCCTGCCGGGTCAGGGGATCCTGGTACTTCGCCCCGGTCTCGTTCACCCGCGTATGGATCAGGACCCGACCGTCGAGATCCAGGAGCATGGCGTAATGCACGTCCCCCTCCCGCCCCAGGCTGTTGACCAACTGGCGGAGGCCGAGGAAATCATCCGCCACCAGGGCCGGGACGCTGCTGAAGGCGAAGATCGTGACCAGGCGCAGGCCATTCTCGCGCGCCGTTCCCAGAATGGCGGACTCCTGGATCAGGAGGACGGCGGGGATCAGGAGGGCGAACAGGACGGCGACCAGCAGGATGATGTGGAGGGCGAAACGGGTCTGCAGGGGTAGCAGCCCGTATCGGTGCCGCAGCGCATGCAGACTTTCCACGGTGGTCCTGCCTCAGCGGATCTCCACGGTGGCGAGCTTGTCCTGAGGCAAGCCATAGAGGTTCAGGGTCAACCCGGCAACGCGCGCGTGGAGGGCCGCGAAATTGATTTGGTGAAACAGGAACACGGCCGGCACATCCCCCAGGATCAGCCGGGTCACCTCGCGGTACAGCCGGAGCCGGCGGGCCTCCTCCATGGGCTGGCGCGCCTGGGTCAGGAGGTCGTCCACTCTGGCATTGGCGAAGTGCCCGAAGTTGTCCGGGGACTTGGAGTGAAACAGGGGGAACAGGAACCGCTCGGGATCCGGCGTGCTGACGGACCATTGATAGAGATACAGGTCGTGCTCCCCCTTCTTCCGCTCCTCGTGGAAGGTCTTCCAATCCGGGGTCCGCACGAGGTCCACGCCGATCCCCGCCTTCCGCAGGTCGGATTGCACGGCCTGCACCACCTCGGAAAACAGCTCCAGCGAGGCGTTGTAGAGCAGGCGCAGCGTCAGCCGCGAAACCACGCCCGCCTCTTGCAAGAGCGCGCGCGCCCGCCGCAGATCGTGGGCCGGCTGGGTGAGTTGCGAATCGTAGCCGAGGCTGGCCGCCGGCAGGGGGCCGCGAGCCGCCAGCATGGCGCCGCGTCCCAGGACGGTGGCCAGGCGCTCCCGGTCCACGGCCCGGGCGATGGCCTCGCGCACGCGGCGGTCCTGCAGGGCGGGTCGCTCCAGTTGCATCCCGAGGAACCGGACGTTCAGGCCGCCCACCTTGGCCAACCGGATGAGCGGGTTGGCGGCCAGCCGCTCGAACAGGTGCGGCGGCACCTCGGGGACGAGGTCGAATTCCCCGGCCTCCAGCCGGGCCATGGCCGCCTGGGTATCGGGGACGACGGGAAAGATGACCTGATCCAAGCGGGGTCGGCCATGCCAGGAATCCGGGGCGGGACTCAGGACGATCCGATCGCTCTCCCACCGCTCCAGCCGGAAGGGTCCCGTTCCCACCGGCGTGCGCGTCAGGTGCAGCCCGTGGCGGGTGAGGGCCGCAGGACTCACGATCTTCACGAGCGCGAATTGGTGCGGCCGGGGGTAGTGGAGGGCGATGGCGACGGTCAATGGGTCGAGGACCCGCACCTCCTTGACCAGGCCTGCCAGCACCCGTTCGTAGGCGTTGGGCGGCGTGGTGGAGTAGAAGGGGGAGCCGGGAAGGAACTGTCGCTCGTAGCTCACCTTCACCGCGTGGGCGTCCAGGGACGTTCCGTCGTGGAAACGGACGTGACGGCGCAGGGTGAAGGTATAGGTAAGGCCATCGGCGCTTTGCTCCCACCGCTCGGCCAGCGCCGGCTGCATCTGCGTCCCGTCGGCGGAGAGCTGGGTGAGGGCGTCGTACAGCAGCCACATGACCTGGTCGGCCTGGGCGCGGTTGCTCTTCGCCGGGTCCAGGGAATCCGGTTCGCTGATGAGCCGCTGAACGAAGACCCGCTCGGCTGCCCACCCGGGTCCGGCCGCCCCGGCCACGACCGCTCCGAGGCTGAGGATCAGCGCCAGGGCACATGGCCGCCGGCACAGCAGTCCCGGGCCGCGTGGCGTCAGGCGCCGCGTAAGAGCAATTGCCATTGCGCCCGTCTCCCCGTAGCAAGCGTGAGCGGCCAACTCGTCCCCCAACCCCTGACCCCCGGCCCCCGATCAGGCGGGCGGCCCGTCCAGGACGTGGAGGTACTCGATCAACCAGTTGCGGTCGGCGGTCCCCAGTCGGGTGAAGCGGCAGTTGTGCAGAAACTGGCTCCCCTGCGGGATCACGCTGACGACCTCCACATCGGCCGCCAGGAGGCCCCCTTCGAACCGGACCAGCACCTCCAGGGGGGTCCCCACCGGGAACTGCTCATCCAGGATCATCCCCAGGCCGCCAGGCGCTAGGGTGTTGGTGACACCTCTCCGGGCCGTCTTGCCCGGGGCGGGCTCGGGTTTCAGGGGACGGAAGATCACCGGGACCTCGAATTGGACGCGCCGGTACAATCGTGCACCGGATCCCGAAGGGCCGATCCGTATGGTGGCCTCCATGGAGGCGAGATCCGCCTTTCGGCGGAGCGTGAACCGGCGCTCCGCCTGGCCGAGGGGCGGGTGCGGGTCCCGGCCCTGCCGCCGCTCGACTTTCGAACGTCGCTCGGGGCCGGTGTAGGTCGGGAAGACCACCTCGTCCTTCGAGGCCGGCTTCTGGGGATCCGACATATACCTCCTCGGGGAGTTACAGCGAGCCCGCCAGGACGATCCGCCCCATCGCGTGTCACTGCGGATGAGCGCGCCGGGCACGGCGGCGCCCCCCCGCCCGCGATCTCGTCGGGACTCAACGCCACATCACCTTATCCAGAGGGCCCTCGGCCTGTCAATCCTGAAAACGTCCCCGACCAGTCCGGCGTCTCCTCAGGCCTCCGGTCGACCAGCTCTCTCGTCGCTCATGGCTCCGGGATGAGACTCTGACACCCGTTTCTGTCTCGGATCGGGGTTGACTTCACCTGGGAAATCACGTAGGCTGGTCAAGATCGTATCATACGGCGACTGGCCCGCAGCGCGAAGGGGATCCTCATGGCGGAGATGGTAACACGGAAGCTGCCCGGCAAGGAAGAACGGAAAGACCGAGACAAGGCGCTCGATCTGGCCATCTCCCAGATCGAGAAGCAGTATGGCAAGGGCGCCATCATGCGCATGGGAATGTCGGGTGCCCTGCTGCCGGTCTCGACCATCCCCACCGGCTCCCTGGAGCTGGATTACGCCCTGGGGGTCGGCGGCGTCCCCCGCGGCCGCGTCGTGGAGATCTTCGGCCCTGAATCCAGTGGCAAGACGACCCTGGCCCTCCACATCATCGCCGAGGCGCAGAAGCGGGGCGGCGCCGCCGCCTTCGTGGATGCGGAACACGCCCTGGACGCCAACTACGCCAAGCTGCTGGGGGTGAACATCGACGAGTTGTTGATCTCGCAGCCGGATACGGGGGAGCAGGGGCTGGAGATCACCGAGGCCCTGGTGCGCAGCGGCGCCGTTGATGTGGTGGCCATCGACTCCGTGGCGGCCCTGGTCCCGCGGGCGGAGATCGATGGGGAGATGGGGGATTCCCTGCCCGGTCTCCACGCCCGCCTCATGTCGCAGGCGCTGCGGAAGCTCACCGGCGCCATCAGCAAGTCCCTGACCTGCGTCATCTTCATCAACCAGCTCCGGGAGAAGATCGGCGTCATGTTCGGCAACCCCGAGACCACCACGGGCGGCCGGGCCTTGAAATTCTACGCCTCGATCCGCCTGGACATCCGCCGGATCTCCGCGATCAAGGACGGTGAAGAGGTCATCGGCAGCCGGGTCAAGGTGAAGGTGGTGAAGAACAAGGTCGCCCCGCCCTTCCGCGAGGCGGAGTTCGACCTCATCTACGGGGAGGGGATCTCCCGCCTGGGGAGCCTGGTGGACCTGGGCGCCACGCACAAGGTCGTGGAGAAGAGCGGGGCGTGGTACGCCTTCGGCGGCGAGCGGATCGGCCAGGGGCGCGAGAACGCCAAGCGATTCCTGCAGGAGAATCCCGCCGTGGCCGACGAGATCGAAGCCAAGCTGCGAGTGGCCCTGGGGGTGCCCGGGCCGGCCGAAGCGGAGGCATAGATGGAGCTGCCCGATCTCCTCAAGATCGCCGTGGAGCGGAAGGCCTCCGACCTCCACATCAAGGTGGGGAGCCCGCCGGTCCTCCGCATCGACGACAAGCTGGTCCCCCTGATGGAGATGCCGCGCCTGGGCCAGGACGCGGTCGTGACCATGGCGGCCAGCCTGATGAACGCCAAGCAGCGGGAGAAGTTCAAGGAGCGTTCTGAGATCGACCTGGCCTACAGCATGCCGGGGCTGGGGCGGTTCCGGGCCAACGTGTTCCAGCAGCGCGGAACGGTGGGGCTTGTCCTGCGAGTCATCCCCATCAAGATCCAGAACATCAGCGAGTTGAACCTGCCCCCCGTCCTGGAGAAGGTCGCCATGGAGCCACGCGGCCTGATCCTGGTCACGGGGACGACGGGCTCGGGCAAGTCCTCGACCCTGGCATCCATGATCGACTACATCAACTCCAGCCGCTCGGGACACATCCTCACCATCGAAGACCCCATCGAATTCCTGCACCGGGACAAGAAGTGCCTGGTCAATCAGCGGGAGATCGGGGTGGACACCCCCTCCTTCAGCGAGGCGTTGCGGAGCGCGTTGCGCCAGGATCCCGACATCATCCTGGTGGGCGAGATGCGGGACTACGAGACCATCTCCACCGCGATCCTGGCGGCCGAGACGGGCCACCTGGTGATGAGCACGCTGCACACCCTGGACGCCACCGAGACGATCAACCGGATCATCTCCGTCTTTCCCCCCTACCAGCAGAAGCAGACCCGACTCCAGCTCGCCGCGGTCCTGAAGGGGATCATCGCCCAGCGGCTAATCCCGCGGGCCGACGGCAAGGGCCGCGTCCCCGCGGTCGAGGTCTGCATCGCCACCGCCACCGTGCGGGAGTGCGTGGTGGACCCGGACAAGACCCGGAAGCTGAATGACGCGATCGCCGCCGGCGTCAGCCAGTACGGGATGCAGACCTTCGACCAGTCGCTGATGTCGCTGTACACGCGCGGCCTGATCAGCTACGAGGAGGCGCTGCACTGGTGCAGCAACGCCGACGACTTCGCCCTGCGGGTGCGCGGGGTCGAGTCCACCGCGGACGCCACGTGGCAGGGGATGCAGGAGGCGCCCAAGACCGTCCCGGGGATGACACGGTTCTAACCCAAATGCGGAGTGCGGAATGCAGAATGGGGTGGGCCGGCGGGCTGTCCCGGCGTCCAGAAGCTCCGAGGCTGAGGTGAACGGGAGCCGGTGAGACGCGGGCGGGGCGGCAGCGAGGGCGCGGCGACGGACCGCCTGGATCCCTGGCGGGTCGCCGTCAAGTTGCTGGCCATGCGCGCCATGAGCACCGAGGAACTCCGGCAGCGCCTGGCCCGGCGTGGCTACGCGGGAGATCAAATCGCCTCGGTGATCGCCAAGCTGACGGCCGCCCGGTATCTCGACGATGCCGAGTACGCCAGGACGTGGGCCCGTTCGCGGGCCCACCGTCGTTCGCTGGGGCCGGCGCGCCTGGCGCGGGAATTGCGGGCCAGGGGTATCGCGGAACCCGAAATCTCGGCCGTCCTGGACGAGGTGTTTGGCGAGCGGGACGTCCGGAGCGTGGCGGAGGCCGCGACGATCCGCAAGCTTCGGGATCTTCAGGGGCTCACGCCGCTCGTCGCGCGCCGGCGCTTGGCCGCTTTTCTCACGCGGCGGGGGTTCCCCGCCGAAATCATCCTGACGCTGTGCCGGAAACACTTCCCCCACCGAGAAGATCTCGATGACCAATGAACTGTCGCAGGTGGGGCGGATGAACTGATGGCCATGAAGCCCAAAGCGGGCAACGAGCTCCGCAACGCCTTCGTGAAGTACTTCGCCCAGCGGGGTCATACCCATGTGGTCAGCTCCCCGCTGGTGCCCAAGGCCGATCCCACCCTGCTGTTCACCAATGCCGGCATGGTCCAGTTCAAGGACGTCTTCACCGGCAAGGAGAAGCGCTCCTACAGCCGGGCGGTCACCGTGCAGAAGTGCGTGCGGGCGGGCGGCAAGCACAACGATCTGGAGAACGTCGGCCGCACCGCCCGCCACCACACCTTCTTCGAGATGCTGGGAAATTTCTCCTTCGGCGACTATTTCAAGGAGAAGGCCATCGACTTCGGCTGGGAGTTCCTGACCGGGACCCTGGGGCTGCCAGCCGACAGGCTCTGGGTCACGATCCACGAGGGAGATGCCGCCATGCGACTCGGGCCCGACGAGGATGCCCGGACGCTCTGGCGGCGGTACGTCCCCGAGGAGCGGATCGTGGCCTGTTCCACCAAAGACAACTTCTGGGCCATGGGGGATACCGGCCCCTGTGGGCCGTGTTCGGAGATCGTGTATGACCAGGGGCCGGGGATGGGCTGCGGCAAGCCGACCTGCGCCGTGGGGTGCAACTGCGACCGGTACCTGGAACTCTGGAACCTGGTCTTCATGCAGTTCGAGCGGAGCGCCGACGGGAAGCTGACGCCCCTGCCCAGGCCGAGCATCGACACCGGGGCCGGGCTGGAGCGGATCGCCGCCATCCTCCAGGGGGTCCCGAGCAATTTCGACACGGACCTCTTGCGGTCCATCATCGCCGCGGTGGAGGATCTGACTGGGAAGCGCTACGGCGCCGACCGGGAGGCGGATGTGTCCATGCGGGTCATCTCCGACCATGCGCGGGCCACGGCCTTCCTGGTGACCGACGGGGTCCTGCCCAGCAACGAGGGGCGCGGCTACGTCCTCCGGCGGATCTTGCGTCGCGGCCTGCGCCACGGGCGCCTGCTCGGCCTGGAGGAGCCGTTCATGGCCACGGTGACCGGGCGGGTCGTGGACCGTATGCAGGGGGCCTACCCGGAGTTGGCGGATTCCCGCGACCATGTGGCGCGCGTGACCCAGAACGAGGAGGAGCGGTTCGGGCACACCCTGCGGATTGGGCTGAAGCTGGTCGAATCCCTCGTCGGGGATGTCAAGGCGAGGGGCGCCACCGTGATCCCCGGGGCGGAAATCTTCCGTCTGTACGATACCTATGGGTTCCCCGTGGACCTGCTGCGGGACATCGCGGCCGAGCAGGGCCTCCAGTTGGACGAGGCCGGCTTCGAGCGCGAGATGGCCGATCAGCGGGCCAGGGCGCGCGAGTCGTGGGTCGGTTCGGGAGAGGTAGAAATCCCGGCAAGCCTATCGGAGCTTGTGGGCGCAACGGGGCCCGTCGAGCCGCTCTGGCATCAGACCTTCCAGGCCGAGGCAGTCGTTCAGGCGCTCCTGAGGACGGACGGCCAGCAGATCGTGCCTGCGCTGGAGGAGGGGGAGACGGGCGACGTGCTGCTCAACCGGACGCCCTTTTACCCCGAGGCCGGCGGCCAGGTGGGGGACGTCGGAACGCTCGCGGGAAACGGGACTGCGGCGGAGGTGCTGGATACTCGACGGCCGGTTCCGAGCCTGGTCTTGCACCGGGTCCGGGTGAAGCGCGGCCGGCTGACCACCGGCCAGACGGTGCATGCCATGGTGGATACGGCGCGGCGGAAGGTGACCGCCAAGAACCACACGGCCACGCACCTCCTGCAGGCCGCTCTCCGGCAGGTCCTGGGAGATCACGTGAAGCAGGCTGGCTCGCTGGTGGCGCCCGATCGTCTGCGCTTCGACTTCAGCCACTGGAGCCCGCTCAGCGACCGCGAGGTGGACCGGATCGAAGAGATGGTCAACGAGCAGGTGTGGGAAAACCGGGCCCTGCAGCTCGAGATCATGGATCTGGACAGGGCACTCTCCCTGGGCGCCATGGCCCTCTTCGGCGAAAAATACGGCGAGCGCGTCCGGGTGGTGACGGTTCCCGCCTTCAGCATCGAGCTCTGCGGCGGGACGCACGTGGGCGCCACGGGCGAAATCGGACTGTTCAAAATCACGAGCCAGGGGGGCGTGGCCTCGGGTGTCCGCCGGATCGAGGCCTTCACTGGGCCCGGTGCCCTTCGCCACGTGAAGCAGGAGGAGCAGGTCCTGGCCGAGGCGGCGGAGCGAATCAAGGCGCGGCCCCTGGAGCTGCCGGAGAAGGTGGAGAAGCTCACTGGGGCCGCCCGCGAATTGGAGCGGGAGGTTCAGCGCCTGCAGGGCCGGTTGGCGGCCGGCACGCTGGACACGCTGCTCCAGCGGGTCCAAGAGGTGGACGGGATTCGCGTGGTGGGATCGCTCGTGGATCTGCGAGACTCGAAGGGAATGCGCGAGTTGGGCGACCGTCTCCGGGACCGGTTGGGGAGCGGCGTGGTGGTCCTGGCGACCCAGGTGGGGGAGCGGGTCACCTGGGTCACGATGGTGACCAAGGACCTCGTGCCCAGGCTTCACGCCGGTCACCTGGCACGGGACCTGGCCAAGCTCACGGGCGGTGGAGGGGGCGGTCGGCCCGACGTGGCGGAAGCAGGGGGCAAGGATCCCTCCCGGATTCCGGATGCACTCTCCAGGTTGCCTGAACTCGTTCGCGCCCAATTGCAGAAGACCTAGCCCTAATCCGAAATTCTCAACCGCCAAGGCGCCATGAACGCCATGTGAAATGGCCTATCTGGGGGAAACGAACGAAGCTGCTGACGGCCCCAGAAATCG
>Ga0209343_10006451_pt1 | contig 14017 bp, 12 predicted proteins | sample RifCSPlowO2_02_FD_184026 | JGI IMG/M metagenome (GOLD analysis project Ga0209343, IMG submission 184026) | Groundwater microbial communities from Rifle, Colorado - Rifle CSP2_plank lowO2_0.2 (SPAdes) (version 2) | ecosystem: Environmental > Aquatic > Deep subsurface > Groundwater | place... | reverse complement strand
CCCCGATCACGGGGGAGAGGGTTAGGGTGAGGGGGCAGATGCGCGTCATTTTGTTACGGACTCTGAGGGACAGTTTATCGCCTGTCATTCGCGAACACTGAACCGCCGAGGACGCGGAGCAAACCGACCGTCTTTCGATTCACGATTCACGGCCTCTTAATCCGCCGAGGCGCCAAGAAATCCCGAGAGCAAATGCCTTTAGCGGTCCAGGTGAACGGGCGCCGCGGCACGCAGTGCTGCGGGAACCAAACAGCACCGCTGTTTGGCGCTCTTCTCGACCTGGGGTGTTAGGCCGCCATCCATGAATGTCAACATTCGCTGGCCTATCGGTACCGACGAGGCGCTGCCGCCGCCCCGCGCATCGCGTGAGTCAATCTTCGAGCGGCTTGCCGCGACCGCCGGGATGCGAGCTTTCCCAATTCTTGCCGTCTACAGGAGTTACCCGCATCTCCTCGACCGTGCCTTCGTCGAGGCAGCGGGCATTCACGCTGTAGCCCTCCGGGTGCGAGCGCGGCACGTAGAACGACTTGACACCGCATACGGAGCAGAACAGGTGCCGGGCCGTGCGGGTGTTGAACTGGTACGTCGTAAGAAATTCGGCGCCGGAGATGAGCCTGAAGCGCGATTTTGGAACAGTGAGGTGCAGGTAACCGGACTTGCTGCAGATGGAGCAATTACAATCCGTGACCTCCAGACGCGCAGGCGCGATCACCTCGAACCTCACGCGGCCACAGTGGCAGCCTCCGGTGTGCTGGATCATGCCCCCGGTCGCCTGGCTCACTGCTCGGCCTTGATCCCCGCCGCGGCGACGACCTTGACCCACTTGGCGAGGTCGGTGGTGATGGCGGTGGCGAATTCTTGCGGCGTGCTGCCGAGCGGTTCGGCGCCTCCGCGTGACAGCATTTCGCGCATTTCCGGTACGTTCAGCACGCGGTTGATTTCCGTATTGAGCCGCGTGACGATCGGCCCCGGAACCTTTCCCGGCGCGAGCACGCCGTACCAGCCGCTTACTTCGTAGCCTTTGAGGCCCGCCTCGTCGATGGTGGGCACGTCGGGCCGGGCGGACGCGCGCTGGCGGGTGGTGACGCCGAGCGGGACCAGTCTTCCGGTCCTGATGAAGGAAATCGACGCGGGGATCGAGGGCAGGGACAGTTGAAGATATCCGCCGATCAGGTCGATCACCATCAGCCCGTTTCCGCGGTACGGCACGTGCGTGAACTGGACGTTGGCGACAACCTTGAACAGCTCGCCGGCGAGGTGGCTGGGCGAGCCCACGCCGGATGAGCCGTACGACATCTCTCCGGGCCGCTTGCGCACCAGGGCGATGAATTCCTTCACCGATTTCACCGGGAGCGACGGGTGCACCACCAGTACGTTGGGAACGTTCGCCACCAGACTCAGCGGCGAAAAATCGCGCACCGGATCGAACGGCAGCTTGCGGTAGATGGCCGGATTGATGGTGAAGCCGGAGGGCACCATCAGGATGGTGTAACCGTCGGGCGGAGATTTCGCGGTGAGTTCGGCCGCGATGATCTGGTTCGCGCCGGTGCGATTCTCCACGACGACCGGCTGCCGCAGGCCGTCTGTGAGCTTGGGCGCGAGCGCGCGCGCCAAGATGTCGGTCGCACCGCCGGGCGCGGCTCCGACGAGAAAACGGATGGGCTTCGATGGAAACTCGCCTTGCGCGAGAACTGCGCCTGTACAGGCGAGCAGCGCAGCCGGTGCGATCGTGAGCCGGAAGAATGCGAGCAGGTTTGCCATCTCTCCTCCTGTTCCGTGTGGCAGGGCGTCAAATTCAAACGCTCCTGCCTAGAACCTATCTCAATGATGGGCATCACGCGTCTATTATTGAGATAGGTTCTAATACTACTATGTCATGAAGTTCACGGATAAAACATTCCTTCCCCCTCAGGGGGAAGGTTAGGATGGGGGTGGGGTAATGCTAAGAATGGCTGCCACAGTAAACCCATCCCCACCCCCGGATCAAGTCCGGGGCAAGCTCTGGGCCTCCCGGTCCCTCATCCCCGACCCTTCCATCCCTCACTCCTGACCTCTCTCCCTTTGGGAGAGAGGTCAGGAGTGAGGGATGGAAGGGGAGGGAATCCGATTGTTCATGACACAGTAGCGCTAAGCATCGCGCCCGTCTGCGCGGGCGTTCGCGCCATGTTGACACAATCGCGGAAATTGCGAAATGCGGTGCTAGAATCGGTTGGCCCTCACCTTAATCCTCCCCCGCAGACGGGGGAGGAAATGGGAAGATCGTCCCCCGCAAGGGGGGGAGGAGATGAGATGGCGTAGATCCTCCGCCACAAGGTGGAGGAAATGACATGGCGCAGGAAAGGTAACGGGAAGCGCATTCAACGGGTTGCTGATCGCGTGCGCGGGGGTCCAATTTTGCCGTGAACGTTATGGATTCCCGCCTGCGCGGGAATGACAACTCACACTCGATCGGGAATTCCTTGGTGGAGGAGCGGAGGAGATGGGAGCATTCGATGGCAAGGTGGCATTCCTGACGGGAGCGGGATCGGGCATCGCTCGTGCCGCGGCGAAGATGTTGGCGGCCGAAGGCGCGAGGGTCGTAATCGCGGAAATCAAGCCGGAACTTGGCGCGGCAACGGAGCGGGTGATCCGCGACGCGGGCGGCGATGCGCTGTTCGTCCCCACGGATGTCACGGATGAAGACAGCGTTCGGAACGCGTTCCGTCAGGCGGTCGAGCGCTACGGCCGCCTGGACATCCTGCACAACTGCGCGGGCGGTTCGATCCCGCAGGACAACGTGGTGACCGAGGTCGATATGTCGGTGTGGGACCACACCATCAACCTCGATCTGAAGGGCACGTTTCTATGCTGCCGCCACGGCATACCGGCGATCATCAAATCGGGCGGCGGCGCGGTCGTCAACATGACCTCGTGGGCCGGCCTGGTGGGCATACCCTGGCGCAACGTCTATTCCACGGCGAAAGGCGGGATCATCTCGCTCACCAAGACGCTGGCGGGGGAATTTGCAAAACAGAACGTGCGGGTGAACGCGATCGCGCCGGGAGCGATCCGGACCGAGCGCTCGAAGCGGAAATACGAAGGCGTGTCGCCGCAGAATCCGCCGCCCCACATCGAGTACCGCCTGCGGCTCGCGGAACGCTATCCATTCTCCATCGGCGAGCCGGAAGACGTCGCGCACATCGTGCTCTTTCTCGCTTCCGAGAAATCGCGACTCATCAATGGCGCGGTCATCGCCGCCGATGGCGGACGCTCGGCGTATCTGTGATTGGTGGGCGGCACCCCTCCTCGACAAGGATGTAGCATGCACCACCCCGCCGCCGCGAGGGCGGCACCCCTCCTCGAGAAGGAGGGGAGAGCGATGGACGGGTTGTTACGCCGCGCTTTTCGCCTTTGTCGGCGACGCGTCCTGCTTCGCCCAGTAGTCGGGCGACGCTTTGGCCTTGGCCAGCGCTTCCGCGGTTTCAAATCCCGGCGCCATCGAAGCGCCAGTTCCGGCCATTACCTGATGGTGCTCAATGTTGAGCAACCGCAGCCAGCTCTGCTGTCCCATGGTGAGTGCAATGAAGCAGCCCAATTCCACCAACTCCGGTTCGCTGAAGTGCTTGTGCATGCGTTCCCAGAATGCGTCATCGGTCTCGAGCCGCCAGGTAATGGCTTCCGCATAGGCGAGCGCCGCTTTCTGCTGGTCGGTGTATTTGAGCGATTTCTCGAAGTTGATCAGATCGTCGGCCTGCGCTTCTTCGAGCTTGCCGGTGAACGCCTTGATCGAGCGCTGGTTGCCGCAGAACTCGCACTTGACCGAGCGCGAGACGTAGAGGCGCGCGAGTTCCTTGATCGCGTGATCGCACACGCCGGTGTGGAAAATATCGCGCCAGGAGTTGGCGAAAGACCAGAATGCCGCCGGCACATGCGCCCGCACCGCCGAGCTTTCGGGCCGCGGCGTGCCTTCCCGCGCGCAACGCTCCATTTCGGCGCGCATCGCGTCGTCCATCTTCTCCAAGGGGATATAACTGATGCGTTGCTTGGACATAACGGTGCTCCTTTCAATTTTTTCGTCGACAGGATTATACGCTGACGGGCCGGGAGACGCTGATCGCCGGCCGGAGCGCGAGGCACAGCGGAAGCGTGAACAGAACCGCGATGCCGATCACCGCGATCGAGTTGTCGACCCCGAAGCGATCGCCGAGCAGGCCGTAGCCAAGCGGCGCAGCGATGCCGCACAGCGAACCGAGCGTATAGAAGAGAGCGAAGACACGCGGCAGCCGTTCCTTGTCGGCGAGATCGCCGATGGTGGCGTAGAGCACTGAGGACGTGCCCTGCAGCACCACGCCGATCAGCGGCAGCAGAAAAAACGCCGCCAGACCCGGCAGCGCCAGTGTCAGCAGGATGCCGACGCCGGTGGCGAGCTCGGTGATCACGATGGTGCGGATGATGCCGAAGCGCTCGGCGAGCAGCCCGCACGCGAGCTTGCCGGCCATGCCGCCGGTCAGGATCAGCGGGACCGAAAGTGCAGCCCAGCCTGCGGGAAGGCCCTTGGCGATCAGCAGGAAGGCGACGAAAGTCAGGAAGCCGGTGCGCGTGCTGCTGTCGAGGATCTCGATCAAGCACAGCGCGGTGAACCCTCGGGGGCTTTTGATGCCCCAGCCCGGTACCTTGACGGCGTTTGAGGCTGTGCCCGAGTGCGCCGGTCGACGGGCCTTGGTATCGCTGACCATGAGGAACACCATCGCGGCGGTGAGGAGGCCCAGCGCCCCGAAACCGATCACCGGCGCCTGCCAGGTAATGCCGGCCAACAGCGACAGACTGACAATACCGCCGAACGCAAACTTTCCGACATCGCCGAAGAAGTTGTAGGTGCCCAGCGCGGCGCGCCGGCCGTCGTCCGGATAGGCGTGCGAGATGATGGTCGAGCACAGCGGGTGCTGGACGGCGGAGCCGACGCCCGCGAAGAACAGCGCGACGAGTATCATCCAGAATCCTGCTGCGTAGCCAAGCGCGATGAAGGCGATGCCGGCGATCGCCGTTCCAAACGCGAGCAGATTGCGCTCGCCGAAGCGTTCGGCAACGAGTCCCGCGGGAATCTGGAAAGCGGCCATCGCCGTGCGGTGCGCGGAACGGATGAGGCCGACCTGCGCCAGCGAGAGGCCGAAGGTCTGCGCCAGCAGCGGAAGCAACGCGTACGTGACGTCGGAAAGCCCGTCATGCAGCGTATGCGCGGTGCAGCATGTGGCGAGCGTGCGTTTAGCGTGGCGTTGGGGCACCGGCCGACTCGGGTGGTTGTTGTGACGGTTTTGCGACCATCATATCAGGCCTGCGGCGTGAACGGCGGCGGTCGAGGTCTGGTGTAGAATCCCGTTTCCCGATCGCCGCTTCTGCTTATCCTTCCGCCGCGCATGACCATCGTCATCTATATCTTTTCGGGTTTGTTCATTCTGCTGTCGCTCGCGCTGCTGTTCGCGTATTACCGTACGCGGCAGCCAGGCCTCGTGCTGATGAGCAGCGTCTATGGAACCACCGGCATACTGGCACTCATGTTCACGCACTGGTGGCCGCTCGCCGCCGGTTTCGTGCTGGCGTGGGTGTTGCGCCTGCTCGGCCTTGACCCTGGACCGAATACGGAATCGAAGCGATAGTTGGAACTCGACTTACCATCTCACGATCTCCCGCTCTCACGGCCCTTCGGGTGCACCGTAGCCACCACCGCCCGGGGTTTCGATCACGAATACGTCGCCGGGCTGCATCTCGATGCGGTCGCAGGCCTTGAGTTCGATCCGTTCGCCGCCGGCGCGCTCGACCCGGTTGCGTCCCACCGCACCGGGTTCTCCGCCCGCCATGCCATAGGGTGCGACGCGCCGGTGCCCTGAGAGGATCGCGGCCGTCATCGGCTCGAGAAAACGCACGCGCCGCACCGCGCCGTCGCCGCCGCGCCAGCGACCTCTGCCGCCGCTGCCGCGGCGGATGGCGAAGCTTTCAAGCAGGACCGGAAAGCGCCATTCGAGCACCTCGGGATCGGTCAGCCGCGAGTTGGTCATGTGCGTCTGCACGCAGTCGGTTCCATCGAATCCGATGAGCGATCCATCAGGGGCGCGGCCCAGTACTCCGGCGCCCGAACCACCGGCGATCGTTTCGTAATACTGGTAGCGATCGTTGCCGAAAGTGAAATTGTTCATGGTGCCTTGCGAGGCGCCCATCAGTCCCAGCGCGCCGTAGAGCGCATCGGTGACGCATTGCGAAGTTTCGACGTTGCCGGCCACGACGGCCGCCGGGTAGCGGGGATTGAGCAGTGAACCCTCCGGAACGATCACCTGGAGCGGCTTCAGGCATCCCGCGTTGAGCGGGATATCGTCGTTGACCAGCGTACGAAACACGTAGAGCACGGCGGCCATGGTGACCGCGGACGGTGCGTTGAAGTTATTTTGAAGCTGCGGTGAGGTGCCTGTGAAGTCGATTACCGCGCTGCGCGCCGCGCGGTCGATGCGGATCGTCACCCGGATTACCGCGCCGTTATCCATCTCATAGGTAAACTCGCCGTCGGTCAGCACGTCGATCACGCGCCGCACCGATTCCTCGGCATTGTCCTGCACGTGCCGCATGTAGGCGTGAACGACGTCGAGCCCGAAATGCTCGACCATGCGTCTCAGCTCGACCACGCCCTTCTGGTTGGCCGCGATCATCGCCCGCAGATCCGCGAGATTCTGCTCCACGTTGCGCACCGGATAGCGCGCGGAGGAAAGCAACGCGCGCGCCTCCTGCTCGCGCAGGCGCCCGCGCTCGACCAGCAGAAAATTGGTGATGAGCACGCCTTCCTCGTCGAGATGCGTGCTGTCGGGCGGCATCGATCCCGGCGTGATGCCGCCGATGTCGGCGTGATGACCGCGTGCGCCGACGTAGAACAAGATGCGTGAGGCGTCAGGCGAGGGGTCGGACGCAGACGGGGCATTGTCGTCGAATACCGGGGTGGTCACGGTGATGTCGGGCAGGTGCGTGCCGCCGTGGTACGGGTCGTTGAGCATGATCACGTCACCCGCGCGCATGCGGTCGGCGTTGTCCCGGATCACGGTCTTCACGCTTTCGCCCATCGAGCCCAGGTGCACCGGCATGTGCGGTGCGTTGGCGATGAGATTGCCGTGCGCGTCAAACAGCGCACACGAGAAGTCGAGGCGCTCCTTGATGTTGACCGAGTAGGCGGTGTTGGCGAGCGTCACCCCCATCTGCTCGGCGATCGCCATGTAGAGGTTGTTGAAAATTTCGAGCATCACGGGATCCGCTTGCGTCCCGATAGCGACGCGCTGCGGGCGCGCCGCTGCGCGCGTCAACACCAGATGGTTGAGCGGCGTCACCCGCGCCTGCCACTGCGGTTCGACCACGGTGGTGGCGTTCGCCTCGGCGATGATCGCGGGGCCGATGATGCAGTCGCCCGCGCGCAGTTCTTCGCGCCGATAGACGGGCGCCCGGTGCAGATTATCGCCGCTGAACATATCCGCCATTGCGGCCGCCTTTGGGGCCCCTTGACGCGCTGCAGCGACAGGTGACGCCTCGGACACAGCGTCGTTCTCGCCCACGACTTCAACCGAGACTGCTTCGACTACCAGCGCGCGGTCCGGCATCAGGAAGCTGTAGCGTTGCTGGTAGCCGGCTTCAAACTGCTGCGTCATCGCCGGCGGTCCGGCGAAATCGACGATGATTGCGGTATCGGTGCCTTCGTAGCGCAGATGCGCGCGCCTGTGCTCGACGATGCGCTCCGGCACGACGCCCTGATCCAGGACTTCCGCGCGCGCTGCGGCGGCAAGATCAGCCAGCGTTTCTTCGAGTTGCGGCATCAAGTGCACTTCGAGCCGGGCCTCGACCGCCCGCTCCCTGAATGCGGCAATGTCGGCGAGCCCCATGCCGTAGGCCGAGAGCACGCCGGCGTAAGGGTGGATGAAAATGCGCGGCATCGACAGCGCATCGGCGACCAGACACGCATGCTGGCCGGCGGCGCCGCCGAAGCAGACGAGCGTGTAGCCGGTGACGTCGTGGCCGCGCTGCACCGAGATTTTCTTGATGGCGTTGGCCATGTTTTCCACGGCAATCTTCACAAAGCCTTCGGCGACTTCTTCGCTACTGAGTGCTTTGCCGGTTGCATGCGCGATTGCGGCGGCGAGCGCGGCAAACCCTTCGCGCACGGTCCCGATGTCGAGCGGCTCATCCCCGCGCGGCCCGAACACGCGCGGAAAGAACTGCGGCTGAATCTTGCCCAGCATCACGTTGCAGTCGGTGACGGTCAGCGGACCGCCCTTACGGTAACAGGCAGGGCCCGGCTGCGCGGCGGCGGAATCGGGGCCGACGCGCAGCCGTGCGCCGTCGAAATGCAGGATCGAACCGCCGCCCGCGGCCACCGTGTGGATGTTCATCATCGGCGCGCGCATTCTGACGCCGGCAATCAGGGTTTCGAACGCGCGCTCGAAGCTGCCGGCGTAGTGCGAGACGTCGGTCGAGGTGCCGCCCATATCGAAGCCGATGATGTGGTCGAAGCCGGCGGCGAGCGCAGTACGCACCGCGCCGACCACGCCGCCGGCGGGTCCCGATAGAATGCTGTCCTTGCCCTGGAACAGCCGCGCATCGGTGAGCCCGCCGCTGGATTGCATGAAGTGGAGAGACGGGCCGGACCCGGACTCGCGCAGCGCGGAGCGGGCAGGCCCGCCAGCGGCCGGCGCGGCATTGTTTTTGTCCTGGGACTTTCCGTGCAGAGGCCGGGTGCCCGGTAGTTCCCGGGCGACACGATCCACGTAGCGACGCAGGATGGGGGAGAGGTAGGCATCGACTACGGTCGTATCGCCGCGGGAGACCAGCTTCATCAGGGGGCTTGCGTGGTGCGAAACCGAAATCTGGCTGAAACCGGTTACGCGCGCGAGCTCCGCCAGGCGCCGCTCGTGGGCAGGATAACGGTAACCGTGCATCAATACGATCGCGATCGAGCGATAGCCGCGTTCATGGGCCTCGCGCAGCTCGCGTGCCGCCCGCGCCTCATCGAGCGGCAACAGCACTTCCCCGCGTGCCGTGACGCGTTCCGCGACCTCGTAGACCAGCCCGTAGAGCAGCGCGGGCAGCATGATGTGGCGCTCGAAGATGCGCGGCCGGTTCTGGTAGGCGATGCGCAGCGCATCGCGGAAGCCACGCGTGGTGAACAGCACGGTCGGTTCGCCTTTGCGCTCAAGGAGGGCGTTGGTCGCGATGGTGGTGCCCATCTTGACCGCGGCGATGCATTCGGCCGGAATGGCCCCATCGCGCCGCACCCCGAGCAGTTCGCGGACACCGGCAAGCGCGGCGTCCTCATAGTGCCCGGGGTTTTCCGAGAGCAGCTTGTGCGTGACCAGGGTACCATCGGGACGGCGGGCGACGATGTCGGTAAAGGTCCCGCCGCGGTCGATCCAGAAGTGCCAACGCGCGGAGACGTAATCTGGGTTCACGACAAGAGTTCCGGGCTGAAACGCTCCGCGCATACTAGCATGGCGCACGCCGGAGTTTGCCTGCGCGTTTGGCGCAGCGCTGGCGCTGCGCGAGCCGAGAGGGTACGATTGCATGGTTGGCGTTTACGAGATCGATGCGGTCAAATTTGCAACCGTCGTAGCGGAGCGTAATATGAACGATCCCCACAAGCCCAAGGCCGCCGGGGCGCAACCCCTGGATCAGGGCCCGGCGTACAGCACTTTCCCGAACGTCACGACCCACGGCCCGCGGGACAAGCGCTGCTTTCACGGCAAGCCCGAGGACTGGAAGCGCGCGCCAGCGAAGCGCACATTCGGCGGGAAGGTGAAATGACGCAGCAAGCGATGTTCGAGCGGCGAAACCGGACAATGGAAAAAATCGGCAAGTACGAAATCATCAAGAAACTCGGCGAAGGGGCGACCAGCAGCGTCTACCTCGGGCACGATCCGTTCGCCGACCGCGACGTGGCGATCAAGCTCGTGTCCCAGGACGCGCTCAGGAACTCGGCGAACGGCAGCGTCATGCACCGCCTGTTCCTGAACGAGGCGTCGCTCGCGGGCAAGCTCGTGCACCCGCATATCGTCGAGATCTACGACGCGGTCGCCGATGAGGACAATGCCTACATCGTGATGGAATACATCGCCGGCGGCACGCTGCAGCGCTTCACGCGGGCGGACAACCTGCTGGAGCTGGGTGACGTGATCGAAATCGTCTACAAATGCGCGCGCGCGCTCGACTTTGCTTCGCATCTCGGCGTCATCCACCGCGACATCAAGCCGGCCAACATCCTCGTCAAGGACGACAACGACATCAAGGTCACCGACTTCGGCTCGGCGGCGCTGCTGCATACCGAGCGCACCATCATCGACGGCATCGGCACGCCCGCTTACATGTCTCCGGAGCAGCATCTTGGCAAGTCGCTCAACCACCAGACCGACATTTATGCGCTGGGCGTGGTCATGTTCCAGCTGCTGACCGGGCGCCTGCCGTTCCAGGCCGGCAACATCGCGGCGCTCGCGTACCAGATACTGAATGCCGATCCACCGCTGCCCTCCGAGTTCCGGCCCGATATTCCGAGCGAGATCGACGTCGTGGTGCGGCGCGCGATCGAGCGTGATCCGGCCATCCGTTACCTGACCTGGCAGCGGTTCTTGGATGATCTCGCGGCTGTCGCCTCGGGCGGCGCCCCGCTCACCAAACGCGGCGTGCTGGAGACGGAGAAATTCAACGCCCTGCGCTCGCTGTCCTTCTTCCGCTCGTTCAGTGACGTCGAACTGTGGGAAGTGCTGCGTTTCGGAGAATGGCGGACGGCGGCCAAGAGCGAAGTGATCATGAAAGAGGGCGAGCCCGGTGACTTTTTCTGCATTCTGGTGAGCGGGGAGGCGCGTATTACGCGCAAGTTGCGGTTGCTGAACACGCTCAAGGCCGGAGAGTGCTTTGGGGAGATGGCTTACCTGGGCGAGTCCGGCAAGGTGCGTACGGCTGACGTCACCGCGGCGAGCGACGCACGCATGCTCAGGATTCCCGTGTCAGCCCTTGAACGCGTGAGCGAACTGTGCCGGCTCAATTTCGATCGTGCGTTCCTGCGCGTGCTGGTCGAGCGCCTGACGCACGCCAACTCCAAGCTGGCGGGGATCTAACCCGGATATTTCACCGGCCCGGCCCGTAATTCACGCGGAAGCCGCAGGGATGCTCGCTTTTCCACGGATCATGCCCGGGATCACTTTTTGAAGTATATCGGCTTTCTGCTTATTTCACTGATGCTTCTTTTGTCTCTACCGCACCACCAAAACGGGTATTTTGGTGTGAGTCAGCACCCTGGTGGTTTCGCTGCCGAGCAGCACGGCATCCACCCCCTTGCGGCCGTGTGAGGCCATCATGATCAAGTCACACTTGCTCTTCCCGGCATTCTTGATGATTTCTTCATACGGGCTGTCACCAATGACCAGCAGGCTGTCACATTTGACACCAGCCGCTTTGGCGCGCTCCTCCACTTCAGCGAGCATCTTCTGAACGACCTTCTTGGTTTCCTCGTCGTGCTCGTCTTCAATCTTGGTGATCATTGCTTTGGGGGCGGCCGATGCTGAAACATGCAGGTGGAAGTGCGGCAGCACGTGGATCACCGTTACTTTCGCCCCGATCGACTTGGCAAAAGCCATGCATTCCTTTTCGGCTTGGCGAGACAGTTCGGAACCGTCAACAGGCAACATAATATGCTTGTACATAGCGGCCTCTTGTTAATGGAATCGCGGATTGAAGAATTATCCCGCCCTCGGCCACCGGGCGTCACGTAATGTTAATCCAACCAAACAAAATATGCTGGCTGTTTCGTCGCCGATCATGAGACAAATTACAAATTCAAAGGGATTTTTCGGCGTCCGGTTCGATCAAAGCGGTATGGGTCAATACGCTGATACCATGCCTCGGGTAGAACATCGCCCCCATACGCCTTGGGAGAAACCCAGATCTCGGAAAAGGAATCGTCCATGAAACCAGCCAAATTGACGTTAGCCTTGATCATGATGCTTCTTATCGCGATAACGAGCGGATCGGCTCTGGCGGCTAGTCGTGGCGAGCGTTCCGGAGGCTCGCACTATCGGGGCTCGCCGGACGCGGGTGCACGCCACGGGGGCTCGCACTATCGGGGCCCGCGTGCGGGTGCGCACTATGGGGGCTCGCACTATCGGGGCCCGCGTGCGGGTGTGCACTATGGGGGCTCGCGGTATTGGGGTCCGCGCGTGGGCTTTGGTATCGTCGTTGGTGCTCCGGATTTTTGGTATTATGCGCCTCCTTACTATTATGCTCCGCCGGTTTACTACGATCCCTATTACTATCCACCGGCTGTCGCAGTGCCATCCTCGCCGCCGGTCTACGTTGAGCAGGGCGGCATGGAACCTGCGCCGGCGCCGTCCCATTGGTGGTACTACTGTGTCGATGCAAAAGCCTATTACCCTTACGTCAATGAATGTCCGGGAGGTTGGCAGCGGGTATCGCCCGAACCGCCCCCGGGTTCGTAATATCCTGGGGATTGTCTCGCTGTGTGTCGTGATTCCGGGTGCGCTTGCGGCCGGCTATCCCGAGCGCCCGGTGCGGCTGATCGTGCCATCAACGCCTGGCGGCGGCACTGACACGTCCACGCGCATCATCACGCCGAAGCTGAGCGAGATCCTGGGCCAGCAGATCATCGTCGATAACCGCGGCGGAGCAAGCGGCAATATCGGGGCGGAGATTGCCTTGCGCGCGACACCCGACGGCTATACCCTGCTCGCCACGCTCTCCTCTCATGCCAGCAACCCCTCCGTGATGAAAAGCGTTCCCTACGACCTGGAGCGTGACTTCGCGCCGATTTCCCGGACCGTAACCGTGCCCAACGTGCTGCTCTCGCATCCATCGCTGCCGGCGAAGACCACCAGGGAGCTGATCGCGTTCGCCAAGGCGCGACCGGGGCAGTTGCAGTTCGCCACCGCGGGCATCGGCACCAACCCGCACCTGTCGATGGAGCTGTTTCTGAGCATGGCGGGACTGAAAATGATCGTCGTGCCGTACAAGGGCGTGAGCCCGGCGCTTACCGATGTCATCGCCGGGCACGTGCCCCTGACGACCGCGAACCTCCTGGTTACGTTGCCGCACATCAGGACCGGAAAACTACGGGCGTATGGGGTGACGAGCGCCAAGCGCTCGGGTGCGGCGCCCGAGATTCCGACCATCGCGGAGGCGGGCTTGCCTGGTTACGAGGCAGTCCAGTGGTTCGGGCTGCTCGCGCCGGCCGGCACCCCGCGCGAGATCGTCACCAAATTGCATGGCGCCGTGGTGCAGGCATTGCAGGATCCGGCTGTCAGGAAACGTTTCATCGATGGCGGCGCGGACCCGACGCCCAGCAGTTCCCCCGAAGAATTCGCCGCGGTCATCCGCGCCGAATTGAAAAAGTGGGCAAAGGTCGTCAAGGACGCCGGCATCAAGCCGGAATGAACCACCCCGCCGCAAGCAGCGGGGTTCAAGTCGGAGCTTGGCCGATACACTCGCCGCAAGCGGCGGGGAATTAGACCCGAAGAGATTAAACTCCCTCCCCCGCACGCGGGGAGAGGGAAAATTAAACTCCCTCCCCCGCTTGGGCGGGGGAGGGCTGGGGTGGGGGTAGGGAAGCGGATGGCGGACGAATACGTGACGCATGCGCGGGAACACCTGCTCGCGCGCTATACCGTGAATGGCGTGAATGCCAGCGATTTCATGGACGTCACCGGCTCGATCGAGCGCTGGGACGACTGGTGCAAGGCGTGGTCGGCGCGCGCCGCGGTCCACGAGGCGCTGGGGCGGGCCGCGCTCGCCGCGCACCAGTACATGAGTGCAGCGGAGCACCTGTGCCGGGCGGCGGTCACTTACCACTTCGCCAAGTACCTCTTCGTGAAGGACATGGCGCAGCACCGCGCCGCCCACGAGAAGGCGGTGGCGTGCCACACGCTCGCGCTGCCGCACATGGATCCGCCGGGGGAGCGCGTGCTCATTCCCTACGGCAACACGCCGCTCGCCGCGATATTGCGCAAGCCGCGCA
>Ga0209343_10006449_pt1 | contig 14021 bp, 11 predicted proteins | sample RifCSPlowO2_02_FD_184026 | JGI IMG/M metagenome (GOLD analysis project Ga0209343, IMG submission 184026) | Groundwater microbial communities from Rifle, Colorado - Rifle CSP2_plank lowO2_0.2 (SPAdes) (version 2) | ecosystem: Environmental > Aquatic > Deep subsurface > Groundwater | place... | reverse complement strand
GTAATCAAGGCAAAACGCCGTGGAACCCGAGCCAGCCGCGCCGCAAGCGAACCGTAGATCACCGGCTTGATCGTGTAACCCAAGACATAATCGGGACGGATGCAACGCATCAGGTACCATAAACTCAGCAAGCTGCGTAAATCTGCAAGTGGATTCATGCCGGTACGGCACAGGGGAATGTCATGCACCTGCAAACCCTTAGCCTCTAGGCGTTGGCGCATGATGCTACCAACAGGCAGATCTGGGGCTGCCACATGTACGGAAAGGCCTCGAGCCAGCAGAGCATTAAGCAAAGGACCACGGAAACACAAGAGCGAGTCTGGAAAGCTGGCAATCAGGAGGAAAGTCATGCTTTCACTACTCCATAAGACATGCCTGAGAAATCAGCACATACCCCAAATGATGCTCTCAGCTGCATCGCGAGTGGAGGTGTACAATTTAAATTTTCTAGGTCATTAGGCACTCCTGCTGTAGACGCGGCAATGCCCTTCCGAACTATAAGGAGAACAAAAACTCCTCCAGACAAAATTGGACTAATAGTCACCATATAAATCGGACCAAAACTAACCTCAGCAATAGACTGAAAAACATGAATATAGGAGTATGTGAACGCCGACTACTAATAAGCGCAGCGTAAATTATACCTTGTAATAGACAAGCCCTTCCAGCGACAACATTACATTCACTAATATACTGCCTGCCCTTGCAAAACTGGAAAATGATAAAAATAAAAAGCCAAGGCATTAGCCATAAACAGCAATAATTTCCACACCCCACCCCGCTGCATACCGAACGGCGATGTACTTCAGATCAGTGCACTGATAACCTTCAGATCTAAGACTTATACCACACAGTGCGATTAATATAGTCTGTATAGCTAAGCACTACTCTGACAACCTGCATCGATACCGGCCCTGCTTGATAGTCTCGAACAACGGGAATCACGCGTCGGTCGCGCCTATACTGACTGGTCACTATCTGCACAGCATCCAGAACTCGTTCTTTTTTCAGACCACTCATAATGAGCGTACCTTCATCCATACCCTCGGGTCGCTCATGCGCATTACGGATCGTGATAGCTGGCAGATTCAGCAAAGATGCCTCTTCGGTAATAGTCCCACTATCGGAAAGCACACAGAAAGCCGACATTTGCAGCTTGATGTAGTCCAGCAAGCCAAATGGCTTGACGAAGCGAATCTGCGGATGATCCAGAGGCTCACCCAGAGACTCAAGACGCTTTCGCGTACGCGGGTGAGTGGAAACGATGATTGGATACTGATACTTATCAGCAAGTGCCCGTAGTGTTTCCAACAAGTCGCGAAGGTTTTCCGGTGTATCTACGTTCTCTTCCCGGTGGGTACTGACAATAAAGAACTGGTCTTCGTACAAACCTTCTCGCTGCAGCACATCGGAAGCCTGGATGCGTGGCATGTAGTAATCCAGCACTTCCTCCATGTGTGAACCGGTCTTGATTATGGTTTCTGGGCGAATCCCCTCAGCGATAAGGTAACGACGCGCATGCTCTGTCAATACCATATTGATGTCACTCAAGTGATCGAGCACTTTGCGGTTCAGTTCTTCGGGAACCCGCTGATCGAAACAACGGTTGCCTGCCTCCATATGAAAAACCGGGATTTTTCGACGCTTGGCCGCAATAATCGCCAGACAGGTGTTGGTGTCGCCATACAACAAGAGTGCATCGGGCTTCTCCAGCTCGAACACCTCGTCAGCCTTGGCAATCACCTCGGCAATGGTCTTGGCCGCGGTATCACCAGTAGCACCGAGAAAATGATCGGGTTTGCGAATTTCCAGATCATCGAAAAACACCTGATTCAGCTCGAAGTCGTAGTTCTGCCCGGAATGTACCAGAATATGCTGGACCTGCTTATCCAGCTCCGCGATCACGCGGCTCATCTTGATCAGTTCCGGGCGAGTACCTACTAGCGTCATGACCTTAAGCATTGAGCTGCTCCTGAATGTAATCCAGCTTCAGCAATAGATCCTTGATGCCCTTAATATTCAAGCGCTCAGTATTATGCGAGGTATAGTCATCCAACTCGGAAATATGCTGTTCCCCCTCGACAAAGAATTTTTTATAGTTTAGATCGCGGTTATCCGCCGGAATGCGATAATACCGATCCATGTCCTCTGCCTTAGCCATCTCCTCACGGGAAATCAGCGACTCATACAATTTCTCTCCATGCCGAGTGCCAATAATTTTGACTGCATTATCACGACCAAATAACTCTTTAAGTGCCTGCGCAAGATCTGCCACCGTTGATGCCGGAGCCTTTTGCACAAAAATATCGCCCTGCTCAGCATGTTCGAATGCATGTAGCACTAGATCGACGGAGTCCTCCAAAGACATTAAAAAACGGGTCATGTTCGGATCAGTGACAGTCAATGACTCGCTATTCTTGAGCTGACCGATAAACAGTGGAATTACCGAACCACGTGAGGCCATCACGTTGCCATAGCGGGTCGCACAAATAACTGGACCGGTCTCCGGAATCATCCGCGATTTAGCAACCATGATTTTTTCCGACATTGCCTTGGAAATGCCCATGGCATTGATCGGATACACAGCCTTATCAGTACTGAGTACCACCACACGCTTGACGCCAGTGGCAATAGCAGCATTCAGCACATTTTCCGTACCCATGACATTAGTCTTCACCGCCTCCATGGGATAGAACTCGCAGGAAGGGACCTGCTTCAATGCTGCAGCATGGAAAATATAGTCAACACCAACCATGGCCTGCGAAATGCTGTCATAATCACGCACATCGCCAATGAAGAACTTGACCTTATCGTTCGCCAGAGCAATACGCATGTCTTCCTGTTTTTTCTCATCGCGGCTGAAAACACGTATTTCGCGCACCCCGGTATCCAGAAAACGCTTAAGCACAGTGTTGCCAAAAGAGCCCGTACCACCCGTTATCATCAAGACTTTATCGTCGAACATACAAAAATCCCCACATAATTAACCAATGCCAAAATTAGCGCCTAGGCCAAATTTCTTCGCTGTGAAATCTACACTCGCAGCCAGTAAATACTCAAAACCAACTGATTCGCAATAACTATTGAGCAAATCGCCTGTTACTTCCGTCAAACATCTTCTCGATCAACTCAGGCCAAGCCGGTGCGACATACCCGGTAGCCTTACGGAAACGCTCGCAATTGAGAGAGCGATCAATCTCTAGACATTCGTTGGGTACTATATCGATTTTTTTCTTGTACTGGCCGGCGATCAGACGCAACAATTCCAGCTTAGCGATGGGTGCCGAGGCTACGTGATATAGCCCATGAAGTTCCGGATGAGTAAGCACGTAATCCTTAATCACCGAAGCTAGCTCAACCGTTGGCAAGCCGGAAAAAATTGCCTTGGCATAACCCTTCACTTCTCTCGTCTGTGAAAGGAACCAATCCACCAGCGCAAAATTTGAATTCAGTTCATGCCCGATGATCGAAGTTCGAAGCGTGATCGCATGCTTCAAATCATGGAGCTCACCGATGAACTTGGATTTTCCGTAAAGATCCTCGGCATCCGACGGATCGTTCTCCGTGTACAACCCTTTCTGCCCAGAAAAGACACAATCCGTACTGACGTGAATCACCCGGATGCCACCGAACCCGCAAAGCCTGGCAAGACGGTGCGGGAACATCGCATTGACCGGTAGCGTAGAAAGCGGGTCCTGGGCGTCAGCCAACTGCTTGATTAGACCAACGCAGTTTATAACCACGTCGGGACGCACCGTATCCAGCGCCCGCACTAGTGCATCCTGATCCAGAACATCGACACCCACTAGCATGCGGGCACGCTGTTCTTCTGCAAAATAGCGCAGCGCTGAGGCAGCGCGCAGCGTTCCCCATACCTCATAAAGCGAGTCCTGATTGAAAACATCGATCATCGCGTTGCCCAACATCCCGGACGCTCCAAGGACTAATACACGCATTACTCTGCCCCTCTAATTTAGAAAAATGACACAATAGTAGCCTACTGACTGCGGCCTTATATCAACGCTCATGGCATCTATGATTAGTTAAAACTATGTTCGTCCGCGTAATAGCATATAAATTTACAAAAGTGAATATCGGTCAGCGGGAGTGTCGCTCCGCTCACGCGAGCCGCCTGCCTAGAAACGTAGCCACCAACTTCGCTTCTTTTATCCGAAATACCAAAAGACAGATGAAGTAAGCAACGAAAAAAGGAATAAATAGAACCAGCCAATAACTGGGAAGCACACCATGGAGCCAGTTCAGCAAAAGGTAGGCAATGATTCCACAGATACTACATAGCACCAGGATTTTCAAAGAGGGGGCGAGCAAGTCAAACTTAATCTTTCGTTGAACCAGAAAAATCACGACAAGGCTATTGAAAACTGTGGAGATCACCGCCGAGGTCGCCAGCCCAACCAAGCCATACCGCTGATAGAACACATAACTAAGTGAAAAATTAATGGATAGAGCGCCCAGAGACAGTAAAACAGGCGTCAATGTATTGCCATGAGAGAAGAACACTCGATTCATGATATCCCGAACTAAGCAGAAGGGAAGCGCAAGCAGCACCACGGAAAACACCGAAGCAACCTTGACAACATCGTCACTCATGAAGTTACCACGCAGAAACAAAAGCTCTACAATCTCCACCGCGTAGAAATTCATATAGATAACCACTGGAATCGAACACATGACGACCAATCGAATACACCCAGTCAGATAACGAAATAACTCAACCTGATCATTGCGTGCAGAAACAGCAGCAATACGGGGAAATAGCGAGGCAGTCAAAAAAACCAAGAAGACAGAAAGAAATATCATATTAAGTTTATTCGAGTAGGCGAACACTGATATAGCGCCAACCCCCAGTTCCGATGCAAAATAAACCCCTACAAATCCGTTTATCTGCTCTATATAGAAAGCAATGACCGCAGGCAAGAACAAAAACATAAACTTTCTATCAGAAAATAAAGTAAACGCCGCCACCCGCTCGAACGAGAAACTATTACGAGATATAAGATAATTTACAACAAGCAATATAAACCAGGCCAAGATACCCAACATTAAAACCTTATCAAAGTCGCCGGCTAAACTGAAAAAATACAACCCCACACAAAAAACTGAATTATTGATGATCGGTACAACATAAGAGGGAACAACAATCTTATTAACTGTTTGTATGGAATTGAAGAAAGAAACCAGAGTCGAAAAAATAAAAGTCACAGCCATAATAGACAAATAGTGAACAGCAAGTTCCTTAACCTGCTCGTCGAGTGCACCGGAAAATAAATTCACCACCGAATATGCCGCCCCAAAAACAAAAACAGCCACACAGGCAGACACGAGAAAGAAGAAAAATATTGCAGCGGAAAGATCCCTATTGATACGCGAACGAACATCACTCAACACTAGGCGTGCGTAAAGTGGAATCACAAGCACAGGAATTGCTGAATATATTGCCATGTACAGCACAGAAGAAATAGAGTTCGACAAAAAGTAGGCATCCGTAACAACTGAGACACCATGGTAAAAAGTTATAAGAATATCTTTAGCAAACCCAGTAAATTTACCAATAAAAATGAGCGAAAAAATGAGAAAGAATTTCCAATATTTACTCATCTCGCCTCCTCATGGCGATTGAGATCATCGCGATATAACAGGTATTGACGCGACAAGGTACGCGACAATATCCATCCAGCAAGCAGCACCACCAGCACAATTACACCAGCCAAACCATGCATGATTTGGTTGTTGGCGTAGCTGAATATCAACCCCAATGACAGGTAGATAAATAAAGGGCCGGCAAACGGGTTGCTAGCCTTTATGGCCTGCAGCCACAGCCTTGCATAAAGAAACGAGAACAGAGGTGTAAGAAAAAGGACACCAAAAAAGCTAATATCCGAAGCAAGCCAAGCAAATAATGAGTGCCACTTATCGAACCCCCACCCGTACGTTAAACCAACACGATAAGGGTAAGTATGCTCCAGAATAGAGCCGTCCGCCGAGAAGGCTATCTCCACAATTCTCCCCAGGGAATACGAATTACCAACAAAATAAGTCCATTCAAAGGGCAGAGTAAGACTTAGATACAAACCATACAATCCATTAGTAAAATACCCAAGAAAAATGCCCAGCGCCAATGCATAGTCTGTACCGACAAGACTAGACAGCAGTGAAGCCTCGTCCCATATGATCAATGGATGAGTTTTCTCGTAAATATTATCAAGACTGATACCAGCTGCCAAATAACGCTGACGAAGAATTTCCACGAACATAAGAAATACAAAGCTCGCAACCACAGCAGCTGCCGCCAAAGACCACACCTTAAATTTTCGACCTATGGTTGCAAGATTGACTATGATGCAAAAAAAAGTAAATATGACCACATCTCCCAGATGTTTCTGCTTGCCGGTCCCCACTACATTAATCAGGAGATACGTCGCCACTACAAACAAAAAAGCATATCTCGCAGTAGCCCCCATTACTCTAAAATAATAAAAAGAGAATAGAAGAATCAAAGCAGCCAAAGCTTGATCAAAAATATTAAAAATATAGGATGCATCGATATTGGCCTGCCCCCGCTCATAGCCTTCATATCCTTCTACGTAGCTTTTACCGATGCCATCAAGATTTAATTCGCCGCCCGAAGCAAGGAATGAATACCACTGCCCTATAGAGCTAATCACACCTAGAGCTAAAAGCATGCTAAGAAACCGCCCTATTCTCTGATAAGAAACGGAACGCGCCTCAAAATGATTCGAGCCCTGTCGATAATCTCCCCGAGCGCCGACGATATACCCAAGCCAAAATAAAAAAACCAATAAAGCTATGAAAGAACCTAAGAGAAGGTAGTCTAGGTCTTTATACTTCATGGGACCTACAAATAGGCTCACCAGAACAAAAAATGAATACCCAATATATATATTCAACGGAAGGTATCGATAGCTAAAAATCTTCATTTTTTATTAAAAATCTTTTTGTATGCCAGTACTTTTTCCCTACCAACTAAATGACCAATCTTTAAAGATTTCTCCCGAGCACGGAGTAGAAAGTCCTCCGTCGTACTCACCAACCGAGCAGGGTTGCCGGCGACTATAGAGCCGTCTGGTATGCTCCTTGTCACAACAGAATTAGCTCCCACAATGCAATTATCACCGATAGTCACATTCGGAAGAATCAACGCCCCTGCACCTATAAATACATTATTGCCCACTCTAATTTCACCCGCCAACTCAAGGTCGGGAATGTCTTTTCGAAAGGGCAGAGTCGAACCATCATGGCAAACGAAGCTCGCTCCGATACTTATATAAACATTGTCACCCAAAGTCACCAAATAAGGTTCAGAACTAAACATGGTGTAACTTGTTCCATATATCGTCACACGCCCTTTAAGCTCAACTCCGATTTTTTTTGCATAAGACACAGGGTACAAAGTCGCATACAACATATTGAGGGGGGCTGTGAAGATTTTCAGCAATCTGCGAAACTTCATTTCAAACTCCTACCTTGGCCAGAAATGCAGAGACCTTGGCTGTATAGTTTCTATAGTCGAATGTTCGAGAATGGTAAGCGCGCTGCTTGATAGCATTTATTTCAGTAGGGGAAAGCGCCATCACCTGTTTGACCAAAGCAAATTCTTCGCCCCGCGAGGCAAGAAATAAACCTTCGCTTTGTGCATGATTCTCAAGGCTTACCATCTTGTTTGAAACTACTGGGGTGCCACAACAGATCGACTCAGCTAACTTCGAGGGGAAGCCAGCCAAGGTTACCCGTGTTTCGTCACGAAAAAACATACTGAAATCACACTCAGCGATACGTTTCAATACTAGTTGGTTGGGCTGCCTACCCTTGAAAGTCGTACGCTGCGCCATTTCCTGCAGCATAGCGGTATGCTCAGGGAAAACACGCAAATAATCATCTTCGCTGATGCCATATACTTCGAAGCAAAAGTTTTCCCCCGCGGTGTACAGCTGATAAAAAATTTCAATGCAAACATCAAGGCGCTCTTTGAGGTTGCTACGTGCCTTGTTTACCCGGCCGGCATCAAAAGGTGACCCAACATAAATGAAACATTTCCGCAAGACATCTTCCCGAGGGGATGGTGGTTGAAACTTATCTGCATCAAATAGCGTAGGGAGCTCGACTGTCGTCTTCCCCCTGTTACCATAGAATATGGTCAAGTATTTACTGGTAGTAATGACTCCATCCGCGAGCCTATGAACGATATGCATACGCAGCGAAGTATCAAGAAATTTGATGACTCGATAAATAAGATTTCCTGCGCTAGCGTCATACCACTCCGTAGCATCGGCGATCATTTTCAGCCCCATGCGCTGACACAGAAATTTTATGCGCCCTTGTGCCACAGCTGGATAATTGTAACAGATCACACCTACGACTTTGGCGGGACGGTTCTTTTTAAGAAACTTAAATATTGTGGCCAAACCGAGAATGTATTTCAACCATGCCACTATCCCCGCTGGATAGGGTACATTCCAGCACTCAAAACCGAAAAAATCATGACGTAAGAGCTCCATTCCGACAGATCGAGAGCTGTTGACGCCCACGAAAATAACGTCGTAGCCAAGATCTTGTAGAATTTTGCCATTCGCCAAAACCCGATGGGCTGCGGCATTTTTATCGGGCAGTTCGAAACCACCGATATATATTATTGTCCCTTTGCTCATATCCAGCCGATACCATCAAAAATATTAAAACCAACATAACCCGAAACAAGCCGCGGATTTTACACAATACACAAAATCAACATGCAATCTGTTCATATCACCTGAAGATCACTTAAAAAACTCTATATACCAAGGCATAGACCTTTGAATACCGGACTGAATACTGAAGGTTGGGGTGTAGCCCAGCTGTTTTTTAGCTTTTTCGATATCGGCTTGCGAATGACGAACATCACCTTCGCGAAAATCGCGATAAACCAGCCCCTTACCATAGGCAACACCGTTGAGCGCAAGCGTCTCCTTCAGATAAGAGAACAGCTGATTCAAGTCTGTTCGATCACCTACAGCTACATTATAGACGTGGTTTTTCGCACTAGGATCGGCAGTAGCAGCAAGCAAGTTTGCCTGAACTGCATTTTCCACGAAACAGAAATCACGACTCGTTTTACCATCACCATTAACGAACACATCCTCGCCTTTAATCATTGAAGCAGTCCATTTCGGGATCACCGCGGCATAGGCACCATCGGGATCCTGACGTTTGCCAAATACGTTGAAATAGCGAAGCCCAATGGTGGTGAAGCCATAACAGCGGGCAAAAACATCGGCATAGAGTTCATTAACGTACTTCGTCACAGCATAGGGTGATAACGGCTTCCCAATCACATCTTCTACTTTTGGCAACCCTGGATGATCGCCATAGGTAGAGCTGCTGGCCGCATATGTAAAACTACTTGCCTGAGCATCCCGTGCCGCCACCAACATATTTAAAAAACCATTAATATTTGCATTATTTGTTGTAACCGGGTCATTGATAGAACGCGGCACCGAGCCCAGCGCAGCCTGATGGAGAACATAGTCCACCCCTTTACAAGCTTTATTACAATCATCCAGATTGCAAATATCGCCCTGTATGAAGTTGAAACGAGCCCACTGTTTCGAGGAAACTAAGCTCTGCACCTCATCCAGATTACGCTTATGGCCAGTAGCAAAATTATCCAGGCCAATCACTCGCTGATTAAGCTTTAGTAGCACTTCCAATAAATTGGAACCGATAAAGCCGGCAACACCTGTAATAAGCCAGGTTCTCGGATTAACAAATAGCGTTTGCAATAGCGAATCGTAAGAGTTCATAGATATCTGCAAATAATAAGAACTGTGTATGATATGTAAAAAGGCAGGGCAAACATAAATTGCTTTAACCGCTTACCCGCTTACCCGATTACCCGATTACCCAAGGATCTCATAGCCTCATATCAGACTCTTGATCACTCAACAGATACTTAAGATCATAAAGCACATGCTCAGCCTTACCAAACTTACGAATATTGAATGCACCAAGGTCCTTAAATTGATTGTGCGCCACTGCAAGAATGATGCCGTCATATGCGCCGACACCAGGTTCCTTTACTGGAGTGATTCCATATTCGTGCTGTGCATCTTCAGAGCTCACCCAAGGGTCATAGACATCGACCTTGATGTTATACTCAACCAGCTCACGAACGATATCCACCACTTTGGTATTACGTAGATCTGGACAATTTTCCTTAAAGGTCAAGCCCATTACTAGGACGCGGGAACCATCTACATGAATGCGGCGCTTAACCATGCATTTGATCAGTTGTGATACCGTATATTTACCCATTCTGTCATTAAGGCGACGACCCGCAAGAATGATCTCTGGATGATAACCAATGCTTTGTGCCTTATGAGTCAAGTAATAGGGATCGACCCCTATACAGTGCCCGCCAACCAGACCAGGGCGAAATGGCAGGAAATTCCACTTAGTTCCTGCGGCCTCAAGTACTGCTTCAGTATCAATCCCCATTTTGTTAAAAATAATAGCCAACTCATTGATTAAAGCAATGTTCAGGTCGCGCTGGGTGTTCTCGATAACCTTAGCAGCCTCTGCAACCTTAATGCTTTGTGCCTTATAGGTCCCAGCAACTATAATTTCTCGATAGATACAATCAACTAACTCAGCAACCTCCGGTGTAGAGCCCGATGTAACCTTCACAATGCTGGTAATGCGATGTTTTTTGTCCCCTGGATTAATGCGCTCTGGACTGTAGCCCACGTAAAAATCCACATTAAATTTGAGCCCAGAAACACGTTCGAGAACGGGGACGCAACTCTCCTCGGTAGCTCCGGGATAGACGGTGGATTCATAAACAACTACATCCCCCTTCTTCAACACTCTACCAATTGTCTCAGAAGCTTTAATTAATGGTGACAGATCAGGCTGACAGTGTTCGTCAATGGGCGTAGGCACAGTCACAATAAAAAAATTACAACTTCTAATACTATCGACATCAGCACTAAATATCAATCCAGAAGCTGAAACTAATTCCTCATCACCAACTTCAAGGGTACTGTCATGCCCAGATTTAAGCGCATTAATACGCTGCAAATTAATATCAAAACCTACAACAGATCTTTTTTTACCGAACTCCACGGCAAGTGGCAAGCCCACATAACCTAAACCTAATACTGCTAAACGACAATTATTTATAGATAACATTTTTTGCCTTATAAATTTTTATGGTCAGTTTACCCTTGGCTATCAGACATATGACGAGCGCCTCCCAAGGGGGGGGTCCGTGCAGGGACCATATGCGATTATTTTTCGTACCAAGTCAGATCAAGCAACACACTTACAGAACCTTCCTTTATAGTTTCTTTATAACGCACCAAAACAGGCATTTCCGGTAGCTTTCGATAACTAGCAGATAACTCATAACCCTGCTGACTAGGACGCTCATTTTTTTTGTAATTTAGAGGTACAAGCACACCATCCAACGCACCATCAATAGCGGCAACACTATCTTTTAGTTCATAAGTAATAATCCTATACTTTCTACCATCTGGCTCTTCCTTTAATCCTGCATGCAAAGGAAACTTCCCAAAATCAATTCCCGCTCCGCCCGGCAAGTAAATTGCCGTTTCACTTGTGACCTGCGTCGCTTGCGGATCCCGAGAGGCCTCCTGCTTGGTTTCTGAGCCGGAATCACAGCCAGTAGCCAAAACAGCAAAAGACAAGCCAAAAATTATTCGTTTAAGCATTCTTCTTTTCCCTCTATATAAATTAAAATATCAGCATATTACTTAGATAGTACAACATACCTATTCCACCAAAACCAATGAACCTTTATATTTACAAGGTATTCCACCCAAAGAAGAAAATAAAGAGCAGTCAACGGGTGTATAAAACCTTAATCCTCCCCCCTATCGCATACAAGGTATAGCTTTGAAAGGCTCCTATCGAAAAAATCAACCTAGTAACCCCGCAGTTCACATACCTGTCATTTCATAAAGGGTAGACCTTCAGCGTTTCCCTGAGTACGCAAACACGCTACCGCCCCAAGATTTACCGTTGCTTTCCTGAGAACGTCTCACTCTCCAATCCTTGCTGTTTTGCCAAGGTATTGCCTTGATCTCGACCAGTATCGAGGCTTATCAGTTCTTGATGATACTCACCAGCGGCACACTGATCTGCTGCTGACGGCTAAGCATATTGAGCAGCAGTAACACACGCTGCTCACCATCCATAGCTATAAATATGGCCTCCAGTTCGGCAAAGCCACCTTCGGCAATCCGTACACTATCCCCTGCCTCGAGAGCCGGTTTAACGGGTACGGCCGCGCGTTGTTGCAAATGCACGATCAAGCTGTTGTCGAGCCGCAGCGGCATACCGCCGAAAGCCACTATGCGACTGACCCCACGGGTTGAGCGTAAGGGTGCCCAATTAGCATCAGCTGCCAGCTGAATAAATAGATAACCGGGGAACAGCGATTCGACGACGAACACCCGTCGGCCACGCACAACCCGCTCGCAGGTATGCTGCGGCCGATAACAGGCATAGCCCTGGCGCAGCAAATGTTCTTCTGCACGCTCATCCTGACGGGGCTTGCAGTGCACGAGGTACCACGTCGGGGCTGGCCCCTCCATGGTGGTGGTATTTGCAGCAAGTACATTCATATACGTAACAACCTTATCGATGCAGCAACTGCCTCACCGACTGTGCACTCCTGTTTGCCGCTGACTATTGAGCCGGAAGCATGATCCGTTCCCATCTGGTCATCCACTAGGGGAGCTCAGGAAGGATTTTAGGCCATAGAGGCCACATTTATGTGTGTTGCCAGGTGGCGGCCTGTGGGATCGCCTAGAGTTCTGGATCGCCAGCAAGCTAGCTCCTACAAAAGCGGGCATTTTCCACACACATGCGGGTCACAAGCTGGCTCCTACAGTTAGGCATCGTTGACACCACTGGGGATTAATAGCTCCAGGTTACGTTGGGCCTGAGTGTAGAGCGCCTTTAAGTGCTCACCAAGCTCCTGTTTGGCCCTGGCATCGCCATGGACAATTCGTACTTGCTCAGGCCAGCGGCGCATGCCTGTTACAAAGCGCAGCAAGCCTTGCTGATCCGCATGAGCCGAGTAGCCGCCTATGGTATTGATTTTGGCGGCAATCTTATAGCGCTCTTGGTCTAAATCCACATATCCGCCCCGTGCACCATATAGCTGGATCGCGTGGCCGGGTGTGCCTTGGGCCTGATAACCAACAAACAGAACGTCATGCCGGGGGTCATGCAGCATCGCTTTTAGATAATTCACAATTCGACCGCTGCTGCACATCCCGTTCCCAGCAATCACAATGGCCGGACGAGCGGTAGAAGCCAGATGGCGCACCATCGCCAGATGGGCCTGGTGGCTATCGACTGTGAGTAGTTGCTCGAAGCCCAGCGGGTTGCGGCCCTGCTTGACTCGCTGCAGTGCCTCGCTATCCCAGAAAGGCTTCAGCTCGCGATAGACCTGGGTAAAGCGGCTGGCCAGGGGGGAGTCGAGAATGATGGGGAGTGTGGGCCAGTCGATTTCTGGCTGGTCGTTATTATTGGCGCGCCCCTTAACCTCTTCCCTCACACCTAGCCCCTCTCCCGGAGGGAGAGGGGGATTAATAGTGGCTTTGTTCGCCTCCCCTTTGCTGACCGTATTGAGTTTTTTGCGGTGGATGATGTCTTCCAGCTCGTAGAGCAGCTCTTGGGTGCGGCCGATGCTGAAGGCGGGGATCAGGACTGTGCCGTTGTTGGCCAGGGCCTGTTCGATAACGCTCTCCAGGCGCTGTCGGCGGGTGCGGCGGTTTTCGTGTAGGCGGTCGCCGTAGGTGCTTTCTATGACCAGAATGTCGGCCCGGTAAGGGGGCTTCGGTGCCGGCAGCAAGGGCGCATGGGGGGCACCCAGATCGCCGGAGAAGACAATGCGTTTCTTCTCTCCGCGGGCGGGGTAATGCAGGTCGATTTCCACATAGGCCGAACCGAGGATATGCCCCGCGCGCTGCAAG
>Ga0209343_10006446_pt1 | contig 14026 bp, 10 predicted proteins | sample RifCSPlowO2_02_FD_184026 | JGI IMG/M metagenome (GOLD analysis project Ga0209343, IMG submission 184026) | Groundwater microbial communities from Rifle, Colorado - Rifle CSP2_plank lowO2_0.2 (SPAdes) (version 2) | ecosystem: Environmental > Aquatic > Deep subsurface > Groundwater | place... | reverse complement strand
AGATTATAGGGATCTTTTCGTGCTTTCGTGTTTTCGTGGCCAATGAGTGTCCGTGGGGCTCGACAATTCTCAACTCCTCGCCAAATCCTCAACTCTTCAAATCCTCAATTCCTCAAATTCCAGTGTCTTCCGTGTATGGCCCGGCAACGACGATGGTGGCGCGCGCCGGGTCAAGGGCTTCCTTCGCCGCCTCGTGCACCTCGTCCAGCGTGACCGCGCCCAGGATTCCCGGGAGCCGGCGGTCGTAGTCCAGGCCGAGGCCGAAGAACTCCATCGCTTGCAAAAAGTTCGCGATGCCCGCGTTGGCCTCGAGCGCCCGCGGCATCGATCCGACCAGATACTGCTTCATCTCCCGCAATTCCTTGTCGAAGAGGCCGTCGATTCGCAGCCGCGTGAGCTCGTCGTCGATCGAGCTGATGGCGCGTTCGACGTTGGCCGAGCTGACGCCGGCGCGGATGACGAGCGGCCCTTCGAGAACGTTCGCGTCGAGCGCGCTCGACACGTGGTACGCCATGCCTTGCCGCTCGCGAATGCTGTCGCCCAGCCGTCCACCAAGCGCGTACTGGCCGAGCGCGACGTTCATCAGCCAGTAGGCATAGTAGGCAGGGTCGGTCCGGGCAATCGTCGTGAAGCCGTACGCGATCTCTGTTTGCGCCTTGTTCATCATCGGGATCACGTGGCGCCGGCGAGCCGCCGATCGCGCCACCGGGGGAAGCGGCACGGGCGCGGGCCTGGCGGCACGCCATCCTCCGAACACGCGGTCGGCCGCGTCGAGCGCACGGCCCGCGTCGACGTCGCCGACGATCACGGCCGAGAGCTCGCTCGGCGCGAACCGCGCCGCGTGCAAGGCCAGGAGCCGCTCGCGCGTGAGCCCCTCGACGATCTCGACACTGCCCTTCGTCCGTCGTCCGTACGGATGCTGCTCTCCGTACAGCAGTGCCATCAGGCCCTCGGTGGCGCGCACCGCAGGGCTGTCGTCGTCCTGCTTGATAGCGGAGACGACTTCACCCTTGCGCGTGGCCAGCTCGTGTTCGGGCACCGTCGGCGCCATCAGCACGTCGCCGAGGAGCGCGAGGATGTCCTCGAAATCCTTCGCCAGGCACGTGCACACGACCGAGAACAGGTGGCGTGTAACGTTGATGGTGAGCGAGATGCCGCGGCCGTCGATTTCCTCGGCAAGGGCGTCGGCGCTGCGGCGGGCGGTGCCCCGATCGATCACACGCGCGAGCAAATACGACGCGCCCGGCGCGTCCGGCGGATCGCAGATTGATCCCGCGCGCACGGCGAGGTTGAGGGCCACTGCTGGGGTCTTGCGCGTCTCCTTGGCGAGGACGACGACGCCATTGTCGAGCGTCGAGCGGACGGGTGTGAGCCCGGAACCTTCCTGGGGGGCCGGGGGCATCACGCGCTCGCGACGGGGAGCGGAACGAACGCGCCGATCGTGCGGTTCGAATCCAACAGCAGTTCTCGTGCGGTGCCAGCGACCTGGTCGAGCGTCACCGCGTCGATGCGCGACGGCAGCTCGGTGAAGACGTCCACGCTGGCGATGGTCTCGAAGTACCCGAGCTGATGCGCGATGTTGGTCACGCTGTCGTTGTCGAAGACCAGCCGGGCCTGGAGCTGCGCGCGGGCCCGATCGAGCTCGGCGGGCGTGATGCCCTCGCGCCGCACGCGATCGAGCTCGCCGAGCAGCGCCTCCTCGACAGCCGAGAGCGGCGTCCCGTCCGTCGCGGTCGCAGAAACCGTGTAGAGGAACGGCTGCGCGGTCGGCACGAGCTGGCCCGACACCGAAGAGGCAAGGCCGCGTTCGACCAAGGTACGATACAGGCGCGCCTTCCGCTGCGGCGGCGCCACGCGGAAGCTCGACCACAGGTTCACGCCCTTCGCGCTCGTCAGCACGGCGTCGAGCACGAGCGCCGGAACAAACCCGGCGTCGGCAACCGCCGGCGCATGGTACGCCACCTTCAGGTACGCCGTGGTGCCTTCCTTTCGAATCGTGAGCCGCCGCTCGCCGGTTTGTTCCGGCTCGATCGTCGTCTTGCGGACGGGCTGAGGGCCGGCCGCGACACCGCCGAAGTGGGCCTCGACCTTCCGGAACACGTCATCCGGCTCCACGTCGCCGACGATCACCAGGGTCGCGTTGTTGGGCACGTAGTGGCTGCGATAGTAGCCGTACAGATCCTCACGGGTCATCGATTGCAAGTCGGAGAGCCAGCCGATGGTCGGATGGCGGTAGGGATGCGCCTTGAACGCCGTCGCCGTCAGCTCCTGGTCGAGCAGTTGATCGGGATCGTTCTCGCCGCCGTGGAGCTCGGAGATGATGACGGTCCGCTCCGACTCGCAGTCGTCCGGATGGTACAGGCAGCGCGCCATCCGCTCCGACTCGATGAAGAGCATGCGATCGAGCGCGTCGCGCGTCGCCGTCTCGAGGTACGTCGTCTGATCGATCCAGGTGTAGCCGTTCCAGGCGCCGCCGAACTGCTCGATGATGCCCTTCACCTGGTCGCGGGGGATGTTCGTCGTCCCCTTGAAGTTCATGTGCTCCACCCAGTGCGACACGCCGGTCAGGCCCGGTCGCTCGTCCCTGGAGCCGACCTTGTACCAGCACCAGACCGAGGCGAGCGGGGCCGTGTGTTCCTCCCGGACCAGAACCTTTAGTCCATTGTCGAGGGTGTGGGAGCGATGCGAAGGACTCATCGATTCTCATTATAAAATCGTTGGATACCCATGCCTGAGTGGAAAGACACGGTCAACCTGCCGCGGACGGACTTTCCCATGAAGGCGAATCTGCCGACGAGCGAGCCCCAGACGCTCGCGCGGTGGACCGCCATGGACCTCTACGGAAAGATCCGCGAGAGCCGGAAGGACGCGCCGAAATTCGTCCTGCACGACGGACCGCCGTACGCCAACGGCAACATCCACCTCGGCACGGCCCTCAACAAGATTCTGAAAGACCTCGTCGTGAAATCTCGATCGATGGCGGGCTTCGACGCGCCGTACGTCGTGGGCTACGACTGCCACGGCCTGCCGATCGAGCTGAAGGTCGACCGCGAGCTCGGCCCCAAGAAGCGCCAGATGTCGGCGGCCGACTTCTGTCGCGCCTGCCGCGCGTACGCCGAGCGGTTCATCGGGACGATGACGGAACAGTTCCAGCGCCTGGGCATTCTCGGAACCTGGGACGATCCGTACTTGACGATGAACTTCAAGTATCAGGCGGCGATCGCGAGAGCCTTCGGCAAGTTCGTCGAGCAGGATCTTGTCTACAAGGGCAAGAAGCCCGTGCATTGGTGCATTCACTGCCGCACGGCGCTCGCCGAAGCCGAAGTCGAGTACGAGGATCACGCATCGCCGTCGATCTACGTGGAGTTCCCGCTCCCGCCTGAACACGCCGCGGTGCTGGCCTCGCGCGTGCCGGCACTGGCCGGCCGCCAGGTCTCGGTCCTCATCTGGACGACGACGCCGTGGACGATTCCGTCGAATCTGGCGATCGCGTTTCATCCCGAGTTCGACTACGCGGCGTACGAGGTGGACGGGCGCGCGGTGATCGTCGCCGAGGCGCTCGCCCCTGCCGTCGCGGCGGCGACCGGCCGCGCGTTTGGCGCCCCCGTGGCGCGGATGAAGGGCGAGGTCTTCGAGCACATCCGTTTTCGACACCCGCTCTACGAGCGCGATTCGGTGGGCGTGCTCGGCGAGTACGTGACGCTCGAGGCCGGCACGGGCGCCGTGCACACGGCGCCGGGCCACGGCGCCGACGACTTCGCCGCCGGCATGAAGTACGGCCTGGAGATCTACGCGCCGGTCGGGCCGGCGGGCCACTTTCTCGAGACGGTCGAGCTCTTTGCCGGCCAGCGCGTCTTCGACGCGAACCCGAAGATCGAAGAAGCGCTGCACGCACGCGGCAGGCTCTGGCATCGTCAGTCGTTCGCGCACCAGTACCCGCATTGCTGGCGCTGCCACCACCCGGTGATCTTCCTGGCCACGAGCCAGTGGTTCATCAGGATGGACGGCGTGCTCGCGGGCGAGGAAAGGGCAGCGGGCGGAGGGCAAAGGGCGGAGGGCGGAGGGCAAAGGGCAAAGGGCGAAGGGCAAAGGGCAGAGGGCAAGGGGCTGGTAGCTGAGCGCCGAGAGCTGCAAGCCGACAGCGTCCGAACACTCCGCCAGGCTGCGCTCGATGCGATCGATCACCAGGTGAAGTGGATCCCGGCGTGGGGGCACGACCGTATCTACAACATGGTGGCGAACCGCCCCGACTGGTGCATCTCGCGGCAGCGCGCGTGGGGCGTCCCGATTCCCGCGCTCGATTGCACAGCGTGCGGCGAGGCGGTGGTGACGCCCGCGATCGTCGAGCAGGCGGCGCACGTGTTCGAACAATACGGCGCCGACGCCTGGTACGAACGGCCGACCGAAGAGTTCGTGCCGAAGGGCGTGACGTGCCCGACATGCGGCGGGACCGTCTTCGAGCGCGAGATGAACATCCTCGACGTGTGGTTCGATTCCGGGTCGAGCCACGAGGCGGTGCTCTCGGTGCGTCCCGAGCTGACGTGGCCCGCCGACATGTACCTCGAGGGCAGCGACCAGCACCGCGGCTGGTTTCAGAGCTCGCTGTTCGTCGGCCTCGGCACGCGCGGCCGCCCGCCGTTCCGCGAAGTGGTGACCCACGGGTTCCTCATCAACGTCGACGGGACGAAGATGTCCAAGTCGCTCGGGAACGCCATCGAGCCGGGCGACGTCATCAAGGAGAGCGGCGCCGACATCCTGCGGCTTTGGGTGTCGATGAGCGACTACCGGGAAGAAATCCGCGTCGGCAAGGAAATCCTGGCGCGGGCGGTCGAAGCGTACCGGAAGATTCGGAACACGCTCAGATACCTGCTGGCGAATCTGTACGACTTCGATCCGCGCGCCGATCAGGTCGATCGCGGCCGGCTCGAGGAGGTCGACCGCTACATCCTGGCGCGCTACAGCGAGGTGTCACGGAAGATCCTGGACGCGTACGAAGAGTACGATTACGGAACCATCTTTCAGACGCTGAACGCGTTCACGACCGTGGATCTGAGCGCGTTCTACGCCGACGTCTCGAAGGATCGGGTGTACACTTTCGCCGCCCGCTCGATCGAGCGCCGATCGGCTCAGACGGCGATGTACATCATGGCCGATGGGCTGACGCGACTGGTCGCGCCTATTCTGTCGTTCACGGCCGACGAGCTCTGGCGGTTTCTGCCTGGCTCGCGCGAGGAATCGGTGCATATCGCCGTCTTCCCAACGCGGACCGATCTCGACCAGCTGGCCGACCCGGAGGTTCTCGAGCGGTGGAGCCTTTTCACGGCGTTGCGCGAGCGGGTGCTGGCCGAGATCGAGCCGCTGCGCAAGGACAAGCGGATTGGCAGCTCGCTCCAGGCCAAGGTGGTCCTGTCTGCCGCTGCCCGGGATTTCGAGTTCCTGAAGCAGTACGAGCGCCTCCTGCCGATGCTGTTCATTGTCTCGGAGGTTGAGCTGCACGTGGGCCACGCTGGATCAGCGGACGTTCCGGAGTCCGGCAAGCCTGCCATTGCGATTGAGCGCGCCGCCGGCGTGAAATGCGATCGCTGCTGGCGGTACGTGAAGCATGTGTCAGCCGAGCCGGCCTGGGCGGGCCTGTGCGATCGGTGCCAGCAGGTCCTCGCGGAACCCATCCATGGCTGACGCGACCGCGGCAGAATCCTTTCAACCCGTTTCGGCCGCCTCGGGGCGCCGCCGGCTCGAGATCTGGCTGCCGCTGGCCGTCGTCGCGATCGACCAGATCACCAAGGCGCTCGTTCGCCAGATGCTCCCGCTTCACGAAAGCGTCTCGATCGTCCCGGGACTGCTGGACCTCACGCACGTGCGCAATACCGGGGCGGCGTTCGGACTGCTCAATGCGGTCGATTTCCCGTTCAAGGCCGTGCTGATCCCCCTCGTCGCCGCCGCCGCGCTCGTTGCGGTGGGCCTGTACTCGGCGAGCCTCGCGCATCACCAGATGCTGGCCCGCATCGGACTGGCGCTCATCATCGGCGGCGCCGCGGGCAACCTGCTCGACCGCGTGGTCGTGGGATCGGTCGTGGACTTCGTCGATGTCTACTGGCGGGCATGGCATTTCTGGGCGTTCAACGCCGCCGATTCCGCCATCACGATAGGCGTGGCCGTGATGATTCTCGATATGATCGGTCCTAGACATCTTCCAAGGCCATGATCGTGACACATGAAGCACGTTTCTGTCGGCGAGCCTTGGAAGCTGTCTTAGGCGGGGGCTTCGTGACCACCCATGTATCCAAGGCTGTTTGAGCTCGGGCCGATCACCGTCTACACGTACGGGGTCCTGCTGGCCGCGGCGTATCTCTTTGGCCTGAAGCTTGCGATGGTCCGCGCGAAGGCGCGCCAGCTCGACGAAGCGCGGGTGCTCGACCTCGGCATCTACATCATCATCAGCGCGCTCGTGGGCGCAAAGCTCCTGCTGCTGGTCCTCGATTTCCGGACGTATGTTTCCAACCCTCGCGAGCTGCTGACCCTCGTGCGGGTCGCCGGCGTGTTCTACGGCGGCCTCATCCTGGCGGTCGTCGTCTCGCTCTGGTACATCCGCCGCGTCGGCCTTCCGCTCTGGACGACCTGCGACGTGTTTGCGCCGGGCATCGCGCTCGGGCACGTGGTCGGGCGCCTGGGGTGCCTGTTCGCCGGCTGCTGCTTCGGCAAGCCGACCGATCTGCCCTGGGGGATCACGTTCACCGATCCGTTTGCGGCCTCCAACACGGGCACGCCGCTCAACGTGCCGCTCCATCCCACACAGCTCTACGAAGCGGGCGCCGAAGCGCTCATCCTGCTCGTGCTGCTCGCCACCGAATCGCGCGGTCGCCGCTATGCCGGCCGGACCTTCTGGCTTTACATGCTGCTCTACGCCATCTCGCGCTACATCGTGGAGATCTACCGCGGCGATCCGGGGCGCGGCACGATCGGCGTATTCTCGACGTCGCAGTTCATTTCGCTGCTCCTCGTGCCGCTGGCCGTCGTCATGCTGCTCTATCTGCGGCGAACCATCTCGCCGGAACCCAGGCAGGTTCGAAAGGCTGCGTGACACCGTTTACGGCGATCACGGTTCCGGGCGACAGCGACGGCGACCGTCTCGATCTCTTCCTCGTCTCGACGCTTCCGGGACAGTCGCGATCGCAGATTCAACGGCTCATCAAGGACGGCCACGTCCAGGTCGCCGGCCGAGCCGCGAAGCCGAACCACCCCGTCAAGACGGGGCAACTGATCGAGGTCGACGTCCCCGAGCCGGTCGACGCCGCACCGGCGCCTGAGGCGCTGCCCCTCGAGATCCTCTATCAGGACCACGACCTGATCGTCGTCGACAAGCCCGCGGGGATGGTCGTGCATCCGGCGGCGGGGCACGCCGGCGGCACAATGGTCAACGCGCTCCTGCATCACGTGGAGGATTTGAGCGGCATCGGGGGCGAGAAACGGCCGGGCATCGTCCATCGGCTCGACCGAGGCACATCGGGGCTGATGGTGGTCGCCAAACACGACGCCGCGCACGAGGAGCTGTCACGGCAGTTTCGCGAGCGCGAGGTCGAGAAGGTGTATGTCGCGCTCGTGTGGGGCGAGGTGCACGCAGGACGGCGGATCGACGAGCCCATCGGCCGCGATCCCGTGAATCGCAAGAAGATGTCGGCCGCCGGGAAAGGGCCACCCGAGCGCGCACGAGTACGCCGCAGCCGCGAAGCCGTCACGCGCATCGTCGGGGCCGAGCACTTCGGGCGCGTGTTGACCCTTGCCGAGATCGCGATTTTGACCGGCCGCACGCATCAGATTCGTGTGCACCTGAGCGCCATCGGCCATCCCGTGGTCGGGGATCCGTTGTACGGAGGCGTCCATCGGAGGGTGCTGGGCGACGTGCGCGCCGTCACCCGCCTCGAGCGCCCGTTTCTCCACGCGGCGCGGCTGTCATTCACGCACCCGACCGACGGCCGGCCCATGGCGTTCGAAAGCGAACTGCCCGAGGACCTGCAGCGCGTGCTCGACGATCTCCGCGAGCGATTCGACGATGACGCCGACTCTCAGCGCTGAATCTGAAATCCGACACTGGCACTACTTGTCACTTCAGGTGAGGCCGAACGGACACATGCTGCCCGGCGAACGGCTCGACGGCGCGGGAACCCCATCGACGCCTTATACGAACTCTCTGAACTCTGACATTTCAGGATCGTATCTATGTCCTTTGTCTATACAGGCCGTGTCTTCTCGGTGGAGGTCGATCGGATCCGCTTCCCGAACGGGCGGGAGCACGAAGTCGCCGCCGTGCGGCATCCTCCATCGGTTGTCCTCATCCCGATGAGCGACGCCGACCACGTCATCCTGATTCGCCAGTTTCGCGCCGTGGTCGGCCGCGAGCTCTGGGAGTTGCCGGCGGGCACGACCGATCCAGGCGAGCCGCCCGAGGCCGCGGCCATTCGCGAATGCGAAGAAGAGATTGCTCTCGTCCCGAGGACGCTCGAGCGGCTGGGCGGCTTCTTTCCGGCACCCGGCTTCTGCGACGAGGAGCTGATCTTCTTCCGTGTCTCGGACTTTCAACCACCGGCGCCCGATTCACCGCACAAGCCCGACGAGGACGAAGACATCGAAGCGAGGGTGGTGACGATCGCGGATGCGAGGGCAATGGTGGCGCGCGGCGAGATCGTCGATCTGAAGACCGCGTACGGGTTGACGCTCATCTAGCCACGAAAACACGAAGGCACGAAGAAAGCCCCCGGACACTCGGTGGCCACGAAAAAGACGAAAGCACGAAAAAGGCCACGAAGACACGAAGACACGAAGAAGACCACCCGAAGAACCGCCACGAAAACACGAAAGCACGAAAAAGGCCACGAAGACACGAAGACACGAAGAAGACCACCCGAAGAACCGCCACGAAAACACGAGAACACGAACAAAGACCCATATAATCCCCCCGTGTTGACAGTGAGCCCATGCCGCTCGTAATCGGAACACTCCTCGGCACGTACGAAATTGTCGCCGCGATCGGCGCCGGCGGCATGGGCGAGGTCTACCGCGCGCGCGACACCCGGTTGAATCGCGATGTCGCGATCAAGGTCCTGCCGGATTCGTTCGCGACCGATCCCGAGCCTCTCGCGCGCTTCGAGCGTGAAGCGCAGGTTCTGGCTTCGCTCAACCATCCCAACATCGCGCACATCCACGGCCTCGAGGAGAGCGGCGGCCTCCGCGCGCTCGTCATGGAGCTGGTGGAAGGCGAGGACCTCTCGCGACGGATCGCGCGTGGGGCGGTCCCGATCGACGAGGCATTGCCGATCGCGAAGCAGATCGCCGAGGCGCTCGAAGCCGCACACGAACACGGGATCGTCCATCGAGACCTGAAGCCCGCCAACGTGAAGGTGACGCCGGACGGCACGGTAAAAGTGCTCGACTTTGGCCTGGCGAAAGCGCTCGGCGAAGAAGGAGGCGGCGCGTCATTCACACCGTTGTCGCACTCGCCAACGATGACCAACCCAGGCGGGATGACTGGGGCAGGCGTGATCCTTGGAACGGCGGCCTACATGTCGCCGGAACAGGCCAAAGGCAAGCCGGTCGACAAGCGTGCCGATATTTGGGCATTCGGGTGCGTGCTGTACGAAATGCTGGCCGGCCGGCGCGCGTTCGACGGCGAGAATGTGACCGACATCATCGTCGCCGTCGTCAGCAAGGAACCGGACCTGGCGGCGCTGCCGCCAGGCACGCCCGCTTCAATTCATCGCCTGCTGCGACGTGCTCTCTCAAAAGATCGGAAGGGCCGTCTACCTGACATCGGCGTGGCGCGCCTGGAGATCGCGGCCGGCAACACAGCCGCTGCAGGGCGCAGAAGGCGCGTCGAATGTGTTCTGGGCGCCCGACAGTCGCTCTATCGGATTCTTTGCCGACGGCAAGCTCAAGAGGGATCGATGTGTCGGGCGGAAGTCCTCAAACGTTGTGCGACGCGAACCCTGTCGGCGGGGCGGGGACGTGGAATCGCGACGGTATCGTCCTGTTCGGGGACGAAGTCATCTACCGTGTGCCAGCCGCCGGCGGCGTCCGCACTCCCGTGACGGCGCTTGACAAAGGTCGCGGAGATCTGGGCCACAGCGCTCCACGGTTTCTCCCTGACGGGCGCCACTTCCTCTTCCGGATATTGAACCGCGACCCCGAACAATCAGCCGTCTATCTTGGCGCGCTCGATTCCAGCGACACGCAGCTCCTCGATCGGATCAATTCGAGAGCGGAATACGCGCCGCCCGGGTCCCTGCTGTTCGCCCGAGACGGCACGCTGATGGCCCGCCCGTTCGATCCCGGCCGGCGGCAATGGACCGGTTGTGCTTTCGTGCTTTCGTGGCCTATCGTTCGTCTTCTTCGTGACTTCGTGACTTCGTGACTTCGTGGTCGATCGATCGCTCCGTCCTTTTAACTTCTAAGTTCTAACTTCTAACTTCTAACTTCCTCTACGGTCTCGCCGCAATCGGGCCTCCCCGCTTCGGCTCTTTCGGCTCCTTGGGATCGGCCTTCACGGGGCGCGCGTCAGACGAGACCGGCTGCAAGGCCAGCGCGAGCACTTCGTCGATGGACGACACGAGGTGCACCGTCAGGCCTTTCCGCAATTCGGGCGTCAGGTCCTCGTTGACGTTCTTCTCGTTCTGCTTGGGCAGAATCACTTGGTTGACGCCCGCGCGCCGCGCGGCCAGCACCTTCTCCTTGACGCCGCCGACGGGCAGGACGCGGCCCGACAGCGTGATCTCGCCCGTCATCGCGATGTCGCCCCGGACCGGCCGCCCGGTGAGCTCCGACGCCATCGCCGCCGCCATCGTGACGCCCGCCGACGGGCCGTCTTTTGGAATCGCACCCGACGGCACGTGCACGTGGATCTCGGCGTTCTTGAAGAAATCGGGGTCGATGCCGTACTCCTTTGCGTGCGCGCGCAGCCATGACAGCGCGGCGCGCGTCGACTCCTTCATCACCTCGCCAAGCTGGCCGGTCAGCGTCAGCGACCCGGCGCCCGCCATGCGGGACGCCTCGATGAACAACACCTCGCCGCCAACCGGCGTCCACGCCAGGCCGATCGCCACGCCGGGCTCCTTGGTGCGCTCCTCCATTTCCTCCTCGAGGAACCTGGGCGCCCCGAGCATCTGCACGACCACGTCCGGCGTGATCTCGAGTGGGGTCTCGTCGCCTTCCGCCCGGCGCCGCGCCGCCTTCCGGCAGAGCGCGCCGATTTCCCGCTCGAGGTTCCGCACGCCCGCCTCGCGGGTATATCCGCGAATGACCTGGCCGATCGCCGCGGGCGTGAACCGGATCGACTCCGGCGTCAGGCCGTGGTTCTTCACCTGTTTCTCGACCAGGTGCTCGGTGGCGATCGCCAGCTTCTCCTCCTCGGTGTAGCCGGCAAGCTCGAGCACCTCCATCCGGTCTCGCAGCGCCGGCGGAACGGGATCGAGGACGTTGGCCGTGGTGATGAACAGCACCTCGGACAAATCGAACGGGACATCAAGATAATGATCGCGAAAGGTGTTGTTCTGCTCCGGGTCCAGCACTTCCAGTAGCGCGGAGGACGGATCGCCGCGAAAGTCGGCGCCGAGCTTGTCGATCTCGTCGAGGATGAACACCGGGTTCTTCGACTCGGCCCGGCGCAGCCCCTGAACGATCTGGCCCGGCAGCGCGCCAATGTAGGTGCGCCGGTGGCCGCGGATCTCGGCTTCGTCGCGCATGCCGCCGAGTGACACGCGGACGAACTTTCGACCGAGCGATTCGGCGATCGATCGCGCGAGCGAGGTCTTCCCCACGCCGGGAGGGCCGACGAAACACAGGATCGGTCCTTTGACGTTCGGGTTCAGCTTGCGCACGGCCAGGTACTCGAGGATACGGTCCTTCGCCTTTTCGAGCCCCGAGTGATCCGCGTCGAGCACCTGTTTGGTGCGCGGCAGATCGATCACCTCGTCGGTCCGCTTCGCCCAGGGGAGCGCGATCAGCCAGTCGAGATACGTCCGTGCCACGGTGTACTCGGCGGCGGCCACCGGCATCTTCGACAGGCGGTCCAGCTCGCGGAGCGCTTCCTTCTTCACGCCGTCGGGCATGCCGGCCGCATCGATTTTTGCGGCCAGCTCCTCGTTTTCCCTCGTCTGGTCGTCGCCTTCGCCGAGCTCCTTCTGAATCGCCTTCATCTGCTCGCGCAGGAAATATTCGCGCTGGTTCCGGCCGACTTCCGACTGCACTTGCGACTGGATCTTCGAGCCGAGCTCGAGCACCTCGAGCTCCTTGATGAGGATCCGGTTCAGGTTGTCCATCCGCGCCCGGATGTCCAGCGTCTCGAGCACCTCCTGCTTCACGGCGGTGCTGATGGTCGTGAGGCTCGAGGCGATGAAATCCGCCAGCCGGCCCGGTTCGGCGATATTGCTGGCGAGCGTCTGGAGATCGTCGGACAGGAGCGGCGACAGCGACACCACCTGCTGGAAGTTCGTCTTGATGTTGCGCGCCAGGGCGTCGATCTCCAGACGATCGGCGTCGCGAGCGCCTTCCGGTGCGGGACTGACCCGCGCGCGCAGGTAGGGCGCGCTCGCCACGACCGACTCGAGCGTGAGCCGTGTCAGGCCCTGCACGATCAGGCGCAGGCTGCCGTCGGGCAGCTTGAACATCTTGTGAATGTGCGTCGCGGTGCCCACTGCGTACAGATCGGCCTGGCCGGGCTCCTCGACGGTCGCGTCGCGCTGCGTGAAGGCCGCGATGAGCTTGCCGTTCGCAATCGCGTCGTCGATCAGACGGACCGAGCTCTCCCGCGCGACCGCGAGCGGCATGAACGAGTTGGGAAAGAGCACCGTGTCGCGCAGCGGCAACACCGGCAACTCGGACGGGATCGCGAGCGGGCGATCCCCGACCGCCAATTCGTCGGGTTTCTGAGCCTCAGGTTGGTCGATCATGGCGACCTCATTATTTTTCATGGCACATCGCAAATCGCAGATCGCAAATTGAGATGCGCGATTGCCGATTGTCGACGTTCAATCCCCGGAAAGGGGTCGGCAGGTGGGGAGGGGATGGGCTCCGCCACCGGCGGAGCCCCTATCTGGGACGCCGGATGTTTACACGTCGAAGAACAGGGAAGCGCCGCCACGCCGGGCCGCAAGTTGACGCTCGCGTCGCTCGGCGACCTCGCGGGCCTCCTCGCAGTCCTTGCAGCGGACCGCGAAGGGCAGAGCCCGGAGGCGCTTCTCGGCGATCTCCTCGCCGCATTCGAAGCAGTTGCCGTAATGGCCCTGCTCGAGCCGGCTGAGCGCGTCGTCGATCTTGTTGAGCGTCTCCGACTTCATCTGGATCAGCGCGAACTCGATGTCGTCCTGGATGTCGGCTTCTGAGCTCTCGCCGGCGTCCAACACTTCCGTCTGTTTCGCACCCCAGCTGGCCTCTTCGCGAACACCACGAATCTTACCCTGGACCTCGGCGCGAATCTCACGCCGCCGAGCGTCCAGCATCCGCTTCAGATCCGAATAGCGGGACTGAGATAGCTCGCCGTTCCCCGCTTTCATTGTGCTTTTCATGTCGCCGCTCCTTAACATCCCGGAACGCCGGGCCGCCGCTTCTATGATTGCCGTCTGCTATGCAAATTAACTGCCAGATATAACATGAACTAGAGTCATATCGCAAGCCTACTTGAACCTGACGATCCAGGGCCGCCTAAGCCTCCTGTCGCGGCTGCGAAGAACATCGGTCGATCGTTGTCCAAACGTTATTATGTATGTAACTAACAGTATACAAATGATTTACTAATCACGTCATATTCGAGTCGACCGTTCGTTCAAATTAATATGATGCATTAGACGCCGAAACAATTCCGATGGTTCGGCCCACGGGACGTCGAAATTGTCCTCTTTAGGAGATCCCCAGACGTCGAAGAATCGTCGACCTGTGCCCACTGCGCAACAATTTGTTGAAGTCCGGAGCACACACCGACAACTTTGGTAGGCGGGTGGGCCAAGCGACCGAGCCGCCGCCTGCGCCGAAGGCCTTCGCG
>Ga0209343_10006445_pt1 | contig 14028 bp, 13 predicted proteins | sample RifCSPlowO2_02_FD_184026 | JGI IMG/M metagenome (GOLD analysis project Ga0209343, IMG submission 184026) | Groundwater microbial communities from Rifle, Colorado - Rifle CSP2_plank lowO2_0.2 (SPAdes) (version 2) | ecosystem: Environmental > Aquatic > Deep subsurface > Groundwater | place... | reverse complement strand
CGGCTCCAGAAGTAGAGGCCGAGCTCGCTGCCCCAGACGTAGAAGGTCTCGCCGGGCGCGAGCAGGGCGTCGAGCTCGCGCGCGAGTTTCTTCTCCTCGACGAACACGGGTCCGTACTTGAGGACGGACCAGTCCTCGGCCGGCATCAGGTAGTACGGCAGCTGGAGGGCGAGCAGCAGCACGAGCGTGGCGCCGCCCACGACGTGCGGCAGCCAGGCGAGCCGCTCGCGCGTGAGGCGCGCGAGGGCGGCGACCGCGCAGCCCCCGCCGACGCAGAAGGCCGGGAGCCAGAGCTGGTAGTAGTGCGGCGCGAAGGCGCCGGGCATCCCGATGGCGACGGGCGTGGCGAGCGCGAGGGCGGCGAAGAGCGCCCAGGCCCGCCCCGGCGCCGCCGCGAGCCACGCGATCGTCCCGAGCGCCGCCAGCGCGGCGAGCGGCACGCTGCTCTGCAGCCACTCGCCGCCGATCCACGTGGGCGTGAAGGCGAGCAGCGCGCTCCGCGCACTTGTGCCGGCGCCGCGCGCGTAGAAGCGGTTGAAAGTGACGACCGCGTCCCAGAACGCCTCGAAGCGACCGACCAAGGCGAAGTAGGCGAGCGTCGCGCCCCAGGCGGCGACGCCGACCGCCACGACGACTCCGACGTCGCCGAGCGCGCGGAGCCGGGGGCGGCCCGCGGGCGGGAGCGCCAGGTGGACGAGCGCCAGGAGCACGGCCGGCGCCACCACGACCTGCTTGTAGAGCGACGCCCACGCGAAGAGCGCGCCGATCGCGACGAAGCGGCCGACGCGCGCGCGATCGCCGGCCCGGGCGTAGAGCGCGAGCGCCCAGACGACACAGGCGTTGATGAACGCTTCCGTGTTCGGCTGATTGCCCTGGAGCCAGAGGTCGCCGGAGAGGACGGTCCAGAACGCCGCCGCCCAGAGCCCGGCGGCCGGCGACGCGAGCGCCGTGGCGGCGGCGTGGGCGCCCAGGAGTCCCGCGCCGCCGGCGAGGACGTTCAGCAGGAAGATCGCTCCCGGACCATAGCCGGCGACGAGCTGCGCCGCGGCATGGGTCAGGACGACCGCGGGCGGCTTGTGGTCCCAGATGTCCGCGTAGAGCGCCCGGCCGCCCAGCACCTCGCGGGCGATCATGGCCTCGGCGCTGATGTCGGTCTCGAACGGCTCGTCGTAGGTGTGCAGGCGCGCCGCCACGAGGAGCGCCACGAGCGCGACGAGCACGGCCACGGCGCGGCGGTCCACGTCAGCTTCCCGGCACCGGGGCGAGACGCCGCTCGAGCGGCCCCCCCCGGCGCACGTAGAGCGAGAACGGCCCGCGCTCGGGTCCGCCGGGCATGGGACGGTAGTGCGCTTCGCCCCACGCAATCGCCGGATGACGCACCTTGATCCAGTTCCAGGTCCAGTTGGCGACGACGAACAGCTCGGGCGGGCGACGGGCGAGGTCCGCCATGAGCCGCTCCGTGAGCGGGAGCGCGAGCGGGCCCGTGGTGACCGGCCACACGAAGCACGGCCCGCAGACCGGAGACCGGCGGCTCCAGAAGTAGAGGCCGAGCTCGCTGCCCCAGACGTAGAAGGTCTCGCCGGGCGCGAGCAGGGCGTCGAGCTCACGCGCGAGCTTCCGCTCCTCGAGGAAGATCGGTCCGTACTTGATGAGCGACCAGTCGTCGGCCGGCATGAGATAGAGCGGCAGCTCGAGGGCGATCAGCAGCACGAGCGCGGCGCCGCCCACGGTATGCGGCAGCCACGCGCGCCGCGCGCGCGCCAGCCGCGCGAGCTCGACGACCGCGAGGCCGCCACCCAGGACGAGCGCGGGCAGCCAGAGCTGGTAGTAGTGCGGCGCGAACGCGCCGGGCAGCCCGACGGCCACGGGCGTCGCCACGACGAGCGCGAGGAGGAGGAACCACGGCCGCCGCCACGCCGTCACCGCGCTGCCGGCGATGCCGGCAAGCGTGAGCACGGCGAGTGGCGCCAGGCTCCGCACGTACGGGCTGCCGAGTTGCGCTGGACTGAACGAGAGCCGCAGGCGAGTCGCGAGGTTGCCGGCGCCCTCGGCGTAGTGGCGGTTGAACGTGAACACGGCGTCCCAGAAGGGCGCGAGTCGGCCGACGGCGGCGAAGTACCCGACCGTCGCCGCCCAGCCGACCGCGCCGACGGCGGCGACGACGGCGAGATCCAGGACGGCGCGCCCCCGCGCCCGCCCGTCCGGCGGCCAGGCCGCGTGGGCCACGGCGAGGCAGGCGACCGGGACGACGACGACCTGCTTGTACAGCGAGGCCCAGGCGAAGAGCGCGCCGACCGCCAGGAACCGGCCCACCCCCGATCCGGCGCGGGCCCCCGCCAGCAGGGCGACGGCCCAGAGCACGCTCGCGTTGATGAACGCCTCGCTGTTGGGCTGGTTGCCCTGGAGCCAGAGGTCGCCCGAGATGACGGCCCAGAAGGCCGCGGCCCAGAGGCCAGCCGCGGTCGATCCGAGCGCCGCGGCTGCGGCGTACGCCCCGAACAGGCTCGCGGCGCCGGCGACCACGTTCAGGAGCAGGATCGAGCCCGGGCCGTAGCCGGCGACGAGCTGGGCGGCCGCGTGCGTGAGGACGAGCGCCGGGGGCTTGTGATCCCACATGTCCGCGTAGAGCGCGCGGCCGCCGAGAACCTCGTGGGTGATGACCGCGGCGCCGGTGATGTCGGTCTCGAGCGGCTCGTCCCAGGTGTGCAGGCGCAGGAGCACGAGAAGCGCGGCGAGCCCGATCAGGACCGCGAGCTGGCGGCGGTCCACGTCAGCGCGCCGAGGCCACGGCGAGTCGCTGCTCGAGGGCGCCCCCCCGGCGCGCGAAGAGCAGGAACGCGCTCTGCGGATCCTGATCGCGGAGCGGCCGGTAGTTGGCGGCCAGGAAGTCGAGGACCGGATGGCGGCCCTGGATGTAGACCTGGGTCCACTTCGCGACGACGAAGATCTCGGGGGGGTCGCGGTCGAGGTCCGCGCGGACGCGCGCGCCGAGCCGGCGCGCGGCCGGCCCGTCCACGACGGGCCAGACGGAGAACGCGGTCGGCGGCCGCCGCCGGCTCTCGAAGAAGAGGCCCACCTCGCTGCCCCACTCGTAGAACGTCTCCCCGGGAAGCAGCAACGCGTCGATCCGGCGCGCGACCGTTCGCTCTTCGACGAAGATCGGACCGTACTTGATCACCGACCAGTCGTCGGCGGGCAGCCCGTACGAGGGCAGCGTGTGGGCGAGCAACACCACGAGGGCGGCCCCGCCGGCCGCGGCCGGAGCCCAGCGCAGTCGGTCCCCGAACCGCGCGCCGAGCGCTGCCACGGCCCAGCCAGCGCCGATCGTGAGCGGCGGCAGCCAGAGCTGGAAGTAGTGGGGCACGAACTGGCCGTGCATGCCGACGGCGATCGGCGTCGCCAGCACCAGCGCGGCGAGGAGCGTCCACGGTCGTCGCGGCCGCCACGACCATCCGGCGAGGGCTCCCACGAGCGTGAGCGCCGCCAGGGGCACGAGCACTTGCAGGTACGGGTCGACGACGAGCCGGGGCAGGTCGAACGCGCGGAGGACGAAGGTCGGCATCCGCCGCCCGTAGTAGCGGTTGTAGGCGAACACCGCCTCGTAGAACTCGGCGAGGCGCCCGACGGCCGTGAAGTAGCTGAAGACCGCGGCCCACGCCGCGAGCCCCACGGCCGCGATCAGGGCGACGTCGCCGGCGGCGCGCGCCCGGCTCCGACCCTCGGGCGGCCGGACGACGTGGGCGAGGACCAGGAAGAGCGCGGGGGCCACGACGACCTGCTTGTAGAGGGACGCCCAGGCGATCAGCGCGCCGATGGCGAGGTACCGAGCGGCACGAGAGTCACCGCGCGCCGCGACGAGCAGGGCGAACGCCCAGGCCAGGCACGCGTTGACGAACACCTCGGTGTTCGGCTGGTTGGCCTGGAGCCACAGGTCGCCCGAGGCGATCGCCCAGCAGGTCGCCGCCCAGAGGCCCGCGGCCCGGCCACCGAGGGCGGCGCCGGCGAGATAGACGCCGCCGAGCGTCGCGAGGGCCGCGGCCAGCACGAGCGCGAACACGGCGTCGCGCCCGTAGCCGAACAGCGCCTCGGCGATCCAGTAGGTGATGTGGACGCCCGGCGGCTTGTGGTCCCACGCGTCCGCATAGAGCGCCCGGCCGGCGTGAAGCTCGTGAGCGATGACGGCGTACACCATGACGTCGTCCTCGAGCGGCTCGCCGTAGGTGTGCAGGCGCGCGGTGACGATGAGCACCGCCAGGACCAGGAGCGCCAGCGCGACGGCGAGCCGCGGGCGAGTCACGGGGTCATGCTTCCACGGCGCGTGCGAGGAACCGGCCCGAGTTGGCGGCGGCGGGAGAGGGGAACGTGATCTCCTCCTCGCCGGTGAGCAGGCGGCTCGCCAGCTCGACGCCCTGCATGAAGCTGTGGTCCTGGTTGGAGACCTCGTACTTCCAGCCGCCGAAGCGCCCGCGGGAGAAGATGCGACGAGCCTCGAGCTCGGGGATGAGCACGGCGAGCGCCTCGTCGCGCGCCAGGGAGGGGGTCGGGTAGCCGTGCTCGAGGCGCCGGTGCCACACGCTGACAACTTCCGCGCCGGGCGCGATCAACCGATCCCGTCGCATCGCCGCGAGCGCGACGCGCGGGAGCCCCTCGCCGTCCACGGGCTTCCAGGGTGACTCGCAGACCTCCGCCATGAGGGAGTAGTAGGGCCCATCGTCGGGGACGTGATGCGGCGAGTAGTTGGAAAAGACGGTGACGCGATAGTACGGGCTACTCGACTCGGGAAAGTACATCCAGCACTTGCGGGCGAGCGGGGCCGGTGGCGCGCCGCGGAGGCCGACGCCAAGGACGTGGACCGCGCTGTGGAGCAGCGAGGCCGCGGCGCGGCGAGCCCCGGGCGAGAGCCCGGCCGTGGCGGCGACGAGGCGGTCGATGGGGAGTGTGCTGACGAGCGTGTCCCACCCGAGCGTGCACCCGTCGGCCAACCGAACCGTGCGCGCGGCCGGGTCGACCGCCACGACGCGCCGCCCGGGCCTGAGGCGCCCGGCGTCGAGATGCGCGGCCACGGCGCGCCAGATGGCGCCCGTGCCGCCGCGGCGCGGGAACCGAAAGCGGTTGTTCGGGCCCCACGAGACGTCGTCGCGGTCCTCGCGGATGTTGCGCCGGATGCGCGGGAGGTCGGGCACGGCGACCCGCTCGCCGATCCAGCTCACGCCCATCCGGTCGAGCGGTACGCCCCAGACCTTGCGGTTGTAGGGCACCAGGAACAGCTCGGCGAGGCCGTCGCCGAACGTGCGCTGGATCCAGTCGGCGAAGTGCGCCGCGGGCGCGCCGGCGGCGTGTGCCGCCGCGCGCTCGAGCCCGAGCAGGGCGCGGTCGCGGTCGGCCGGGGCGAGGCGATGGATGTTGTTCTGGAAGGGATACGGCACGAAGCGGCCGTCGAGCCAGATCCACGATTCGCGCTCGTGCCAGAGCCACTCGTCGCCCAGCGCCCGGTCGAGGACGTCGTCGTAGTACGTGTAGTGGCTGAACTGGACGTGCCCGCCCAGGTCCCACGTGAAGCCCCGCTCGTCCACGACGCTCTGCGCGAGGCCCCCGGCCGTGTCGCCGGCCTCCAGCACCAGGAAGTCGTCGAAGCCGAGCTCCTGGAGTCGGAGGGCGGCGCCGAGGCCGGTCGGCCCGGCGCCCACGATCAGCACGCGTCCGGGATCCTGGCGGCTCATCGCTCGAGCCGCTCGTGCAGGGCGACGGCGACGGTCTGGCGGAACGAGCGGGCCGCAGCTCGCCACAGTCGCCAGCGGACCAGCGAGACCCGGCCCGTCGAGCGACCACGGTGGGGCACGCCCACCTCGAGGACGCGGAGCCCGTCCCGGGCAGCCAGCCCGGAGAGGATCACGTTCGGCGCGAAGGTGTCCCGCGGGATCCGGCGGAGCATCGGCGCGAGGCAGGATCGTCGGAACAGCCGGTACGGCGCGTTGACGTCTCCGACGGCGCGGCCGAACAAGGCCCAGACCGTCAGACGCGACGCCCCGGTGATCACGCGCCGCACGAGAGGTGAGTGACGCGCCTCGCGCCGGCCCAGCAGGAGATCGTGGTGCTCGCGGTTCTCCCAGAGCCGGGCGAAATGCTCGGGACCCATCTCGTCGTCGCTGTCCACCTGGAACACCCACGTGCCGCGCGCCTCGCCGTAGCCGCGGAGGATCGTGGGGCCGTGTCCGCTGTTCGGCTGCCGCGTGACGACGAGCCGCGGGAGATCCTGGGCCAGCCGCTCGAGGATCGCGCCCGTCCCGTCGCGGGAGCCGTCGTCGTACAGGCGGAGCTCGTAGTCGACGTCGAGCCGGTCGAGCGCGGCCGTCCAGGCCCGGACGACCCGCGCGATGACGCCCGCCTCGTTGTACACGGGCATTACCACGGACAGGTCGGGCGTGCGCGGCGCGCCCGCCGTCGACTTGACCAGCCCCGGCGCTTCGCCTATCTTCCTACCACCCATCGCGGGCAAGGAGGGCTCCATGAAGAAGCTCGTCACCGTTGTGAGCGTGGCGGCGCTGGCCGGCGCGCTCGTGCTGCCGCCGCTGTCGGCGGCGCAGCAGCGCCGGCTCGTCACCATCGCCTCCGGCTGGGTGGTCGGGGTGTACTACCCGCTGGCCGGGGCGATGTCGCGCATCGCGTACAAGGCCAAGGACCTCAACGTCCGGGCCACGGTCGAGTCGTCCGGTGCGTCGGTCGCGAACGCGCAGCTCATCGGCACGGGCGACGCGGACTTCGCCCTGCTCCAGAACGACATCGCCTACTACGCGGCGAGCGGCACGGTCCTCGGAGCCTTCAAGGACAAGCCGGTGAAGAACATGGGCGGCATCTTCACGATCTACCCCGAGCTGGTCCACATCGTCGCGGCGAGCGCGGCCAACGTGAAGTCCGTGCGCGACCTCAAGGGCAAGCGGGTCGTGCTGGGACCGCAGGGCTCGGGCACCGAGCAGAACGCCCTGCAGATCCTCGAGGCGCACGGCGTCAGGGAGGCCGATCTCGCCAAGGCCGAGCGCATCGACGCGGCGGCCGCGGCCGACCAGCTGAAGGACGCCCGCGTGGACGCCGCGTTCTTCACGACCGGCCTGGGCTCGGCCGTCATCGTGGACGCCTTCATCTCGGGCAAGGTCACGCTGGTGCCGGTGAGCGGCGCGGAGGGCGAGACGCTGCGGAAGAAATACCCCTTCTACACGCTCGAGAAGATCCCGGCGAACACGTACAAAGGGCTGGAGCGCGAGGTGACGACGCCCGCCGTCATGGCGATGATGGTCGCGCGCACCGAGCTGCCCGAGGACCTCGTCTACCGGTTCACCAGGGCGATCTTCGACGACCTCGCGCAGTTCCACGCCGCCCACGCGGCCGCGAAGCACCTGACGCTCCAGACCGCGCTGAACGGCATGCCGATCAAGCTGCACCCGGGCGCCGAGAAGTTCTACCGGGAGAAGGGCGCCCTCCGGTAGTTGCGCCGCATCCTGCGCCTCGCCGCCGCCGCGGCGCTGCTCGCTGCCGCGGCGGCGGGGATTCGCTGGCTCTCCGTGCCCGTGCTCCTGGTCGAGGACGCCCGCGCGGGCGTCCTGGCCGCCGAGGCCGTCCGGCCCGGCGACGTCCTCGTCCTCACCTACGTCCATTCCTCGGAGCACGTACCGGTGCGCGGCACCTTCCGGATCGAGCGTGACGGCACGCTCTCCGTGACCGAGACCGCGTTCGCCGGCTTCGGCCCCGGCTTGCCGGAGCTCGGAGCGCGCGACGCGTGGCGGATCGAGCGGGGGATGATCGTGCACGAGCCGGTCGGCGTGGCACTCGCGGCGCTCCGGGTGCGCGTCGCGCCGCTCACCCATCACCGGCTCTCGCTCCCGTCCGGGCGCCGGCTCGAGCTGTCGGCGCTTCTCGGATCCGGGGGGGCCGTGCGCATCCGCGTCGTGCGGCGCGGCTTCCACGTGCTCGGGTGGTCATCGGTCGACTGATTCCCACTTCATCGGCGCCGCCTGGAGTGCCGGGTGCGAGACCAGCAGGTGCCAGACGAGCGCCTGGAGGGACTCCGTGTGGGGCGTGACGGTGGCCGGGTTGACGGTCGGCACGATCACGCACGCGTCGGCGACCTTCGCCGTGTAGCCTCCGTCCCGTCCGACCACGCCGCAGACCGTCGCGCGCCGCTCCTTCGCGAGCTGGAGCGCGCGGACGAGATTGGGGCTCACGTTGCGCTCGAGGTCGCCGCCGCCGACCGAGAAGACGAACACCAGGTCGCGCTCGGAGAGGCGGCTCACCTCGAGCCAGCGCGCGAAAACCGACTCCCAGCCGTCGTCGTTGACGCGCGCGGTCAGCTCCGAGACGTTGTCGGTGGGCGTGTAGGCCTCGATGCCCGCGATCTTGCGGAAGTCGTTCACCGCGTGCGACGCGTTGCCCGCGCTCCCGCCGACACCCAGGAAAAACAGCCGGCCCTGGCGGTCGCGGAGCGCGGCGAGCAGCTCGACGATCTTCCGGATCGCGGCGCGATCGAGCCGGGCGAGGATCGCCGCGGCCTCGTCGAGGTAGGACTCGACGTGCGACATCAGAAGTTCACCATGACCTTCGAGCCCTCGAAATCGAAATGGAAGCGGAGCTCCATGAGGCCCTCGCGCGCCATCGCTTCGCGGACCCGGGGCTTGGCCCCGTTCTCGCAGTAGAAGACGAAGAAGCCGCCGCCACCCGCGCCCATGAGCTTGCCGCCGAGGGCGCCACTGGCCTTCGCCAGCTCGTACCAGCGGTCGAACTGGCTGCCCGACACCTGGCCGGAGAGCTGCTTCTTGACCTCCCAGTGGGTGTGCATCAGCTCCCCGAACCGGCGGAGGTCGCCGCGCTCGAGCGCCCCCTTGATCTCCCAGCCGATCTCCTTGATGCGGTGGAGAGCGTCCATCACCCGCGGATGGCTCTCGTTCGCCGCCCGGTTCTGCGCCTGCAGCACCTCACCGGTCCGGCGGACGATCCCGGTGTAGAAGAGCAGGAGGCTCTGGTCGAGCTGCTCGAGCGCGTCCTCGCTCACCGCCGCGGGGAACGTCGAGACGTGGTTCGTCCGGTCGATGTCCAGACACGTGATGCCGCCGATCGCCGTGATGAACTGATCGTGCTTGCCGATGGGCTCTTTGAGCACGTCGAGCTCGATCCGGCACGCCTCCTCGGCCAACCGCCACTGCGAGACCTGCTCGCGCTTGAGCGCGTGGAGCGCGTGGAGCAGGCCGACGGTGAAGCTCGCGGAGCTGCCGGCGCCCGAACCTCCGGGGATGTCGCCGATGGACGTGATCTCGAGGCCGCCGTCGAGGCCGGTGAGCCGCAGCGCCTCACGGATGAGCGGATGCTGGAGCTTGTCGACGGCGTCGACGATCTCGGTCTTCGAGTAGCTGGCGCGGATCAGGCGGTCGAGCTTGCGGCGGTTCACGGTGATGAAGGTGTACTTGTCGATCGCCGCGCTGATGACGAAGCCGCCGTACTTCGACGAGTACGAGGGGAGATCCGTGCCGCCGCCGCCGAGCGGGATGCGCAAGGGGGTGCGGGTGACGATCATCGGGGGAGCCCTCCTTCCGCCGCGAGCCGCCTGAACTCCTCGAGCCCGGCGGGGGAGCCGACCTCGTAGAACCGCTGCCGTGTCTCGTACGCCAGGAGCTGGCGCTCGGGGATCAGCCGGCCATAGAAGTCCTGGAGCGACGCGGGCTGCCCCGGCGCGAGCGCCGCGAGCCCGGCGCGCCGCAGGACGGAGAGCCCGGCGTTGATGTAGGTCATTCCCGGCGCGGGCGTCGCCGCGTACGCGGTGACCCGGTCGCCTTCGACGGCCACGTCGCTCCGGTCCCAACGGTTCTCGTTCCGGTGCACGACCATGAGCGCGAGGGCGTCACGGGCCAGGAAGTGCTCCATGATGGCGCGATAGTCGAAGAGCAGGTACGAGTCGCCGAACACCACGAAGAACGCCTCGCCGAGGAGCGGCTCGGCCCACTTGAGGGCGCCGGCGGTGCCGAGCCGGCGGTTGCCCTCGTCGCTGTAGCGGAGGTGCACGCCGAAGGCGCTTCCGTCCCCGAAGTGTCGCTCGATCGCGTCGGCGAAGTGGCCGACGCACAGGACGACGTCGGTGACGCCGTGCCGCCGCAGCAGATCGAGCTGCCAGGCGAGGAACGGCCGGCCCTGGACCTCGACCATCGACTTGGGGCAGTCCTTCGTGAGCGCGCCGAGGCGCGTGCCCAGGCCGCCCGCCAGGATCGCGATCTGCATCTCTATGACCGTTCCTCCAGCATCTCGCGGATCGCGCGGCGCATCGCGTCGCCCGATCCGAGGCGGGCGCACCAACCGAGCGCGTGGATTTTCGTGAGGTCGAAGCGCAGCACCGGGACGTCGCCCTTCCAGCCCCGGTCACCGCCCGTGAAGCGGAACGCCACGTCGCGGAGCCCGAGCTCGGCGGCGACCATCTCGGCGATCGTCCGGACGTCCAGGTGATCCTCGGTTGCGACGTTGTAGTAGTTGAACGCCGCCGCGGCGCGCCCGATGACGTGCTGGATCGCCGCGACGATGTCGGACACGTGGATGTAGGACTTGCTCTGGGAGCCGTCGCCGAGGATCTCGAGCTGGCTCGGGTCCCGGCGGAGCTTCTTGATGAAGTCGTACGCGACACCGTGCGTCTGCCGGGGCCCGATGACGTTGGCGAAGCGGAACGCCCACGCCCGAAACCCGAACATGTGGCAGTAGGCGCCGATCAGCGCCTCGCAGGCGAGCTTGCTGGCACCGTAGGTGGAGATGGGCAGGAGCGGCGCCCAGTCCTCGTGGACGGGCTTGAGGCCGGTCTCGCCGTAGACGCCGCTGCCGGAGGCGTAGACGAACCTCCGGACGCCCGTCGCGCGCATCGCCTCCAGCAGGTTCTGCGTCAGGTACGTCCCTTGCCAGAAGTCGATGTCCGGCTGGGTCATCGCCTTGGCGATGTCGGGGTTCGACGCGAAGTGATACACGATGTCGTGCCCGGCGAGCGCCTCGGCGACCGCCGTGCGGTCCTGGAGGTTGCCCGCGACGACCGTGAGGCGAGCGTCGCCGGCGTGGTGAGCGAGGTGCCACCGCTGGCCCGAGGTGAAGTTGTCGAACACGGTCACGGCGGCCTCGGACGCGCCCAGGACGTGGTCCACGACGTGGCTGCCGATGAATCCCGCTCCCCCGGCGATGAAGACCTTCATCGGGGGCCGCCGGCGGGCTTGTCGATCGTCACACGGATGCGCACGCCGGAGCACTGCCAGCGGAGCCACGGGACGTGCTGCATGGCCTCGCTGATCGCGATCGTGAGCGGCACGAACGGGCTCAGCGCCTTCGGCGGGACGAACTGGAACGGATCGATCTCGACGCGCGCGACGCCCGGCAGCTCGAAGAAGCGCCGGTACCGGCGCGGCAGGTAGCTGTTCTCGCCGGCCTTGCGGTACGTGCCGGTCAGCTCGAGGAGCCGGCGCACGAGCGAGGCGCCGTTGGCCTCGATCAGGAAGACGCGCTTGCGCGCGATGCGCACCATCTCGCGCGCCATCGCGGCCGGATCGGCGACGTGGTGCATGACGTCGTAGGTGATCGCGACGTCGAACTCGTCGTCGGCGAACGGTGTGGCGCAGGCATCCGCCTGGCGCGCGGTCCCGTATCCTTTGGCCCGCAGCCGGGCCGCGCCGGCGGGCACGACGTCCGTCGGCGTGAGTGAGCCGAGCCAGCGTGCCCCCGCGTCCCGGATGATGTCGGTCATCTCCCCGTCGCCGGCGCCGAGCTCGACGATGGCCGATGGCCCGAGATCGGCCAGGAACGCATCCGTCCAGCGGTAGTAGTTCGGCAGGATGTAGCGCCACGTGATGTCCCCGAACCAGTGGTCGCGGAAGCTCCAGCCGGTCGCGTAGCGCTCGCCGTACGTGGTCCGCATGCGGGCCTGTGTCTTGTCGCTCACGCCGCGGCCTCCGCGTTGAGCCGGCGCGCCACCGCCATGCCGCGCTCGATGCACACGTCCATGTTGATGTACTCGTGCTCGGCAACCCGCCCGCACAGGATGACGCCGGCCGCCTCGAACCACCCCTTGGCGAGGTCGCGGTTCCGGCGGTAGCCCGCGTCCTGGACGACGTAGCCGTACGGGTCGCGCACGGCGCGCGCGTAGCACAGCTCGCTCGGGCGGACGATCCCCATCGTCTCGAGGTCGCTCACGACCCGGCGGATCACGGCCTCGTCGTCGAGCTCCCACACGCCGTCGCCCGCGTTGGCGGTGATCTCCGCGTTGATGAGCGAGCGGCCCGGCGGGACGTTGTAGGGGCTGAACACGCCCGGGAACGAGATGCGATGCGTCAGGATGCCCGGGTCCGGGATGTAGACCGCCGTGTAGTCGGGCAGGCGCTCCGTCGCGAGCCCGACCGCCACGACGATCAGCGAGTTGTAGCGGAGCGCTCCGACGGCGCCGGTGACCTCGGCCGGCACCCCCTCGACGACCCGGACCAGGTCCTGGATCGGGATCGTGGCCACGAGGCGATCGAACTCGCGCTCCTCGCGGCCGTTCGAGACGACCCACTTCCGGCCGCGGCGCCTCACGTGGCGGACCGGGAATCCGGTCGTGAGCTTGCGGACGCGGGCCTCGAGCGCGCGCGGCACGGAGACGATGCCGCCCCGCTCGGGATAGTGGTAGTAGAGCTGGTGCGTGTAGCCCTCGGTCTCGACGCCCACCGCGGCCTTGATCACGTCCTCGACGGGAGGTTTCGGCACGCGCCCCTCGACCCAGTCGAGGCCGAGCTCCTCGGCCCGGCAGTTCCAGATCTTCTCGTTGTACGGGAGCAGGTACTTCTCGGTCAGCCCGGTGCCGAACGTGTGATAGAGCCACTCCCGGAAGTTCGTCGGCCGGGGATGGTCGTTGTACAGGTAGTGGTAGAGGCACTCGAACCGATCCGCGGGGTCGAGCTCGCCGAGCCCGTTCTCGAACGGGTACTTCACGTACCGGCCCTTGAAGAAGATCTTGTTGTTGCGCCGCGCGCGCCGGACGTTTCCGGCGAGGAGCGACACCATGTAGTCGACCATCTGCTGGTTCCTGGAGAAGATGATGTGCGGCCCGCCGCCGTCCCAGGTGAAGCCCTCTTCCTCGACGGTGAAGCAGTGGCCGCCGCACTGCTCGTCGCGCTCGAGCACCTCGTACTCGTGGTCGAGGTGCGTGGCCACGCTGAGCCCCGCGAGGCCGCCACCCAGGATGCCGACGTTCATGCGTGGAGCTTCGCCTCGAGCCGGGCGGCGTCGGCGAGGAACATCTTCACGGTTTCCTTGGTGTAGGGATGAACGAGCATGCCCTCGACCATCGCGGGGACCGCGGTGACGATGTGGGCGCCGGCCTCGAGCCACTCGATGACGTTGAGGACCTCGCGTGTCGAACCGACGATGATCCTGGCACGGAGCCCGGCCTGGTCCAGCACCCGGCGGAGCCGCCCGATCTCGCCGCACGCGTCGTAGCCCATGTTGTTGACGCGGCCGCCGAAGAGGGACACGTAGCTCGCTCCGGCCAGGGCCGCGAGGAAACACTGCTGGGCGCTCATCATCGCCGTGACGTTCACGCGGATGTCGTGGCGCGTCTCCAGCTCGTGGATGATCTCCATGTTCTCCAGCTCGCCGTCGGGCCCGTGGACCGTCACCTTGACGACGATGTTGTCACCCCAGCTCGCGAACTCGCGCGCCTGGCGGAGCACCGCCTCCCGCTCCGTCAGCGTGACCTCGACCGAGAGCGGGTAGGGCGCGATCAGCTTGGCGATGTGCCGCGAGCGCTGCTCGATCCCCTTCATCCCTCCCGTGACGCCGTCCTTGAACAGGATGGTCGGGTTGGTCGTGACGCCGCGGAGGACCCCCATGCGGTGGAACCGCTCGATGTCGGCGAGATTGCCCGTGTCGAGGAAGATCGCCATGCGTCGACTCCTTGTACGCCGGGTTAAACCGGCGAGGTGTTGCGAATGAAAGAGTCGTACGGTGAAGGGCCAGCGACCCACACCGGCCCCGAGTCATGCGCGGCCG